>Ga0257106_1000467_pt1 | contig 24027 bp, 21 predicted proteins | sample LP_taG_3_FD_190177 | JGI IMG/M metagenome (GOLD analysis project Ga0257106, IMG submission 190177) | Marine microbial communities from Northeast Subartic Pacific Ocean, Canada - LP_J_2011_P26_10m | ecosystem: Environmental > Aquatic > Marine > Oceanic | place: Canada: Northeast Subartic Pacific...
GTGATACGAACCGCCACGCTCCGCTCTGAGAACGTCGTTGGGCACCGGAGTCGCGTCGGATTCCCGTAGGAACGCCAAGGCGGAGTCGAGGCACCCTTTCCCGTCCTTCACCCTCGCCTGCATGTCCCGGACCACGTGCGTGAGCCCCCCTTCCTTCTCGAAGCTCAAACGCACGAGCTCGGCGGCGTCCACGACGCCGCGGCGCTTCGCGTCGCCGCACATCTCAACCGGCGAGGCTCTTCGAGTCGAGGACTGGTACGCGGCCAAATCGGCATCCGTCATCACTCCAAACGCCGCGCCGAGCCGGTTGGTATCCTCGACCGTTTTCAGCCGTTCTTTCTGCGCCTCCGCGACGACGAAGAGCGCGCCGTCGAGCTCGCCCCACCGGTTCACCGCCCTTCTGGTTTCCAACGGCAGTCCGCCGAGATCGCGGCTCGCAAACGCCCTGTCCGCCAAATCACTTCCCGTGTTTTTCTTGATCGATTTTGAAAGTAAGATGGATTCATCCGCGTTTGGGTCCCTCAGCGCCTCGGGGCGCCAGTCCAGCTTCTCCGCGAGCCGTCGCAGACCTTCGTGTTCGTCCGATTTGGCCACGAGCACGACGTCGAAGTTGTTGACGAAGCGTTGGGTGATCTTGGCGAGCAAAGATTTGGCGAGATCGTACCGCGCGGATAACTTTCCGTTGTCTACGGTTGTGAGCACCCCCGCGAGTGTGGCGTGCGGTGAGTCGTTCGCGACGCGACGCTCCACCTCCTCGGCGACCGTATCGACAAACTGGAAAGCCTCCAGCGCCTCCTTCGCGCCCACGCCCGACAGATCGTCGTTCACGGAAGAAGAGTCTCTCTCGGAAGAAGAAGAATCTTTTCCGAGTCGACCGAGCCTCGCGGTTAAGGCGGCCGCGGCGTCGGGGCTCTGGAGCTCCCCGGCGAACAGGAGCGCCCTCGTCTGCGGGAATAGCCGTGCGCCTTCACCCGAGGGGAACCCCGGGGTCTTCTGAAGCACCGTGGTGAGCTCGCGGTCGATGAACAGGTCTTCGTCGCGCGCGTGCGCATCGATCCATTCGCCCACTCGATGCGCGACGGGATCTCGAACAGATGTCAACACCACTAAGTCGCATTGGCGTTCGTTGAGGTCCGCCTTGAGCGCGGACACGAACTTCTCCATGGTGAGTAGCCCTGGTGCGTCGGTACCGTGCGACACGGTGAACGCGCCCCTGTGCCCCGCGTCGATGGCTCGAAGCAGGGGTTCCCGGATCGTTCGGGAGAGTCTGGCTCGGAAAGAGCCGTCACCGGACGACTGGGTGAAGTCGAAATCTTTCGGCAGCGATGGTACCTGTAGGAACTGGGGGACGCCGTACTTGACCTCGACGTTCCCGTCTGAGCGCCACTCTTTATTGGCGGCGACGCCGGTGATTCGCTGGAGGTCGCGAACCGTCTCCTCGAGTTCGAGTGATCCGGAGTGCGCGCCGGTGTGGACCAGCCAGGTGACGCTGCATCGCGCGTTCCTGTACGCGTTGGAGCGCTCGGCGGCCGTCGCGAGGGACTCGCGCCGGAGGTTCAGGTTATTCACCTGGTTCACGTGCGACGTTCGGCCCTGGGAGCGATGGGATTTGGAGGTTGGGACGGACGGTGAGTCACCGGGACGCGGAGATGCGCGGTCCGAGAAAAGCAGTTGTAACCGATATCGATGCGCACCACGACGAGGGCGACGAGGCCGAGGAGCGTGACGATGAAGCCCGCGCGCTTGACGTTGCTGCTATCGCCCCATAGCGCGAGGCGGTTGTCCAGCCGGGACCCGCGCGATGAGGCTCGCCCGGTCTCCAGCAGCGGCGCGTGTTCGTCCGAGCGCGGCATGGCAGTGAGTGGGAGAGGCCGCGGCTCTTGGGCACTTTCCGGTGATCGGCACATGATTACCGACACGCGCCACCGCGCCAAGCATCAAAACAAAATCCAATGTGAACTTTTTGAATCAGTGAGCATTTGGTGCGCACTGTTTTGCAAAAATAAGTTCAGATTTGAACTCACGCCCTTTCGGACAAAAAGAAATCCAATGTGAACTTTGTGCATCAGTGAGCATTTGGTTTGCACTGTTTTGCAAAAATAAGTGCTCATTCTTCTCTACTACGTGGGCACTCCGCGACGTGGGCGTCATAGCAGGGATACGCGCGAATCCGTGGGCGGAATGGGCTCACGAGCGGCGACCGCGGGCGCGCTGGCGACGTGGACCGCCGCCGAGGCCGCCGCCGCCCTTCACGGCGGCGAGTGCACCGCGCACACGCTCCTCAAGGCGGCCACGACCCGGATGGGCAGCACCCGGCAGCTCAACGCCTTCGTCGGCGGCGTGCTCGACACAGCCTCACGCGACGCGGACGCCTCGGATGAGCGGCGGCGGCGCGGCGATACGAAGGCGCCGGGCGGTTCGATGCTGGACGGTGTCCCGATCGCGGTCAAGGACAACTTCTGCGTTCGCGGCGCGCCCACCACCGCGGGATCTAAGATGCTGAAGGGGTACACGCCCCCGATGGAATCGACGGTGACCGCTCGGTTACGCGCCGCCGGGGCGGTCATCGTCGGTAAGTGCAACATGGACGAGTTCGGGATGGGATCGGCGAACGTGCACTCCGCGTCCGGCGCGTGCATCAACCCATGGGTCGCCCGGCCAAGTACACGAGAAGATGAAAAAGGCGACGAAAACTCATCATCCGAGATGGAGATGACCCATGAGGCGTCGTTGGGCCCGAGGGTCGCGGGGGGCAGCTCCGGCGGCAGCGCCTCCGCCGTCGCCGCCGGCGCCGTCGTCCTCGCCGTGGGCAGCGACACCGGCGGCAGCGTCCGCCTACCCGCGGCGTACTGCGGCGTCGTCGGGTTCAAGCCGAGCTACGGTCATCTATCGCGATGGGGCCTCGTTCCGTACGTGTCGTCGATGGATACGCCCGGGTTCCTCGCGCGGAGCGTGAGCGACGCGGCGGTGGCGATGTATACCTGCCACGGGGCGGACCCGTTGGATTCCACGAGCGTGGACGTCAACACGAACAAGCTGCTTCGATGGCTCGAGACGAACGACGAAGTGTCGAAGCATTTGCGGGGCTCAACCGGAGACTTCACCGGCGCCGACCAAAGACCACCTTCGTTTCTACGGAGTAGGGTTGGTATGCCCCTCGCGGGCTGGCGCGTAGGCGTACCGATCGAATACGACGTCGCGGAGATCAGCGACGAGGTGCGAGTGGCGTGGAGCGAGACGTGCGAGCTGTTAGAACGGCTCGGCGCGACTGTGGTGAAAGTTTCGCTGCCGAGCACCGCCGCAGCGCTCGCCGCCTATTACATCATCGCGCCCGCGGAGGCTTCGAGTAACCTCGCCCGGTACGACGGGGTTCGATACGGCATCGACGGTGGTAGTGGTCGTCCATCCGGTGAGTCTATCGAGGTGGCGAGGGAGTCTATCGAGGCGGCTGGTGAGAGTTTGGGAATGAGCGGCGACGACTTTCACGCATCCGTCGCGAACGCCCGGGCGAAAGGGTTCGGTTCCGAGGTCCAACGACGCGTGTTGGTGGGCACGTACGTCCTCGGGACGGATATAACGTCGCGGTACTTCGACAAGGCGCAGCGGGTCCGGCGGAAGGTGGCGGAGGAGTTCGCGGGTGTGTTCAGTGGAGGCGGGGGCGGCGGCGCGGGTGGGTTTGGAGGCGGCAGCGACATGTTTGGTCTCAGCGCCGCCGGCGTGGGTTTAGCCACGGGCGTGGATCTGCTGCTCACGCCCACCGCGCCGACGTGTGCGCCGCTGCTGTACGGCCCGAGTTTGGCGGATACGGGGATCGAACCCGCGACTGCGGGGTACGCGGCGGATGCCATGACCGTACCCGCGAGTCTCGCGGGTCTCCCCGCGGCGTCTCTGCCGGTGGGTTTGGGTTCGAGCACCGGGATGCCGATCGGGATGCAGCTCATCGCGCCGCGTGGATGCGACGTGGAGCTCATCGGCGCGGCGTGGCACGTGGAGAGGGCGCTCGCGGAGGCGGGAGAGAGGGGCGGAGGCGTCGGGCCTCTCGGGGAGGCTGGAAGCGAGGCGGGTGGAGGGAACGGCGGGGGCGGGTTGGCGATCGGATGGGGGCGCGATCACAGGGCGCAGGGGACCGTGGACGCGGTGCGGTTCAGCGCGATGGGCGACTTCGTGTGATGACTTATACACTGAGAGGCTTATTTAATACCGAGCGAGTCGTGTGCAGATAGGTGGACAAACTCTTCTGGTACACTTATTTTTTTCAAATGTTTTGTTTGTTTGGGGTGGATTCATCGATTGCGAGCGCGAATCACTCGCCATCCACCGCCCCCTCGTGACTGTCCTGTCACTCTCAGTCGACTCACTCTCTCAGTGTCCCTGCCAAGGTCCCGGTGGCATGCTCAGATGCGGCGGCGGGTGGATCATCCCCGGGTGCCACCCAGCCATTGGCGCCATTCCCGGCGGAATTCCCGGTGGAGGTCCTCGCTGGTGCCCCATCATCATCGCGGCCACGTGCGGCGGCGGTGGGCCGCCGGGCGGGACCGGTGACGCCGCGCCGCTACCACCCGCGGCGGTAGTCTCCGCCGCCGCCAGCCGCGCGCGTTCCATCGCACGTTCGCGTTTGCCCTTGCGCTTCTGCTTGGGTTTCACGTCCACGGAGGAGTTTAAATCTTCACTTCCGGGAACGGCCGCCGGGGTCGGGGGACCGGGGGAGCCCGGGGGGAGCGGGGGAGCCGGTCCGGGTGCCCCGTGATGCACCCCAGGCACGTGCTGCGCCATGTGCGGCGGTATGAAATGCGGCGGGGGCGAGTGGTGACCCATAGGCGGACCCATAGGCGGGGGCGGCGAGTGGTGACCCACCAAGCCGGGGTGCGCCATCCTCGGCGGGGAGTCGTGGCCGTTGCCGTGAGCCAGCCGATCCCGCTGCTGCATCATGTACTGGTGCTGCGCGTGCATCTCGGCCATCGCGCGGTACTGAAGCTCGAGCAGCGCCCGGTGGTCCACCTGCGACTGCTGCGCTTGCGGAGGAGGAGGAGGAGGCGCCTGGGGCTCGACGCGAGGCGGAGGCGGAAGTTTCTCAGCGGCGGCGGCGGCCGCCTCCATCGCGGCTCGCTCCGCCGCGCGCTCCTTCTTCCCCTTGCGGCTCTTCTTCTTGATCGGGGAGCGCGCGTCTGTCGGTGAATCCGTCGCTTCCGGCGTCGGCGCAGCGGGCGCCGAGGTCACGTCGTCGACGGCAGCCTCCGCGACTGGCGCCGCGGCTGGCTGCTGCGCCTTAGGTCTCGGCGGGGGCTTGGGGGACGAGCGCTCGGCGGCGGTCGGGTCGATGTTGAGACCGTCCATGGCGACCGCGACGTCGTCCCGCCCGCCCCGGGGGGCCCCGCGCCCCCCGCGCTGACCTTCCCGGGAATCAGTTCCCCGGCCTCCGTTGGTAGGTACCTTTTTGGTCACCGCATGATCGGGCCTCGAGGAAGAACTCTTGTCGCCTTTCTTCTTACCGGCATCCTTCTTCTCCTTCTTGCTGTTCTTCGCGGATAAGCTCTTGGGCTCTTGGGCCTCGACCGCCTTGCCTCCCTTACCCCCGACCTCCTCCCACCCCCCGTCGTCTATCCCACTCGCCGCCTTGGATCGCGTGTACTCCTCAAGCTCCGCCAATCGCCGGGCGTTTGCCTTTGTCGCCTCGTCGACGTCTCGGGCTCGGGCCCGCGCGGCTTCGATCGCCTCGCGCTCCACGCGCTCCGCCTCCGCCTCGCCTTCCATCCGCGTGCTCCGCCTGGCACTGGCGCACGGGGCCGGGTCGTATCGCCGTCGGCCTAAAGGCCATTGGACCTCCAGCTCGGTTTTCCACGGCGGTCGATTGGTCAGCGGCGACTTGTCCGTTCCGCCCGCGAGGTAGTCCGCGACGAGCACGGTGATGTCGTCGCGGTTATCCTTTTGCTTCTGCGCGAGTTTGCACAGCGCCGCGGCGCACGGGCCGGTGCCGAGCTTGCCGCCGCATTGCGCCGCTTGTTTCACGGTCACCGCGTCCCACAGCCCGTCGGACGCGAGCACGAGGCGGAACCCCGGCTGCGAATCCGGCACGATCAAACTCGAAACCTCGGGCTCCGACGATACCCCGCCCCGCTTACCGTCGCGATCGCCGATGGACCGTGACACCGCCAGACCACCCGGCCACACCCGAAGCGGACCCACCGGTTTACCCTCCTCGAACGCGGTCGCTCGAACCTCCCCGCCGGCGTCTTCGATTCGCTTACGCTCGGCGGCGCTCGTGTCCAATCGATGCTCTGGAGTCAATCGCACAGCCGACACGCCGTGGCCGCAGTCCAGCGTCGCGAGCGAATCCCCGACCGCCGCGGAATGCACCCGCCGTCCGTTCACGCACACGACCGTCGCGGTGGCTCCGCTGTGAATGTCTTTGCCGAGGAACTCTTGATCGACGGTCGCGAACGCGGCTACCAATGCATTAGCGATGCGATCCTCGAAGACATCCTCTGGGTCCGTCTCGGGCGGGGAAGGACCCGCGGCGTCGAGCGCCTCGATGAGGGCTGGTACGAATCGATCTGCGCAGTGCTCCGCGGCGTCTTTACCGCCGTGCCCGTCGAATAGACCGAACGCGTCGAAGGACACGCCGCGCCATTGGACACCCGGCGACGCGAAGGACTTGTCTTCGCCCTTCATGACCTTGCGACTGTGCGCGACTCGGCATGGAAGGTAGCCCAGGGGATCTAACTCGCTCAGCGGGTGGACGTGGACCTCGTTGGTGTTCATCGTGCGTGCGTGTCCGATGCCGTACTCCTCGCGATCGAACCGGGAAGATCGAATCCCCTATCGTCTATCGCCCCCCGCAAACGCCGGCGACCCCGATCTCGATCAAATCTCTTCCCGGGAGCTGACTCACTCTGGTTGGCACTTGCGGATTAGCGTCCGGGGCTGGTCGGGGCGTTTGCCCTGGTGCGATCCGAGGATGGATCGCGGTACCTGGCCGTGTGATTAGAGCCGCGGAGGGTCGATACGAGACCTAGGTCTCGCGTGGATATGCTGGGCGCGCGGCCCAACTCTGGCGAGAATGCGGGATGAGATCCTTCCTCTTCCTTCGTTCGATTCACTTGCTGCAGTTTGTTTAGGTCTTTATGACTGTTTGTTGACTCAAGATATGATATATTTGGTTTCTATTTGCCTTTTGGTATCGGTATCCGTATGCGCATTTGGTTATGGCGGACAATCCCGCCAAAACAGACCAAGAGAACAAAAAACTGGATAACCGCATCTTCGTCGGCGCGTGTGAACTCAGCGCCGTGGGCACCGACGGCGGGCTCCGAGGCACGTGTCCCGCGGGAGAGCGCGACAAACACCCACACGGATCCAACCGAACCGTCGCATCGGTCCTTAAGTCTCCCTCGTGGTATCACGCCGCGCCGCCGTCCGCCCGACTCTTCAGGTTCTACAAGAGTCGCGAACGCATCTCTCGGAGCCCTCACTCTCGGAGGAGGACGCGTCTTGACATAGGCGGCGTTCGAGGGTGATATCGGCAGGTAGTGGGCGGCCATGGCGATGGCGACGAGTGCCGTGATGCGCACCGGCGCCGCGACGCCGTCCGGAACGACCGCACGCGCCGCACGAGGGACCGTCGGCACGGGTGACGGCACAGCGCACTCAACCGGTGCCGCCACATGGAGAAGAAACTCACGGAGGGGTAAAACGATCCCAGGGGGGGCGACGGGCGTCCATCCGAACGGGGGAACGGCGACCACGGCGATGGCCACACATCGGAACGTCGCAGCCAACGCCGCCATCACCTCACGGCGGCGGCATGGATCCAAGCCGTCGCATGGAGCCTCCAACGCATCCCCACTGCGACCATCCACGAACTTTATTACACCGGGTGAGAGAAATCATCACCATCATCGTTCGCGCGGCGTCGCGCCTCTGAACGTCATCTCGGACTCCCGGACGGATACATCCTCCACGTCCACGTCCACGTCCACGTCCACGTCCACGTCCATGGAGTACGGCAGCGCCTCAAACCTCGTCGAGGTGGACCGCCCGCGCGGCAACTCCACCACCGCGCAAGTAAGTTTATTTTTATTTCCGTACGGGCAATTTGACTGACGCGTGTTTTGTTCACAACAGGCAATGGCAAACAGCGTCAACATCCTCTTGGGCGTCGGCCTCCTCTCGGTGCCGTACGCGTTGCAACAAGGAGGCTGGGCCGGGTTGGGTGTTCTCGGCATCCTTGGCGTCACCACCAACTACACCGGTAAGATCTTGATCAGGTGCCAGCGAAGGGGCAGCCTACCGGCCATAGGGGATCACCAGACGCGGTGCGACGTCAACGACTCGGGCGGGACGGGCGCGGTACGTTTATTTTAATGTTCGTATGGGCAAGTAAGAGTTAGAATGACTGACGTCGTGTTTTGTTTAACTCTTACAGGTGTCGAGAGGTATCGATCCGGGCGCGGATGATTCGGGCGCGGAGTCGGTGTCGTGCGACTGGGACGATCCGCACGAGGCGACGAGGCGCCCGCTGCTGTCGTACGAGGACGTGGGCGAGGCGGCGTTCGGGGACTTTGGCCGGGGGTTCATCACGTGGGTACTGTACACCGAGCTCGTCGGCACGTGCGCTCTGTTCTTCATCCTGGAGGTCAGTTTCTACTTTTCATTGAGTTTCTTATCGTACGGGCAATTAGAGTAACGTCGTTGTTTTTTTTTGTTCACAGGGGGATCATTTGGAGATTCTTTTCCAACACGCGCACTCGCAGGAGTGGTTCATGTGCGCCGCCGCCGCGGTCATGATCCCGACGCTGTGGCTCGCGGACCTATCGAGCCTATCCTACGTCGGAGCGTTGGGCGCGTTGGCCAGTTTATCCCTCATGGGAGTGGTGATGTACGAGCTGGTCGCCGTTGGTGGATTTCCAGGGACGATTCCACCCGGTACGTCTATTTGAATTATCGTACGTATGGGCAATTAGATACTGACGGGTTCTGTTTTGTTCAACTCTTACAGGGTTTGAATCCACCGCGTTGCTGCACCTTAGCACCCTGCCGGTGTCCTTCGGTTTACTCGCGTTTGTCTTCGCGGGCCACGCGGTGTTCCCGGCCATCTACACGAGCATGGCGCAGCCGGAGGAGTACGAGGGGATGCTGAACAAGACGTACGCGATCGTCGGGCTGACGTGCCTGCTCATCGGGGGCGCGGGTGAGTTCATTTTAATTAGACTTCGTATAAGGCAATAACGACTGACGTCGTGTCTGTTTACAGGGTACGGTTTATACGGGGACGCAGTGGCGGACGAGGTGACGCTGAACTTACCGGCGGGAGCCGCGAGCACCCTAGCGCTGGGTCTCGTCACCGTGAACCCGTTCAGTAAGTTCGCGTTGACCATGGACCCGGTGTCGCGGGGACTGGAGAAGGCGGCTGGTATCGACATCGGGAACAAGGGTGGGGACGCGTTGAAGGCGAGGGCGGTACGGACGGGCCTGGGCGCGGGCGCGTTGTTGACCGCGGCGAAGGTGCCGTTCTTCGCGGTGTTCATGTCGCTCATCGGGTCGTTCCTGACGCTCACGGTGAGCGTCATCTTCCCGAGCGCGTGTTACCTGAAGATGTTCGAAGACGAGCTCACGGGTCGGGAGAGAGTCGCCAACTGGAGCATCATGCTCCTCGGCGGTTTCTGCGTGGTGGCCGGTTCGTCTTCAGCCATCGGCGCCGCGATGGATCAGTTCTGAACACATTGAACAGGACGGACTCTCTTATGTCGCGAAGACAAACATTTATTACGCTGTACGAGTATGAGTAATGGTGGAGCCCCGGGTGCGGCGGCGCATTATTAACTTTTATTTCAACTAAACACCAACTAAAAGACGCTCGCTCACTGTGTCAACGCGCGCGCGTCTCGTTACCGGCTATTTGCCCGATGGGTGACGAGGACGACCGGGATTACGCCCGGATCACGCCTTCCCTCGTGCCCGAGGATCTGTACGGCGGCGACGGCCGGGAGACCTGGGGCCGGCGCGCGGAGAGGGATGAGGTGTCCCGGAAGATGCGTTTGCGGAAGATCGAGACGCTGGCGCTCAAGCAGAGGCTGGCGACCATGAGGAAGACGACGGTGACTCGCGCCGTGGTCAAGGAGGTGGTGGCGAGGCAGTCGAGGACGATGATCAGCGCGCAGCTGGACCCGGACGTGGTGCGGCGGCGGGCGGAGCTGTGCGACGGGGTGGACGAGAGTGGGGATGATGGGGAGGGGAATGAACAAAGCGGGAGAGGGGAGTCAACAACGCATGGACGTGACGCGACGCCGGACGGGCGGCATCCGTACACGGAGGTGTTCATGAGACGGTACAAGACCTTACTCGCGCCGCACTCCACGTGGGAGGGCGCCACGAAGCTCCGAGAAGGGACATCCCCAGGGCCCATGGAGCGGGGACGGTGGGCGCCAAAACGCTGACGGACGTTGGGCTCGTCTCGGATGAATCTTAAAGTGCCGTCCTCGGATAAGGCGTCAGTCTTCACGGCGCCATGGCATCCGCGGTCGCCCTCGTCGGGGGCCATTCGACGACGCTCGCGCGCGTCGCGCGGCGCCAACCGCATCGCCGATCGCGTCGCATCGCGCCCCACGCCTTCCTCAAGGGCCTCACCGGCAACGCGAAGAAGGGTGACGCGCGATCGAGCGGGCCCGGGGTGACGCTGTGGGGCTCGCCCGGTTCGCGAAGCCCGCTCGTGGACTGGTACCTCCACGAGCTCGAGCTGCCGTTCGAATCCGCGTCACCCGGGGATCCGAACAACCCGCATCCGTTCGGCCAGATCCCCGCACTGAGGGATACCACCGACGATAAGGCGTCACCCGTCGAGCTCTTCGAATCAGGTGCCATTCTGATGTACCTCGCGGATCGGTACGGAGGACTGGACACGCCGGCGAAACGCGCGGATGCCAACAAGTGGATCGTGTGGGCCAACGCATCGCTCGACCCGGTTCTCTTCATCGAGAACGAACGCGGGCAGGTGCTCGATTCGGGGGCGCGGACCAAAGGGGAATCGCCCAAGGCGCTCACTCGGCTCGAGTCTGTGTTGTCAAAGCGTGAGTTTCTCGCCGGGGATTATTTCGGGGTGGCAGATGTCGCGGTGGCCAGTTACCTTTTATTCGTGCCCGTGTTCTTCGCGGACGTGTCGTTCGCGAGGTGGCCGAACACGGCGCGGTACATGGGGCGGTGCGTGGTCCGGCCGGCGTATTCAAAGGCGTTCGGGGGAAGGACGGCGGCTTATTTAGCGGAGCGCGTCGAATCGTGGGTGGCGTGAATTGGCGTCGCCTATGACGCCGTGGGTGGCGAGTTTATGACAACACGGGTTAGATTTTATAATAACAACAACAGCGCGGGACAGGAGCATCGTTCGCATGCGTTCGCGTGATTGTTAATGATAGCATCACTTCTTGGCATCCATCGCCCTCTTGATGAAGAGGCCGCCGATCGTCAGCTGGCTGGCAATATTCACAAACTTCATGGGCTTGCCAAACTTCTCACCGAAATCGGTGTCCGCGTCGAACTGGGTCATGCACGCGCCGAGTCCGAGGTAGGTGCCGCCGGTGACGAGGTCCATCTTGCGCTTGGTCTCGGCGTCGGCGTCCTTCACCGCCCAGGAGGCGGCGAGGGTTGCGGCGTTGAGAGTTCCGCAGAGACGAAGCAATTTGCAAGATTGGTCCGATTTGACCATCTCGGGCATGATAGGCTCCCAAGCTGCCCTGGGGGAGACAATGTTGCAGACAGCATAGGGAGCGGTGTACGCGATGTTGATCTTGTCGAGGGTATCCATGTTTTTAAGAGTGTTGGAGGGTGTTTGAAGGGTGTGGCGTGAGAGGAGGCGCGATGGAATGTGACGTTATGCAAAAGGGATATTTTGGTGACGTGGAAAGGGGTACTTTCCACAGTGTGATGTTCGACATGTCGCTTGGTTGATAACTCAAGAAAGACGGTCTACTTTACCTCGTATATTGACGAAGTATCGGCGAGCGAGTTTACCAAAAAAACCCGGGCCAGATGGACCGTGAAACTCACTTCAGGCCGCCGGCTCGACGCGCGTGGGCAGACTGCAGTCACAAGGGTTCAAACAGTAGCGCGCATATCCAGAGACACCATGCAAGCGGCGAAGTCCTTCTGGAATCATCCCGCGGGACCCAAGACCATCTTCTTCTGGGCCCCGACGATGAAGTGGGGGATCACGGCGGCGAACATCAAAGATTTCGCCCGCCCGCCCGAGCTCCTCTCCGTTCCGCAGCAGTCCGCCGTCGCGCTCACCGGTATCATCTGGTGCAAGTACAGCCTGGACATCATCCCGAAGAACTACAACCTGATGAGCGTGAACGTGGTGATGGCGGCGACGGGGCTTTACCAGCTGTACAGACGAATGAACTACGACGCCGCTAAGGCGAAACTGCAAAAGACACCCTAATCCAAGTGCAGTCCAACAGCGGGAAGTAACTCTTAGGAAATGAAATATTCATCAAGGTAGCTAGCCATCGAACATCAGAGTTTGTAGTACTCCTTGAGGTACTCCACCACCTCCTCGTTGGTGTTCTTGACCACCATCTGATCGTACTCGCCCTCGCCCACCGTGCCGTGTCCCTGCATCGTGTTCACGAATTTTAGAAGGCAATCGTAGAAGCCCTCGTAGTTGACGATGATCACCGGGACCGGGTGATCGGTGCCGAGCTTGTGGAGCTGGTACAGCGTGAACAGCTCGAAGAGCTCGTCCATGGTGCCGAGGCCACCGGGGAGGAACACGTACGCGGTGCGGTCTTGCGCTGACTTGCGCACGCCCGCGTCGACCAGCGCTACTTTGCGGGGCGACAGAAACTTGCAAAACGCAGTCTTCTCCGGCTCGAGGTACGATTGAGCCGCGGACCTGACCTTGGTGCCAGCCTCGCGCTCGATGCGGATCCCCGCGACGGGCTTACCCGCGTCCATCGCGCCTAGGCTCGCCGCCTCCATCATCCCCGGGCCGCCTCCCGTCCACGTGGGGGTCCCGAGAAGCTCGGACACCATCTTCCCGAGCTCCCGTGAGCGGACGAAGTGCGGGTTATCCGCCTTGAGCCGCGCGCTGCCGTAGTACACGACGCCGCGGCCGATGGACTCGATGAGCTCGTAGCACGCGAGCAGCTCGCGCTGCACCGCCGCCGCGCTGCCACGCACCAACGCCTGCGCTCGGCCCTCGTGCATGTGCGCGTGCACCCACGTCCACCCCTCCTCGGAGATCTCCGCGCCCATGCTCTGGACCACCGCCGCGCCGGACAGGCACCCGAGCTCGCAGCATCTCTGCAGCGACGAGTTACGCAGCAGGCCGTACATGAAACCGGAGCTGAAGAGGTCCCCGGCGCCGGTGGTATCTTCGACGGCGAACCCCTTGAACGCCTTTTGCTCCACGCGCTCCGTCCCTCGCATGGCGACGCACCCTTTATCTCCCAAGGTGACCACCGCGATCTCGCACCACTCCGCTAACTTGCCCAGCGCGGCTTCGATCTTGGTGTCATGCTCGATGGAGTCGCTGCTCGCGTCGCCGCCGCCGACGAGTTCCCTCGCCTCGTCTTCGTTGGCTGAAAAGTTGAAAACAAAACAAGACGTCAATCTAATTGTCCATATAGTTGGAGATAAAAATAAACTCACCAAAGACGGCGTGGATTTCACCCGAGGATAACAGCTTTGACATCGGTTCGCGGAACTTGCGTACGATCTCGAAGGACGCGAGGTGCATGGCGACTTTGCACCCCGCGCGTCTCGCGGCCGCCACGGTGGCCTCCATGAGCCCCGGGCCGTAGTAGCTGTACCCGTTGACCACGACCCATTGCACTCCGTTCAATTGCTCCGCTAGGACCTCCTCGGGCTGGAGCCTGATGGCGTCCTCGAGGCTCGGCCTCATCGTGCGCTGGCCGGTTTTGTCCACCAGGCAGACGCACCGCCCGGTGTATGACTTCTCGCCCTTGACGGCGAGCAACGAGGTGTCCACTCCCGAGCGTTTCATGGACGACACGAAGAGCTTGCCCTGTGAACAAAACACGACGTCATTCTAATTGCCCATATGAAAATAAAAAGAAACTCACCCATTCGTCCTGCCCGACGGCGCCCAGGAGCGCGGTTCGCACGTCGAAGCCGTGCGCCAGGCCACGCGCGGTGTTCGCGGCGGACCCGCCGGCTTTGGTGGTGAACTCGCCCACGCGCATCAGGAGCCGCTGTAGATCGTCGGGCCCGACCCGGACGCTCCCGCCGGTCTCGCCGTCCAGTGACTTGAAGAAAGCGTCGGCGACTTTGGCGCTGTGGTCGATGACGGCGAGGGGCTGGAGCGCGACGACCTCGGGGGGCAGGTTGGCGGTGGCATCGTCGCCGGCCTCCAGGCTTCGCTTGCGCTGTCGATGAAGGGTGGATGAAGGGACGGACGATGTGAGGATGGGGAGGAGGATGGGGAGGAGGATGGGGAGGAGGATGGGGAGGTGTGGGCGCAATTCTTTTCTCATTACGTGGCGTTCGGCTTCGGGGATACATTTTCGGGTAACAACTGGTACGAAACGCGGCTCACCTTGGCGGATGCGCCTCCCCTGGACGCCGGGTCCTTGATGGGGGTCACCTTTGGCGTGACGAGGTCGTCGAGCATGGTCGTGAAAGTCTTGAAAGTCTCGACCGAGTGCCCGCGTGAGTGACCGCCCCTCCCCTGCCGAGATTAGGTCGTCCACGAAGCAGCGGGGATTTTGGCCAGATCGCGGAGGAGGCGCCAAACTCGATACTTGTAATAACCAAAACGCGTGTGGCCTCGGAGGGCACCCTCGGTCGCGCGCGGCGGTGTCCGTGGCGCGATGCGTCGGCAGAAGACCGGGTCGTGGGGGGACATCCCCGGTGACGAGGAGTCCGCGTCCGCGGCGTGGGACGCTACCGGCGACGGCGATGGATGGGGCAGCCGCGAGACCTCACCGACGGCGACCGCGCTCATTGGACGACGAAAATCACACAACCTCGGAGTCCGAGGGAGTCCCCCCGAGGGAGTCTCCACTCCCGGGAGTAGCAAAATCCCGGGAGTAGCATCCGGCGACGATGAGAAGAGTAGCACGGTGAACGAGGCGGCGCTCAACCTCGCCAACTGCATCATGGGCGCCGGCGCCCTGGCGCTCCCATCCTTCTTCAAGTCCTGCGGTGTCATCCTCGGCGTTCTCGTCCTGCTCACGTCGGGGGCGTGGACCTGGGTGAGCTGCGAGATGATGCTCCGCACCGCCGACGCCGTCTCGCACAGGTTCCTACGAGGTAAACCCGTCGGCTCGTACGAAGATCTGGTGGCATTGACCCTCGGATGGAGAGGAAGGGTGGTCACCACCGCGGGCATCGTGCTGCTCCAGATCGGATGCCTCGTGGTAAGTTTATTTTTATTTTCGTATGGGCAATGCGACTGACGCCGTGTTTTGTTTACAGGGATTCGCAAACATCCTCACCGACGTTGTCTCGCCGTTCGCAATTGACATCCTACCCCCGGGTTTAGAACCCAACCGCGGAGCGATACTCGCGGCGGTCACATTGGGCGGCATGCTGCCCATGGGCATCGTCGTGGGCGGCGACGCGGGCGGAGTCCTGGCGCTGGTGTCCAAACTTTCAATGTGCATCGTCGCAGTCTTCGCGGTGGTCCTCACGCTCCACGCGTTCGTACCGGAGAGCGGGCCGTCCCCGGGGACCGGTCAGGGTGCCGACTCGGCAGAGCTCCAGGGTGCCGACGTCACTAATAACCAGGGATATACGCCATCGCCGATCGTGTGGTTCAAGATTGAAGGGTTGATGTCCGCGCTTCCGTTGGCGCTCTTCGCCTTTGGCGCTCATCCCGCGGTACGTTTATTTTAATTCTCGTATGGGCAATTCGACTGACGGCGTGTTTTGTTTACAGGTGTTACCGGTTGTGAAGACCATGCGCCCGCACACGCTTCAATCCAACACGCGGCTCGTGACGAACGTACTCGGAGGGTGTGCCGTGGGGTACTTAATGATCGGGCTTGGTGGGTACCTCAGCTTCCGCAAGTCCACCGCCGGCAACGTTTTGCGCAACGTCGACGGGTGAGTTTATTTTAAATGTGTCATCGTATGGGCAATTAGACCGACGCCGTGTTTTGTTTACCCTAAACCCTAAACCTCTTACCCTAAACTCTTGCAGGTTTTTCCTCGGTCAGACTGGGGCGAAGGCGATCAAGTTCGGGTACGGGCTGGTGATTTTGGCGAGCGTCCCGACCATCTTGCTGCCGCTGCAGAAGAGCGCGAAGGACCTGTACGTGACGTTAGTGCCGTCCGCGGCGATTCAGGTGGGCGGGCCCACGCCCGGGAAACCTTCCAGAAGCTCATCTAAACCTTCCAGAAGCTCGTCGTTGGATGAAGACGGGGTATCCATCGACGCCACGCTAGAACGCGGCGTCGTCACAGACGTCGCGCCGGAAGTCGCCGCGCGTTTAGCGCAGGGCGTCGCGCTGTGCGCGATGCTCGTGGCGTTGACATTGTCCCTGTACGTTCCTAACGTGGCTTTCGCGTTTGGGCTCACCGGATCGACGTGTTCGTTTCTCGTGGCGTTTATACTTCCCGGGTTGGCGTACCTATCCGTCACGGGATCAGGCCCGCGGGGTGGGGTTAAACGGGGCTTACACAAACGCGGAACAAACACCAAGGCGGATATCGACGTGGAGCTGGTGCCGATCGACGAGCCGGAGGTACGTGAGGGCGGGCGTTCGTTCGTCTCCGCGGGTGGACTGTCCAAGGCTTCCAAGTCGGGGTCGTCCCTCGGTAACGGTTGGGAGTGGCTGCAGGAGAGCGAGGACGACGAGCTCTCCGACGACCCGACCGTTTCGCTCACGGGTACCCACCCGGATTCCACCAAGGAGAAGCATAACGGTCACCACGCATCGAAAGAAACGGTCGAACCGGTGAAGACCTACTTTTCGGGGACGAGGTCGGAGCGGCTGGCGACCAAACGCCGCCGCGCCTTCGCAAAGGCGCAGATCGTGGTCGCGCTGATACTCATGTACTTTTGCACCCGCGAGGTGGTTCGCGAGCTGTGGCACGAACGGAAGATCGTGGAGGTGGTGTCCAAGATCACGGACGCCAAGCTAGAGGCTGCGAAGCTCGAGAAGGATGTGGAAACCATCGAGAGCGCAAAGGAAGAGTACGCTTCGGCGCAGATGCAATTCCGAGGCGCGCTCACCAACGCCACCGCGGCGCTGAGCGACGCCGAGCGCTCCACGGCGGGCAAGTCAGTTGACCACGACGAACTCGAGAAGATAAACCAGACCATCGCGGAGAAGGCCAAGCAGCTCGACAACACGAAGGCTCCGCCCATCGATTCCAACGCACCGCCGGCGCCTCCAGAGCCCACAAAACGTAAGACACCCGCGCCGAAGCAAAAGCTGACACCGAGCACCGAACCCTCCTCCGATTCATCAATCGACGCCACGCACAAGGCTGAGGAGAGCCTGAAGAAGGTGGAAGAGGTGGAGTTGAAGAGCGAGGAGGCCAAGGGCAAGCTGGAAGACGCGCTGGGGATGGTTGACGAGAAACGAAAGCGAAAGGAGGAGCGGGAACGTTCAGAGGAAAACGACTGGTTGGAGGGGTGGGTGCGCGAGCACGAGGGCGAGGACGCCGGGATACTGGCCAACGTGGACACGGTCGATGACAAGGATGACAAGGATGACAAGGATGACAAGGATGACAAGAAGAAGAAGAACGAGAAGAATGTTAAGAAGGATGACGAGGCTAAGGTGTCGACGGAGGACTTCGTTCACGGCGACGACGTGGCGAACGATTACGACGACAAGGACAAGGGCAGCCAGGGTAACAACGACACGTACATCCCGGACCCTTCCGACGTCGTCGCCAGGGCTGAGGAGAAGGTCAAGGAGCTCAGCGAACAGAGGGAGGAAGTCGAGAAGAAGACGGATGAGGTGCTGAAAGAGGCGGCGGTCAACGAGGGCATCGACGAGGACGAGGCTAACGCGCTGGCGGAGGCGTTGGCGGCGACGAAGCTGGTCCACTCGAGCGGGGCGGTGACCGAGAAGCCTAAGGAGCCATCCGCGGCGGTCAAGGAGGAAGAAGCAAAAGAGGAGGAGGCGAAGGAGGAAGCCTCGGGGGACCTCTTCACCGGTCGTTAACTCATAGCACGTGTCTGATGTGAACAATTGAACAACACTAGTGGTCGTCGTCTACGCGTTCGTGGTCGGATACCACGATGTCCACCCCGAGCTTCTTCTCCAGCCGCTCTATGCTCTTCTTGAACCGCACGAGCGAGGTATCCGGCCCAATCTCAATCACCGCGTCGATGGTGAACAGGTCCTCGTCCCCGAACGGCGCGGGTTGGGTGTCCGTGTTCAGGGTCTCGACGTTGATGCCCTCGGACGCGAGGTATGTGGTCATCTGGTACACCAAGCCCGGGAAATCGGGCCCTTGGAGGAAGACCCGTCGCCACCGTGAGCGGTCGACTTCCTCCTCGTCGCGCCTGTGTCTGAACCCGGTCCGTCGGACGGTGCCCCGTAGCCCCGGGATCTCTTCCGCGGCTCTCTCGAACGCCTCCGCCTCTTCCTTTGTCTGCTCGGTGAAGGACACGAGCATGGTGATGTTGCACTCGTCGCCGAGGCGGGCCATCCGCGTGGTCTCGATGTTCCCTTTGGCGTCCACGAGCGCCTTGGCCAGGGCGGAGACGAGTCCAGGGCGGTCGGGGCCGTACGCGTTCACGATGTACTTGGTCTTGTCGAGGTAAAAGCCCGTGCTTCCCGTCGACACCCACGCCCTGTGATTGTGACGGAGGAGGGTGCGATGGGCGGTGGGTGCGACTGACGCCGCCGCACAGCCGTGGGATGCCGCGCGGCGGAGGGCGTCGACGCACTGACGTCGCCACATGCTTCCCGTGCCCGAGGGGAGTGTTGGGGGTTCGCAGGATCTGTTTGAAAAAGTAACAACAATTTCGAGCCCGCCCAGCAACACTTTCCTTTAGCGCGACGTCACGGCTCCTCGACGCGTCATGGCGCCTCCCAAGACCGTCCTCGACAAGATCGTGCACGCGGTGACGACGATGGCGGACCCGACCGGCTCGTCCCGCCAGGCCATTCTCAAGTTCCTCAAGCGCGAGTTCGACCTCGACAACGCCAACGCCGTGAAAAAGGCGCTGAAGCAGGGCGTGGACAAGGGATCACTGCTTCAAAAGGGGCAGTCGTTCGCCATCCCGGGCGTGGAGTTTCAGGAGCCCGAGGACATGAAGGTGACCATCACGGAGGTATCCGTCGGCGACGGCGAAACGGCGGTGAAGGGAAGCACGGTGACGATGCGATACCGCGGCACGCTGGACTCGGACGGATCCGAATTCGACGCCGGTAAGATCGACTTCACCTTGTACGCCGGCGAGGTCATCAAAGGGTGGGACAAAGGCATCGAGGGGATGAAGGTCGGGGGCAAGCGCAAACTGGTCATCCCGCCGAAGCTCGGGTACGGCAAGCGGGGATCGCCGCCGGAGATCCCCGGGGACGCGACGCTGTGCTTCGACGTCGAGCTCATCGCAGTGGAGTGATTTGAAATTCGAGTTGCCACATTCATCATCGTCTACGCTCACTCATGCGCCGCCCGCGTCGCCGCCGTGACCGTGGGGTAAGGAACCGACGTTCGCCTCGTCCAGATGCGACGTGTCACCCCATTTAACGCACCGCCACTCGCACCCGGTGTGAGTCACCGTGATCCTGACGACGCCGACGCTGCAGTTGTGAACCACGCCCCTTTTGTGGTTGTTTCTGTTCAGAGGGTCATCCACGTCGCACCTGTCCTTGAGCACGTGCAGGGTTCCCCCGTGCGTGACCACCGCGATCCGTGTGCCGTGTGCATGTGACCTCGCCGTGCGTTCCATCCATGCCACGGCCCTGTCCCAGTGATCGTTGTAACTCTCGCCGCCGTGCCCTTTCCAGTCGTCGTCGGAGCCTTTCCGAAATGTTCGCCAAAGCTGTTGATGCGTCTTGTCCACGTCCCGCCTCGATACCCCCTGAAGGACGCCCACGTGCCGCTCGCGAAGCTCCGCGTGGAGTGCCACCGACTTGGTCGACATGCTCAGGGCGTTTGCGACGCGGTAGGCGGTATCCGACGCGCGCGATAGGTCCGACGAGGCGATCGCGTCGATCACCCCGAACCTTCCACCGGCGAGCGCAGCTCCGAGCGCCTCCGCCTGTCGTACCCCGTCACCGTCGAGTTTCGCGTCCTCCTGCCCCTGGATGATACCCTGCCGGTTCCACTCGGTCTGGCCGTGCCTCAGGAGCACGAACTCCACCTCATGAGTTCGTGTCATGAGTTCAGGGGGTGCGGGTGCCGACTGATGAGGGGCTGCGATTTGACTTCGTGTTTGCGTGAGCTGGCGGGTTGGTCAGATTCGATCGCGCGAACACAGCTGTGCGTGCGTGATGGGCGGCGATGCGGCGAACGACGGCGGCGACCACATGAAGGACGCCGGGATCGGCCTCCCCGCCACCGGCGCCCACGTCGTCACGTTCCCGTCGTTCACCCTCGAGAACGGCGAGACCCTTCGGGACGTGCGCGTCGCGTACTCATCCTACGGGCGCCTCGCACCCTCGGGAAACAATGGGGTGGTCGTCGGGCACTCGCTCACGTCCAACAGCGTGGTGCACGAGTGGTGGGGCGAGATGCTTGGCGACGGCGATCAGTTCGCCATCGACACGTCCAAGGACTTCGTCGTGTGCGTCAACTATCTCGGCTCGCCCTACGGCACGACGTCGCCGGTGTCCAAAGATCCGCGGAAATCGAACGGGGGATGGTACGGCCCGGACTTCCCGTCGCCGTGCACCATCCGCGATAACGTCCGGCTCCAACGCATGCTCCTCGACCACCTCGGTGTCAAACACCTCAAGATGGCCATAGGCGGAAGCATGGGCTGCATGCTGGCGCTGGAGTGGGGCGCGACCTACCCGACCTACGTCGATTCCCTGTGCCTCATCGCGGGATGCGGAAGGCACCCGGACTGGGCCATAGGTATCGGCGAGGTCGAGCGGTTCGCGGTGATGGCCGGGGAGGGATGGAACGGCGGGGATTACGACGCGTCTGATCCGCCCAAAGGAGGCCTGGCCGCGGCGAGGATGACGGCGATGCTCACCTATCGAGCGCCCAAATCCATCGACGATAAATTCAATCGTAACCTATCGAAAACAGGCGCCGGTGTGAGACCGTTGGTGGACGACGAGATCGCCATCGAGACGCACAAGAACCCCAGCGCGGTCAAGTCCTTGCCGTTCTACGACGTCGAGAACTATCTCCGGTACCAAGGCAGAAAGTTCACGCGAAGGTTCGACCCGAACTGTTACGTGCAACTGACGCTGACCCTCGACACGCACGACGTTTCGAGGGGACGCGGGGAATCGTACCACTCCGTGCTCGCGTCGTTGCGACACAAGACGATGGTCGTGGGCATCACCAGCGACGCGTTGTACCCGTACAACCAGCAGGAGGAACTCGTGCGACACATGCCCAACGCGGAGATGTACACGATCGATTCGAAACACGGGCACGACGCGTTTTTGTTGGAGATTGACGGCTTGAACTCGGCAATCGCGAACTGGCGCCACCGTGAAAGGGGTGCCGAGGGTGCCGACACAGCTGTGAACATAAAGAACGAGCTCGGGTCGCCGGAGACGTGGGACTTTGACGAGGTTTGCCCGCCGGTCACTGCGCCGTACGGTGTCGTGGACGCGCGTTTCGTCGCCGACGTCGAGGCGTTGATTGGCGATGAAAAAGGCCCAGACGGCGAGGTCCGGGTGCTCCGCGGCGCGAAACAGGTGGCGCCTTACGCCGGGGACATGGGCCACCACGCCCATCACCCGCCGGACTTGGTGGTGTTGCCCCTGAACACGCGGGAGACGTCGTCGATCGTTCGGCTGTGTTACCTGCGAAGGGTTCCGGTGGTGACCAGAGGAGCCGGCACCGGTCTGGAAGGAGGGTGCGTCGCTTACCAAGGCGGCGTCGTCATAGACACGTGCCTGATGAAGACGATGTCCATGGTTCACGGTGAGCAACTCGCGGTCGTTGGGGCTGGGGTTTTGAAGAACGAGCTGAACAAGTTTCTTGAACCCCTCGGGCTCTTATTCGGCCCCGATCCGTCGTCCAATCCGTCGATCGGCGGCATGGCCAGCACCGGCGGCAGCGGCATGTCGACACTGAAGTACGGCACCAGCAAGGAAAACGTTCGGTCCATGGTGGTGGTCACCCCGACCGGCGCAGTGATTCGCACCAGGCAGCCCGTGCGTAAGTCCAGCACCGGGTACGAGCTCAACGCGCTATACCTCGGCGCGGAGGGCACTTTGGGGGTCATCACCGAGTTGACGGTGCGCACGTTTCCGAAGCCGAAGGTTCGATGCGGCGCCGTGGTGGTGTTCCCGGACGTCAAGACCGCGGCGTGTACGGTGGTGGACGCGGTACGGGCGAACCTGGACACCTTACTCCGCTGCGAGCTCATGAACGACGAAGGTATCAGGGTCACCAACACGGTTTTCAAGACCACTTTGGACGTGGCTCCGACTTTATTTTTAGAATTCGTGGGTAACTCGCGCGAAGGCGCGGAGGGCGACTGGCGCGCGATGCTCGAGATGGCGAAACGTAACGGCGCCAAGACGTGGAGGTTCGCGGCGTCCGGTGAGGAGCTCGATGAGCTGTGGGACGCGCGGCGCGGGTGTTACCTTGGCGCGATGCGGTACCGGGGATTGATGGCGGGTGACCCGCGGCGGAAAGAAAAGGTGTACGTCGGCGACGTGTGCGTTCCCACGAGCCGACTGGCGGAATGCGTGGCCAAGACGGAGGCTGACTTTGTCGCCGCCGGGTTCCCGTGCGTGATGTGCGCGCACATCAGCGACGGCAACTTCCACTGCCTGATACCGTACGCGCCGGATGAGGAGGAACGGTTGATGGCGTTGAACGATACAGTCATCGAGCGGGCTATTTCGATGGGCGGCGCTGCGAGCGGTGAGCACGGGGTTGGCATCGGGAAGATCAAGCACGTGTGTTGGGAGCACGGTGCGTATCACGTCGACTGCCAGCGGAGGATGAAACGGGCGTTGGACCCGCGGATGATCATGAACCCGGGCAAGATATTCACCCCGGAACGCGGCCAAGAGGAGAGACGAGCCGTGGGTTTAGGGCACACGCGGGTGAGCAAATTGTGATTAACCAGGTAGACAGCGTAATATTAATCAATCGCGCGGATGTACGTGTCGTCGTCCACGGGTGCGTAAATCAGCTTCTTCTCACCGTCCAGCTTGACCTGGTACGGAGCGCATACCCCAGGCCGCCACTTTTCTTCCCTGTAGTAGGTCCCGACCACGACGCCGGGGGCGAACCCGCCGTTGGGACACGTGTCCGGGTCGCGAATCTTGCACTCGACTCGCGATCCAGCTCTGAACCGCAGCTTGGGTATCCGGATCCACTCGTCCGTGTCGGCGAGGACCAACACCGTGTTGTCGTTCAGGACCCGGGACGTGGCGGTCTGGTACATCTGCGGGTTAGGGTAGAGTTCCTCGACCCGCCCCGCGACTTTGTGCGCGTGTATCTCATCCTCCGCGCCCGCGGGTGTGACGATGTACGGAATCTGGTCCTTGCGCAGCCCGTCGATCCACCGGCCGTTGGCCCACCCGCGGCCCCACCCCGGGTAGAAGCTCCAAAACTCCCGGACGGTGCCCTGGATCCAACAGTGTTTGGGGTCATACTCGGCGTGACTACCGTCGTACCCAGGGCCGACCCACACCTCCACCTGGTCGTTGGTGCGGAACCGCAGCTTCTTCGCCGGTTTCTTACCGCACTTCTTCGTCTCCTCCCAGCACCCGCGGATGTGCATCGCGTCGTCACGCGGGATCGGAACCCTCTCCTCCTTCCCTTCGTCGTTCGTCAGCTTCACGACGTAGGGCAGCACGAATGCGTCCATGGGCGGGAAGCGCGTGTCCTCGCCGGCCGCCGTCGGGTCGATACCCGCGTCGCGTAAGGTGTACATCGCCGCGAGCATCGACAGACGGC
>Ga0257106_1000469_pt1 | contig 23966 bp, 9 predicted proteins | sample LP_taG_3_FD_190177 | JGI IMG/M metagenome (GOLD analysis project Ga0257106, IMG submission 190177) | Marine microbial communities from Northeast Subartic Pacific Ocean, Canada - LP_J_2011_P26_10m | ecosystem: Environmental > Aquatic > Marine > Oceanic | place: Canada: Northeast Subartic Pacific...
CATCGCGTGGAGAATAGGGCAGGATGAACCGGATATGGAGTTTCTCGGTGAAGAAGACGCGGACGCGTTGGTGAATGGTGGCGAAGACGGGAAGGAAGTTTTGGGGAAGATTACGGTTTTAGTGAACGAGGCTATTCATTTGTTTTATCCTGAGGCGAAAGAGTTGACCGACGACGACGTGGTGGCGTTGATCGATAAAGGGAAAGGCGAGGGAGGTCCAGAAGGAAGGCATTGGATTTTAGACCCGGTGGATGGGACGCTTGGGTTCGTGAGAGGCGATCAGTACGCCATCGCATTGGCGCTCATGGACCAAGGCAAGTTGGTTTTAGGCGCCATGGGTTGTCCGAACATGCCAAAAAGTGGGGACGTTTTGGAGTTTAACGACGCGTATTCTTACGGGTTTTCGCCGAGGACGGTGTCGAAAATGTTGGCTGGAGGTTCGAGCGCGAAAACGGATTGGTATAAAGGGTGTGTGTTTACCGCGGTGAGGGGAAACGGGTGCTGGATGTGGCCGACGTCACCGGATGTCAAAGTAAGTCCAACGAAAGTGCACGTGTCGTCTGCGTTTGACCCGCGGAAGGCGCGCTTTTGCGAGCCAGTGATGAAAGCAAACTCCAGTCAAGGTTTCACTGCCTCAGTCGCGGATAACTTGGGCATCGAATCCAAACCGTTGCGGATATACTCGCAAGTGAAATACGGCTCCGTCGCTCGCGCCGACGCCGACGTGTTCATGAAATTCCCGAAAGCTGAATACCGAGAAAAGGTGTGGGACCACGCCGGCGGCGTCATCCTCGTCGAAGAAGCCGGCGGCGTCGTCTCGGACGCCGGTGGTGTGCCTCTCGATTTCAGTAAAGGGAGGTACTTGGAATTGGATCGGGGCATCGTCGCGGCGAGTTCCGCGTTACACGAAAAGTTGATGCAAGCCATTCAAATGAGTTGGGATAGCGCCGCGCTTTAATAAAAACGTATAAACGCTACACCACACCGCGAGAAAGAAAGAAAGAAAGAAAGAAAGAAAGAAACGTGTTCTTAAAGAAGTCATCATCATCCGTTGTATTTAAAAAAACTATTCATCAATATTGATATTCTTTGATTTCTGCTTCATCGCAGAGTTGTTCGTCTCGCATTCTGTTTTATTTTTCCTCGCGATCATTTTGAGTGAAAGTGGGCACCCATTTTTCTTTGTAGTAAATTAAGTATAGGGGAAAATTCTTCAGATTAACGCGCGCTCTTTCAACGCATAAAGAATACTTAAACGAACGAAAAATGCCACCAACAACCCTCTCGGTCGTGAAATCGCTCGTCAAACCAATCGCTTTAAACGACGATACCATTAATACCACGAATAATCGGTACCCGATCTCCACTTTAATCGTTTTCATTCATTCAATCTCCGCGTTGGAATGCATCTACTCCAAAAAAAGCAACCAAGAAATCCCGCTCAGGAAACTCAAAGTCAGCGATCACACGTTCGATAACGCGAACATAAACGTCGTTTTATGGCGAGAACGAGCAACAAATATCGAAAATCTTCAAGTCGGGGACGTGGTTTTAGTGCAAAACGCACACGCGAGGTTCAATCCGTTCAAGAACGAGATGGAAATCAGTATCAGTGGTGGGTACGCGTCTGGCGTGTTTCGAACGATCGTCTCGCGCGAGGAGTTTTACGGGAACAAAACGATCGAGGAGATGAGCGAGAGAGTGGTTCCTTTACATCGAAAGCTCGGCACGACGGACGATAAAGCGACCAGGGATGCGATTTTGACCGTGTGCGCGTGGGTGTACGGGGAGAAGATGTCTTTTTTGTACCATTTGAAAGAGAGGATGGATTTGGGTGCCAGCTTTCGTCCGCCTCGCGTGTCGTCGAAGAGGAGAGCGGGGGAGAAGGAGGAGGAGGAAGAAGAAGAAGAAGAAAAGGAGGAGTTTGAGATGCACCATCAACAACAACGAACGAGCTTTGTGAAAAGATTCAAGAGAACTTTATTGGAAGAGTACGTTGGAGTTATTTTGGACGTTTCCTTCGTCAAGTCCTCGTTCGGTGATGCGTTTAACGGGAAGTACGTCAGGCCGGTCTTGACGCTTTCGAGACGACCGGTGGATCGACAAAGGAACGAGCAGTTGTTGCAACGACGACTGACTTTATCGAAACCGACAGAGTCGCCGCAGGTGCTAAATAATTTGGCGTGTTTCGATAACATGCTCATTGGAGATCAATCGCCGGCACTTGGTAAGCGACCGGGTGATGATTTGAACAACACGAACTTTATCGAGGCGACGTTATCGGCGGCGCCGAAACGCGAGGCGAAGGATTTGGCCGAAAGCGTGTATAAAATCGGGAGATGCGTAGAGCTGAGAGACTTTGCAATCGCGGAAGTTTTGAACGGAAACGAACGAAAAACGAACCGCAGTTGTGTGCAAAACAATAAAGAAGACAACTTCGGTTCCTCGGAAGAAATCGTGAAAAAGCTCGTTTTGGTGGACACGATTTCCACCGTTCGAGTGTTGGATCCGAACAAAGATCCGCGCGCGAGGAAAGTCATGACGGTGGTTGGCAAAACACACAGAAGGTTAAGCTTTGAAGTGGAGAACGTCTCCGAAATATTCCAAGACATCAACGAGAGAACTTTTCAAGAGTTTACGGATAATTACGACGAAGAAGACGAACGCGTGTACGGACGAGAGGTCGTCGAAGAGAAACGCAGAGAATGTGTGAAAGCGGCGATGGAAAAGAAACATAAAGAGATGCTGTTGTCGAAAACGAGGAAGCGAGTCGCCGCGATGATGATGACTGAGACGCAAAACACGACGCACTCCATCGCGGAGATGTTTGAAAGCGTGAATAATAATAACGCGAACGTCATCAATCGTCCCGTCTTGTACGAAGATGGTACGACAAACAAGCGTCGACTGTTACCGCCGTTCGTCGAGTTCAAAGCAGTCGTAAAATACGTGGAAATTGAACGCGACGTTACGAATTCACGGTCATCTCCATCGTCGTCTTCAGCTGAGTGCCAAAGAAAGCAGCGTAAGCAATCTATAACGAATAGCGCGAAGAAATCCATCTTATCCGCAGATGGCGTCATGCGCGTGCCTGGATTGAAAAACGGCACGAAGAGCGTTTCGGAAATCGCGAGTGAACTCGTCCAAGTGGCATGCGCCACTTGCGAGAACAGACTCCACAAAGACAAAGAGGACGTGTACGAGTATTGCAAACACTGTCCAGCGGGTAAACTTTCGAGTGCCAACGTCAACAAGTCGAGAACGAAGTGCGTGTTCAAACCGCTCGTTTTGGGTCTCGAAGACGCTAAAGGCGATTGCATTCGAGGTAAAATCCCACCTTCGCTCGTTTCCGATTTGGTATTTTTTCAAAAACCGGAAGATATTTCGGACGGAAACACGGGTGTAACGCGGAGAAACCGCTCGGAAACCATCGCGATTGGTGCGTTGCGGGCGTTGATGGCGGGTAAACGAAACTCACCGTTTACTTTTACCGCGAAAATGCCAAAATCCGACGAGAACGGTTGGGTCGTTCGAGGAGATGAAATTGAAATCGTGCGTTTCGATAGCTGCTTGACGCCGTCGAACTCTTTAGAAGAAGAAGAAACAGAAGAAGAAGAAACAGAATAGTTTGAAGTGTATACATATTTATACAACAACGGTACTACATACATTCGCACTTGAGGAATAAATAATCTGATTCAGAACCTTTGCGCGCGAGTGTACAAATTCTAAATCGATGTGTGCTTGAGTGAATTTGGTCGTGGCGACTGTCGTATTTTCTTCGTCCTCGGGGTCAACGAGAACGTTCCGGTCTTTTTGTTTTTGCGCTTCAGGGCAAGAAAGATTACACCGACTGGATAAATTATCTATCGCCGCGTATATTAGTGCCAAAGACTTTTCGGTCATCATTCTTTTTGCAATGTGCGCTTTGGCCGTTTCGATCTCTCGTTTGCTCTCTATTGTCGTCTCTTTTTGCTTTTCGCGCAAGGTAAACACGGCTGATTTTTCACTCTCTATAGTTTCTCTGATGACTTTTTTATGTTCCGAGAACTTCTCGAACGCCTCCTCTGAAGCGCTCGAGGCGTATTCCTTCCTCGCGCGTAAAGAATCGTTCACATCTTTCAGAGTCGCGTGTCGGAAAAGAATATCGGCAATGTCTTCAAATTTCCTACCGCCGTCATCGCCGTCGCCGCCGCCTCGCGCCTCGTCCTCGTCCTCGTTTTCGCTCGGTGCGATAGTAGTCTCTAAATCTGCCGACGTCGACCCAAAACTTATTCTTCCATCTGACGACGTGTCTTCGCGTCTTCCGTGTCCACAACACGCTCTCAGAAACTCTAACACGCTCGACAACGCCCGATTCTTCCTCTCGCACCGTCTCCTCCGCCGGCCGAATGAACTCGCCTCCCTCCTCAACGCCACGAGAACCTCGTTTTCTAAAACCCAGCGCTCCATCTTACTCTCCTTCGCGCTTTCCATCGCTTTCTGCATTTTTCGCTCGTTCTCTCTCGCAAAGTTCTCAAATTTCGTGCAATCGCGATGCAAACTCTCCTGCGCTTGCAACAAAATCCCCTCGCGTTCGTCCAACCGTTTCGTCGTCTTTTCGCACTCAAAAATCGTTCGTTGCAATTTCATCGCGATCGCATCGAGCTCTCGGTTCTTTTCCAAGAGAACCGTAGAGGTTGTCGAGCACGTTCCCACTTCGTCTTCGTCCTCAATTTCTTCTTCATCGTGGCTTTCGTCATCATGGTCCAAGAAAATCTCCTCCTCTTCATCGTCCTCTTCCTCTCTCAACCGAGTAGGTTTCGTCACGAACGCAAAAGGGCCGTTGTGGTCGTTGTTCTCCTCTTCATCCTCCTCCTTCTCGTCTCGGACGGGTCGTCGAGGACGACAACGCTCGAAAGATGATTTCGCGGAATACATATGCGCGTACCTCTCTCAACGCGCTGCTCTCTGATGCGAAACCAAAGACGGTTTAAAGAACAGAGTCAACGCTTAAAAATTACCTAATTTTAGTCCTCAAAGCGCCCGCACCTGGAACCCCGCCCCAAACTCGAGACCAATAATAGCTTTTGCGTTCACACGACAAAATTATAGCGAAAGTGGATGGGAGAGAGAGAGAGCGCTGGATTTTGCGACGACGACGAGCGCGTGCGTGTGAGGCGCGCGAGAGAGAACAAACCTACTCGAATATTTTATAGAGCACCCGCAGTAGGGGGAAAATAGTTTCCTTTGACCTTCAGATATTCTTTTGTGTGTATATATCTTCTGCGCGTGAGTGTCGATATATCTCCGAAAATGCATTATTCAAAGATAAACGAGTGTTATTACGTTTTGCCAGTTTTCAGTTCGAGCAAAACCGCTGCGAGATGAAGAAGTTATCACGTGTGCACGAGGAGGAGTCGAAAAACGCTTTTGGTTTTTTTGTTTGTTTTTTCTCATTCTAGAGAAATACGAGCAAGAGTCTCTCTTCATTTTTGCGCGCAAAAAACACCTCTCTCTGTCTGCAGTTGTAGGCGGCGAAGTAAAGAAGAAGAAGAAGAAGACGCAGAAGACGTTGCGACGATGACGATGCCGAAACAACAACAACAACCGCAAAAAAATCCGCGCGCTGCTGCTCATCTCTTTTCCTTTAAATCATCATCATCATCCCCCAAGAAAAACAGCGCATTCGTCGTCACCACCGTCCTCTCTCTCATCCTCTGCGTGCTCTCGGTCACGTTCGACCGAAAGTTACCGCGCGCTTTGAGCGCATCATCGTCGTCCTCTCCGTTCACGTTTAGCGAATCACGAGCGATGGCGACGGCGACGACTATAGAGCAGCTTGGCTCTCGCGCGGTTGGAACGGAGAGCGAACAACTCGCGTTTGAGTTTATTCGAAGGAGGGTGGAGACGATTCAGAAGAAATACTCGACGGGGGCGAGCGAAGAGATTGAGATTGAAATTCGGGACGACGCGTTCAGCGGGTTGAGGAAACGAGACGCGGACGAAATCACGAGAAACCCGAAAAGGAGGAGTGGTCGTGCGACGAACTTAGGTGGGTACGGCGGCGAGGGAGCAAACGACGAAGAGAACGAGGAGACGAACGACAATGCGAAGAAGAAGAAGTGGGGGATATCGGACGTGTACAGGTACGATAACTTGAGGTCCATTTCCGTGCGAGTGCGACGACGGAGAGACTCCGTTTCGTTTAGTAGTGGTAAAGGTGGGAAGGACGAGGAGGAGTATCACGACAGAGACGAATACGAAGGCGACATCAACGATCCGTATAACAACGATATAAATAACAAAATGCACGTGATTGCGATTTCCGTGCACGTGGATACGGTGTCGACGTCTTCGGGCGGGTCAGACAACGCGGCAAGCTGCGGAATCGCTTTGGAAGTGTTAGAAAACGTGGCGAGTTTGGCGACGAACAAAGAGACGAGAAATTTTCTACCGGCAAAGACGGGGATAGTGTTTCATTTCTTAACCGCGGAAGAAGTTGGATTAATCGGCGCGACGGCGACGATGAAGTCACACCCTTGGTTTCGACAGAAGAACGCGAAACCGTCGGTGATTGTAAATTTAGAATCCATGGGAAGTGGAGGACCGCAAATGCTGTTCAAGACGGAAAAAGGTATACACGGAGAAACGTTTGAGAGACGCATGCTGGAAACGTGGGCGGAAAGTGTCCCGTATCCAAACTCGGCGAGCGTGTACGGACAAATTTTTAGATCCGGGGTGATCCCCTCGGAAACGGACGGGAGAGTATACAACGAAAGAGGTGCGGCAGTGATTGATTTAGCGTTTGTAGAACGATCGTTCGTGTATCATACGTCGAGGGATAGAGTAAAAGGCATGCGACGTGGGAGCGCGCAAGCTAGTGGCGAAAACATCGTCGCTTTCGTTGGCGCGTTCTTACAAAAACGCGACCAATTTGCCGACGTCGATTCCGAGTTGAATCCAGATATTTCATTGCGTCAAGGCGTGGAATCACACGCGTGGTACGTTCGACCGGGGTTTATTCTGGCGAAAACAAAGTTAATCGTTACTGAACCGTTCACGTTAGCTTCGTTGCGCTCGTTAGTGTTCTTCAGCGCGTTTTCGATGTTCTTTGTCGTAAAGTACGCATTTGGTGCGCACTTTGAGAAGATTCAAAGCAAGAGCGAAAAGATATGGCAGCTCGCCATCGATACCATCTTCAAAGCGATGATTGCCATTCCTTTGGTTGGTTTTGTTATCCCTTTGTTTGCTATATTCATGGGCACAGCATTTGGCGCGATGACCATGTTCACCCTCGCCTTTCTCGTCGGCGAAGCGATGCCGCTAGGTAGTTACTCCGCGTTCTTTATGCTCTTCGCGGGTGCATTCGGGTGCATCGGGAGTATATTTGGGTATAACATAGCCTCTGGTTTCTTGTATTGGCACCTCATTCCAATTGACGTCGCCTTCAGGGATCGATATGCGACTGAAAACGCCATCAAGTGGTGTTTGTTCAGCGGTAAGACGTTCTTCACGTCTGTTTTAGCGTGGGCGGTGAGGAAACGCACGGATTCCCACGCCACCATTTGGCTCGCGAATTTAGCAATGTACGAATTGGTTTTCGTGTTTGCACCAGTGATTGCTCGGCAAAGTGGTTTCTTACATTTCATGCCGAGCGTTTCCATCGTCCCAAATGAAGAAAACAATGAAGAAGAAAACAACAAGGTGAAAGAGAAGAAAGACGACGACGATACGGTTTCCTCAAACAGCGCCGCTACCGCCTCCGCTGCAAAGGCGGGAAAAACAACGACGCAATTGATCGGTCACAATTCTAAAGGTGAATTAGATATTTTCGCGACGACATCACCGAACCAATATTTGGCCATGTTGTGCGCCATTCCGTGCATATGGGTCGTCACGCCGCTCTTCTTTCGAGCGGTGGCGACATTTTCCGCGGTGCAATCGCGCGCCGATCCAACACTCGGCGATGGACATCCGCTCGTGTATTACACTTTAGATAGACTTCTTGGCGGTGCTTTAGGATTTGTCGCATGTGCGATGTTTTTTTCTGTCCCGGTGATATCCTTAGGCGCAACATTGAAGGAAAGGCAAACGTATAAACTCATGGTCGTCGCATTCGGGATGTTCCTCTTCGCGACGCTCACGTGCAGCGTGTTTAAGAACATCCGATTTACTGCCGTCGCACCACAACCAATCATCTTGACGCACGTGACACACATTGATGCGCACAGTTACGTGACTTCTGATTTCATCGCGCTCGCGAGAGTGGGCGCTGGATCGAGTTTAGCACCAGTAGCGATGGCTTTGCGCGACAACTTACATTTGTTGGTGGACCCGCCGCGAGTACTGCCTACGTCAACATTTGTAGCAACGGTTAAGGATGTAAAGAACGACGACAAAAGCACGACAACAGATGGCGAAGAGAGTGGTTACGATAACGAAGACGCGAAAGCGAAGGCCGCTCGAAGAGAACAGCTGCGAATAGAGAATGATCAGCGCTTGAAAAGCATCCATTCGCGCGCGATTCAACGCAAGCAAGCTGAAGGACACAAACACATGTTCCATCGCATATATTCCGCGTTCACAAACTTCCGCTTAAACACGCGTTTTGGCGGTGACTGCACGGAGTCGGTCGATTTTGTGACCATGAAAACTGACCGTGCGTGTATCGTTCGTGGGTACGATTTGAGCTATTACGAATCCGTCAATAACCCAAAACCTATCTTGTCGGATATGCGCGCGAATAACATGACGGCGTCGGAAATGCCCGAATTGCGTAGAACTGGCACTGGGCCAGATAAAAAAACCATTCGATTAGAAATTGACGTCGCGAAAGCGGTCAGCTGGACGGTTGCTATTGAACCGCAGTGTGCTAAGAAAGCGGCTTTGGTGGACCCGTCGAACCCGTCGGAGTTGACCTGGATCGAAGTCGACAACGAGAAGACCCAACAAGTGGAAAACACGCCTTTTACCGTGCGCCAAAAAGGCAAGCGCATCTTGTTTAGCGGTTCTGGTCGACTCACAGCCGGCGATGTAGTTGGCATTTTCATCGTTCCGGCGAAAAACAACAAACACGCGCACGCCGGCATGAGCGAGAAAATTCAGCAAGACTTGGAGTTCTTTTGCCGAACGCGAGGGGCGGTTTTACGCACGGATTTTGAAACGCGAACGGATTTGATGGAAGATATTATCGGTACAAACGGTTTGCCTCGAAACGTGGCACCGTTTGGGAAGAGTGATTTACCGAGATGGTACTCTTTAATTCGTGACATCGATTTATCGCCGCTTTAGAAAGAGTTCTAGAGAGAGAGAGAAAGAGAGAAATGAGGTTCTCTTAATTTGACAGCGGCGGTTCACTAGTAGTGTATTTTACATTTCCTAATATTAATAATTTCTAACGTTTATTCTTCGCTTTCGCTTTCGCTTTCGCGCTGAATATGGACTCATTCTTGATTCTTTTCCGACTCATCGCGGCCGCATCTGTCACGCCGGTGGTATCGCGTCGTCCTCGCTTCCTCGCCATCGCCATTTTCGCCCTCAAGTCATCCTCGCGACTCCTCGGCAATAACTTCACCCCACCATCTTCCCCGCTCGCAAACCCCATCTTCCTCCCTTCATCGTCCCTCCCTCTCTCTTCTTTCCTCCTCTCCCGATTACTCCTTCTCAGCCGTTTATTTGCTTCGTAGTCTGAACTCCATCTCTCCTCCGCCCGTAATCGATCCTCGGCGTATCTCGACAACCGTTCTTTCCCTTCCCGCTTCATTCTCTCTTCCTTCTCTAGCGAACTCATCTGATCGATATCACTGCCTCTCTCCACCATAACTCCATCGATGCCAGCGTATTCCATAGTTCTCCCTCCTTTCACCTCGACGTCGTCCGGAACGTACACGTCTCTCTCGTGCGCTCGCCTCGCCCCTCGCACGCACACGAATTCCCCCCCTTTCGGGTCCGTGTGAATCTCAATCTCTTTATTACAACACCGGTGACTTAACATCACGAACGAGTATATCGGCGTGGACAGATAGTTCCCAACTTTACTTTTCCTCGCGTTAAATCTCACGCCTTTCGCGATTAAAGGTGCGTTCGAGCAGTGTAAACATCGCATAGGAAACGGCGCTTCAAACCGTACCGTTAGAAACCCACTTTGTTTTCGTTTCCCGAGCGACCCGTGGGTGTTTTTAAATCTTCCATTACCTCCACCTTCGGTCGGCGTGAACGTTGGCGGGTAGTAGAAGTTGTCCGCGCGAGAGGCTTTCAAAGTCGACATTCTTCTTTGTTAGTATTATAACAGTACTCGTCAGAGAGAGAGTAATACTAGTCAGAGAGAGAGTAATACTAGAGAGAATAAAAGGAGTCGTAGTAGTAGTAGTAGTGCGTTTAGTCTTCTTTTGTCTTCTTTTGTTGAGGAAAAAAAAGAAGCAAAAATTCATCAAAGAGCAGTCAAAAAGAAAAAGTCTCCTCGAACACAACTATATCTTCATTCTTTTGCGCGCGCGCGATATATACACACACACAAAGCATCGCACGAATACTCTTTCGCGCGAACACGCAGTACAAACGAGAGACGACGGGGGCAAAAAAAGAGGGTCATCGACGACGAATTCTTTTTCTTTGGTGAGTGGGGTGGTCAGAGAGTCAAGGAGAGAGAGTTTTACTATTTCCCTACGGGTTCGTCGTTCACGGGTGCTGGGGGGAAATTTAGTTAACAGAAGATTTAGAGAGAAAGGACGGAGAAGAAGAAGACTTGAAACACTCTCTCTCTCTCTTTCTCTCGATATGTCGTCTTCTCGACGAGGAAGCCAACAGAAGCGCAGTGCGACGGGTTCGTCCTCTCGAGGACGACGCCAACAACAATCACAACAAGAAAGAGAGGAAGAGGAGGATTTGGGATCTACCCCTACTACTACTACTACTACTCGTGGTGGCGAAGAGGGAGAAGAAGAACCGGAGGAGGCGCCACAGGGGCAGCCGCGACGACGAGCGCAAAATCAGACGACGACGACGACGTTTACGACTTCTGCGGGAACTGCGACGACGACAGGAGGGACGACACCTTCGAATACTAATACCGCGGATAATACTACCGTGGACCGAAACGTTCGAGCGAGGGTGGACCAAATATTCAACAGTTTGATTGAGAATGTGAACGAAGACGCTCGAGCCGGGATCGCGAGTTACATCGCGCAGTTAGCTCGAGATACGGCGTCTGGGGGTAAACCTGTCAAAAAACAACAAGAGTTGTTGGCGGAGTACGCGAAGAGCGCGAAGAAGAATCGTCAGATTCCTTCTTCTTCGGAAGGCGGCGGCGGGGCGGTTGACGAGGACGCGACGACGACGACGAGCAAGAAGAAAAAAATGGCCGTGAAAGTGCCGCAAAAAGTAGAGCCGACGTGGAGAGAGTATGCGACGGAACATCAGTTGAGGGAGTTTTTGAACGCGAACGACGTGCCGTACGATCGAGCGGAAACGTGGACGAAGAAGATGTTGTTGGAGAGGTGCGAGCAACATTTAGCGAAGGTGTCAGAACCGGCTTTGAAAATCGGGAACGAGTTAGTTAGAGTTATCGAAGCGTTCGAGGCGTGGATGCACGCGATCGGGAAGAAAAACGCAAACGAGACGTTCGACGAAGTGGAAGGGGAAGAAGATAACGAACTTTTGTCCTCCTCGATGCCGAAGCTTGCGTCAAACGATACGGCGTCTGAAATTTTGAAAGAGCTGCGCGCGTGCGAACGCGAAGCGACTGGACATTTGGACTACATCAAAAACCATTTGGACCCGTTTAAGCTCATGCAATATCCAGCGTATGGGTGCTCGATACTGGATTTACCGTACGTGCACGTCAATCTTAGCAATCGCGTGATGCTCGGGTTATTTCCGATTTTGAAAGCAGCATCACACGGCTCGGAAATCGGAGGTAAGTTTTACGATTTAGGTCAGAAAGGACGGAATGCGAAGAAGAAAACAGGCGGCAATCTTGGGTTTACCTTAGGTTTAGATTTGGTGCAGGTCGCAGAAAGCTGCATGGACTACGTGTTTGGCATCATAGGAACGAATTTAAACGAAACGAATTTGACGCATCCGGAGAAAGCGACGAAATTTCTCGTGGAATTGTGCGCGTTGCGAGATGAGTGGAGATGTTCGAGCAAAGATTCGGTGACGCCAAAGCTGACAATGTCGTTCCTACAGAAGTTAGCGTCGGACGATTCAAAGTTGAGAAAGTTATACGCGGCTGGGGAAAGAGAAGATGAGGATGATGAGGAACGAAGAAGGATTGTGATGCAGCTTCCGCCACACGCATTGACGCAACTCCACGAATCGTTTCATGGACCAACCCGTCCGAGCTCAGAGTATCGCGTGCCGGTCGAACTGACGTGGGAATGTCTGTGGATACCTTCGACGCCACCGTTGAAAGTCTTGAGCGGTAGTGAAATTGGCGGCGAGAATAGCGACGGAGGCAACCACAACCACAACAACGCAGGGAATATTAACAATACAATTACCAATAACAACGACGACGATGATGACGACGACATCGACGGCGACATCGACGACGACGATAGTGCTTTTTTGAACTCGGCCCGAGATGTTATAGCGAATTCGAGGCGATTAAGAGAAGACTTTGATAGGAGAACAAATCGTGCGAATAGATTTGATACCCCCCCGGCGAATAGATTTGATACCATTTTGAATAGATTTGATCGGGGTGCTATGGCGCGAGCTAATGATGCACACAGTGCTCGACTGCATCCGTACGCGGGTTTTCCACCGATGCTTATGGATGATGAGGATGGTGATGAAGAACACGACGTCGACGACGATGATGATAACGACGAAGCAGACCCAGCATTCGACTCACGTGAGCGAAGACGCGAGGAGAGAATGCGTCGACTCCGCATTTTGAGCACAACCGGAGTTGGGAGCGCGAGAAGTCGCGCACAAGAACTCTTGCAACATTTAGAGCGATGGGATCGGCGCTACGTAGATACCCAGCGTGAGCACGAGGAACGCGAGGAATTCGATTGGAGAATGACTGCTACGCGCGATACAGACAGAAGAGACAGAGAACGACGAGACCGAAACGAGCGCTTAGAGCGCACCCTTCTGCGCGATACGAACCGATACCGTACCTCCGAGCATCGGGTTCCGGGTATATTCAGTCGCAGGGAGAATATGACGCTCTCTGACGCTGCCACCATCCTTCGGTCAAGAGGAGCAACTAGAGAATGGATGCAGGAAAGAGAAAGATCCACACATGAACGCTCTCAAGGGATGTGGAGGCGCGATGATAGATTTGGTCGAGTCATGGATTTACACTCCCCTTTCATACCTTCGGACAGAGCTCGACTAGGTACTCCGCGCGCGGGTGTGTTCAGACCTAATCTGAACCCGCTTGATATTGCTAGCGTGACGCATACAGTCACAAATCTCGTTCGCAAACTTCGCTCGATTGGTCCACCACCGGATGGGCGTTGGAAATCGCGCTCGCCGATGTTTATACGTCTAATTGAACACATCGTGCGTTGGGAGCTTCTAGGAAACGCCACGTTCATCACGCCGGACTTTTATCCCCAAAGATTTCCAGTAGCGGAAAGATTGGCGAAACTCATTCCTGAATCCGGTCGTTGGATGGTCGTCTTAGTTCGCGGTTTAGGCTTGCACTGTGTGCCAATGCTTCACTGCATTTTACACGGCTTGCGTTCGGATAGCCCAAAGATGCGAGACGTCGAAGGCCACCCTGGGGCGATTTTTTGCGCAGGGGCGGCGACGTGTGTTCGATTCGCGCTCGAGTCTATTGTCGAGAACGATGGGAAACCGCCTAGCATTTTGTCACAAGAGTACTGGAAAACGCTCGCGCACGTCGGCGAATGTCTTATGTCTTGGTGCATTGGCGGTAAACGATATTTGCATGAAATTCCAGAGGAAAGTATCGTTTCGGACAAGAAAATGCGCTCGAGAGCAGTCGCGAGAAAAGCCGTCCTCGCGGGTCTCGCCGGTGATGATATCGATAATTGGGGCATCGCTGTAGCGAAAGGTGCGCCATTGATGCTGAGCGCCTTGACGCAAACGGAAACGGTGAGCCAACAAACAATGGACGGTGTCTCTGGTGTTTTGTTTCTCCTATCGCGTCTCATAACGAAAGAAGCGAGAACCGATCCGCGCTGGCGTAATGCGCTGCGAATGGCGAAAACAAGTACCCTCCCGAAAGAAATCATCGCGAGTCTGTTTGAGTGCCAAACTTGGGCGAACGAAATCACCGCCGCCGTAAAGCGGACGATGGCTGGTGAAACCCCGATTGACGCGCTGATTGAGAAAGAATCGAACGATTCTGCTTCAAGCGAGATCAAGAAGAGCAGAAAGCGACCCGCGCCGGGCTCGGAGATGCAATCGGTACAAAATTTCGATTTCAGAGATCCAAAGAATACGCGCAAAGGCATTCGATTCGGGTTTTTGATTGCGCTTGTCGCGACATGGTCGCACGGCGAAGCTGGATTCGTCGACGCGAAGTATCTAGATAAATTCATCGATAACGATGACGACGATCTTTATCGCGAAACCAAGCATCGTAAGAAGAACATCAGCACTCCGACGAAACGGTCAGCGATGGAGGCGTCGGCGCATGACAGCGCGACTGCAACATCATCAACGCATCTCTTCAAGATCGTCATCTCTTCGCTCGAGCGATGTGGCGACGGGCTGCTCGCTGCTGTTGAACCGCTCGCGAGAATTGGATGGGCCCTCGATGGCGAAAACTCCGGCATCCGCGGCGTCTTACAACAGATAGGTAAATCTAAGTTCTTAGGGGAATTTTCCGGGGAGTTCCCGGTGCACTCGCCTTCGCAACAGCTGGTGGATATGATCCAATTACTCTTGCACGCTGCTATTGAGTTGCGCAATTTCGAATCGAATGGGGCAGGTGACACCGTGCACGCGTCCTATCATCACCTCGAATCGCCACGAGAGATTCTTGAAAGCCTTCTCCAGCACGCCAATTGGAAGCGATCGTTCAGTTGTTTAGAATGTATTGCGCCGAACATGTTTTACTTTGGAAGCTCTTTAGATTTAGTTGGCGCGGCAAATGTCGTTTTTCCCCCATCTTTTCGTGTGTTACGTTTGAGGAACGATTTGAAACGTCTGTTGAGAGACATGCACGGGAACGTGCCGCACATTTCGGCAAAGTTGCGACGCGCGATGCCCTGCGACGACGCGTGGCGAGCAATTAAAAATGCCATCGGTCCGTTGTTAGGGAGAACACTTACGTGCTCGTTTGATAGCGAGGACGGTGTTGGAAATGGTGTTGCGAGAGAAGCCTGGACAGTTTTGATTCAAGCGTTGTTGGAAGGACATCCGACGCGAGTGGGACCGAGCGAAGCGGTGTTCACCTCGTGGTCAAATGCTAAGGCTTTACGAACGGACTCGATGATGTCGTTGAGTGCCATGCACGGTGGTGGTGATAACGACGACCCACCTTCATTTGAAGGTGCGTTGCGCACGCTTCGTTCGGATTGTTCTCCGCACGCCGCACGCTTTGCCGGGCGTATCGTCGGTTTACTCATCTCCAACGAAAAGACTGCGGATTTGCCGTTAGTCCCGTGGTTGTGGCAAGCGCTTTTGCACAAACCGCTAAAGGCGGAGTTGTTAGCGCAAGTCGACGACGATTTTAAGCGCACGTTGCTTCCAATCAAGACGTGTGATTGGAATGATCCCAAAATCAGCTGGGTGAAAGAGGACCCGCCGGCGTTTACCATCGCCGCGCCGACGCGTGCGGATCCGAACAAAGTGAAAGTACTCCTACCCGGCGGCGCGAACGTTTTCGTCGACGAGCACAACCGTGGTGAATACGTCGATTTATACGCGCAACAGTGCATGTTGCGGTGTTCAACTGCACCAATCAACAACACATCCGGTATGCCGCCGTCGTCTTCGTCCTCGCCGTCGTTACAAATCGACGAAAGCGATACTATTACATCTCACCAGGACATTCGGGTCAACCTCGCGGCGTTTACGAGCGGCTTCGACGAAGTCGTCCCGCGCGAACTCGTGAGCAGTTGGGTGTGCGAAGACTTGGAACTCCTCGTCTGCGGTTTACAAGACATCGACGTCGCCGCTTGGGAACAAGCGACCACGTACGATCCGAAACCACCGCCAAACTCCACCGCTCCCGGCGTCGTCGCCACCGAAACGCGCTCGCGATGGTTCTGGGACGCCGTCAAATCCATGAACTCGGAGCAAAAGCACGCGTTGTTACACTTCTGGACCGCGTTTCGGAAGCTCCCTCACACCGGGTTCCGCGGTTTACGCTTCAAACTGCGCTTCGACGACCAAAAATCCGCCAAACACTTACCCATGGCCCAAACGTGTTTCCTCACCTTGCGCGTGCCGAAATACGTCAGTCAAGAAGAGACGAAAGAGAAACTGGTCAAAGCCATCAGCGAGTGCTGCTTTGGGTTTGGTTTTAGCTAAATTTAGGACAGAGAAAGAGAGAAAGTGAGAGAGAGAAATCATCTCGACCGCGCGAATTAGAAACCAAAACATCATCATTGTCATTCATCGTATTCATACTTACTCCGCGCTGAAAATTCAAAATTTGCCTCGTTTTACTAAGTGGTAAAAGTAAAAATCTCTTCAAAAACGCTCCCCTTATTGTTGTTGTTGTTTAAAATGCGCAGGAATACTACCTTTGCTGCGTCGTAAAAAGAGGAAGAAGAATGGCAGCAGCGACTACTCCTGCTCCTGGTTTCGCTCCGCACGCATCGAAACAACCAGCACCGAAAACACTCGCCGAGAGATTCGAACAATTTCTCGTCCAACATCACCTCGACGCGTTGCGACAAATTTTAAAACATTCGGACACTCGGACCCCGCATTCCATCCACGTGTGCGCGATTGAATTCGCACACGCGTTACCGCAGTTAGCGAACGCGGTTTTAGCGCGACCGACGACGTCCATGGGGGTTTTGGACGAAGCGGCGAGAGCGGCGCAGGAGATTGTTCGAGTACGAATGGTGGAGGATTTGAGGAGGGAATTGGAAGCGGAGAAGCGAGGAGGCAGAGGCGGAGGCGATTTTGAAGGAGACGAAGACATCGACGAGAAAATGAAAGAATTCGCGCGAAGGCACAAGGTGAAACAAACCGTTCGCGTTCGCGTAGACTTTGAACGGTTCAAAAGCTCCTTTCCGAGTTTGAACATTTCCAGGTACGTCAAGAACGAACACGCCGGTCGGTTGTGGACGATGAAGGCGAAAGTGACCAGAGTTGGGTTGACGAAGACGTTCGAGAGCGACACGCTGTACGAGTGCGCGAAATGTGGTCACCGGTTTTTGTTGCCGATGAATTTGGAGGATGGGAGGCCAGAACCGACGATGCCGGAGGAGTGTCCGAGCGCGGCGGAGATGGAGAAGTACAGCGCTTCAGACTCTGAGAGATTGAGTAAGAAAACGAAAGCGTGCACGAATCGATCGTTTTGTCGAGTGGAATGCACAATGCCGGTGGCGAGAGATTATCAAGAGATTTGCGTGCAAATATGCGAAGACGAGGAAGATGAGGAGGAGGAGGAAGAAAGCGATTCGGACGGCGACGATGATGGGTTCGAGGCGGACGCGCAAAAATTAGCGCATTCGGGGAACGACGCCTCCGCTCGACCGGGACGAATAGCACGCAAATACTTCCCCGAAGACGACTCAGAAAACGACGACGTTGATTCCGACGATGAATTGCGAGCGATTGGTTTACGCTCTAAAGCGAATTTAGGCGGTGCGCAAAAATATTTACTCGTCGTCCTAAAAGACGACCTCGTGGACGCGGTCAAGTGCGGCGACGAACTCCTCATGTCCGTCGTGATTCGTCGACGATGGTTGAAAGCCAGTCGGGATAGAAGGTGTGAAATAGAGCTCGTCGCGCATTGTAACTCACTCACCGTTTTGAGCGTTGATGACGAGGAAGGAAACGCCGGCGACCGGAAAACGAACGACGTCGAGGACGACCAAGAGTACGAAGAGATGAAGGCATCGTTCGAGAAGTTTTGGCAATCGACGAGCGCTCAAAAGTATCCGTTGCGCGCGAGGGATATCATATTGAAATCGTGTTGCCCGCGAGTATTTGGTATGGCTGGAGCGAAGTTAGCCATGGTGCTCGCCTTAGTCGGTGGCGTCGCTCGAGAGGATGTCAAGACGAAAACGAAAGTGAGAGGCGAGGTGCACTTATTATACGTCGGCGATCCGGGTATAGGTAAATCGCAGTTGCTAAAAACCGCGTGTCGATTAGCGAAACGGTCCGTGTTTACAACCGGTTGCGGTTCAACTGCTGCCGGTTTAACGTGTGCTGCCGTTAAAGACGCCACCACCGGCGAGTGGGGTCTCGAAGCTGGCGCGCTCGTCCTCGCCGATAAAGGCACGTGTTGCGTAGATGAATTCGACGGTATTCGCGAACACGAGCGGGCCACGATTCACGAAGCCATGGAACAGCAAACGTTATCGGTTGCAAAAGCTGGGATTATTGCCACGTTGAATTCGCGAACGAGCGTTATTGCGGCGACGAATCCTAGAAGAGGCACGTTTGACGATCGAGAGAGTTTAGCGGTGAATACCGGTTTAGCGCCCCCGTTGCTTTCTCGATTTGATGTCGTTTTAGTCCTGAGAGATGCCAGAGATCCAGAGTGGGACGAGCGCGTCGCGTCGCACATACTCGGTGAAGTGGATGATAACAATAACAGCGGTACCATTAATAAACGGTTGAAACTGTCCGCATCGGCGCAAAAGAAACCGTTCTCCTTTGACGGATGGCGCGCGAGTCAAAACGCGGGGAACGCCAACAACATAAACATAAACAATCGAGAACTGTACGTTCCCGCAAACGACAAAAATCGCTACCGAAGTTATAGTCAAAGAGGATTCGGTGACGATCAACAACTCTCAGATTCCGACGACGACGATGAAAAGGAAACCGCCGAAGATGTCGAATTTTTTGACGAATCCACCGCTCTTTGGAGCTTTTCGCGCGTGAAAAAATACATCAAATTTGTCAAGTCGCGATTTGAACCAACGTTGGACGAAGACGCGGAGAGAATGCTCTCCGCGCACTACCAAAATATACGCAGGCAAGTCGCAGAAAATAGAGTGGAATTAGGACGAGCGACCGTGCGCGCGTTGGAATCATCCATTCGACTGGCGCAAGCGCACGCAAAACTGTGCTTTCGCGAGGTCGCGACAAAAATAGACGTTACGGTGGCCATCGAGCTCATCGGATGCAGCGAAGACGAAATGATGGGTAATAATATGAATCATATCGGCCAAAAAGGCGTTGGAATCTTAATGCGAGATTTTGCTCGATATCCTGATAGACAGCTGAGTAAAGCTTTTAAAACTTTCGATTTTGACATGTACGGGGATGAGTTTGGCCGGGACCAACAACAAAACATATACAGATAGATAGAAAAACACAGCACGCATGGACACGCGCGTTCATTCGATAGGTATTTCGATAGGCATTCTTATTGTTACTAAGTAAAATATACTGAGTATGTTATATACAAATGAATCTCCCTCGCTCGCTCTCCTTCTTTCTTTTCCTCTCTCTCTCTCTTTATATAATATTATTTCCTCTTTGCGTCCTCCTTCTCCCCGTTCTTCTTCGCCTCCTTCTCCGACTTCTTCTTTTCCGCAGGAGGCGGACTCATCACTTTCGCCAAATCCGCGAACGGGTTCGGTTTCTCCTCCGGCATCCACGGCCTTTGCAACTTTTTATTCGAACTCCCGTCTTTTCCGAGCACGTGCACTTGAAACGCCGGCGTCTCCATCATGTTCAGCGGCAACATGATCGATTGCAACACGATAGGCGGATTCAACTTGAAATAAAAATGCAACACCGACGTCATCAAAAACCCGAACGCCTGGCTCGACCCCGCTTTCTTCACCTCTCTCAAATCGTGCTCGAAATACGTCAACGTCTCCTTCTTCTCCTCGCCGTTGTTGTACGGGTCCTTCGCCGTAACCTCCACGGTATCTTCGCTCAATTTTTTCTCCTTCCTTTTCACTTGCTTGTACATGTAGAAGATGACTACGTAACATAAGGTCACGGAAATTGTAAACGCCATCCGGATTTTCGTCTTGGTCTCTTCGTCGTTCCAATCGATGCCTAAGCGTTTGCTTCCCATGAGGACGATCGGGGCGATGAACATTTTCGGTTTCAATTGCGGAGGTTTCGGGAGGTCATCCTCTTCTTCTTTATCGCCGTCGTCAATAATCTTGTTCGCTTTTGATTTCACCATTTCCATCGTTTTCTCTTCTTTCTTCTTCTCTTTGTTACTGTTATTATTGCCGGTCGTCGTCGTCTCTTTCGCGGTACTCATCTCTCTCGCCGTTGGATTTTCAAAAATGTGCTGAAAACGAGATTATGATTTTGATGTGTTTTTGATGACAAAGAGTAGCAGAGTCTCTTTTGCAAAACAGAATATAACGTGCTTCTCCTTAAACTCCTTCTTCTTTTCACGGAAGCAAAGTCAAAGTCTCTTCTTTGTCGCGTGAACTTCTCGCGCTTTGTGTGTCTGTTGGGTGTGAAAATGTGTCGAATAAAATTCAAGTGATTTTTCCCTTCTTTTGCTTCTTTTTGCTTTTTTTGGTTTGACTTTGGTTTGCACCGTTGCGCTGTTTCACGCAGAGACCGTGCATCAAAGAGCGCAAAATTGCACTGTTGTTTTTTACGTGTCCGAGACAAGGGGCAGTCAAACAATTTTTTCTCTTTGCAAAAATTTACCGCAAAAACACACAAAGAAAGCAAGAAAGATTATCCATCGGAGAGATCATCAATATCTACATCTCCCCATCGCATCTCTCTCTCTTACTCTCTACGCGCGCGCGCTTCTGTTGTCTCCCCCTCTCTGCATAAACGCATAGATACGCGCAGATACGCGTTTGGTATAAAATAACACACAAACATGTTTGCATTCTCGCTGAAGACGACGTCTTCCTCTGCCTGTTTTTCCAACAAGGTTGATGAATGCTTCTTCGCGAGGAGAAGGACGACGGGGAAAACGATGAAACGATTTGAATCCATCGTTCCCAGAGCGAAGAAAACGACGAAGAAAAAAGGAGGTTCGGGAGACCGAGGAGGAGGAGGTTCCGGAGGTTCCGGAGGAAGTGGTGGTGGATTCAGCCAAGACTGGGCGAACTACGGCTCGTTCGACGAGTCGTACTTTGAAGACGCGGATACGATGTATAAACCGTCGCAAATGTTCAACACGACCAAGGCGAAGAGGAAAAGCGGCGCGCAAAACGTGCTGGAGATTCTGGCGGAGGAGAGGAAACAGAGAAGGGCGCAGAATTACGTGAAGTACGAGGAGGAGAACTGGGAGGAAGAGGAAGAGGAAGAGGAAGAGGAGGAGTATTGGGAGGATGAAGAGGAGGAAGTCGAGGAAGAGTACGTGAACGCGAGCGCTCCGGCGGCGTCGGCGCAATCGACGATGGGAAGCGTAGAGAGTAAGCCGAAACCAACAAAACCGAATAACCCACCGGCGAGAAGAGCACCACCGCCTCCGCCGGCGCCGAAAGTACAATCTACGCCGAAACCGAAACCGAAACCGAAACCGCAACCAGTGAAGAACGAAACGCCAGAGGAGGCGAAGGCCAAGGCGACGAAAACGCTCGCCAAGTGGGGATTCCAGAACGAGGATATCGCCGAGGCGATGAAGAACGCGTCCGACGGGTCGACTGCGAAGCAAATGCAGATTCAAGTTCTCGATTATTTATTGGAGACGGCACCGTTGGAGAATATTCCGCAAGAATATCTCATGGACGCGAAGCAAAAAAGAGTGTAAAATATAGATGAGAACGAGAGAGTGAGAGAGAGAGTAAAAAGAGTAAGAGCAGAAAGTAATATAATACAAATTGTAATGTAAAACAACCAAAGATGTTAACGCTATATGATCATGATAATGTTTCCACAACTAGAACTTCTGAAAGCATATGGAGGTTGCTAAACACGCGTACGCGCACAACAACATGGCGCCTTTTAACCAATTCGACGTGCCGTCTACGACGTTTGCGTTGACGACTAAAACGACGACTAATAAGCTCGCGGATTCAAATAAACCAAAATCTAAGTTCATCGGGACAGAGATCATCCATCCGATCAAAACGGTGACTGGAATGACCAGTAAAGCGAATTGCGTGGAACTTCCGATTGCAACGCCGATGGAAATGTCCATCTTGTTCTTTCTCGCGAACATCACCGCCGCGGTGATTTCAGCCGCACAACCAACCAATGGTAACACGATCGTTGCAATGAACGCCATGGGTACACCCCATTGATGCGCGGCACCGTCGATGGAACCCACGAGCACGTCGGAAAGTGAAGCAATAAACCCGGTGATCACCGCTAACCAAATCATCGCGGAAACTTTCGTCAACGAATCGTCTTTGTGCTCGTAAGCCATCTCGTCCCCGCGTTCGAAACCAAACAAGATGTTCTTATCATCTTCTCGAGCACCTTTCCCTGAAAGCGTTTCTGTGAGTTTCTTGTTCAATTGCGAGAGTTTACGTTGCATGGAATTGACTCGAGTTTGGGTGCTGACTTGCGTCAACACGGACCCCCATTTCAGCATGTTCAATTCTTTCTTCTGCGCGATGTCTTTCACCGCGGATTGCCAACGTAATTTTGCAAGTTTCGAACCACCGCCTGCGTTGGTAATATCTAATGCACCACTATTTTTCACCGCGTTTTCTGGAATTGGAGACACCGGAGGCTGTGGCACCACTGAACCTCTTCCACTCTCTTCGTCGTCTTCTCTTTCCGCTTTTCTTGCTAGTATCGGCTTCGGATTACTACTCGACGATGCCATGTTCTTTAAAGTCGCTCGTAAATTCTCCATCGAACTCGTTTTCATCTTGAACATAGACTCTGTCGAGCCGGTCCTTCTCACCGCTTTTTTTTTCTTCTCCTCTTTTGCTTTCTTCTCGTGATCCTCTTCTCCTCCGTCCTCGTTTTTATTCTCGCTCACGAACATGTGCTTATGCGTCTTCAACTGAAACACCAAAAACGCCATGTATCCAGCCAACAAGAACACGCTCGATACCCTCGACACTCTCAATATGTCCCTCTCTTTCTCCTCTTCAGTCGTCCCACTCAGCGACGTCTCGCTCATCACGCTTGGTAGCGTCAAGCTCAATACGCTCAACAACAACAAACCGGCATTCAACTGCGCGCCTTTCCTGTTGTGCGTCTGCTCGCTATATTTCAATCCTCCAAAAAAGAAACTCGCGCCCAACACGAGCAGCGTGTTCGTCAATATCGACCCAAGTAAACTCAGTTTCACTAAACGCGTATCTCCATTCCTCAACGCCATTAAAGAGACGATCAGTTCTGTCACGTTCCCGAACGTCGCGTTCAATAATCCGCCCAACGTTTCGTTCGTATGCGCGGCGACTTCTTCCGTCACGAACCCAAGACGTTCGGCTAAAGGAACGATCGCCAAAACCGAAAAGAAGAAGATCGGTCCGGGAGATATATTCTTTCCCGCGTGGCCTAACGCCAGCGCAATTGGAACGAACAAAAGCAAAATGCAAATCTTCGTCGAGAACAAAACGACTTTCACGCTTCTGGCGAATTCGATGCCAACTTTCACGCTGGATTGCGCGTACGCTTTCGGACTTCGCGGGGATCGTAAACTCGACTCGTCTTCCCCGATTTCGTCCTCGCCGTTCTTTCCTCTTCTTCGCTCTCCTTTTCCACCGCTGCTGCTGTTCGCGCTCAACAACTGCTCGGAGGATACGTTCAAAGCGTGTTCCACATTTGTGTTCGTCTCGGAGACGTTTTGGTGCTCAATTCGTGTTTGGGGAACGACGACGACGATGGTGTCCTCCTCCTTGGTGGACGACGACGAGTGAGTGGGAATCTCCAAAGGTTGAATTTTCGAGGATAGTTGCTTCCCTCCTCGCGCCCCGGGGGTTCCGCCGCGACTAGAGGCGACGGTGGTTTCCTCCATGTGTAGAGTT
>Ga0257106_1000470_pt1 | contig 23946 bp, 14 predicted proteins | sample LP_taG_3_FD_190177 | JGI IMG/M metagenome (GOLD analysis project Ga0257106, IMG submission 190177) | Marine microbial communities from Northeast Subartic Pacific Ocean, Canada - LP_J_2011_P26_10m | ecosystem: Environmental > Aquatic > Marine > Oceanic | place: Canada: Northeast Subartic Pacific...
CGTCAACGAACAAGGGCAAGGGCCACAAGCCGGAGTACTGGGCCAAAGGGACGGGGTACGGCCACGACGTCAAGGGCGACGGCGCGGACGGCGGCGCGCAGACGTGGGACGCCGCAGCCGCGAAGGGAGCGCAAGCCGCCGAGGACCAAAGTGTTTTAACGCTTTTAGTCGAAGCGACGCGGTTCATCCGGGCGCTGCCGCTCGCCGCGCTCGCGCCGGGAAAATCGCGAACGCAGGTGCTCTCGAAATCTTCCGGAAACCTTCTGGAAAGCTTGGGGATGTCCGACGGCGACGTCCCGGTGCTCTCGGACGCCGAGGCGGCGAGAGCGGCGGAGTGCGTCCGCGCGTCGTGCCTTTCCAAATTTCTCGCCAGGGAACTCAAGAATTGCTCCTTCATGAACATGACCAATCGCGGGCCGTTTTATTCATCGCTGATGCGCGCCGCCGCGGCGTTGGCGCAGTCCACCGTCCGCGACTGTTTGCTCGTAGACGACGCAACCGGGTGCGTCTCCGAGCTCGTCAAAACCTTCGAGGACGTCGCGCGGCAGGTGAGTTTATTTCAATTCTCGTCATCACGGCGATTCGACTGAGCAATTCGTGTTTTGTTTACAGGCTAAGATTTACCTCAAGAGCATCGACGAGAGCGAGGTGGCCGCCTTGACGTCCGCGGTGTCCACGTCGATGCCGTCGCCGTCAGCCCGCGATAAGGACATCGGTGCGACGAATCCATCGAACGACGACGCGGGTGGTATCAAATCTCCGACGATGGCCAAGCCCGGGGGCCTATCCGTCGCCGGCGCCGGTGGAATCAAATCGCCCGCGATGAAGAACGCGGCGGAGGAGAACATCGTTCGGCGAAGGCGGACGCAACAGGAGAGCATCGCGAGCGAGATATCCCTCGCGCGGCTCATCCTCGACGTCGGCGAGTCGGTATCCGCGGCGGCCAAGGCGCTCAACCCCAAACCCGCGGGCGATCCCACTCACGCTCACGCGAACCCGGGGTCGACGACCACGAGGTCCAAGGCGAAAGGGAAAGGGAAAGGGAAAGGGAAGGGTGGGAAGGGCGGCGCGGACGACGACGGCGTGGTGTCCGAGGCGGAGTACCAGGCCGCCATGACGCCGTTCACGTACGACTCACACGAGAACCTATCCGACGGCCACGCCTACGCCAAGGAAGCCGCGGCGGTACGCTTATTCCCTTTATTTTTATTTCCGCACGGGCAATTCGACTGACGTCACATGTTTTATTTTTCATACACAGGATCTCCGCAACGGGCCGCACATCTCCCGCGTCGCTAAAGAAATCGCGGGGCTCGCGGGTGGCGCCCTACCCCTGAACCGCTCATCCTCCGTCTTCGTGCGCATCGACGACGCCAAGTCCGTGGTGTGGAGCATCATGATAACGGGACCGGAAGATACGCCTTACGACGGCGGCTGTTTCATCTTTGGTGAGTCTATTTTAATTCTTCTCGTATGTGCAATTGGTTTGACGTCTTGTTTTTCTTTACACCAATTACAGATGCGTTTTTCCCAAGCGGGTACCCTACGCACGCTCCGAAGATCCAGTTCAAGACGACCGGCGGCGGCCGATGGCGCGCCAACCCTAACCTGTACAAGGACGGCAAGGTGTGCCTATCGCTGTTGGGCACGTGGGCGGGTGGGAAAGGCGAGACGTGGGATCCGTCGGTGTCGACGATGCTGCAGGTTATCGTATCGGTCCAATCTCTGATTTTATGCCCGCAGCCGTACTTCAACGAACCCGGGTACGAGCGGTTGATCGGCACGCCGAACGGTAAGAACCAGAGCGACCAGTACGACGCCAGTATCATCGACAACACGCTCCGGTGGGCGATGATCGAGCAGTTGAGGAAGCCGCACCCGGCGTTTAAAGACGCGATCAAGGCGCACTTCAAGCTGCGCAAGTCGCATTTACTCACGGTTGTGAAGAAGCGGTGGACGGAGGGCGCCACGGGGGAGCGAAAGGCGCGGGTGGACGGGCTGTTCAAGGAGTTGACGACGGAGCTGAACAAGCTGTGAGTGGGATGTGCGACGGCGCGATAGAATAGGCGAGAGACGACGTGTGTTGAATCGAGTTGATACGAGCGGTGGCGCAAATCGACAAATCTTTTTTCAGCGGAATCGCGTGAATTTGATGTCGACGCTTCGTTGCCCGACCTGAGAGGACAGGCCTTCCTTCCCGCCTGACGGCGATGATGAGCTCACTCACACGTGTCACTCACACGGAAGTCATGGCGGACGATGACGTGAGGAAGTTCGATGCGAAACGGACGGTGTTGGCGCGGGGTCTGCCCCTCGCGACGTCCACCGCCAAGGTACGCGCGCTTCCGTCATCGTCGCACCCGGGTCGATCATCGCGCGCCAGATCCCTGAATTCCCTCGGACGAAGCGCCGACTTCTGATTCTCGCGATCGATCTGTTACCCGATGCCCACCCCGCCACCCTTCCCCCCGTGACGTGACCCACCGTTGACATCCTTGACCCCCTTCCCCTTCGTTCGTAACAGTCGGTACGCTCGATGTTCACCACCGCCGGCGCGGTATCCCGCGTCGCGGTAGGATCGGAGACGCAGAGCAAAGGAACGTACGCGACGGCGGCGATCGAGTTTGAGACGCCGCTCGAGAACCGTGAACTGCTCCAGAGCATGGAGGGCATGAACGTCCCGGGCGGGCACCCCGCGGGGCTCAAGTTCATCGACTGGGACACCAAGAAGCACTTCAAGCTCTTCGGCAAGAAGCAGCGCGCCGCGGTGGAGACCGCCGGGCGGTCCGCGGCGGTGGTCGATCTCGCCGACGCATCGCCGGGCTCGGATCAAAATCGCGACGAGGACAGCCCGGAGACCGCCGCGGCGGACGGCGACGCCACCGGGTGGGCGGCGGTGGAGCCCGAGCCCGAGCCCGACATCCCAGTCTCCGTGCGACTCGCCAGGGAAGAAGAGACACGCGCGGCACAGCTGGCGGCGGAACGCGCGAACGCCGAGGCGAAAGATGCGGAGGATGACCTCATCTCGCTCGGAGGCGACGAGAGCGACCACTTCGACGACGACGCCGGCGAAGAACAAGATGCAACCGACCGGTCCGTCACCCCCGAACCCCCGGCCGGCGACGACGACGACGACGACGACAAGGAGGAGGACAAGGACAAGGAACCGCCCGCGCGCTACGCCGCGTACGAATCCGGCGCCAAGGAGGAGGACAAGGACGAAGACGAGGAAACCGACGACGACAAGGAAGATCGGCGGCCGAGTTACAAGAACAGGGCTCGGAGCCGAAGCGCCAGCCGGGACAACAACGCAGGGCATCCGTCTGGGCGTCAACCGCAGTCACAGCGCGATGGTCCTCCCGGTCGCCAGCGGTTCAGCAACGGCGGGGACTGGGGCGCGCCTGCGTCGGGCCCTCGCGGCGGCGGTCACATGGAGCCGATGCGCCGCGGTCGATCGCCCCCTCCCGGGCGCGATTTCCGCGATCGGCGAGATTCCAGAGGTCCGCCCCCGATGCCACGCGGCCCACCGCCTGTCGGCACCGGCTGGGACGACCGCGGGGGACGCGGGGGACGCGGTGGACCCCCGCACAGCGCTGGAAGGTATCCCCCGCGTTCGCCCCCTCGCGACTTCCGCGGCGATAGGGACCCATACGGTGACAGAAGGGGCCCTCCGCCCGGGCCAGAACGAAATCGTTTCTCACCCGAACGAAATCGATTCTCACCCCCTGGTGGCGGCGATCGCATGCGTGGGCCACCCCCGCCGCGTGGCCCAGCCCCGGCGCAGGCGCCCGGCCCTGATCGCAACGCCACGGCTACCTTGGACGAGGCCACCACGGTTTTCCTCTCCCGATCCAAGATCCACCAGCTGTGCTGCGTCGGCCCCGACGGCCCCGGGACGGGCTCGGGTAAGGACGTGGACCGCGCGCTGGAAGCCCTGCGCCAAGCACGCGGCGCCATCGTCCGCGTCGGGGTCGGGGGCGGCCGGTACCAGGTTGGCGAGCTCGCGGGTGGCGCGCAGGCGCCGCTCGCCGACGCCGACACCGACCAAGGACCGACGCACCCCGTCCTCCGACTCATCGACGAACGCGACCAAGTCGTGGAACGCGCGCATTCGCTGGGGGTCATATCCAACAGCGCGCCGACGCGCGCGGAGTGGGGCGCGTACGTCGACGCGTGCCGCAACGGGGGCATGCCGCCGCCGAGGGTCGGCGACGTCGAGGCGGTGAAAGCTGCGTTGGACCGCGTTTTTCTCGTCGGCGAACAAGTCGGGTTCGGATCCGCGCCGTTCTCCGCGGGCGCCGCCAGGGGAGTTGGCAGGTCGCCGCCGAGGGACATTCGACGAAACGTGTCACCGCCGAGGGAGTTTGGAAGGGCGCCGAGGGAGATGCCGAGAGATGGACCTTCCGGGGGGGGGCGCGTCGAACGACGTTCGCGCTCGCCGCCGCCGAGAGACCGAGGACCCATCCCGGCGGGTGCCCGAGGAGGAGACTTTCCCCACAGAGACAACGCCGGCTGGGAACGGGGACCCGCCGACCGCGGCGATGACTTCGCGCCGTACGACCGGCCGCCACGCCGCGACTCGAGGGACCGGGGCGATTTCGACCGACCTCCGCCGATTCGAGCGACTTCGAGGGACCGCGGCCCGCCGGGCGGCCAGGGCGCTCTCCGCAGGCGACGGTCGCCGAGCCGCGATCGTTCACCACGGAGTCCCGATCGCGGAGGAGTCCGAAGCGTCCGCGCGCGGCTCGGCTCTCCCGGAGCTCTCCCGCACGGGGGGGGATCTCATCCTCACGGAGTCGGAGCCGCCGCGGCTGAGCTGGACGTGGACCCCGCTCATCCAGCGGAGTGGCTCGTCGATACCCGCGGCAACAACGGCTTGATCGTCGGGCCCAAGGGTTCGCACATCAAGAACATCGAGAACGTCACGAAAGCATCGGTGGATGCGGAACGCGACGGGACCACGGTCATCGTACGCGGCGCCGTCCCGGATGTGATACGGGCCCGGGAGATGATCGAGGATGCGCTGACGCGAAACGGGATTGACTTTCGGGGCAAACCCGGGCGGGGTTTCCCGCGGGAAGATCGGGAGAATCCGGAGGGCCGCGCGGCGGGCGGCGCGGAAACACGAGGCGGTGGTCCCGGCGGGGACCTTCGCGGGCTTCTCAAGCGCAAGTCCCTCGACGCGGACGCCGCCGCCGCGCCGCCCAAGGCTAAGAAGGGTCCCGCGGCGGCGGCTAACCGAGCGGACGATCCGACGGAGTGGATGCAGGCGGAGCTCGAGAAGATGAAAGCCCGGGCGACTCGGTTCGGTCTCCCGCCGCCCACCATGGACGACGTCCGCGCTAAAAACCCTCACAAAGTGTCGGACAAAAATGTGTCGGACACCGGTGCCGTGGATAAGGGATTCGTCGACGACGACGAGACTGTCGTCGTGCCCGTCGCGGATAAGCACACGATGTCGCGAGTCATCGGAAAGAAACGGTCCGTCTTGTCCATGATGTGCAAAGTGGCGGATTGCTCGATGATCGTCGGGAACAAGGAGATGGCCGTGCGCGTGCGGTGTCCCGACGCGGTGCGACGCGCGCACGCCGTCGCGCTGCTCGACGCGGTCATCGGCGACGAAATCGCCGGCGCTCGAATCACGTTTCACGGGCTGCAAGCCGCGTATGCGGCGATTCAGTCGGGCGCGCAGATGCCGAAAGCGGACCCCAGCTCGGATGAAGCCGCCGCCAAGGGCAAGGGCAAGGGCGGCGTCATGTCCAGGCTCCAGGGCGACGACCAGGACGACGATGAGGACGAGGATCAGGACGAGGATGCCGATGATGCCGACGATGAGAGACCGAAGAAGCGCCAGGCGGCGTCCTTCAAATTCCACAGGACGGTTGACCCGCGCGGATTCCTCGGCGCCGTCATCGGCAAAAACGGCGGTACCATCAAGAAGCTCGAGAAGGTCACCAAGACCAAGATGGACGTCGACCAGGAGGCCAAGACCGTGGAGGTCAAGAGCGACAGCGCGCGGCAGACGGCGCGAGGGTGCGAGCTCATAGAGTCGATCATCGTCTCGTGCGAACGAACCAAATCGGAGCGAGCGGCTGGCAAAAAGACTGAGAAATTCGTGCTGGGTGATATCCTGCAGAGCGCCATCGCGCGATGGAAGAACGGGGACGGGGACGGGGACGAAAAGTCGGCACCCGAGCCGGGGATGAACGACGCGGTGGAAGGATCTCCCGAGGACACCGCCGCCGCCGAAGCGGGAGAGACGCCGGCTGAGGAACCAGAGACGACAGAGGCGGAGGCGCCCGCCGTCGAGGCGCCGGAGCCCGAGAAGGCGGGTGAGCCCGGGAAGCCCGAAGAGGCGGTCACGGCGGCGGATGCGGAGGAGGAGACACCCGCGAAGGAGGATGACGCGCCCGCGCCCGTCGAGGAGGAGGAGGAGAAGCCTAAACCCGCGACGAAGGGAGGCCGCGGCGGTCGGGGACGAGGACGAGGCGCCGCGAAGGGCAGAGGCAAGAAGAAGTGAGTTTTTTTGTTACTGTTGTTACAAGAACGGTTGAATCGATCGTCGGCATTCGCGTACCCACGCGTACCTAATGTATTGTCTCCCTTTGAGGATATGAGGATATGTATCCTCATTTATCCTCATGTATCCTCATCTTTCCTCATTTATCCTCACCCTGGAGACGAGGCACTAGCGCAGCGACGCGGATGACGTGTAGTCGTACTCGATCGTCGGCACGACGCTCGCGATGAACTTGAGAAACACGAACAGGTAGTGCTCCACCCCTGGCGCCACGTCCCCGCCCATCGATTCGATCAGTTTCTTCATAACCGGCGCGTGTTTACACGGGTGAATGGACGCCGACGGCACCGACGTGTGCGGGTGCGGGTCGATCGTCACCGTCTTCCTCGCGTGCTCCGCTGAGATGTCCTCGAGCGCCTTCTTGGGATCCAGCGCCGTGCGTGACTCGTCGTAGCCGTTGAGCCACACCCGCGGGGTTTGGTAGTACTTGTCGAATGTGATTGAGATGTCGTATGTTCGGGTCTTGAGGATGTGTGACGAGTCCGACGAAGAATTCGCGGTTCCGCCCGCGGAAGCCGCGTCGGAAGGTCGCAGCGCGGAGGCGTCGTCTTCCTCGTCGTCGCCGCACATGTCGAAGTCGTCCATGTCGGGGATCGCGTCGTCGTCGTCGTCGGCGGCGGCATCGTCCGGCTTCTCTTCGCCATCGTCGGCCTTATCGACTTTGAGGTTGGAGATGTCGTTTGCGACGTCGTCCATGTCCGGGGCGTCTTCGTCCTTGGTGCCTCCCTCGCCTCCGTTCCCGTCGCCTCCCGCGGCGACCCACCCTTCATCCTCGCCGCTGAGATGCGTTTCTTTCCCCGCGTACTCCTCCATGGCGCGCGCGCGTTTGAGGCACGGTACGTTCCGCGTGACGAGGAACTGCTTGTCGTCTGGGAGGTAGGATTTCGCGTTCTTCGGATCTCCACCCTGCCACGACCAGGTTGGACACTGCGCGACGAGGTAGTCCCCGGCGACTACGAACTCCTCGGGGGTGACCACGCCCTTCTCGAGGAACGCGCTCGTGGTGCGCGTGGTCATCAGGGACTCCGCCACGCCCTGTGTACTCGGTGGGAAAGGGCCGTGCGCGGGTGAGTCAACAGCGCGTATCGGGCACCCCATCCCATTTGAAAAGAAACGGAGAAGATGGAGGGGCGCGCGGCGGGAGGGAGCGATATCGGGGTTTGAGGTGAAGATCGGTCGGGCATGCGCACCTTGTAGGCGGTGTGGACCTTGTGCTTGAGGGCGTCCATGGCTCCTCTCTTCTCTCGGTGGTCAGGGCGTCGGCGATAATGCCCGAGGCCTCGGATAGATAAAAGTCTTGGGCCTTTTGGTTTTCCCGGGAGATCGGGGTTTGCATTTGATTCAAATTTCAGTCACAGCGTTCATGGACACGTACCTAACCCTAATAATCACGGGCACGGACACCGCAGTGGAGACTGACGGAAGAAGGGCTCGTGAGAAATCGGGACATTTCGCATTTGCATTCATCATTTGAATCTCAATGACCACTCCCACGTTTCGGGGTGCTGCGTTGGCAACGACCTTTCGCAACCGATTTTTTCAAAAAGCCCACTTTCAACGACGCACCGATGAGCGCCGTGGCCTCCTCCCTGGCGCAGCGGGCGTCCCCCGCGGCCGCCGGTTTGCGCTCCGCCGGGCTCCACGCACCCCGCGCGGGCCATCGCGCCCGCCCCCGGTCCCTCCGTTCCAACGTCGTTCGCGCCGTCGTCGCCGATCCCGGTGCCGCCGCCGCCGGAAAAGGTTCCGATGGTGGATCAACTCGTAGCGTCGTGCAGCTCTTCCGCCGGCCGTTCCTCAGCGACGAGGCGGGCGCCACGCTGTGCCGCAAGGCCAACGCCAAGCCCGCGGTGAACGGCGCGATCGCCTCCGTCGTCACCGAGCAGTGCTTCAACGTCGAGGTCACCTCCGCACTCACCGCCGACGAGATGAACACGCTCCAGTGGCTCCTGCGCGAAACCTTCGAGCCCGACCTCTTCACCGACGGCACCCAGCTCACCGGGGACTCCGTCGTCGAGGTGGGACCCAGACTGGCGTTCCAGTCCGCGTGGTCCACCAACGCGGTGTCCATCTGCCAGAACACCGGCCTCGGCAAGGTGACCCGCCTTGAGCGCTCCAGGCGGTACTCCCTCGTCGCAGCCGCCGGGAAGACGATCGACGAAAAGGCAAAGCTCGCCTTCGCCTCCCTCGTCCACGACCGCATGACCGAGTGCGTCTACGACTCCCCGCTCGCCACATTCGTCACGAACACCGTGCCGGAGGAGGTTTACACCGTCCCGGTCCTCGCGGAAGGCAGAGCGGCGCTGGAAAAGGTTGACAAAGAGATGGGACTCGCGTTCGACGAAGAAGACTTCGACTATTACCTCACACTCTTCCGCGACGACATCGGACGCGATCCGACCAACGTCGAACTCTTCGACATGGGCCAGAGCAACTCCGAACACTCACGGCACTGGTTCTTCGGCGGTAACCTCATCGTCGACGGCGTACCTCAGCCCAAGTCGCTTTTCAAGATGGTCAAAGAGACTATCGAAGGCGAACGAGGGCACAACTCGGTCATCGCGTTCAAGGACAACTCATCCGCCATCCGCGGCTTCGTCAACACCCCGCTGAGGCCCACGAGTGCGGGCGGGCCGTCCCCTTTGGCCCCGAGGCCCGTCGACCTCGACCTGCTTCTCACCGCTGAGACGCACAATTTCCCATCGGGAGTGGCGCCGTATCCCGGAGCAGAGACGGGCGCGGGCGGCCGCATGCGCGACACGCACGCCACCGGAATCGGCTCGCTGCTCACCGCTGGGACCGCCGGGTACTGCGTGGGTAACCTCCGCATCCCCGACAACGTCCAGCCGCACGAAGATACTAAGTTTGAGTACCCCGGAAACTTGGCGGAGCCGCTCCAGATTCTCATCGACGCGTCCAACGGCGCCAGCGACTACGGTGAGTGTGTAAACAGTCTCCCTTCCTCAACCAAATACCCAATTACCACCCAATCACTGACCCCCACCCCCCACAAACCCCATCGCAGGTAACAAGTTCGGCGAGCCCCTCATCGCGGGCTACTGCCGCTCGTTCGGCCAGCGTCTTCCCAACGGCGAACGCCGGGAATGGCTCAAGCCCATCATGTTCTCCGGCGGCTTCGGTCAGATCGACCACTCGAACCTTGAAAAGACGGAGGGCGACATCGGCATGCTCGTCGTTAAGATCGGGGGCCCCGCGTACCGCATCGGCATGGGCGGCGGCGCGGCGTCCTCAAAGGCTGGCGGCGAAGACGAGGCCAACGCGGATCTCGACTTCAACGCCGTTCAGCGCGGCGACGCGGAGATGTCTAACAAGCTCAACCGCGTGGTCAAGGCGTGCGTCGAGCTGGGAGGGAAGAACCCGATCTTATCCATCCACGATCAAGGCGCGGGAGGTAACTGCAACGTGTGCAAGGAGCTCATCTACCCCAAGGGTGGCGAGCTCAACATCCGCGAGGTCAAGCTCGGCGACGCCACGCTCTCCGTTCTCGAGATTTGGGGTGCGGAATACCAGGAGAACTCGGCTATGCTAATCGCCCCGGAGAGTTTGCCGGTCGTGGAGAAGATTTGCGCGCGTGAGCGATGCCCGTTCTCGGTGCTCGGGTCCATCGACGGCAGCGGCCGCGTCAAGCTCGTGGACCCCACCGCGCCTCCCGGCTCGCCGGTTCCCGAAGATCTCGACCTCGAGAAGGTTCTCGGCGACATGCCGAAAAAGACGTACGACCTCAAGCGCATGGATCTCTCCCCCACGCCTCTCGACCTCCCCGCCGGTACCTCCGCGTCCGACGCCATCGACCGCGTCCTTCGCCTCCCGTCCGTGTGCTCCAAGCGGTTCCTGACCACCAAGGTTGACCGGTCCGTCACCGGCCTCGTCGCGCAGCAGCAGTGCGTCGGGCCTCTCCAAATTCCAATCGCCGACGTCGGAGTCATCGCGCAGACGCACTACGGCATCACCGGCGGCGCCACGTGCATCGGCGAGCAACCCATCAAGGGAACCGTGAACCCCAAAGCCATGGCGCGCATGGGACTCGGCGAGTCACTCACCAACCTCGTCTTCGCAAACACCACGGGTCTGAAAGATATCAAGTACTCTGGCAACTGGATGTACGCCGCGAAGCTGCCGGGTGACGGCGCGCACATGTTCGACGCGTGCGAGGCCTTGTGCGCGGCGATGGGCGAGCTTGACGTCGCGATCGACGGCGGGAAGGATTCGCTGTCCATGGCGGCGCGCGCCGGCGGCGAGGTTGTCAAGGCTCCCGGATCCGTCGTGATGTCCGGCTACGTAACCGTCCCGGACGTCACCAAGACGGTCACGCCAGATCTCAAGCTCCCCGGCGTCGGCGAGCTCATGCTCGTCGAATTCGGCGGCGCGGAGGCCAAGCGCAGGCTCGGCGGTAGCGCCCTCGCGCAGGCGTTCGACCAGGTTGGCGACTCCTCCCCGGACATGGACGACTGCGCTTACTTTAAGAAGGCTTGGGAGGCGACTCAATTTTGCGTGTACAAGCGACTCATCTCCGCGGGTCACGACGTTTCGGACGGAGGGTTCGCCACCGCCGTCATCGAGATGGCGTTCCCGCACCCCACCGTGGGCGTGGACGTGACCTTACCCAACCCCACGAACGACGCGATGGCGGCGCTGTTCGCCGAGGAGCTCGCCATCGTCATCGAGGTTGACCCGTCCAACGTCGAAGCGGTGAAAAAGGCGTACGATTCCGCCGGCGTGACGGTGACGTCGATCGGTAAGACGACCGCGGACGGCATCGCGTCCGTCAAGGTTGACGGCGCGCCCGACGCCGTGATCGCAGGATCCGTCGCGGACCTTCGCGATACCTGGGAGCACACCTCGTTTCTCCTCGAGCGCATGCAATCGTCCGAGGCGACGGTGGCGGCGGAACAAAGCGGCCTCCGCGGCCGCAAGGCGCCAACCTGGAAACTCACCTACACCCCGGAGAAGACCCCTGTGGACGTGATGGAACAAACCGACAAGGTGAAGGTTTGCATCCTCCGCGAGGAGGGCACCAACGGTGACCGCGAGATGGGCGCCGCGATCCACGCCGCGGGCATGGAGCCGTGGGACGTCACCATGTCCGACTTGCTCACCGGCGCCGTGAAGCTCGAAGATTTCCGCGGGATCGTTTTCTGCGGCGGTTTCAGTTACGCCGACGTCCTCGACTCCGCGAAGGGCTGGGCGGGCAGCATTCGATTCAACGAGTCTCTCTGGTCGCAGTTCCAGACGTTTTACGACCGAACCGATACCTTCTCGCTGGGTATCTGCAACGGCTGCCAGCTCATGGCGCTTCTCGGCTTCGTCCCCGCGGAGGGCGGCTTGGGCGCCACCGACGACGTGAAGCAGCCGCGCTTCATCCACAACGACTCTGGAAGGTTCGAGAGTCGTTGGACCACCGTCGGGATCGAGGCCAACACCCCCGCTGTGATGCTGCAAGGTATGCAGGGTTCGCGCGTCGGCATCTGGGTCGCGCACGGCGAGGGCAAGGTTAAGTTCCCCGACGAGTCCAGGGTGTCCGACATCCTCGCGAGCGGCCAGGCTTGCGTGCGTTACGTCGACCACGCCGGCGAACCCACCGAGCAGTACCCGCTCAACCCCAACGGTTCCCCGCACGGCATCGCGGGTTTGTGCGACGCCACCGGGCGGCACCTCGCCATGATGCCGCACCCCGAGCGGGCGTACCTCGGCTGGCAGATGCCGTGGGCGCCGGCGGATGCGGGCATCGACGCGGACGGTCCCGGGCCGTGGATGCGCATGTTCCAGAACGCGAGGGTCTGGGCGGAGGGCTGCGACGGCGAGGATTGCGCGCAGCCCACGAGCGAGCAGCTCAACGAGGACCAGTCGGGACAGTGATGAGTTTGGACGGGACGCTAGGGGGAGCACGGGGGGAGCAAGAGCATTTGATTTTCATTTTACGGTTAGCGTTTTATTTGAATGAACATGTGAACGACACAACTGTGATCACCGAATCGACGGAAGAGCGTTCGAGAACGACACGCCGCCGCCTCTGCTGCGCCCGCGCGCGGTCGCCGGCCTGTCCGCGGACGTCCCCGTGTTGTCCGGCACGGGGACCCGTCCGCTCCCCGGCAACGCGTTGCTGAACGTGAACCCGCCGTCTCCGGCGGAGTCACCTCTCGGCAAATCATCACCAGCTCCGCCGGCGTTCAACCTCCCTCCGTCGTTCCTCCTTCCTCCGGAGGCCATGAGCCGATCCATGGCCGCCGCGTGTTCCTCATCCAGCCCCTGACCGTTGGAACTCGACGCGAACCGGGATAACTCGGGTCTCCGCTGGGTACCGGCTGTGGGTACGTACCCGCTCGCGCCGGGGTTCTTGAAGACGTCGTAGATTGAATCCGCGTCGGTGCTATCCGGATCCGATTCGGAGTCGTCAAAGGCGACGGCGCGCGTCGGGACGCCGGACGCGACGCGCGCGCGCTCCTGGTCCTCGTCGCTCGATCCGTCCACCGCGAGGAGGGAGGTTCTGGCGGAGGCGAACGAGTTGGACCGGGCGGGACCCGGGCCGTCGGCGCCGATCCAACCCGGGCCGTCAAACGGGGTAGGGTTAGGGTTAGGGTTTATTCGTGTCCCTTCCTGTCCTCCCCCCTCGCCCCGCTTGGCCAGCGCGCGTGCCGCGGCGCGCTCGAAGACGTCCTCGCTCACCAACTCGTGCCCGTCGTCGTCATCCGTCGTCTCGCCGAAAAACTCGGCACGGAAACCGGAGACGTTGGCGTTGGCGGCGGATTCCATCGCCCTCGCGGCAGCCGTCTCCCTCTTCGCGTCGTCGTTATCGAGCGCGCCAGCCTGGAACATGCGCAGGATCGCGCCGTTGTCCACGTCGTCGGAGAACGCATCCAGGAGATCGTCGTCGGCGTCGGGTGAATCCTTCCGGACATTCGCGGAATCCACGACGGAACCCGCGGCGGCTGCGGCGGCGGCGGCCATGGACGCCTTGAACGACGCGCCGCCCTTCGCCGCCATGCTCGGCGCGGTCGCGAGCTCGCCCACGGCAGGTGGCCTCTTCGCCGGTGACTTTCTGCTCGGGGAGCGGCGCGAAGGTGAGCCGCCGCCGCCTCCGAGGGTCATCGCGCCGAGCGGTGGAAATTCGCGCCCCGGCGAGCCACCCGCCGCGCCCTCCGCGTCCCTCGGGTCGTTCAGCCACGGGTTCGGCGGCGGACGAATCTGGGCCGACTCCAGCGACGTACCACCCTCGCTCGTGACGTCGGACTCGGAGCTCCTCAGCGGCTGGTACGGGTGGTCGTGAACGGAGTCGTCCTCCACCTCTCGCAGAAAAGCGTCAAATTCCTCCTTGGCCTTTTGGTCCGTGGAAGGGGGAGGTACTCTGGCGGGTGAGCCAATGGGCGGGGTTGATCTTTCCCTCGCGGCGTGAATCGCCCGCGCCCGGAGGACGTCGTCGTCGTTCACGAGTGAGGCCTTGACGGAGTCGACTGACGCGTAGACGGCGCGGTTCGCGGCGGCGGCTGCCGCTGACTTTTTAGTCTGGCGAACTTCCGGACCCGGGCCGGCGGGTGGCTTTTTTGGCGAAGTGCCGGACCCGAGAGTCTTGAGCTCGCCGGCGGCCGGGGACGTCGCGCCGTAGCTCTGCTTCGTGGTACCTCGCGCGATGAGCGGCGCCGCGGTGGACGCGTCGTTGGCATCGGCGGCGGCTCTTCGTTTGTTACGTCGTTTCACCGGCGGTGTCGAGTCTCCGGCGAGTTTGGCGTCGGATCTGAGCGACGGAGCTCCAGAGACGTCGAGGGTGTCCAGGCCCTCGATGTCTTCCAGCCCTTCCCCTTGGAGGTCGGGGAACATGGCGCGAAAGTGCGCAAAGTTCGCGGCGTTCGACTCCATCGTCGGCGGCGAGATCTTCGGAATTTCTTTACCCGGGGAGGAGAGGCCGAAGAACGCGGCTGTTGAGTGCGGGGATTCGTTCAAGGCGTCCATGACGAATTCTTTGGCGGCGGAGTGCGAGTGCTCCGCGGACCCGTAGCTGGCGTTCTGTGGCGTCACGAGTGAGATCGGCGCAGGTGTCGGCTTGAGGTCGGACGCGGGCAGCGGCGAAAGTTCGAATCCGGGGATGGTTCGGATCTCGTTACCGGCGTTGGAGCTCGCGCCGCCCGTGGTTTGGTGCGGAGGAACGGTGGCCGGGGTCGGGGGCAGCGTCCCTCCGACAGTCTTACTGACTGTAGTCGCTCCCGCGGTCCATTCGCTGATTGAACTCGGGCCGATTGAACTCGTCGATGAATTGGGCGGAGGCGCCGAGGGCGGCGGCGGCGCGATGCCCCGCTGCTCAAGCGCCGTCTGCATCTCCAACACGCGCCACTCCATCGCATTCTTCATCTTCATCACGCCCGCGTTGACCGCCTGTTGGTTCGCCAGCGCGGTCGTCTTGGCGTCCACCTCCGCGCGGGCGGCGTCGACGAAGGAACGCGCGCCGGCGAGTTCGGCTTTCGTTTCGTTGAGTTCTTTCCGGAGAACTCCGGCGGATTCGTACGCCTCCGCTGCGGCGGTGGTGGACGCCTTGGCGCTCGAGCTGGCGTCGAATTCCTTCGTCTTCCACCGTTGGAGCTCCTCGTAGATCTTAACCTTTTCCATGAGCGCGGATTCCGCCGCCTTTTGCGCCTTGGCGGCGGCCATGGCGAGAAGTTCGTTTTCGGCTCGAACGTCGTTTATCTGTCGTCAACAAAACACGCGTCAATCTAATTGCCCATACGGAAATAAAAAGAAACTCACCTTTGCGAGTTCCATCGCGAATTCCTCCGCTGTTCGCTCCTGCTTTTCAAACTCGAGCTCGAGCGCGGCGTCGGACTCCTCGGCGCGCTTGATGGAGCGCTGGACGACGCGCTCCACGTCCTTACGCGCGCGGTCGAACCACGCGCCGCGTTTACCTTCGAGTTCGATCCTCGCATCCGCCGTTTCTTTGCGTAGAGTTGCAATCTCCGATTCCGTCTCTTTGAGTCTCATGAGGAACACCATGTTATCCGCGGTGAGCTTCGCGACGCCCTCTTTGTGCCTCGCCGCGGACGTCTCAGCCTTCTCCGCGCGTTCCAGGGCGATCGCGAAGTTGGCGCGCGCGTAGTCAGCCTCCTCCAGGCGCGCCTCGTAGCCTCGAATGTCCCTGTAAGAGTTGAACACGACGTCAGTCATTCTGATTGCCCACACGAGTTACGAGAAATATGAAAAAGAAATAAACTAACCTTCGCTCCTGTTCCAAGACTTCGATCCTCGCCAGCGCATCCTGCAGCGCGGATTTGGCCTGCTTGGCGGTCATCTCCGCCACCTCCTTCTCCCTCGCCGTCGTGCGCAGTCGGTTCGTGGTCTCCTCGGCGTACCCCGCGGTGGACGCGAGCTGCTCGGTGACAGTCCCCGCCGATGTCTCCGACCGATGCAGCGCGGCGGCGAGAGCGGCGGAGTGCCTGCGAAGTTCGTCGAAGCCGCCGGTGAACGAGTTGAACTGCGACTTGGCCTCACGGAGCTTGAGTGACGCGCGGCTGGCGTTCTTGCGCCGCGTGGTGCCTGATACGCCCGGCGCGGATGTCGAGTTTGAGCTCGAGTTGCCGAAGCCCGGGGTGCCTCTGTTGGGATCTGGTTCCACCATGGCCTTGGCGCACTCCTCGAGCGCTTGGGTTACGTCGTCGCACGCGCCGGATATTTTGTCCCATAGGGTTGTGACCGCGTGGGATTGCGCCTGGGTGGGCGGGGCGTGGCGTGTGACCACCTTTGCTTTGACGCCGGCGCGGGTAGAGGCGGTTCGTTCGTTGATTGATCTCCGGCCCTCCTCGCGTCGGCGTTGGTCGTTCGCCTTCTTGGACGCGGCGGCGCCCGCGGCGGTGGCGCGGACGGGGCTGGCGAGCGCGGAGGGATGCACGCGTCGTGCCGCGTGCGCACCCTTGATCGGGGATGCGCCCGCGGACGACGGCGCGGATCCCGGTCTGTGCGCGAACGCCCCGAGACCGCCGCGAGATCCACCCGTGGCGGTCGTGGGGCGAGGGGGCGGGGCGCGCCTCTCGACCTCGCCGTCGGCCACGTACGCGGCCATGGTCTTCTTGGGCGACGCCTTCATCATCGCGACGTCGTGGGTTCCGGAACCCGCGGCGATGCGCGCTAGGATGTGCGCCCGGGGGGTCGGCGACGGCCCGGTTAACAAATCGAAATGGGCACATTCCGAGGAAACGGCTAACGGCTAATTCTGACTGTATCCGCCAGAGTCGAGGAGCGGGCTGGCACGGCTGAGATGAGCAGCTTCCGCGCGAAAGAGCTGGATGATCTCCGGATGGAGCTCCGAAGGGAGCTCCGCATGTACGGCGACGATGTAAGCACCCCGATCCCACCGCGCCGTCCCCCAACCCCACACCAAACCCGTCACCAGCGTTTCATCCAACGTTTTAGGCATCCCCAACGTCCCATCCATCCCTAACCGCCTCTCCGCGTCTCCATGCGTGATGACCACCCGCAGGATGAGGACGATGCGGTCATGGGCACGCCCACGCGCTCACGCCTCGGCTCGGCGTCCCGGTTCGGCACCTCCGACCGCCCCGCCACCTCCACCGGCCTCCTCAATCGCCCCTCGTCGTCGTCATCATTCAGACCGCCGACAACCATGAACGCGCGGTCGTCACTGGCGCACGACGCCATCGCGGAGCGGCCGTCTCGGATCCGGCCAAACACCGCATCCAACGCGCACCCAACGACCACCACATCACGTCCAATGTCAGCCACGAAGACGCGGCTGATGGGTCAGTACGCATCACTCGGTAAGCTCGCCATGGCCACACCGAGGGGGGGAAAGGAAAACGTGGGATCGAACAAACCGGGATCCGCGCGGGGTAAACAACCGACGACGCCGCGGGACCTTTACGACTACAACGGCAGGAGGATCGACCCGAACGGTCCTCGGAAGGCGTTCACGCCGAGGTCCACTAACCGACCAAACCGGCGCGCCTTCGACGAGGACGACGAGGACGAGGACGACGACGCACGGTACGAAGGGAGGCGACCGGCGACTGCGAGGAGAGACGAGGGGCAGAGAGACCCTCGTGACAAGCCGTCAGCCCGCCCAAAGACGAGCTCGCGTTCAACCGCGAGGCCGTCCACCGCGACGCCGCGTGTGGTGTACGACGGCAACGGCCGGCGAGTCACGCGGGACGGGCGACTGGCGCGGGACCTCGAATGGCGGGACGACGAAGGCGGGCCCGGGACGAGCTCGGGCGCGACGGTTCTTCGAAAGACTCGATGGGGCGGCTTTAGCGTCGAGGAGGGACCGAAGCTTTCATCGCGGCCGGGTACGGCCGTGAACAGGACCAGGCCGAACACGTCGTCGGGGAGTAGGACGGCGCGTTCGTCAGCAGGTATACACCACCGTCCCGCGTTCGATACCGGGCCGGGCGGGCTCGGTATCGACCACAGGGACCCGAGGCGACGGGCGTCGAAAGAGGGTGAAAAACCAAAAAAGAAAAAGTCAACCGCGGGGAGTCGACCCGCGACGGCCAGGGCGGCGACCACGCGCCCGTCCACCGCCGCATCTAACAGCGGGCGAAGGTACGAAGAGGACGACGGCGCTATGGATCCTCGCGCCCGGATCATGGCTGCGGCGGACGTGGAGGAGCTAAGAGCCGCGGCGGAGCGCGAAGCCGACGAGGAAATTCAGCCGTTTCGGTCCCGGCTCCGGGGGCCCACGTCGGCTCGATCGCGCGTGCGCACGCCCTCCTCCTCCAGGGGATACGACGCAGTGGATCCACAGCGTGGACGGGATCTTCCCACGTGGCAGCAGCAGGTAGCGGGCGTACGTGCGAGCCAGGAGTTCGGAGGCGGGTACAGGTCAGCGGCGCCGAGCGCTCCGTCGTCGCCCGTCGGAGGTCGGCAACAGAAACAAACTACGCACACGATGCCGGGTAGGGTCGTCGCGCCCGAGGAGTTGGTCGCGGATGTGACGCGCGCGATCCCGTCGGTCGTAAACCCGCCCGGTAGCGCGTACTTCGATCGATCGTCGAGGCCGCAGTCCGCGGCACCCTCGCCCGCGCGGCCGATGACGAGCCACGGGGCCCCCGGGTACCGCACGCAAAGAATCGACCCGAGCGCTCAGTTTTATCCAACCGCTCAGAGCGTTCATTCGGTGCCGGGGACACCGGGTGGGTACGGGATAGGTCTGGACGCCGCGCACGTGAACTACTTGCAGCAGATGCAGCAGCAGCAGCAAATGCAGCAGCAAATGCAGCAGCAAATGCAGATGCAGCAGATGCAACAGCCGCAGCAGCCCCAGTACCATCAGGGGTATCACCAACCGGGGTATCAACACCACACGCAGACGCATGCCCAGCAGCAGTTCCACCAGCCCGTCACCGCGAACGACGACTTTCAGGCGACGCTGGCTCGCGCGCAGGCGCTGGCGTACGCCCCTTCGCCGTCGAAACTCGCGGCGTCCTACGGAGGAGTAGGTCATCATCAACCACCCGGATACGCGTCGCAGGGCGCTTCACCGGCTCTGGGCGGATACGCCGTCCCTACTAACCAGTACGAGTACCGTAACCCTAATTACCAGAACCTGCCGCACCAGCAGTACGTACAGCAGGCGTCGTCGTCGCCCGGGGCGTTTTATCCGGGCGGTGCGTACGGAGTGGGTGGGGCGGCGACGGGCGGCGCGGCGGCGGCGTTTCAGAGGTACGGCGGTGCCTTCTGACGCCTCGAGCGAAAATAAGTGTTACCTTCGGTAGCTAAATTATTTGAGACGAATGTTCAATCGAAGGAGGCTATCTACTAGAGAGCGGCGTGTTCCTCCGGGAAGAACAGTTTGAGCGTGTTCCGCCTGTAAATCTCCGCCAGCTCGTCCGCGTCCTCCCCTTTGACCGCCGCGAGAACTTCGAGCACCTGCGCGATGTGACACGGCTCCGACCTGTCCTTCACCGTCTCCCCGGTGTCGATTTCACTCCTTTTCTTCTTATCCTTCGCGGGCCACTTCGTTTGTATCGATGAATGCCCAGGGTGCGAGGGTTTGACCCCGCACCAAGGCGCGTCCGTCTCGATCATGATCCGATCGTTCGGCAATTGTCTCGCAACCTCCAGTGACTCATCCGTGCGTAGACTGCATCCGTTGATGCCGACGTAGATATCCGGATGCAAGTCCAGAAGCGCCCGGGCCTCTTCCCACGTGCCCGTGAACGAGTGCACGCACCCGCCGTTGAACCCGTCCAGGTTGCGCCGCACGATCGCCGTGAAGTCCTCCGCGGCGGCTCGCATGTGCAGGAACATGGGAAGGCCGGTGGCTCGGGTGATTTCGAATTGTCTCTCGAACCATATCCGCTGCGTCTCGGGTTCGCAGAATTGAATTCGATCGTAGTCTAGCCCGCACTCGCCGACCGCCACGACGCGCCCGCCGGCTTTACGACAGCTGTGTTCGCGCGCGATCGCGGTGAGGGACTCGAGGTACGCGTCGGCATCGCCGGAGGCTTTGAACTCGCCGCATCGCGTCGGATGCACCCCCACCGTCGTGAACAGGCGCCGCATCGAGGTTGAGGGTTCGTCGTCGGCACCCGATGTTTCACCCGATGGGTGGTCGAATCTTTCGGCGAGCTCGAGGGCTTCGCGCGCCTCGGAGAGCGTGCCCGCCGTGACCATGACCTTCTCCACCCCCGCATCCCACCCGCGGCGGAGGACGACGTCCAGGTCCGGGTCGTGGTAGGTCTTGCCGTGGTACTCGCCGCGGAACATGCCGTCCGTCAGGTTCGCCCCGACGTCGATGTATCCGCGTCGTCGTTTCGTCGGGGCGTCGCCGCCGCTCATGGTGGCGGTCGTGATGCGCGCGGGTTTGGGCCAGCGCGGGTGCGACGACGATGGGGTGGACGCGAGCCCGACACGGAGCGCGTTATGGACGCGGGTCGCCAGTCTGCACGCCGACGAGACGCGCATACGTCACTGGAGCGTTTAGGTTTCGATTGATGACTTCACAGCTGTCAGGTCCGGTCCAGTTGGCAACGAAGCTACGTCACTAATGCCCCGCGCGTCGGCACGGTGGGTCGCCGCCCCGGCGGCTCCCCTCCCTCGGCGATGTCTCCGCGCGTCCTCCGCGCGTGCACGCGCCGCGGGTGGTCAGGGCCAGGGCGCAGGCGGCGGAGGGTACCGGTACAGGGCGGGCGGAGCCATGCCGAGAGATCCGTACCGCGTCCTCGACGTGGAGATGGACGCGAGCCAGGCGGAGATCAAACTGGCGTTCAGGCAACTCACGAAACGGACGCACCCGGACGTTAACCCCAGTGAGAACGCGGCGGAGACGTTCAGGCGGATCAACGCCGCGTACGAGATCGTCGGGGACGCGGAGCGACGTCGCAGGTTCGACCTCGGGAACGACTGGGAGGTGCGATATCACATCTTAAAATCACGCAACGTGGAAATGCCCATCCATCCCCGACGCTCTCTCCCTGACCTCCATACCCAACATATCCCCATCATCGCAGGCCATGGACGAGGGATGGATGCCCGAGGCGGAGACGAAAGCACGCGCGCGGGCTGCCGCGTACAATCCAAACTCACAGGCTGCCGCGAAGCCCCCAAACTCGCGAAGGAAACGCGAAGGAATGGACGTGGCGGTTTTCGACGAAGACAGACGACAAGCCGGTATCAATCGGCTCTACCGGATACGGTTCAAACGGGTCTGGGGGGTGTGGTGCAAGGTGTGGATGGCGGGGCTAAACGTGGGCGTGCCCGTGGCGTCCGCGTACTTTGTCGTCGTGGGGCTCATGCACGAGAAGCTGCCCATGTTTAGATAAAGCGCGGGTGACCGTACCTCGTTTATTGGAAACTAGTCTTATTATTGGAAACTAGTCCTGACGGTGGCGTCGCTCGCGTCGTCCCTCGCGCGCGGCGCCGCTCGCGGCCGCCGCCAGCAACTGCCTCGACTCCTCCGCCGCGCTCTTCAGCTCCTTCATCCGTGTCTTGATCACGCTCACGCAGAACTCGTCCGCCTCTTTGTCGAAACGTTCGTCCCGCGACAAAACCCCGCCGGATTTTTCGCGTCTCTCCTCCTCCGCCGCCGCGGCTTGCTCCCGCGCGTAGCACTTGGACTCCTCCGACGCCAGCTCATCGTGAAACACCCACTGCATCGTCCCAGCACCGATCTTCTCGGGTACCCACCCGCTCTCCGGCAGCTGCGTCTTCAGCCTGCAGCACCGCCCGTCGCAGTAGTCGAGCAAGTCCAGACGCGTCAGCGACTTTTTCTCGCCGAAATTTTCGACGAGCCAGTCGTCCAAACTCCGGCCCCGCGCGGTGACCCGATCGGCGTCCGCCTTGACGAGCCGCGCCGCCTCCTCCGCGAACACATGCGGGGGAACCGACGCCGCCTCGGCGTCCATGTCGTCCGCACCCTCGGCGCCGAGCAGCGCGTCCATCTCCTTCATCAGCCCGTGCATGTGACGCGTCTTCTTCCGACCGAGCGACGCCGCCGTACCCGCCTCGTCTTCGTCGTTGCCGTCGTCGTAATCGACGCTGTCGACGTAGTCACTCTTGACCCAGTCCTCGTCCCTGGACACGCCCGCGATGCGTTCCTCAGCCTCCTCGTCATCTTTCCAGAAATCCGTCTTTTCGTCTCCGGACTCTCGCCGGCGAACCTGTGAACAAAACACGCGTCATACTAATTGCCCATACGGAAATGAAAAGAAACTCACCTTCTCCACGAACGTCGCGACTGTTCGGCTCAATCCGTCCGTCCCGTCAAAGTACTCCCGCGACCAGTCACCGCCCGTCAGGAACCTGAGCGCCTTGGCCATGACGTACCGGTGCGTTCGGCTCCAGTTATACGCCACAACCTTGACCGGCGTGTCCTTCCCCGCGGGTGATGCGAACCAGAGCTGCAGCGCTCGTCTGCTCGGGTAGTCGGAGACTTTATCGCCGAGGTATCGAAGCGGCACGAGCGGGGAGATCCGTCGCCACTCCTCGGGCTCGGACGCCGCGTACCTCTTCGCGGCGTTGACGTACGCGTCGCCGTGAGGTGCGGACGATAGGTACCGCTCCACCATGTCGGACCAATACCCGTTAAGACCCGGGTCCACCGCGTTGGTTGACTTGTACACATCATTTGTTGTACTCGACCCCAAATCACTCGACCCCAAACCCGGGTTGCCCATGTACTTTCTCCACTTGTTCCCACTGAGCACCCACCGTGACGCGTGCGACTTGCGGGAGTAGAGCTCCGATTTGCCGATCAAGGACGTCAACTCGGGCGGGGGCAGGGGCGCGAGGTCGTCGTCGTCCAAATTCCTCGGCTTCACGCCCTCCGCGAACCTTCGAGCTCGGCGGAGTAACATGGCGAAGCTCGCGTGCGTCCACGCAATCTTGCGCAGCTTGCATATGCCCTCGCCGCGAATCTCCCACCCCGTCGCCGGGCGTACCATGAGCACGCCCGCGACTCGGGCTTTGGTGTGCTCGCTCACCGTCGCCCATAGGGCCACCGCGTTGGTCATGGACGAGCCGACGAGGATCACTTTTCTGAATTTAGCGTCGTTGGCGACGGCGAGGACGTCGTTGGCCATGAGGTTCCATCGCATCGACGCGAACGCGTCGTCGACGCCCAGCGCGTTCCACCCGCGCTCGGATTCGCCGTGCCCGCGGACGTCCATGCTCACCACCGGGACGTCTCCCGGCACGGACTTGTACCAAAACTCGGGTTGTTTCTCCCTGGCTCCACCGAACGCGCCGCTCATGGCGACGACGCCGAGGTCGTGCCAGTGGTCGCCGCCGATGACGTGCTTCGGCCACTTGGGCATGCGATCGTCGTGTTTTTTCTTGGCATCTTCCGCGCGTTCGGCGACCTGGTCCACGACGAACCGGCCGCGATGGACGGGGAACCACGCGACGTTCAGCTGCGGCGCGGCCGGGTGGTTCACCAGCGGATCCCCGCGCCACAGCGGCGCGTGGTGCGCCTCCGCGGGCACCTCCAGGTACCCGTTACCGTCACGCGGATACAGTACCGTGGATATCGATCCTCCGTGCGCCAGTAAGACGACGGTACCGAGCGTGAAGAACGCCGTCTTGGCGACCATCGCGACGCGGAACCACCGGTTACGTACGATGTCGCCGACGCACCCCCGGACCGGCCGAGTGATCTCACCGGCGCCGGGAAGGAGCGCGGACCGTTCGTCCGGCGTCGCGGGCGATCCCATCGTGTGTATCGGAGATGCCATCGCGCCGGATGGGTCTCCGATGGGGCCGTCGCGCGCCCCGGCTAGTGCGTGTAGTGCGCGGAGGTGTTACGCGTGAGTTCAACTTTATGATAAATTTATACGCGCTTTGCGCGCCATTTTGTTGGAACCAAGACACTTCACCACGAGAGCGTCCCTCATTCGACACATGGCGACGCACGC
>Ga0257106_1000471_pt1 | contig 23931 bp, 22 predicted proteins | sample LP_taG_3_FD_190177 | JGI IMG/M metagenome (GOLD analysis project Ga0257106, IMG submission 190177) | Marine microbial communities from Northeast Subartic Pacific Ocean, Canada - LP_J_2011_P26_10m | ecosystem: Environmental > Aquatic > Marine > Oceanic | place: Canada: Northeast Subartic Pacific...
ATACAAAAATATTCTCAAAAACTGGTGCATATCAGGGCTTAGGTTTCGCCATACCCTCAAATGTAGTTGTTCAGATTGCTTCTGAACTAATTAAATATGGAAAAATTAGAACAATGTGGATTGGTAATTTCAGAGTTACTGGTATTAGATTAAATTTAAATAATCAACTTATCAATGGTCTGCGAATAGTTGAAATTGATAGTGTTGGGCCCTTATTTGAAGAAGGTGTTAGAGCTAATGACATTATTATTGAGATTAATCAAGAGGAGAGTTCATGGAATAATCTTACTAAATCTTTAAGATTTGCTTCACTTGGTGATGATATTAAACTAAAACTATTTACAACTGACAAAGAGTTTAAAGTTGTTGAAATTACTTCAGATCAAATAGAAAAAGTTAACTAGGCAAACGGATAATATTAGCCCCTAAATAATTTAGTTTCTCTTCAATTCTTTCATAGCCCCTATCTATATGATAAATCCTATCTACTATCGTTTGACCCTCTGCACATAGACCTGCCAGAATAAGACTTGCAGATGCCCTCAAGTCTGTTGCCATAACTTCTGCACCATAAATCTTATCAACACCCTTTACTATTGCCTGATTACCATTGATATTAATATCACAACCCATCCTGTTGAGCTCCTGTATATGCATAAATCGATTTTCAAAAACTGTTTCATATATATTTGAGGTGCCTTCAGCTATTGCATTTATAACTGAAAATTGAGCTTGCATATCAGTTGGGAACTCAGGAAATGGAGCTGTAGTAATATCAACTGGCTTTGGTTTATCTCTTTTCATGGATAACGAAATAGAATTTTCATCAAATTTGATTTCTGCACCTGTTTCTTCGAGCTTTTGGAGTACTTTTCTTAATCTATCGGGATTAATTCCATTAATTAAAACCTCTCCTCTTGTTACTGCAGCTGCTACCAAGTATGTTCCAGCTTCAATTCTATCTGCAGGAATACTGAAAGTTGCTCCATTCAAAGCAGACACTCCTTCAATAACTATTTCATCAGTTCCAGCTCCTGTAATTTTTGCACCCATTTCATTTAAAAGCTCTGCTAGATCTTCAATTTCTGGTTCTTTAGCTACATTCGTTAAATAAGTGGTTCCTTTTGCCAGACATGCCGCCATCATTATATTTTCTGTCCCTGTAACAGTTACTCCATCAAATTTTATTTTTGCTCCCACAAGTTCATTGGCAGTTGCTTCTATGTAACCACTTTTAAGTTCTATTTTTGCACCAAGTTGTTCTAGAGCATCTAAATGGAAATTTACTGGTCTTGAGCCAATGGCGCAACCACCAGGAAGTGCAATCCTTGCTTTTCCATATTTTGCAACAAGAGGTCCAAGTACAAGAATCGATGCTCTCATAGTTTTTACTAACTCATATCTAGCTTCGGTATCTTTCAATTTATTGGAAGAAATAGTGAAATCCATATTTTCATTTAAAAGTATTTCAGCGCCCATAGATCCAAGTAACTCAAACATTGTAGTAATATCTTGAAGATAAGGAAGATTTTTTAAAACTACGCTATCGTTGCAAAGAATCGTTGCAGCAATCATAGGCAATGCTGCATTTTTTGCTCCAGAACAAGTTATAGTTCCACTTAAAGAATTGCCACCATTTATTAAAAGTTTCTCCATTATTATCCTATTCTGGTTTCAATGCTTAGAGCATGAAGTACTCCTGATTCAAATTTATCTTTTAAAGGATTGAGTACTTTTTTATGTTGGTTTATTAATGACAAGCCTTGAAATGATGCTGATGAAACAATTAGTTTTAAATTGCATGAGTCACCACCAAATGAACACTCTGCATCTGGAATTTCTTTAATAATGATTTCCGTTAATAGATCCCTATCCACTTATGCCTGCATCCCCAGCATCAGAAACCCAGCCTTTTAGAGTTAATTCTATATCACCATTATTTTTACTTGCTAATGCTTGAAACTGATTCCTGAAAGTTAAGCCAAGATTCACACCATTTACAATAATATTCACTATCATCCATTCGTTATTCTTATTTTTTCTTAATTTATAAGATATTGGGTATTTGCTACTACCGGTATTAAGAATTTGCTTAACTTCTGAATTTTTTGAGGTAAGCAACTCAGGACTATCAAGAAAAATAGTTTCAATTGCTTGATTTTCCCATTGAGCAAGAGTCTCGGCATATGTATCCAATAAGGAATCCTTAAAAATATTAACAAAATCTTTTCTTTGCTCTGTTGAGGATGCGGAATAATATTTTTTACCCATGACAGTTGCCGCAACTAAGCGAAAATTGATCATAGGTTCGAATATTTCCTTGATTTTATTTTCATAAGCATCTCTGTCTTCAGTAAATAAATTTTTATTTTCAATAAGAACTTGCACCATTTTTTGTGCATTTTTATCAATGAATATATGAGGATCTTCTTCAGAAGAAATCAATGGTGACCCCAACAGTAATAAAACTGATAAAAAATAATTTTTGTGAAGCGCTAACATTGTTCTATTATAGCATTTAGATGATAATTAAAAGTCAGTAAACATATGAAAAAATTTAACTATATAGGCTCTGCAAAACGAACATTTAAAGTAGAAGCAGATGCTATAAAGGGTTTATCAAACCAATTAAATAATAGCTTTTCACAATTATGTGATGCTGCCAGATTTAATGATGGCAAATTTATTATTATGGGTGTTGGTAAATCAGGACATATAGGTCAAAAAATATCTGCGACTTTATCTAGTACTGGGACTGGTTCAATATTCATTCATCCAACTGAAGCTGCTCATGGTGATATGGGCCTAATTGAAAAAAATGACATTATTTTTTTGATTTCGAATTCTGGTGAAACCGACGAAATTATTAATATACTACCATCACTCAAAAGGCTTTCTTATAAAGTGGTTTCTTTGACAAGTAAGAGAAGTTCAACAATTGCTAAATCTTCAGATATTTCAGTGGTCATAACTGCAAAAGAGGCATGTCCATTAGACCTAGCTCCAACATCATCTACAACTGCAGCTTTAGCATTTGGGGATGCTCTTGCAATTGCCTTACTCGAGTCTAAAGGTTTTACCAGAAACGATTTTGCTAGCTCACATCCAGCAGGAAAACTAGGAAAGAAACTAATCACACAGGTTCAACATATTATGCATAAGGGTAAAGAAGTGCCTTGCGTTGAGTCAACCACATTACTATCAAAAGCTCTAATAGAAATTACAGATAAAGGACTTGGCATTACTCTTGTTAAAAATAAATCTAAAATTATTGGTATATTTACCGATGGTGATCTCAGGAGATGTTTGAACGAAGAAGTTGATATTAACTCAACAAAAATTAAAGATGTTATGACTAAAAAGTTTATAACTATTGAGTCTGAAACCTTAGCAATTGAAGCAGCTGAACTAATGGAAAAAAATAAGATATTTACCCTTGTTGTTATGCAAGGTTCAAAAAATGTGGGCGTTTTATCAATGCATGACTTAATTCAAGCTAGGATTCTTTAATTGTTTAGAAGCAATATACCTTTTTTTATACTAGCCCTAGGCCTCAATCTAAATGCTGAGATATCAATAAATAATCTTATAATTACTTCAGAATATGTTGAAATTAGTAAAGATCGTAATCAAGTTATTTTTCAAGACAAAGTTAAAATTGATTCAGGTACACTTGTAATTACTGCTGATGAAGCTTTATATGATGGCAGGAAAAAAATAATTACAGTCAAAGGCAACCCATCACTTATTGATTCTTTATTAAAAGATCTAAGTTTTAGTGGAGAGGCTTCTAAAATAATTTTCTTTGCTAATAACAAAGTTCAGTTAGTTGGCAAAGCCAGTATGATTTATGACGATATAAACATTTCATCAAATGCTATAACCTTTAATCCTCAAAATGGTAGTATTTCATCCAATGATTAATTCTTTATAAAAAATGCTTGTTTTAAGAAATGTGAAAAAATCTATCAAAGACAAAGTTATTGTCGATGATATTAGCTTTAGTATTCTTCCAGGTACTATTAATGGCTTGCTTGGCCCAAATGGTGCAGGCAAAACTACTACTTTCTATTTAATTGCAGGGTTGATAAAAAGTGATGATGGCGAAATATTATTTTCTGGAAATAATATTTCAAGCATGCCAATGCATAAAAGATCGAAATTAGGTATTAAATATCTTCCGCAAGAGCCTTCTATTTTTCAAAATTTATCTGTATATGAAAATCTCCTAGGATTAGCAGAAATTTCTTTTGATACTAAAGATGAAATAAAAAGTTTTATAGACCAATCGATAGAAGAGTTTAAACTTTCAAAAATATTAAATTTAAAAGGTAGGCAGCTTTCTGGAGGTCAAAGAAGAAAAGTGGAAATTGCAAGAACTCTTGCAGCCGAGCCGAAAGTAATTCTTTTAGATGAACCATTCGCTGGTATAGATCCAATTGCAATTGATGAGATAAAGAACGTTTTGATATCCTTAAAAAATAAAGATATTGGTGTTTTGATTACAGATCATAATGTAAGAGAAGCTCTTGAAATATGTGATCAAGCTATTGTCATTAACAATGGGGGTATTATTGCTCACGGTCCAAAAGATGTACTTATTACTAATGAACTTGTTAAAAAAGTTTATCTAGGAAACATGTATAGCTAAATGATATGGCTATATCGCTTCTAAAAGATTTTAAACAAAAACAAAAAGTATCTTTAACACCATCTTTAAAGAAATCAATAGATCTTCTTCAGTTATCCAGATATGAATTAATTCAAAGAATTGATCAAGAAATTGATGTAAATCCTTTTATTGAAAAAGAAGAAATAACAGATGACTTGGATTTCGAGGAAGGCGGGATTAGAGCCAATGATTTTGATTTTAATATAGCTGCATCGGAAAACTTACGAGAATCACTAATAAATCAAATAATTGATATTAAGTTAAACGCGCAATCAAAAGAAATAGCATTAGTTATTATTGACTGTTTAGATGAGGCTGGAAAATTAGATGAAGAACTAGAGGGTATTAATGAGCTATTAAGTTTTGGTTGCAGCCATAAAGAAATAGAAAATATTTTAATGAATGTAATTCAGAATCTTGAACCTATAGGTGTGGGTTATAGAAATTTTAAAGAGTGTATTGGTATTCAAATAAATAGAAAGGTTCTTAATCAAGATATAAAATTTATTTGCCAAAAAATATTATTTCAAAATGAGTCAGACGATATCGAGATAATTAAAAGCGAGCTACTGGGCCTTGGATATGAGTTAAAAGATATTGAAACGTCTATAAGTGAAATTAAAAGTTGTGATTTAAGTCCTGGCCTTAATTATGGGGATATTAATTACATTGTTCCAGATTTAAAGATTCGCTTGGAGAAAAATTTATTATCAGTAAATTTTGTAACTGATAATTTTCCAAAAATAAAAATAGATTCTGATCTTATTCAAAATACAGTTTCTCAACTTAAAAAAAATCCAAATATCAGCCTGTCTGAGAAAATTCAAGAGGCCAAATGGCTCATATCCTCGGTAAATAAAAGAAATGATACTGTATTGAGGGTTGGGGAGTTAATTTGCAAAAAGCAAATATCTTTTTTAGCTGAGAATCCACTAAAAATTAATCCATTATCCAATAAACAGCTATCAGAAGAACTTGAACTTCACCCTTCTACAGTTTCAAGAATATTGAGATCTAAATATATTGATACTCCAAAAGGTATAATTTCTCTAAAATCATTACTGGCTTCTTCGGTTTCAAAAACACGAAGTGTCACCCCTCTTCAATTAATGCAGCTTATTGAGATTGCTATAAGAGATGAAAAGGCTCCTAAAAGTGACAATAAAATTGCCTTTGAACTAAATAAACGAGGTTTTAATTTAGCTCGAAGAACCATATCAAAATATAGAAAAAAACTTAATATTCCATCATCAAGAAATAGATAGTTTTTTATACTTTAAGTTAGAATCAATTTATGGAAAATATTAATAGCAAAAAAAATCTTCAGATTATTTTAGATGATTCATCAAATCTTTCGTTAAATCAGATAAAAAGATTATTAAATAAAATGTCTTCTCCAGAAATTGCTCATGCACTTGAATCTTCTCCCCCAGAACAAAGAAAGTTATTATTTTCTTTGCTGGAAACAAATGAAGAAGGTGATGTACTTGCTGACTTAGGTGAAGAGATTCAACAAGATCTAATATCCAATATATCGAATGAAGAATTGACTGAAGCTGTTAAAGAACTTGAGCTTGATGAGATAGTGGATATTCTTCACAACCTTCCAGAAGAGAGAATGAATAATATTCTTTCTAAAATGTCTCTAAGAGATAGGACAAGAATCGAGCTGGGTCTTATCTATCCAGATAACACCGCTGGAGGTCTATTAAATAATGATGTCATTAGTGTTAGGCCCAGTCATACAGTAGAGGTCGTAATAAGTTACTTGAGAGGTCAGGAAGAGCTACCAGATAATACAGATAAAATTTTTGTTGTAACAAAAGAAGATCAATATGTCGGTGAACTATCCATCAGTAAGATTATTACAAGCGACCCCTCTTTGACTGTTCGTGAGATTATGGAAACTGATATTATTCCAATGTCAGTCGAACAAGATGATAAAGAAGTAGCAATAATCTTTGAAAGAAATGATTTAATTTCTTCTGCTGTTATAGACTCAAATGGAAAACTTTTAGGAAGAATCACAATTGATGATGTTGTTGATGTTATTAGGGAAGATGCTGATCAGAACTTTCTTGGTATGGCAGGAGTTGCAGAAGATACTTTTGCGCCTCCAGGTAGAGCAGCAAAGAGTAGAGTTTTTTGGCTAAGTATGAATCTTTTTACTGCCTTTATTGCATCCATGACTATAAATATTTTTCAAGATGTTCTTGAACAAATCGTATATCTTGCAGTTCTTATGCCTATAGTTGCTAGCATGGGGGGTGTTGCAGCCACTCAAACATTAACTATCGTCCTCCGAGGTCTTACTTTGGAGCAAATTAATTCATCGAATCTTAGATGGTTGTTTAAAAGAGAGTTAGCAGTATCAATCATTAACGGAATTATTCTTTCGATTATGGTTGGTCTTATAACCTACTTTTGGTTTGGAGAAATTATTCTAGCTATACTTATTTCATGTGCATTAATTATTAATCTTATAAGTTCTGTAGTTGCCGGAATATTTGTTCCACTTGTATTGAGGAAAATGAATCAGGACCCTGCTATAGCAGGAAGTGTAGTTGTAACAACTGTTACAGATGTAGTTGGGTTTCTATCATTCTTGGGACTTGCAACAATCTTCTTAATTTAATCTATCTAACTCTGGGTTATCGACTGTTCCATTTACTTTAAAGGATATTGTAGAAACATTATCAAGAGTACTTTCAAAAATATTCTCTAGTACTAGTCCACCAGCTAGCGCTGGCATGCCTCCAAAAATTGCTGCATACCATGGGATATTTTCAGAAATTTTTAATCTCATTGATAGATCTAAATTTAGTTCATTCAATTCTCCATCATTATTCTTAGCTATTTCACCTAGCCATTTCATACTAGCCTCGTCTGTTTCTAAGATTATTGGTGATGAAATAAAACCTCTATCCTGAGAAAAATAAATAGATCCAGCGGCTCTATTTATTTCTAAATCATTCTGATTGGCATTACTAAAGTTACCCATTCCATCAAATATTGCATTTAAGTTGAATACCCTTAGGGCTTTAAGGAAATTTGTATTTGGCATATCTCCATCCATACTCAGATCCTTAACAAGAAATTCAATGCCTCCTTCTAAATTTAATAATTTACTAAGGCTGTTCCATTGGATATTAAGATCGGTTTTTAAAAAACTAAAATCGTAACTTGAGATGCTTGTGAGAGTATTTATTGAGTTATCTATTTCAAAGGATCCCTTAATTTTATATAAATCTCGCTCACTATTAAAACTTATATAAGCTTTTTCACCATTCTTATTTGTGCCAATTTTGAAAATGCTACTTGTAATATTAATATTATCTAAAGTTAATATATTTTTGTTTTTCAATAAGTAGAAATCAATTTCTTCTAATATATCATTTTGAGTTTTTATATTTTTACCTATAAATCTCATATTAATATCTCTAGAACTTTTCCCTATTTTGCTGTCTAGGAGATTTAATCCTTTAAGCAAGAATTCTGAATTTATAAGATTTACTTTTGTAAAATTATTTTTATCTATTTTTATATTGCCATTAAGGTTTTTTCCTAAAATATTTATAAAAGTATCATTTTTATTAATAGACACATCGAATACTTGATTTGTATAAATATTTTCAAACAAATTAAATTGTTGAGCATATATCTGAATTGATTTAATAAAAGATTCGTTGCTTGAAGATGAATTAAAAATAAAATCTTCGAAATTAGCTTCGGGCAAATCAAGATATACATAAAAACCATCTATATGATTTTTTGCGTTTATTTTAGTATCAAAATAATTACCAAAAGAAAAATATCCATTATTTGTATTATCTATAAAGGCTGCAAATTTAATATTCTTGATGTTATATGATGGTTTAGACATATCTTCAATAAAAATACGAGTATTTAAGAGCAGGCCTTTATCTTTTTTAAGATTAGTTAATGAAGATATTATCTCAGTTTCTTGAAGATTTGATTTTAGCTCCATAGAAATATTTTTCTTATCTATTCGCATTAGTGAAGAAAAAACCTCACTTCCATTGAAAGATAAAAATGTATTTGATTTAAGCAGACTATTCATATTTATTGAGATGTCAGACCTAATAGATATTACCTTATCAATACCATACGAGAGGCTACCGCTAATGTTTTGATCTGGGATAGCAGAACGAAAAAAACCATAAAGAGATTGATCAAGATTTGAGAAAGCAGTTGCAAATATTTCGGTGACCTTGAAGCCTGATTTGTTAACTAGTAGTGATTTTTTTAATTCGATTCTAGTAATTCTTTTAGTTTTATTATTTTTATAGTCGAATGATCCTTTTGTATCTAGATTAAGTTTAATGTCGGAGTCAGAAAAAGAGCTTAAATTTATAAGATTAGCATCCTCAATCATCTCTTCATCAAGCCAATGATTAGTAGAGTAAAAAATTTTATTTAAAGAAGGATTTACTAAAGCATCTATTTTTTTGTATGGAATATTATTAACCTTTCCATTGTTAAAGCTTATTAATGTATTACTAGATTGAGCAAAAATCTCAAAAGTTTTTGCAGAAATGGAGAGACTATCATTTTTATAAGTTAAATTATCTCCTTTTATTATGAACGCTTCATAACCATTTTTTGATGAGCTAGAGTTTATTTTAAATGAGCTTATTTCGAGCATAGATAAAACTAAATATTTATTCTTTAAAGATTCTAATAGGTTGATGCCTATCCTAATTTTGGGAACATAAATAATATTTTTTAAGTTTTTATCATAAATACTAAGTTCATCTATTTCATAATTTAGATTTAAAAAACTTTTATTTGATTTTATTGAATTAGTACTTATAGAATATTCTGAAATAAGAATTTTGTCTGCAACAAGCAATATGGCGCCAGGTTTATAAAGCATAACCGTAACAAACATTACTAAAGATAAGGTGATTAGTCCGATAAAAAATAACAATGATTTCTTAAAAAAATTCATTTCTTATAGCGTATTACTTTTAAATAAGCTTGGTAGTAATAATCTACGAAGTGTTACTAAATAGCATAAAAATGTATTAACAAAAAAACTAAAGATCAAATTTTGATAAGAAAAATTAGAAATATTGACAAATAAATTACTAAATCCTATATAAAAAAATGAAGAAACACCAAAGAAGATAGCTATTTGAAAATAAGAAAATAACTTAAAGGCGTTAGAATAATTATTGATAAAGTATGTCATTAAACAAAATAAAATTGCATTAAGTCCAAAAAATACCCCAGATATTAAATCAACGAAAAGGCCCATACTAAATGAAAAGAATGGAGATGGATTTGTTTTTGAGGTATATGAAATATAACTAAAAACAAGAAATGTTAAGGGTATATTTATATAGAATAGAATGAGAATTGGTGAAATATAGGATTCTAAAATATTTGTAAAGAATAAGATTATTAAAATACGTATTAAACTCATTTGATTCATAGCCTCTCTAATACACCCAAAGTATTTTCTTTCATTGGATTGGAAACTAGAGAAATATCGAATTCAAAATTAGTTTTATCTAAGATTTTTATTTCGCTCACATATCCTATTAGAACTCCTCTTGGGTATATGCCTCCAAGGCCTGAAGTAAAAAACTCTTGGCCTTTTTTTATTGGCTCAGGCCATATTAATGAGCTGTAAGTGCATGAAATAATTCCAGGCTTACCACTTCCCTTAGCATTACAAAAAAAACCATCAGCCTCTATAGGCAAAGAATGAGAGGTATCTGTTAAAAGCAAAACTTCATGATATTTATCATCATTTATAATTTGACCTAATATACCTTGACTATTAATTACAGGGCTCCCAATAAAATTGCCATCACTTTTATTCAGAATTTCAATAAAAAATTGGTGTTGATCGCAACAAAAATACTTTTCGGTATCAAAGTATCTAACAACAGAAGAATGAAAGATTTTTTTTATTCGATTCTTTTCCATGAAAGATTTTATATGTTCGCCATCACTAAAAAATTTCGTATCACGCGAAATTATAAAATTAGATAAATAGCTCTCATCGAGCTTTTTTTTGAGCTCTTTATTTTCATTAATAAGGTCTGAATTCTTCTGTAATAGATTATAGATATAAGAAATTGGGTCTATTGATATTTTTTTTAAGGCAAATGATGAAGATATTAAAAGAGAGTTATATTGATTTTTTATAACATCAAAGGTTTTATAGTTAATATCCAAATATAGCAAAAATGAAGCAACTATAATGCAAAGTATGTATAAGGCTTTTGATCCTGAAGTAGGAGTTACCCTAGCCATATTAACTACTCAGAAGAAAGAAGATCGATATTGTATTTGTCCATTATCTCAAGAGCTTGGCCACCACCTCTTGCAACACAAGTTAATGGATCTTCAGCAACAATGACTGGAATACCGGTTGAACTTGAAATGAGTTTATCTAAGTCTCTCATAAGAGCTCCTCCACCAGTTAGAACGATTCCTCTTTCAGCAATATCAGCTGCAAGCTCAGGGGGTGATAGTTCAAGTGCATTTCTTATAGCTCGAACAATTCCATATAAGGGATCTTTCATAGCTTCGAAAATTTGATCACTATTAATTGTAAAAGTCTCAGGAATACCTTCTGCAAGATTTCTTCCAGTGATAGACATCTCTAATTTTTCAGATTCTGCTGTTGCGCAACCGATTGTATACTTAATTTTTTCTGCAGTTGATTCACCAATGACGCAGCCGTAATTTCTTCTTATCCAAGATGTTATGGATTCATCCATTTTATCTCCGCCTATTTTTACAGATTCAGAATAAACAACTCCATTTAATGAAAGTATAGCTATTTCAGATGTACCGCCACCAATATCTACAACCATATTACCGCTAGCTTCTTCAACTGGTAAACCAGCTCCAATTGCAGCAGCCATTGGCTCTTCAATCAATTTAACATCCCTCGCACCTGCTCCTAGAACAGACTCTCTAATGGCTCTTCTTTCTACCTGTGTTGATCTACATGGAACACATACAAGAACTCTTGGGCTAGGCTTAATAAATCTTTGTTCATGAACTTTAGCAATAAAGTGTTGTAACATTTTTTCTGTTACCTGGAAGTCAGCGATTACACCCTCTGATAGTGGGCGAATAGCTTTTATATTTCCAGGGGTTCTACCGAGCATTTTCTTTGCTTCTGTTCCAACAGCAACAACAGTTTTTTGACCTCTAGAATCTCTAATAGCAACAACAGATGGTTCATCAAGAACTATTCCCACATCCTTTGTATAAATTAGAGTGTTTGCAGTCCCTAAATCAATCGAAAGATCATTTGAAAAATATCCTCTTATTGTCTTAAAAATGTTGAATTCCACGCTATTCCTTAAAAAATATGTAAATAATAATTAAGTTGAGTTAATATCCCCCAACTAATTTATAATAAACTATATATGGACAAGAAAACAGTTACAAATATAGCTTATCTTTCAAGACTTTCTTTAAATGAAGGAAATGAGGATAAAATCACCAAAGATCTTGAAAATATTATCAAGTTTGTTGATCAATTAGATACTGCCAATGTTGATGATATAGACCCCTTAACTAGCCCGCTTGAAAAAACTGCTAAAACTAGATCTGATAAAGCTACTGCTCAAAATAGAAAAGATGTTTTTTTAGAAAGGTCTCCAAAGTCTAATGAAGATTATTTTTTAGTTCCTAGAGTGGTTGAATGAGTATTCAATATAAAACTATTAAAGAGCTTGCTAGCATGCTCAAAGGCAATGATATTTCTAATAAGGAATTAGTTGAAGAGACTTATTCTTTAGTTAAATCAAATACTCATCTAAATGCATTCATTACTTTAAACGAAGATGCTGCTATAAAAAAAGCTGAAGACCTTGATAAAAATCCATCATATTTATCTTTATCTGGTATTCCAATCGCTCAAAAAGATCTTTTTTGTACTAAGGATTTAAGAACTACATGCGGCTCAAATATGCTATCTAACTTTATACCTCCCTACTCCGCAACAGTTATTGAGAATCTTGAAAATGCAGGATGCATATCAATAGGTAAAACAAATATGGATGAATTTGCAATGGGTTCATCTAATGAAACCAGTTTTTTTGGAAATGTTCTCAATCCTTGGGGCGATGATTTGGTGCCAGGTGGAAGCTCGGGTGGTTCTGCAGCTGCAGTGGCCGCTGGTATTGTGCCAGCAGCAACTGGAACAGATACAGGTGGATCCATTAGGCAGCCGGCTTCTCTTTGTGGAATAACAGGACTAAAGCCAACATATGGAAGAATATCTCGATGGGGAATGATAGCTTTTGCTTCAAGCCTTGATCAAGCAGGACCAATGGCAAGAACTGCAGAGGATTGTGCCATTATGCTTAATGAAATGTGCTCTCATGATTTAAAAGATACAACTTCTCTTGACGAAGAAATTCCTGACTTTACTTCTGACCTTTCAACCTCAATCAAAGGTTTAAAAATAGGAATTGTTAAAGAGTTTGATTTATCTCAGCTTGATAACGATGTTGTTAAAGTGTTTGAAGAATCAAAAAAGCATTACGAATCTCTTGGTGCAGAGTTTGTTGAAATATCTTTACCAAATATCTCATTATCAGTTCCAACCTACTACGTCGTTGCCCCTGCTGAATGCTCGTCCAATCTATCAAGGTTTGATGGGGTTAAATTTGGTAAAAGATGTGACGATCCAAAAAACTTGGAAGATCTCTACATAAGAACAAGATCTGAAGGTTTTGGAGATGAAGTAAAAAGAAGAATTCTAATAGGTTCATATGTTCTTTCTGCAGGATTTTATGATGCATATTATAAAAAAGCTCAACAAGTAAGAAGGCTAATAAAGAATGATTTCGATAATGCTTTTGAAAAAGTCGATGTCATCATGTCACCAACTACAAGAGGTGCAGCATTTAGTGCAGGATCCAAGGGAGATGATCCAATACAGATGTATTTAGAAGATTTATTTACAATTCCTGCTAATTTAGCTGGTCTTCCTGCTCTCTCTATTCCAAATGGAATGGTTGATAATAAACCAATAGGACTTCAATTAATTGGTAATTTTTTACAGGAAAGTAAATTACTCCAAGTTGCTCATAATTTTCAAATTTCTACTGACTGGCATCTGAAAAAACCTACTGAGGAGATCAACTAATGAGCTGGGAGACTGTTATAGGCTTAGAAATTCATGTTCAACTCTCAACTGAGTCAAAACTGTTTTCTGGAGGCTCGACAGGTTTTGGTGCAGAACCAAATACTCATGTAGATCTTATAGATATGGGTCTTCCAGGAGTATTACCAGTAGCTAACAGAGATGCTTTCTATAAAGCAATACGTTTTGGCTTAGCAACGAATGCAGAAATTAATCAAACATCATCATTTGATAGAAAAAACTATTTCTATCCAGATCTACCAAAAGGGTATCAAATTACTCAGATGGCTATACCGATTGTTGGCAAAGGCTCAATAAAAATATTGGTAGAAGGTGCAGAAAAAATTATTAATATTACTAGGGCTCATTTAGAAGAAGATGCTGGTAAATCTATTCATGATCTTTTTGAAGGTGAGACTGGGGTTGATTTAAATAGAGCTGGAACACCATTATTAGAAATAGTTTCTGAGCCAGAAATATCGAATGCTAAAGAGGCCGTTGCTTACTTTAAAGCTGTTAAACAACTTGTGACCTTCTTAGATATCTGTGATGGCATTATGGCCCAAGGTTCAATGAGATGCGATGTGAATGTATCGATGAAAAAAACTGAAGATAAAGAACTAGGAACAAGAGCTGAAATTAAAAACCTTAATTCATTTAAATTTATTGAAAAAGCTATTAATTTTGAAACAGAAAGACAAATTAGAATTATTGAGTCTGGAGAATCTGTAGTTCAAGAAACTCGTCTTTATGACAGTATTAAAAATGAGACTAGATCTATGAGATCTAAAGAAGAAGCTAATGACTATAGATATTTTCCATGCCCTGATCTATTACCAGTAGTAATAACTGATGAAGAGTTAAATGAGATTAAAGAAAACCTTCCTGAACTTCCTGAGCAAAAGGAAAGAAGATATATATCTGAAGCAAATTTAGAAGAATCTGAAGCAAAAATTATTTCTTCATCCAAAACAATGGCAAATATGTTTGAAGAAGCTTGCTTAAAAACAGACGATTCAAAACTGGTTGCAAATTGGCTTGTAGGAGATATCAGCGCCCTTCTTAATAAAGATAATATTGATATAGATGAGTCTAAATTGACTTCTAATAATTTTGGTACATTAATAGAAAGGATTTCAGATAAAACGATATCTGGAAAGATTGCCAAATCAGTCCTAGAAGAAGTTTGGGAATCTGGTAATAATGTTGATGATATTATTGAAGATAAAGGCTTGGTTCAGATTCAAGATGAATCTTTATTAGAAAGTATTGCTAGTAAAATCATAGAAGATAATCCTGGCCAAGTTAATGCGTATAAAGGCGGAAAAGATAAGCTATTTGGTTTCTTTGTTGGGCAAGTAATGAAAGAAACACAAGGAAAAGCAAATCCTCAGAGTGTAAATGAGATACTTAAGAAACTTTTAGACTAAAAAGTAATTAGATTACAAACATACTAAGAGTAACTGCTACATAAGCAGGCTTTTCAACACCCTTTATCTCCATAGTAACTTCAGTTTTCATTAAATATTGATTAGCATTTTTTTCTGTAATATCAAGACATTTCATTATAATTCTTACTTCTGAGTTAACAGGCACAGGACTTAAGAATCTTACTTTATCTAGTCCGTAATTTAGCCCCATTTTTGTTCCTTCTAAGACTAAACCCATTTCTTGCTTAAATGGTATTCCAGCCACTAAAGAAAGCGAAAGAAAGCCATGAGCGATAGTAGATCCAAATATTGGTGTTGCTTGTTCAGGATCAACATGAATGAATTGATTATCCATTGTTGCTTCTGCAAACTTATCGATCATATCCTGATCAATCGTTACCCATTCTGAAGTTCCAATTTCTGTTCCTATGGCTGATTCTATCTCTGACGGTTTGACTACTTTTAGCATTTATTTCTCCATATAGTAATTATTATATTCATCTCTTAATTCAAATTTTTGAAGCTTTCCAGTTGCTCCATGAGGAAGTTCTTTCATGAAAATAATTTCATCTGGCAGCCACCATTTAGCTACCTTTGACCCAAGAAATTCTAAGATACTTTCTTTATCAATAGGTTCGCCATCATTAGTAACAATAAATAGCATTGGTCTCTCATCCCATTTAGGATGTGGTATGCCCACAACACATGCCTCAGCAACCTCTGGGTGACCAACAGCTGCATTCTCTAAATCAATTGAGCTAATCCATTCTCCGCCAGATTTGATTACATCTTTAGCCCTATCCTTGATAGTCATATAACCATCTTGGTCTAAAACTGATATATCGCCAGTATCAAACCAGCCATCTTTATCAACACAATCTTTTTCAGCCTTGAAGTATCTTTGAAGTACCCAAGGACCCCTAACCATTAGATGTCCTTGAGATTCTCCATCTTTAGGTAATTCTTTACCAGAATCATCTACAACTTTAAGTTCAATGCCGAACATTGGTCTGCCTTGTTTTAACTGAACAGCATATCTATCTTCTTTATTCATTTTTTCCATTTCAGGTGTCATGAAGTTTGAAGTTCCTAAAGGACTCATTTCAGTCATTCCCCAACCCTGGATTACATTAACATCATGAACTTCATCAAATTCTTTGAGTATTGCTAACGAAAGTGCTGAACCTCCAATTACAGTATTTTTTACAGAACTCAGAACTTTATTATTCTCTCTACAATAGTTTAATAGCCCCATCCAAATAGTAGGTACGCCAAATGCTAGGGTTACGTCTTCTTTTTCTATAAGGTCATAAAGTGGTTCTCCCTCCATTTGCATGCCAGGCATAACTATTTTCAGGCCAAACATAGGTGCAAAATAAGGGATACCCCATGCCAATACATGAAATAATGGAACTACCATTAATATAGCTTCATCCGGCTTCATTGTTAACCCAATTAATGCCGCTTGAGAATGTTGAATATTAGATTTATGCGAATACAGAACTCCCTTTGGATTACCTGTAGTTCCAGATGTGTAACATAAGCCGCAAGCCGCATCATCTTCCATTGCTGGCCATTCATAATTCTCATCACCATCTGAGATATATTCTTCATATGAAATAGCATTTTTTAAACTTGTATCAGGCATTTCATCTTTGTTGCAAAGAACAATAAATTTTTCAACACAAAGAAGTTGATCTTTTAAAGCTTCCATCATTGGTACAAAAGGAGCTTCACAAAAAATTATCTTATCATCAGCATGGTTAATAATATAAACAGCCTGCTCAGGATGAAGTCTAAAATTTAAAGTATGACAAATGGCACCCATGCCTGAAATGCCATAGTACATTTCTAAATGTCTATAAGTGTTTAAAGCTAGAGTTGCGATAACATCTCCTTTTTTGTATCCATCTTTTTCTAAGGCTGACGCAAGCTTTCTAGATCTTATACAAACTTCTTCGTAATTAGTTCTATGTATTTCACCAGAAACCATTCTGCTGATAACTTCTTGTTTTGGATAAATGTTTTTTGCATGCTCAATAATGCTTGCTACATTTGGAGTCCATTTTTGCATATCTCCAATCATGATATTGTCCTTAAAAAATTGATTGATATAAATTATATAAGAAGCAACAATGATTTGTTAAAAAAATAAAGTAATAATGAATAAAAAAAACCTAGGTTTAAATTTTCAAAATTCGTATGCTGAGAATTTGAATGGGTTATCTCAAAAATGTATTGCTAGTAAATCCCCTTCTCCAAAAATGCTTTTTTTTAATTACCATTTAGCGGAAGAACTATCCCTTGATCCTTTTAATTTAAATTCTGATGAAGGTCTTGCAATTTTTTCTGGGAATAAAATTCCAGAAGGCTCTATTCCTATAGCTCAAGCTTATTCAGGTCATCAATTTGGTCATTTTAATCCTCAACTGGGTGATGGAAGAGCTCTTCTACTTGGAGAAATCACAAATAGTAATAATGAGTTACGAGATATTCAATTAAAAGGTTCGGGTCCAACTCCCTTCTCTCGAAGGGGTGATGGTAAATCAGCATTAGCGCCTGTTTTAAGAGAGTATCTTATTAGTGAAAGCATGCATGCCTTAGGAATTTCTACGACAAGGTCTCTTGCTGCGGTTTCTACTGGAGAGAGTGTTGAAAGAGAGGTAACCTTACCTGGAGGAATACTCACAAGAGTTGCGTCAAGTCATATAAGAATTGGAACATTTGAATTTGCCAGTCAATCAAAAGATCTTAGCAAGATAAAAGAATTAGCAGAATATTCAATTAATAGGCATTATCCAGAGGTTGCTGATGTTGATAATCCTTATCTAGCTTTTTTTGCTGCTGTTTGTAATGAGCAGGCTTCTTTGATTGCTAATTGGATGACAATTGGATTTATACATGGAGTGATGAACACAGATAATATGACCATTTCTGGAGAAACAATTGATTATGGGCCATGTGCATTTATGGATAGTTATGATTTAAAAACAGTTTTTAGTTCTATTGATTCTCAAGGGAGATATGCTTACGAAAATCAACCAGCAATATTGACTTGGAACCTAACCAGATTAGCTGAAACCTTGATTCCGCTTGTTGATCAAGACAAAGATGTTGCAATAGCTTCACTCACTGAAGTATTACAACTCATAAAGCCAGTATATGAAAACTATTGGCTAATAAATATGCGATCAAAAATTGGTCTTTCAAAAGATGATCCTCATGACTATGAATTAATTACTAATTTGTTGGAGATTATGAGTGAGCAACATGCAGACTTTACTCTCACCTTTAGATTTTTATCAAGAGCTTTAATTGGAAATAATAAAGATGTGAGAGCCTTATTCAAAGACTCTAATAAGTTTGATGTTTGGTTGATGCTCTGGCAGGAAAGAATTTCTCAAGAAGGCATTCCGGATGAAGTGATATCTAAAAAGATGGATGAAGTAAACCCTATCTACATACCAAGAAACCATAAAGTTGAAGAAGCTCTTGCGTCTGCAGTAAATGAAAATAATATGGAACCTTTATCTTTGCTGCTATCTATCTTAGTTCAGCCTTATGAAGAGATTGTTGGCTATGAATCATTTGCAGAACCTGCCCCATTCTCTCAAGAGCCTTATAAAACATTTTGTGGCACTTAAGATTTAAGATTAAATCTTTTTAAAATATTTTGATCAGATGTGCCCTCTTTAATCATTAGTCTTAATAGATGCATATATGGATATAGTTCAGATTTAAGATTGCCGTGCCAGTTCCAAAGATAGCTTTCTAATACCTCTAACTCACTTTGATTTAAATCTATAGAAGCTCTAAATCTAAAAAGTTTAGAAACTTTATGAAAAGAAGATGGCAGATCTGACTCCTCAAGAATATCTTCAAATGACTTGGGATGATTTTTTAAAGAATTGCTAAATGAAGAAAGTGCTATTTTATCTAATTCTAATAGTCCCATAGGATTTATTAGAACTCCTTCAAGAGCATCCAAATTAATTTCTTTTAGTGATGAATAATCATCAATTATAACTTTAGGAGTACAGTAATCATTTGCATAAAAGTTATCCCATACTATTAATGGATGCTTTAGTTTATCTCTCCATTTAGATATATCATCACTTGTGTAATTAGCTGAAACCACTTTGCTACCTGTCCAAAAAATTGGTATATCAGCATTTAATAGTAATGATAAATTTTCTAGATACTTACTATCGTCAAAATTAGGTTTTGAAAGTTGATTGCAGTACTCAGCAGGCACACAATAAAAATTTGTATCATTAAAATGCCTTGAACATTCGTTCAAGATATCTGCATGGAGTTCAGCTGATTGATCCTCAAACAAGTCATCAAATAGAATTGAAATATCTTTCACGCCTAAATGAATAACAGATTCTATTTTGTCAGATAAATTTTTAAATGAATTGTTATATTCAAGTCCTGGCGATATTCCAAAGATAATTTTTATACTATTTTTATTAGCATGATTGATGAAGTTGGTGAAAGAACTCATCCATGATTCAGGGTAAGGATCTTTCCATTGAGATCTATGAAATGGATCTTCTTTTGGGCAATAAAAAAATGTATTTAAGTCGTTCTTGAATAAATGATCAATAATTTGATGTCTTTCATCCCAAGATAAAAGTTTTCCGTAATAGCCCTCTATGTAGCCTGTATATTTCATCAGATTAAATTATACCCTTAGTTATTCTTGGGTGTGATTGATAGTCCATGAATGTTTGAATATTAGAAAACCTATGTTTACTCAAAATCTCTGCGACATCTGTTGCTTGATCATGCCCATGTTCAAAAATTAATTCTCCCCCATTCTTTAGTTTCGAAGCTGCTTGTTCAGAAATAGTCATAAAATCTCCTAAGCCCTCTTCTGAGGCTATTAAAGCCATATTAGGTTCATGAGTTAAATCATGCAAATGAGGGTCTTTAGGCCCTAAGTAAGGTGGATTACTAACTATAATGTCTAAAGAATTATCTTTTATTGAGGATAACCAGTCCGAATTAATCATAGTAAAGTTTTTTACCCCAAGGTTTTCTTTATTCTTTTGAGCCACCTGAAGTGATTCTCTTGAAAATTCTAAACCAAAAATACTAATATTGGGGTTATGAATGGCAATAGACAATCCTATGCATCCAGATCCTGTTCCAGCATCAAGGATTTTCATATCATTATGAAGACCTAAACTATTGATATGATCAACAAGAATCTCTGTTTCAGGCCTTGGAATTAGAACTGAAGAATTAACGTAAAATTCTTTACCGTAAAAAAAAGATTTATTTAAAATATAATCTAATGGAATTCCATCTCTTTTTGCATTTATAAAAAATTCTACTGCTTCTTTCTCTATCTCTGATAGGGAATAATCGTTATCTAGATATATAGAAATATCAGAGATCTGTAGTTTCTCTTTTAGGTAAAAAATGAATTCTTTGGATACATCTCGATCACTTGGCCAAGTGTTATTTATTAGATTTTTGTAATGATTAAGACTAATGATCAATTATTCGGATTCTAGTTGGGATAACATTGCTAATTGATTTTCTGCTAATAAGGCATCACATATAGCTTTAATATCTCCATCCATAATTTGATCTAAGTTATGCTGAGTCAATTTAATTCTATGATCAGTCATCCTGCCTTGAGGAAAGTTATATGTTCTTATCTTTTCACTTCTATCGCCTGTGCCAACTAGTATTTTTCTTTCACTAGCAATACTTTCTTGCTGACTTTCAATTTCTTGCTGTTTCAACTTAGATGCTAAAAGAGATAATGCTTTCTCTTTATTTTTATGTTGAGACCTTCCATCCTGACATTCTACGACTAGTCCAGAGGGAATATGAGTAAGCCTAACTGCAGAATCAGTTTTATTAACATGCTGCCCTCCAGCTCCCGATGCTCTATATGTATCTACTCTAAGATCATTTTTATCGATAGCTATGTCTTGTACCTCTTTTACTTCAGGCAAGACAGCTACTGTACAAGTTGATGTATGAATTCTGCCTTGAGACTCTGTTTCAGGAACTCTTTGAACTCTATGAACACCAGATTCAAACTTTAAAACTTTAAATACACTTTTTCCATTTAGTTGCGCAACAACCTCTTTAAGACCACCTTGTTCTGCTTGTTTGATATCAATAACATCAATATTCCAGCCCTCTCTTTCCGCAAGCCTTGAATACATTCTAAATAAATCACCTGCGAAAATACCCGCTTCATCTCCACCTGCCCCAGCTCGTATTTCTAAAAATGCAGCCCCATCATCAGCGGTATCTTTAGGTAGCAGCATTAATTTTAATTCTTGTTCAAAGATTTCAGGCTTGTCGTGAGATTCCTTGAGATCGTCTTCAGCTAAGGTTTTTAATTCCTCATCTCCAGATTCAATAATTTCATTGGCATCATTTATTGCTTGGATAATAGAATTATATTCTTGAAATTTTTCTACAATTGGCTTTAGGTCTGAAAACTCTTTATTTAGTAGTGTGTAATTATCCATATCTTTTAAAGTATCTGAATCAATTAACAGTGCTTCTATCTCAGTCAGTCTATTCTGAAGCCTTTCTAGTTTTATCAACATTGAATCATGCATTTTCTATATATCTCTTAAACATGGATTCGATTACGTGGGGCTCTAGATTTTCAATATCAAGAACTCTTTTCAAAGTCTTATCTTCAAGCTTTATAACAGCTAAATTTGCAATCATTTGCTTTAAATCTTCCGCTGATTTAAATCTATTAATTTCTTCTTCTGATAGCTGAGAAAGGAAACTCTCTAGTTGATTCTTAATTTTATCTTTTGATAACTTTTCTTTTATTTCAAACAAAGCTGTTTGGGAGTCTATAACAATCATATTCAATGCTTTTTCAGCTTCAATCTGTCTTTGGCCAAAATTATCTTGTGTAATCTTTTCGATATCATCAATTGTAAACAAGTAGATTTGTTCTATTTCTTTTATTTCTTCTTCAATGTTTCTAGGCACTGATAAATCTATGAGTAGCATGGGTTTGTTTTTTCTTGCTTTTAAAGCATTTTCAATAGCGCCCTTGCCAATTAAAGGAATTTCAGTAGCAGCAGAAGCGATAACTATATCTGAATGCTCCAACTCATCATGAAGCTTGTTCAGTGCCAATGGAGTAATTTGGAGGCTTTCAGAAATTATAATTTTTTTAACACTTCTATTTATTGCCTTAACCTGAGTTATTCCGCTTTTATGCAGATTATCTATAACTGCTTGAGCTAAATTACCAGCGCCAAGGATAAGAACATTTTGATCTTTTGGATTTTCGAATATATTTTTAATTAGTTTGAGTGATAAGCCGCTTACTGATAAAGGGTTAAGTCCTATATCAGTTTTTGTTCTTGTTTTTTTGACTATCTCAAGAACTTTATCTGAATAAGATAAGAGTTTAGAACTAATTATATTTATCTCTTTAGCTATACTAATAGCCCTTTTAAATTGGCCAAATATTTCTTGCTCACCCAATACTTGAGAATCTATTCCACTTGCAACCTTGCTCATGTGGACTAAAGCATCTTGGTCATATAAAGAATAAAAACTAGTATCAGGAATATCGTTGATACCCAAAATTAGCTTCGTTTCTCTCATTATTTCTTCAGCAATCACTGGATCTGCAAGCAAGTAAACCTCTGTTCTATTGCAAGTTGAAAGCCCAAAGAAAGAATCGAGCTTATTTCCAAACTTTTCTTTAAGGGCAATATTTAATGAGCTTTGATTTAGCTCATTCATTATGAACCTCTCTCTTTCAGAAACTTTAGAGGTTCTATGATTTATACCAAATAACTGAAGTTGCATCTTTAATGAATTTTATTTATTACTGTTATTGTTAATTCGAAAGAATCATTATACAGCTTAACAACTATTTATTAGAAAATGTGATGCATATCTGTGTTCGACTCTGTATAAATAATCTTAAGTGTTCTAATATCATCAATAGGTTATCAAAGTAAAATATGAAACATGCAAGAACTAACTCTTAATTCTCCAGCAAAAATTAATTTATATCTTAAAATCATTAAAAAAATAGAGAATGGATATCATGAGCTTGATACTGATTTCCAATTAATTGACTTGCATGACACCATTATTTTTAAAAAGACTAATCAAGAAATCTGCGTGACATCAAATAATGACCAAATTTTAGGGAAAAATAATATTGTTTATAAGGTCGCTGAAATGATGCAATCTAAAAATCTTCAATTGTGCGGAGTAAATATTCATATTGAAAAAACTATCCCTATAGGTGCTGGCCTTGGTGGAGGCAGTTCTAACGCGGCATCAACAATATTAGCTTTAAACAAATTATGGGAGCTTAACTTAACTAAGAATGAGATCCATGAAATAGCCGTAGGGATTGGTGCCGATGTTCCATTTTTTTTATACGGTGCTAATGCATATGCTAAAGGTATTGGTAATGAGTTTGAGTTCAAGGAGTCTGTTTCAGGAAAGTTTGTAGTAATTGATCCGTTAATTTTTAATTCAACTAAGGAAATGTTTAATTCATATGATTTGATTGACGTCAAAGAGGATTCTCAGTTTAAGCAAAATTCATTTTGGCAAGTTTTTATGGACAAAAATTCAGAGATTGAGGATTTTTATAAAAAAAATATAAAAAAATTTGATATATGTCTTTCTGGCAGCGGTTCTGCTATGTTTAT
>Ga0257106_1000473_pt1 | contig 23893 bp, 12 predicted proteins | sample LP_taG_3_FD_190177 | JGI IMG/M metagenome (GOLD analysis project Ga0257106, IMG submission 190177) | Marine microbial communities from Northeast Subartic Pacific Ocean, Canada - LP_J_2011_P26_10m | ecosystem: Environmental > Aquatic > Marine > Oceanic | place: Canada: Northeast Subartic Pacific...
TTTCTTCTTCACTCGGGAGTACAAGAATGCTTCGACTGCGCTTAATTGCGCTAACGGTTCAATCATAACCACGCTGTTGCCGTAATCTTCAACTTTGGTCGCGTCGCACTTCGAGGCGCGCTTTAATCGAACCTTGAGCGGTCTCGCGAGCAAATTCAACCCAGGGTCACCCGCGTTCGCCGAAGGCGCGAGCGAGGACGGTGCACCGCTCGAGGCGCGAAATCGCGCGTAGGACGAATCAGAATTTGCCGTCGCGTGTTCCGAAACAGAGATCGGCATGCGTTCTCGCGTTTGTAAGGTCTCCACGAGAAGACGGACGAGCGTTTCAAACGAGCCCGTCGGCGCGTCGCCGGCGGCGCGCGTGAAAATGGCGAGACGCTCCGTCGCTTCTTCACAATCGATGCTACTTGATTTAGGAGAAGAAGATTTAGGAGAAGAAGGCACATCTGAGGCACAGAGAAACTTGCGCAAAGTCGACGCCGCGCCGCATTCGGAGAGTTCGAACGCCGAGATTTCGCTCGTCGCCAGCGCTTCGAATATCTTGGCAAACGCCGACGAAAATTCTTTGGCGACTCGCGGATTCTTGGCCGATTTGCCTTCACTCGAATCCGAGAGCGGCGCAGTTTTCAGTTTCGCGCACGCCTTGCGAAGTCGATCGAGACCTTCCGAAGCGATCAAGTGCGCTTTTCCCGGCCCAAAGTATTGATTACGAACTTCCGAGCAGATTCGCAAACCTTCTTCTTTTGGATTCGTGGACATTTGAAACTGCGGCTCTCTCGGCGTCGTTGGATGCAAAAGCGTTTTTTCTTCGGATCCAGCGCTCTTTTCGGCGGCTTCTGCGATTAAAAAGTTGTACTCTTTCGCGCGAACCTCCAAAGCGTGCGCTCCGCCTTCTTTCGCAAACCTCTTGATGAATTCGGCTTCTTCTTCTTGATTCTCTTCGTTAGATTTCTCCAACGTCATCGCGCACAATTTTGCAGCTTCCTTCAATAACTCGCCTTGCGGATCGATCAAAGCGCGAGCGACGACGGCGGCGATGGGAGCTTCATCTCTCGCCACGTTCTCAAACGTCTCGATGTCAACCAGTTGCGTCCACGCTGTTAACGTCGACAGCGCTTTGCGTTTGATGGTCACGTTCGACGGCGACTCCGCGACGTGGCAAAGCGTCGGCGCGAGATATTCGCCGAAAATTGCAACGAGCGAGGCGTTTTCTGGTTTCGCAAAGAGCTTCTGCAAATCCGCCGTGCCGACGACCACGAGGTTTGAGGTTTTCTTGATCTCGTCGTTCCTCTTCACTTGGGATGGTATTAACAACCCAATCAAATGCATGGCGTCGTGCAAATCATCCATCGATTGTACCGCGCTGTATTCGGAAACACCGACGTTCGCTCGAACGATTTTGCATCTCTCTAAATGTTCGGCCAAAATCTGCGCGACGCCGTTATTCAACAAGAAAATGGACATCTCCGGACGCGCTTCTAAAATTGTCGCGAGAATCTTCACACACCCTCTGTAAAGCAGGCGGCTGTGTGTTACATTACTCGTGCTGCCAGCAGTGCCAGCCGCTTCGCGCACGATTTCTACGCACCGTTCGCAGAGCGCGTCTGATAAAATGAGAGAGACGGTTTCGTTCGCCGCCGCCGGGTCCATCTCCGAGGAGGAGGATTTTTCCTTCTTCTTCTTTTGTCTATCGTTGCTAGTCGCGGCGTCGTCCGTTGTTCTTGTCGTCGTCGTCGTCGTCGTCGCCGCTCCGCCTCGTTCTTCTTCTTTAGTAGCAGAAGGTTGTCGATCCAGTAACAACTGTTGTTGTTCTTTTTGTTCTTTTTCCTTTTGAAGCAAAAACGAAACTCTTCGATCGGCTAATTTCTTAGCTTTCACCGACAAAGAGACCAAGCAGTTGCACGCTAAAGTGGCAACTTTTTGATCGTCTCGAACGAGCAAAGAGAGGAGCGTTGGAATAGCGTCGACGGCACCGGGCGATAAGGACTTCGTTGGAAATTCCGAGCACACGTTCGAAGCCATTTGCATCGATACGCCTTGCATGCCGACGCCGAAGAAATCCAAGTGCGCCAAAGCCGCCGTCAACGCACCTGCTTCGGCAGCTTTTGAACCGTAATATCCTCGAGTAAGTTTTTCAAGCGCGGAGAGCGATTGTTCTGCGACGTCTATGTATTCTATGGCGAAGAGCTTTTGACACAACGTGGGCAGAGCGCCTGCGCGCACAAACGCGCCCCGCGTGTTTGGCAAAATGTCCGCCATGGACGTCATCGCGCGCACCGCCAAGAGCATCAACTCTGGGTTGTGCTCCAAGTTGCAGCAATTCAACAACGCCTTCGCGAACGGCTCCGGCGATAGACTCGTTGCTAAGAGTTCCTCGGAAGATGTGACGACTATTTCGCACAATTCGTTCAAAGCAATGACAATGGCCGTATCGTCGATGCCGCCGTTCTCGGCTTCTCTATCAAACGTCAACGCTTTCAAAACGTCTTTGAGGCGCGCGGAAATCCCGCCGCGAGAACCACCACCCATCCCCTCCATGGCACCACCGAGACGCGAGAGCAACGCGTGAAGTCCTCCATCGTGACGGTCGCCACTGCCTCGGCGTCCTTCGTCTTCCGAGTCGTTGTCGTCGTCCTCGTCGTCCTCGTTCGAGTACTCTTCTTCGTCGTCCTCGTCATCGATGTCTTCGTCATCCTCGTCTTCCTCGTCGTCGTCGTCGTGATAGTCGTCGCCGCCACCGCCGCACTCTTCGTCGTCGGCGTCTTCATCCTCGTCGTCGTCTCCAAAGTCTTCTCCTCGATCGACTTCATCGATGTCATCTTCGCGCATCATCGAGACGTCTTGCCCTTCCGTCGGCTGCCGCTGCTCGTCGCCTCCTCCCGACCTTTTGCCTCCGCGGTTCTTTTCGTCGGCATCTTCGTTGTCCTTCAACTCCTCTTCTTTCTTCTTCTTCGTCCCGCGCGTGGTTCTTTTCGCCGCCGTCAAAGTCGTCTTCATCTTCTTCTTCTCCTTCTTCTTCTCCGTCTTATCTTTTTTCATCAAAGCGCCAGACGCCGGAAGAGGAAGAAGACCAACCCCACCTTTCGCCAACTTCTCGCGTTGGGAGGAAAAAGAAGAAGACAAAGTCTTTTCGCCCTTCATCTTTGTCGTCTTCATCATCTTTGTTTCCTTCTCATCGCTCTTCTTCTTCATCTCGAGAGCGGAGGAGGAGCCTTTTTCCTCCTTTTTTTCTTCTTCTTTGACCTTCTTTTTTTCCTCCTCTTCGAGCATTTTTCCTCGTCGTTGTCGTAACTGTTGTCGTACAGAAGAAGAAGACGATATAGGCGATGATTTCTTCCCCTTCTTCGTCGTCGTCTTGTTATTTTGCTTGGTGTCGTCCTCGTCGTCCTCGTTGCTCTTCTTCCGTCGTTTCTTCTTGCTCAAATCTTCCTCGGAATCCTTCGTCTCTTTGTCCGTTTTTCTCGTTTCCGTCGTCGTCATCTCTTCGCCGTTATCGTCGTCGTTGTTCTTGCGCTTCTTCTTTTTCTGAATCGTCTTTGCTGCTGTCGTCGGCAAAGTTGTTTTCTTCATCTTTTTCATCGTCGTCAACGAGGAGTTTGCGGCTTTCTTCTTCTTCATCATCATCATCGACTTTGAGGACGACGATAGTATCGGAATCGTCGTTTCCGCTTTTTCCTTCTTCTTGGTCGTCTTTTCCTCTTGCTCGAGAAGAAGAAGACGTTTCTTACTATTATTCGTAGCAGTGGTGTTCTTCTTCGCCCGCATCATCATCTCATCAAAAAGAAGCGATAATAAAAGAGAGTTGTTTGTGTGTTGTTGTTGTGCTAATGGTGATGTGTGTATTAAACGCGCGCAAAACGCGTGAGATTTGTGAGTTGTGGTGTACTTGTTTCATTACAAAGACAGAAGTTTTATTTTTCCTAAGTCTGTGCTCTAGATTGTGATTTTTGGGAGAGAATTCTCTCTCTCAACTCTCACGTTTCGCTTTTTTATTTACTCTTTTATTCGCTTTTTTATATACACGTTGTTGTTGTTGTTGTTCACCAGGAGAACTGTTGGGAGGAGGGTGAGTTGCATCGTCAACGACCGAGGTCTCAGATGTCTTAGCGTCAGTAGAACGAGAAGAACGTAACGTCCGTTTGTGAGAGTTCAACTCAGTCATCGGAGCGTCGGTAGAAGGGAAAAAAACGTCGTCGTCGTTGTCGGGCAAAAACGATTCAAAAGGCGAGAAAGCGACTTTTGCGCAAGAGGCAGAAGGGAAACCTGGGAGGTCCGCTGGTAGCTCGAGGTCGAAGTCCAGTTTACGCGACGTATCCACACTGAAGGGATTGGTTGAGGGTGTCGGTGCTGCTGGGGCTTCGAACGCGAGCGGGAGAGCGTCGTTCGTTGAGCGATTTTTGCTCTTTTTCGCCTCTTTTTTGCCTCTTTTTTTTTTGCACTTAATAAGCGACCACTTTGCTTTTATTGCACTGGCAACATGTTAGAGTATACGACGTAGTAGTAGTAGTAGTACAAAAACGTAATTATTATGTTCTATCATTTAGAGTACGCCGGATTGAACTATCACGACGTCTTTCTTCGGCCTATCACCTCTCCCGGTTTGAGTACTCTCTACTTTTTTGACGACGTCGAAACCTTCCAACACGTTTCCAAAGACGACGTGTTTCCCGGTGAGCCACGGCGTTGCGGCAGTGGTTAAAAAAAACTGCGAACCGTTCGTGTTCGGTCCGGCGTTGGCCATGGCTAAAACGCCAGGCCCGGTGAACGGGATTTTGAAATTCTCGTCCGCGAAGTTTCTGCCGTAGATGGAATACCCACCGGTTCCGTTCGCGCGTTCAAAATCGCCGCCTTGGAGCATAAAGTTCGGTATCACGCGGTGGAAAATGGAGTTTTGGTATCCGAAACCTTTCGAGTTTGCGCACAACTCTCGAAAGTTCGCCACGGTTTTCGGAACGTCCTCGCCGAATAATCCAATGACGATTCGTCCGGCGTTTTCGCCCCCGATGGAGACGTCGAAAAAGACTTTCTCCGTGACTTTGTATTCGCAGAGGTTCGGGAATGCGGACGCGACATCTTTCGAATATCCTTCGCACAGTAGTTGCTTCTTCGCAGGCGCTTCATCCGTCGTCGGAATCGTTTTCATCATCATCTCTTCCTCTTCCGCCGCCAAGGCCTCAAAATCATCGTTCGCGCTTAAAAAGACACTGGAAAAAGCAGCAACTGTTGTCGTCGTCATCATCTTCCGTCTGTTGTTGCTTCTTTTTCTCGTCGCATCACTATCAATAAAGGTGTGTATGTCTTCTTTGTCTCCTTTGTCTTCCCTAAAACTCTCATCTCTAATGTTCTCACGAAGCGACTTTGCTTTCATCGTCGTCGTCGAAATTCTCCTCCTGTTCCGAAAACGGAGAGTAAAAGGTGTTGTTCTCACGAGGGAGGAGGAAGAGCAGAGAGAGGAAATCATTTCTGTCTGCGTCTCGTAGTATTATTGCGCAAAGTTGTTTGCAAAATGACGTATCCAATGTATCCAATGTATCCAATTTATCCACTAAATTTGCGCACTTAACGAGGACGATACTACCATGGTTTTTACCACTGCCACGACGAAAATGCCATCTTTATCCGTTTCTGCTACGTTTTCATCGTTCTCATCGTCGTCGTCCAAGCAGAAGAAGCGGGTTGAGAAGAAGAATACGAACTTCTCGCGAGGACGACGAGGAGGAGCTCAAGGTTTACGAGGAGGACATTTTCATCAGACGACAAAAGCGGAAAGCAACAACAACGGCGACTCTGTCAAAATCGAGAGGGAAGGATTAGAACGACGGGAACCGAGGAGAAGAGGTCCAAGGAGGAAGATCGCGCGAGTGGTCGTCAACAATTCGGAAGAAGAAGAAGAAGAAGAAGAAGAAGCGAAAAGTTTGAGAGAAGAAGGAAAGACAACGAAGAAGAATACTACTACGAAGAAGAATACAACGATGACGATGACGGAACGATGGCAAAAAGACCCACTCTCGGCGTTGATTTCCATCCCTCGAATCGCGCTCGGGGCAGCGGAAGAATTAATCGTCGAGAAAGGCGGGAACCCGTCCGACGTGTTGGAGGAAATCGGGAGGAACGTGCCGCGATTGGTATCGTCATCCCCGTTTAGTAGTAATACTAACAACGGCGACGACGACGATACCGAGAGTTTCGAGAGCATTTTGAGAGATTTGGAAAGAGAGATGGAACGGTTGGAGAGGAAAGGTGCGGACGCGGCGAGACCGATGAGGGAGGCGTTGGTGAAACCGAACGTGGATGAAGAGACGTACGAGAGGTATTTCGCGTATCCTTCTTCATCTACAGCGGCGAAAGGCGAAGGGGAGGAGGACGAAGACGAAGATGAAGACGAAGACGAGGAGGGAGGATTTTACGACGCGAGTAAAGATACCGGGAGCGACGAAGAGGTGGCAAAAGCGGCGAGTGATATCGCGGATGCGTTGAGTGGGATGGATTTAGCGGATTTGTACGCGGAAAAGAAAGAGGAAAAGGGAAGGAGCGAAAGCGAGGAGGGAGAACGAGGAAGGCGGTTGAACGTAATCGCTGAAAGTAACTCGAGAAAGGCAGAGAAGGACGGCGTGTCACCAGAAGCGGTGGAGTATACCATCGAGGAGAACTTATCGAACGTCGTGATGGAAACAGCGACGGTGTCTTCGACGAGACGAAGAGTAGTATCGACACCTGTGACGACGATTGAAATCTCAAACAAGTACTATTCCTCCGCCGCGATATCACCGGAAGAACGACAGGAAGAGAAAAAAGAAAAGACAGCGGTGGTTAGCATCAAAGATACGAGTAGTTACGTACAAAAATTCAACGGTAAATGGAAACGAGACGATCAACTGGACGAATCGAAACTGATGGATTTATTCGAGATGAACCGGTTGTTCCGAGCGGCGAATAGCGCCCTGACGCAGTTGGATGTAGGAGCGACCACTTCAAATTTCTCGCTCAAAGCTTCGTACGGAATCATCTCCGTCAACGAATCGTACGCTTACGATTCGGAAGTGCGCCAAAACAGACGAGATGCGAGATCGGGAGCTCAATTCGGACGAGCGACGTTAGACGCCCAATCGGAATCGATAACGCTCGAGTCGCGATGGACTGAACCTCTCGAAGGGAACATGACGGAAACGTTCGAAGTTGATGAGAATAACCGCCTCGTGCGCAAAGCGAAGGTGACCCTCCTCAACACCAACAAAACCTGGGAAGGCGTTTACGAATACAAGCGCGTGTAATATATTTTGCACATACTAAATCTAAACTAAAGGTAATCCTGGACAAACGTACGCCTTTTCCGGACACTCCACGCGTACCGTCACGTCCACGCAGAACAAAGTCTCCACCCCTTTCCCATCCTTCAACTCGTACCTGTATCTGTACTTCCCGCTCGGCGTGTACCACGGCACTTTCGCGCGTCGTCCCGAAACCGTCTGCCTCCCGTGGCCTCCAATCGGGCAGTCCTCCGTCCACTCGCACAACGCGACGGACTCTTTTATCCCTTGATGACTTTGCATCTCCACTTCCTCTTCCTCGTTATCGTCATCATTGTCACTATTACGACTACGACGACTACGACTAAACCAACTCTGTCGGACCATCTTCCCGGACGTATATTCCTGGTCGCTTTCTAAGGTAAACTTCGTCGCCCCGGAATGCCCGGTTCTGCCGGCGAACGACCCGGGAGATGCCACCGCGTTCAAGACTCGGATTTTTGACGGACTCGTTACATTGCACAATTGGAACGAGGAGCCCCAGGACTCGTGCTTGTGCTCTTTGTTTTCCCAAACGAGTGGTCGTCTTCCTCGCGTTTGTAATGGTTTCGTAAACATAGATGGTTTTTCTTGCAATGCGTTCCCCAATGTGAATGATAAGAGCAGTACTACTAGTAGTGTCAGCAAAGACATCGAAGGAAGAAAGGAACCCCAACAACAGAAGGAGCGCATTATTATTATTGTTTTACGCGTGCTACTCCTTTAAACTTTGAAATACTCTCTCGTCGTGACTGACTTGAGCGCGAACTTTGGAGTACGTTTTTGGAGTAAATTCCAAGTCTTGATAAAATATATTATTACAACACAGATAAGAGTCTTCCTACAAAGCGACGGCTTCCAAGTCGAACAAAGAGGACCCGACGATTTTACACTTCCTCATCTGTCCTGGCTCTAACTTTTGCCCTCCATTTTCAGCTTCTGAAATGAACACGACGGGGTCGATATCCGGCGCTTCTAAAGCGGTTCTGCCGACCCAGGCGTCCATGTCCTCGTCGAAGTTGTCGACGAGGACGTCCAAGGTTTGACCGACGCGAGATTGGGCGAAACTTTCGGATATTTCTTGTTGTTGCGCGACCAGCTGGTCCCGGCGCAAGGCGCGGAGATCGTCTTTGACTTGGTCCGGGTACTCCGCCGCCGGCGTGCCGTCTTCTTCGGAGTAGGCGAAAGCGCCTAATCGTTCAAATTTGAAGTCGCGGCAAAATTGCATCAACTCTTCGTGTTCTTCCTCGGTTTCGCCCGGGAAACCAGATATGAACGTCGTGCGTAAGGCTAAACCGGGAATTCGATCTCGGAGTTTATATAACAAGTCTTCCGCGTGCTGGCGAGGCGGTCGGTTCATTCGGAGTAAACTCAAATTGGTAATGTGTTGGAGAGGAATGTCGATGTATTTACACACCTGCGGGACGTCCGCGATGGCGGTGATTAACTCGTCCGAGAAATAACTCGGGTACGCGTATAAAATCCGAATCCATTCGATGCCGTTGACTTCGGCTAACGTTTCCAAAAGCTCGGCTAACCCTCGACCGTCTTGCGCTCGCAAATCCATCCCCCACTGGTTGGTATCTTCCGCGATTAAACACAACTCTTTCGCCCCGAGCTGGCCTAACGCTTTCGCCTCGTCTACGATGGGCTCAAACTTTTTCGATCGAAATTTACCTCTAAACGACGGAATCGCGCAAAACGTGCACTTATGATCGCACCCTTCGGCGACTCGCAAATACGCCGAGTGTTTCGGCGTAATCCGCACTCGATCGATCTCCAAACGAAACGGCGGCGAGTTTCCACCGACCAACGTCTTCTTTTTCGGCAACACCAAATCATCGTTCGTGATTATGTTTTTACTACTGGTGCTCGTCGCAGAAGCGCCGATTCTGTTTTGCGACGCGGGATCGAACGGACTCACGATAGTATTTTTGCGTTCCCGCAAACTCTCCTCCACGAGGTCCGGCAACATCCCGTAATTCTCAAACCCGACGATCAAATCCGCCTCCGGTAACTCCTTCTGTAAATCCTCGCCGTACCTTTGCGCCAGACATCCAGTCACGACGATTTTCTTCTTCCCGCCTTTGCTCAGTTTCGACGCTTCCAATATCGCCTCCACCGATTCGCTCTTCGCGTCGTCGATAAACCCGCACGAGTTTATGATAATCGCATCCGCCTCCTCGTGGTTCGTTATGATGTCGTACCCGTTCTTTTGCATGTCCCCGAGCATAACTTCCGCGTCGACGACGTTTTTCGGGCACCCTAAGCCTACCAAGGACACTTTCAAGTTTTTCTTTTCTGTTGCAATTCCTGTTGGATTGGATGTGGCGGCGACTTTGCCAAAATTGGAATCGAATCGATTCTTTCTTTGCAAGTTTCCGCTGCTTTTTCTAATCTTCTTTCCTCCTCCTCTTTCACTCGCACCACTGTTACACCGCGTGGTGGTGTTGGTCGTTTTGGCGACAGAAGAGATCATCATCGTTTTTAATAATAAGTAAGAGTAAACACACACCTAAAAGTGGTTAAAGTGGTTGTAGGTTAACTAACAATGGAGCTTTTTTTGTTTTTTGACAGTTCTCGAGGCAAAAAAGAGCAAAAAAAAGAAAAAAAGAAAAATAAAAAAGGCGTTTCTCTTCATTATTATTAAAAAGAAGATATACTTTTCCTTCTCTCTCTCTCGTCAGCTTTAGCTCTCTCTTAAGGTGAGCTTTTGAGGCGAGGAGAAGAAGACGGAAGACGTTTAGAATTTCTGCCGCGTTTTTTGCGCTTCGTTCCTTTGCTTTCTCACAAAAGTTTTACTGTAGTAGATGAAGCTGAAGATTATTTTTACTCTGGTGATTTTTGTCTTTAAAATACTGGTCCTTGTATCGCTTTTTTAATAGTAAAGGTGTTTGAGTTTGTTGCGACGAGATATTCGTGAACCACGCGTGATGTTTGCTTCTTCTTGGTCTTCCGCGTGGTGGTCACCGTTTCCGTCGTTGTCGTTTGCGATGAGTAGTCCATCTTTCTCGGCCGCGATGCGGAAAAATTTCATCGTGAAAGCGAGGAACAGACGGTTTTGGTTTTTCGTGGAGACGATGGTTCCGATACTGTTCGTCGTGTTGATGGTCGTGCCTTCGGTTTTAATCGAGGAGAAGACGGTTCAATCGCAATTTTTTATATCGAGGCCTTTGGCAAACGTCGCGTGGGGGGTGACGAGAGGGTTTGAAAGCATGGACGGAGGTAAATATAGAATCGCGTATTCGCCGAGCGAAAACGAGGAGGTTAGAAAAGTCGCGATGAAAGCGGCGCGGCGACTGGTGTGCGAGAATCAACCGATTACGTTCGGCGCGGTGGTTTCGGTGAACGCGAAATACGCTTTAAAATCAAACAGTCCCGAAGAAGGGATGAGTGCGATACCGAACTTGATCGAAGATATTAATAATTTGACGAGATCGAGTTCGAGTGCAACAATAGTAGATGTTTTGAGGGACGTTATTCCAAAGACGTTTTCTGAACGGGAGGGCGGGAAAGACGTGCCATTTCTCGCGTGCGACGATGCATCCGCCGAGGCGCTTTTGTTTCCTGTATCGTCCGCGCGGAAAGTGGAGGTTTTAGCGATGGATCCGGAGAATAAGATATTGATGGTTGTAAATTTGATCATGGATGATGGCAAAGATATTCGCTACGAGATTCGCGCGAACCAAACTTCCGGGATTGCCTCCGGAAAGACGATATTGTCCGGAGCCTCGAGCGCCCAGAATAATAAAAATCGAAATTCGCCCTTTGCGCACCCGTTTCAAAAGTGGGTCAACGGCGTCAACTACGAGTGGACGAAATATTACGCGTATGCGAACGTACAAAGCGCGTTCAATCGAGCGTTTTTTGAGTATTTTGCGGAAAGAGAAGGGATTTTGAATGCTACCGCGCGCAACCTCACGTCGATCAATATTAAAGCGTCTGCGTTCCCAGAGCACGATACGAACATCGCCGCGACAATCTCGAGCGCCTTCTTCTCCTTAGCGTTCGTCTTTGCCTTCGCCGTTCCACTTTCCAGCATTGCAAAGTCGACTGCCTATGAAAGCGTAAACAACCTTCGTTTACATCAAGAACTGCTCGGTTGCTCTAAATCTACGTATTGGTTGTCTTGGTTTATGGCGCATTACGCGCCGTTGTTCTTAGTCTCGGGGTTCATATCTTTAGTTGGCAAACGCGCGTTCGTATCTATCGACGCGTCTATTGTGTTCGGATTTTTCATTGTATGGTCTGCGCAACTCGTCGCGTTTGGTTTATTCGTCTCCGCCTCGGTTGGATATTTGTTGCAAAAACTCGCGAGAGAGGATGGGACGTCTAGGTCGAACAACAGCTCCTCGACAGCGTCCGTCGCGTCTCTGGTGATCGTGTTCGTGTACGTCGTCACGTGGGTTTCGGGCGTTACAGCGACGACAAAGCATCCAGATGGAAGTGTTAGTTGGCTTTACGCATGTTTTCTCTCCCCGGCGAGCGCGTTGCACGTGTTTGGCGAAATTGTGAGCGCGTGCGAGAGACACGGCAGCTCGATGTCGTGGAAGACGTTCGCCGACGACGATATGTACCACGGCGTCACCGCGAGAGGCGTGTATTTTGTCGCGCTCGTAAATTGGGTGGTGTTTGCAATCTTTTTGCGCGCGTTTTTCATACGCGGAGGGTGTCAAAATGTGAGATCAAAATACGTTCTGATGACAAGCAATAACACCGCGAGTGACGATGCCATTCGAGCGACGAACGTGACAAAACGCATTTTAAGAAACGTTAATTTTCGCGCGAAGAAATCCAGCGTCTGCGCATTACTCGGACACAACGGTGCCGGAAAAACCACTTTAGTGTCCGTGTTAGTTGGTCTTGAGTCTATAAACGAGCAAACGAAAATCGAAACGTCCGGTGAAGTTGGCTTTTGCCCGCAGTTTGACTTTTTGTGGCCGCAACTCACCGTTCGCGAACACTTGCGGTTGCGATTGGCGTTTTCCTCGAAAAGTCGGAGAGCAAGGAATAACGACGAAGAAGAGGAGAATATTCCCTCCTCTGAACCGATTCTCATCCAGACGCTCGCCTCCAAACTCGCCATCTCGAATAAGCTCGACGAACAAATCTCCACGCTTTCTGGCGGACAAAAAAGGAAAGTTTCGCTTTTGTTGTCGCTTTTGAACTCCTCGATTGCTATTCTCGATGAACCGACGGCGTCGATGGATCCAGTCTCGAAACGTTTGGCGTGGAAGTTGATCTCGGAGTTTACGAAATCAGATTCTGCAAATAGCGTTGTTTTAGCCACGCATCACATGGACGAAGTCGAGGCGTTAGCGGACGATTTGGTCATCTTGCATAACGGCCAATCCGTGATTGAAAGCGTTTCGGTGGAAGAGATGAAAAAAATGCACGGCGGTGGTGGAGATGAACCGTCGCTGGAAAAGGCGTTTCTTAATTTCATCGCAAAAGCTAAAGAAGAGGAAGGCGAGGAGGATGATATCATCTTACCTTTGGAAGAGGTAGGAGTATCGGCGGCAACCAGCGGAGACATCGACAACAACGACGACGAGAAGACTACGAAAACGAGGAGAGTTTTGCGACAAGTTCAAGCAATTTTACGCGTGCGATATTTAGTCTGGAAGCGTCAGCCGTTGTTTGCGCTATTTGCCATCGTTAGCTGCGCGATATTTTTCACCATCGGCCTTTCGTTGGCAAAATCCGGTTCGTCGGCGAATGGTTCATCTGCGCTAAGTTCGAGCGAATACGCCGAAGAGATGACGCCGTCAACATTTCTCGGAAAGAGCAAACCCTTGTTTACCATATCTGAATCGTCTCGTCCGTCGCGTCAGCGACAAATGGCATCGCTTCCTATGACTTTCTATGCTGCCGTTCGAACGACGCCGCGCTCGGTCACAAAACAGTACGAGTGTCAAAGAAATTCTTTCCTCTTGCCTGTATGCGGCAATATTTCGGCGTGTGCCGAAAATTTTGAGTGCACGAGTGAAATGAACATCGAAAGCACCATCGATTACGAATTGATGAGACAGGCTGAATTTACCGCGACGCGTTCATGCGGATCGCAAAAATTTCCTTCTCCGTGCGCGTTTTACTACCTCGACTCGACGACGAATACGATGACCATCGCTACCTCACCCACCGCGTACCACGCGATTCCATCTGCGTTGGGCTTACTCGACGAGTCTATTTTTGCGAGCGCGTTCAGAGAGAAAGGTCTGACCTTGACAGCAATTAACGATCCGTTACCTTTGAGTGAAAGTGAATCTGTGTCCTCGAACGCGTTTTCGCACCAGTCCATGTCCTCTACGTTCGTGGCAATGTGCGCAGTCCTTGGATTAAGTATAGCGTCGGCTATACTCACACCAACGCTCGTTCGAGAGAGGACTTTAGGATTTAAGCACGCGCTCCTATGTGCGGGACTGTCGAATAAAGTGTATTGGCTCGGAACGGCGACCTTTGATTTCATTTCGAAGACGTTTCCCGCTTTGCTACTTTCGTTCATCATGTGCCTCGCTTTACGCGAAGAGGAAATAGACGTTTCTTCCACAAGATACGCAGAAACATTGCTTTTTGCATCCGTCGCGTTTGCGTTTCAAACGACGCCGATTGCGTACTTATCGTCGTTGTTTTTCTCTGACGACGTGTCTTCTTTTGCCACGCAAGCGGCCAGTTCCTTCTCTGTTGCGGTATTGTCTTTTATCGCGTCTGTCGTGTTGGATGGTCTGGCGTTAGCCGGAGAAGATGTTTCCGTGGTGTGGGATGTTGTTTCTGTTCTCTTTTGCGCGTCACCGCAATACAGTTTCGCTCGCATATTTTACAACCTTTCTCGACGAGAACACGCCATCCCTCGATTCGAGGAGAAGCGCGAAGAAGAGGAAGAAGAAGAAGAAGGTGTCGGTTTCTCGATATTGCTTCCGGATACGAAAACGTTCCTGGAATGGGAAAATAGCGGAAGAGAGTTCTTATTGATGTTTGTTTTCGGTCTCTTCTATTGGTTTGTTTTCGTTGCGTTGGAATGGCGAACCGCGAAACGCATCGAAAACGCTTTTGAAAAAGATACGAGAGAAGATGAATGCGATACGAACGATGGAGCGTTGACTGTGATGAAATTAAAAAAGCAGTATCGCAAAGATCAAGCGCCGTCGGTCGATTCTATATCGTTCAAGGTTTCCGCGAAAGAGGCGTTCGCGTTGTGTGGCGTCAACGGAGCCGGCAAGACGACCTCGTTCGCTATGCTCTCTGGCTTACTACCGAAAACGAACGGCTACGTTCGATGGGCGAGTGCGACTACGTCTTTTGGCTATTGCGCTCAAACAAACGGCGTGGAAGATTTTCTCACGCCACTCGAACATCTCGATTTGTTCGCTTCCGTCGTCACGTCTGCAACAACTTCTTCCTCCTCTTCTTCTCCTTCGCTGTGGTGTGAACGTTTTCAATCGCTACAAAAGCACAAAACCGTGCTCGCGAAAAACTTGAGCGGCGGTGCGAAGCGAGAACTGTGCGTTGCAATCGCCCTTTCCGTCGCCGAAGCTGCGAAACAAACGGTCTCTCCCTCTCATCATCCATCGTTAGTTTTACTTGACGAGCCTACTGCGGGCGTGGACCCGTATGCGAAAACAAAGCTTTGGAAGGCTGTGGAAAACGTTATGAACTCCAATCAAGGCGCCGCGGTTGTCATCACTTCCCACGATGTCTTCGAGTGCGAAAAAGTCTGCGCCTCCGTCGGGTTACTCCGCGACGGCAAGTTCCTACTTTGCGGCAACACCTCCGACATCAAAAAAGAGTTTTCCAACGACGCGTTTGCGTCATCCTCGTTAGAAGACGTCTTCATCGCCGTTGTCGAACGGGAAGAAGCATTAGAAGCGTTTTCTCAATCCAATGATGATAACTAAGATATAATCTCTCTCTCTCTCTACCACCATCGCAAAGCGCTCTTCGCTCCGAGTCCGTCTCGTCTCGAATTCATATCTTGCGCCACGCCTTCACATCCGTCTTCAGCGCTCAACCAAAACCCGCCGATATTATCGTGGTGCAAATAGAATCGATGATGCAACGTAAATGCAGCCGGCCCGTATTTCGTCTTAAAATTCGCCACGCCTTCGCTCTCCAACGCGTCTCCGTCTCTCCATTTTCTCTGTTGATCGGATAACCACCCGCTGTACTCCTCGATTTCCTCTTTCGTCCAACCTTCGTCGTCGTCCTCGTTCGCCAACGAGAGTTGAATCATCATTCCAGATTTCTCTCCAAACGTGGAGACTTTTCTCACCTCTCGCCCGTGAAAGATCGACGCGTTATCCGCGAACGCGCTCTGTTCGTATCCATCCATCATATACATCCTCGAAACGTTCGATTCTTGGACGGCGACGTTTCTATCATCTCTTTCTCCAAAATTCCTCGCTTTCGTCTCCAAAAACTCTCTCAACTTCCTCGTAAAACTTAATCCAAACTTCATGCCTCCGCAAAAGTTAAACGTCGTCGCCGGATGGCTTTCGCAATCCAACATAAATTGCGCCCAGTTTCCGTTATATCTTTCGTTTCGTTCCGTAGAATCCACTAAAAAAGACGGCATCATCATCAACTCTTCTTCTTGTTGTTGATTTTGGATGGCTCTCGGAGACGTTACTCTTTGTCTTCCTGCGTTCCTTTGTCTTCGGATTTCGGCTTTTAGGTGATGACGAGTCGTCGTTGTTGTTGTTAATTGCGCGCGCATTTTGGATAAAATCGTATCTAAATTGTGCCGTCGTTTCCCCAAAAATAAGCGTAACAAAGTGCGCTTGTGCGCTTATTCCGATCGAACGCACACACGCGAGGCGCTGATTCAACACTCCATCGTTCGAAAGTTCAACGACGGAAATGGACATCGAGAAACTTCGTAAAAAACTCGGGACTTTGAACGACGACGACCAGTCGTGGCGAAAGATAAAACGAAAACCCAACAGGCGGCGAACAACGGGAACGACGACGACGAGGAAAGACGAAGAAGAGAAACGAGTGGAGAAAATACAAACGACGCTAAAACTGAAACACCCGTGGAATAAAATCGAGGACGTGGAAGAGGTGAACGTGTACATCGTTTTCAAAGAGAAGATGAAAGTGATCTCGTTCGCGAGCGAAGAAACGAGGAAGAGTTGGAGAAATTTCGAAGAGGCGGAGGAGGAGGAAGAGGAAAAGGTCAAGACGACGAAGAAGAAGAGGCCGCCGGCGCTGGTAAAAGTGATCGCGAGTAAACTCGAGACAAAAAGGTCGTCCACTCAAAAGAAGAAGAAGAAAAGCGATCAACAACAACGTTCGGGGGCGAATGTTTTCATCGTCTCCGGGAGTCAACCGGTCGTCAACGAGTACGATTTAGAGCGCTTGGGCATGACGACGACCGTTTTCGCTCGCGGAGCGGAAAGAATAGAGGAAGAAGAAGAAGAAGAAGAACAAGAACAAGAACAAGAACAAGAGCAGTAGTGAGAGAAAAAGCACGTTTAGGACGATTTAATGGGATGAAGATGATCGAGAGAGAGAAGAGCAATCGAGATCATCCATCCATCCAAGATTTTCCTCCGTGTATTTTTTACTCGCTATGAGCTCCTCTTTTTTCTCTCGTTTTGGTCTCTTTTTAGGCAGCTGCCAGGGGTCAGAAATTACTTCATTCAATATCATATCAACACACACACACACCTGCACGAATACAAAATGTTTTCTTTGACTACTTCTACCGTTGCTTCCGCGAAGATCACCTCCAAGGTACGCGAATGCGTTATTATTTTCGTTTCTTTTGGTTCGCGTGGGTATCCTCGACGGCGATTTCGAACGAATCGCGCGCTTTAGTACAATCCCAATCGTCTCGTTTTTAAAGCCAAGACGGCAAAAAAGATGATTTTTGCGCGGATGATGAGAAGAGTATTTTGATGCGAGCTTTGATATGCGACGTCGCGAACGGAAATGCGACGTCGCATTCGCGCGCATAAATACTTCTCGCGCTCGAGCGCGCGAGATTCGCGCGTTTGATGGGAGATTTCGTCGTCGAAACATCGCGTTTCGCGGAGGAAAAGCGCCGTTTTTGAATTTGTCATCGATATGCAATCACAAAGCGGACCTCTTTCTCGTTATCTCTGATTCGATTCGATCAGAGAAATTCTATGTCTTTACGATGATAATGATGCTGACAAAACGTGTTCTCTCTCTTTCGTCTTTACACGATAACTTTAAACAGGTGAACTTCAAGACTTCCAAAAGAGTTGCCACCAAGGCTCGCGCCGGGTTCTCCGTCAACGCCGCTGCGGTACGTTTTTCTTCCTCCATCTCTTGTTTTGGATAGAGTTCACAAAAGACTCCAAAGTGACTCCATACTGACTTTCGTAACGCGTTCTCTCTCCTTTCTTCTTCCTTTTATTACATAAACAGTCTGGCGACACTCTCGACAAGGTTAGAGGTATCATCTCCGAGCAGCTCGGCACCGACCTCGACGCCGTCGCCGCGGATTCCAAGTTTGTCGACTTGGGCGCCGATTCTTTGGACACCGTCGAAATCATGATGGCGTTGGAAGAGCAATTCGAAATCACGCTCGACGAAGAAGGGGCCGAGAAGATTGGCACCGTCCAAGAAGCCGCCGACATGATCCAAACGCAAATGGACGCGTAAATTTAATTCGTCGTTTTGATAATTACAAACGGTTGATAAATTTAGCGAGAGAGAGAGAGGGAGAGAGAGAGAGAAGAGAGAGACAGAGAGAGACTGCGAAGAGAGATGAAATCGAGGCGAAGAGAAAAAGACTCGCCGGACGGATGGCGGCGCGCTCTCTCTTTCTCTTTCTTTTCGAACTAACACTTAGATTTATGGGGGGAAATGTGCATACTAAACTCGCTCACACATCAGAGCGAGGTTGATATGTATTTTAATATATATAAATAGCCATTTATATTCACACGTAACACGTAAAGTACACCTTTTCAGAGCAACCCTTCTTCTTCATTGTATTACCGCGTAAAAAGTCACGTAAAAAATCTACAACACAATAAACACAACGAACGCTCTTCTGAGAAGACGAACGATAAGTCATAAGACATATGTCATCCTCCCCTAAATCCCTCGACTCTTCCTCTACCCTCGAGCTCCTCTTTTCCCCCGGCGACAAGAGGAAAGGACGAAAGCGCAAACTTCTCCTCAAATCGATCGAAAAGACGGTCCAGATTTCAATCTCGTTCCTGGTCGCCTTGCTTTGTTTTTACGGGATTTATCGAGCGATCGACGACACGCACCCGGAGACGCTGGCGAAAATACCAAAGTTTGGAAGTAGTAGCGGAGGAGGAGGACATTTTCTTCATCATCATCGTTCCGGTGATGACGACGAAGTCCCGAGACGAAGCAGTACGAGTGGTTTGAGATTTAGTGGCAAAAGCAGCAGGCTGGTGGACTCGCTGGCGAACGACCTGTCGCGAGCGAAGACGGCTTTGACGGACGCGAAAATACACGAACGCGCGATCGAGGTGGAGTTGATGGAAACGAGAGCGAGAGAACGATCGATATATCAGGAAGCGGAGACGTTGAAATCGAAATTGATTGGCGCGACGAGAGACCAAGTCGAGGACGTCGTCGAGGACGTGGACGAGTTGTTGAGAGATTGGGAGTTTGAGTTAGGGGATCCGGTGGAGATGGAACACGCGAGCCCACCGCCGAGCGAGGCGATGGTGAAGCACGAGGAGGCGAGAGAGGAAGGGATGGGGAAGAAGGTGAAGGTTGGGGAAAAGGCGTCGGAGTTGACGGCGGCGGAGCGAGAGCAGCAGAGTAAGACTGGTGCCCGTAGTAGCGGAAGTAGTAGCGATAGGAGTAGGAGTAGTACTAGCAGTGGTGATAGTAGTAGTAGTAGCAGCAGCAGCGGCAGCAGCAATAATAATGTTGTCGCCGATGACGCATCGTTAGGGACGTGCGAAGCGCACGAGCACACGGAGTATTGGGGAGCCGTCGTCCTCAACGGCGATAATCATAAAACCGAAGATGCCGGTAAGTGTTGCGACGCGTGTCGAAATCTCAACAGAGCCAGTGGGAATAGATGTAACGTGTGGGTGTACAATCCAAACTCGAAAGCGTGCTGGTTGAAGTTTGAGAAAAACATCAAGGAGATGAAACCGGCGAACTCTGGAGCGGGGGTTTCGTGGGTCGCCGGGAAGTTTACGGACTTGAAGCCGCCGAAACCGCCGCAGCATCCACCGGCAACCGGGAAAAGGTACGAAGATATGCCGCGGTGTTTACACGGCGTTATGACGTCCAGTGGTAACGCGTACATGAATTGGCAGTCGAGAATCATGTATCAGACGTGGCAAAACCACGCCTCGCAACCTGGATCCATCATGAAAGCCTTCACGAGAGTGTTACACAAAGGTCGCGACGACGAGTTAATGGTTGAAATACCGACCATGCGTTTTGAGCCCATTCAAACGCACTGCGACAGTTGGTGCGATTATCCCGTAGCCGATCGGTCCAGTGCCATTGCGCGATGGTCGCAAACCTCTGACTCGGAAACGTGTTCGCACATCGTCATGCTCGAAACCGATCACGTCATCGTGAAATCGCCGCCGGAGTCCATCTTACTCCCACCCGGCCAAGCGTACGGTTTCGAGTTCACGTATATCAACGTTAACCATCCGACCATGCGCTCACACTTCTCGGCAGAGTACGGCGATAAATCCAAAGGAATTATTCCTCGAACTGGAAATTCACCGACCGTTATCACCGCCGAGGATTTACGAAAAGTGGCTCCGAAATGGGCTGAATTCGTCGCGCGCACGGAACAACCGGAAAGCGTCAAGAAATCCTTGGGATGGTTGCGAGACATGTACGCGTACGATCTCGCCGCGTTCGTTTCCGGCATCAAGCACACTTTTTACGGCGCCGGCAAACCCGAATCCATCATGGCTCAACCTCCCGCGGATGAAGAACTCGGCGGCGCGTTCATCTTACATTACACCTGGGGCCCAGAAATCTACGACGTAGACGGAACAACTATGCTTTGGAAATTCGACAAACGAGCCTACGGTGGCGGTCAATACCAACGAGGTCCGTATAAACTCGTCAAACTGGAAGATCCTCCCCCGTGGAAAGAAGGCTTAAAATTGCAAACGTTCTTCGCTCCTCGAGCGATATCCGAGAACAAACACGCCTTGATCGCCATGTTGATTACCGAGATTAACGCCGCCATCGATAAGTTACCGAGAGTGCCAAAAGGCCACGACTCCTTGGAAGAGGCGCAAATGTGGGCCTCGAATTAAACGAACGTCGTGTGAAGCAGTAGCGGAGGAATCGAGGAAAGAATTTTTTAATAATAATACATCAGACTCTTTAGCATGCAGAGATTTCTTCATAAAAAGCGCTCCCTCACACAACTATTTATTGAAAAGAACGAGGACAAGAAACCGCGAAAGCGGGAACAGTCTCCCACTTCTTTTGGATTCAAAATGCCTCGTCCTCCTCCACCACCACATTTACCTTCTTCCTACTTCTCCTCCGTCCCTCCCGAGAAGAAACGCATCAGTCGCGCGCTCCTCCGATCTGCGTTTTTTATTTCGATGATTTTCTTCGTTCTGAACCGATTCGAGACATCGAAACCTTTAGATTTGATGTCCATCGCACAGCGAGAAGAGACGAGTTTACCGGAAGAAATTGTCGACGATGAAGGGATGACGCACACTATTGGTGGTGGTGGTGGTGGTGGTGGTGGTGATGCAGGAGGAGAAGAGGATGAAGATGGCAAAGGAGGGGAGTTTAATTTGAAAGATTCCATCGTCCCTTTGAACAGCGATTCGACGTATTGCAACGGGGCCCCCGGCGCGTGGTTCGCCAGAGCGGAGACGAGCACGAAGAGGAGGTTGATGCGCGAAGGAGGAATAGGAGCGCAAAAGAAAAGTGGTGGTTATGGCGCGAAAATTTGGGACGCGGAAGCGAATAAGTTTTGTTCGTCTCCCGTCTCGACGCGGAGACGACGGTCGTTGCTCGGATTTAGCGACGAGCAGTGCTCGCAAACGTGCAGGAGCGTTGAGAGGGACCACAAGGAGTTGTTGAGTGAAAGAAAGAGACAAGCTCGAGAGGATTTGCTCGATTGCTTGACGTCGGACGCTGGGTGTAAGAAAGTGTTTTCGAGTAAAAAAGAGAGGTGGGAAAATATGGCGAAATTTGCGTTCACGTTACCGTCGGTGAAGATGTTGACGGAGTATAAGCCGAAGTGTTTTACGGTGAGTAAAGCGAGAGTGTGTTCGAACATGAGAGGGAATAAAGAAACGCCGAACGGGTGGAGCGTGAAATATTTCGATTACTTGAAACCGAGATACGATGTGAAATACAAAGAATTAGGCACTTGCGCAATGGTTGGAAATTCGCCGCACGTCTATCGAGACGGCTTAACGGATGAAAATAGCAAAAGCATCGACAAACACGACAGCGTTTGGAGATTTAACTTACGCTCGGGGTTAGCGAACGATACGAACGTACACAAGAAGTACGGGGTTCGGAAGCCACTGGGGGAAAAGACGCGATTTAGAATGTTCAACAGCATACGAGGACGACAACTCTCGAGAGGTATAAACGTAGACGAGAAAATCCTTCGATCGAAACGTAATTTACGAGAAGAATGGTGGTTTTGGTATTCCACGAGCACGAGTTATTTTCACAACATAAAGAAACGGTTTCAATACGTCCAGACGAGGGTTTTAAGTCCCTCGAGCGTGAATTATATCGTGGATTGTTACATGCAAATGCGGAGAGATTTACTGGATATTGGAGCGCTCGAAGAGGAAGGCCACGCGAATAACAAAAAGCTCATGATGAAGTGTCCGACGTCATTATCCAGTGGAATCCACTTAGCTTTTATGAGTCAACACTTGTGTTCGCAAATGGATATGTTTGGAATGTCTTACCACCCGAAACAGGCGGCGAAGGCGGGCTATAGCGGCCACGCGTGGTCTATTGACGTGCGCATGTTTCGATTGATGCACGTCGTCGGTCTCGTGAACGTTTGTACCACGGATAAAAGCTTAGAATAGGAGATGGTTTTTTACGCATCGCATTTAGAAGTCTAGCCGTTTTAGAATAGGAGTAGTAGTAGTAGTAGTAGTAGCAGTGTACAAATACATAAGTACGGTAGAGCTAACCCGCGTTTGAAAACGCCGTCCATTCGTCGCGAGCGCGAAAGTCTCTCCGCGTCAGGCTGCTAATAAAAAAGAGGCTATATAAACAAATACATAAAGAAGGAACTTACTGCAGCAAAAACAGAATCAAGATAATCAGCGCAGTAAAGACGGTGATTGCTAAACACACCATCTTATTCCTCGCACTCTTTTGACTCTTATCCGCCTTTGTCAACTCCTTCTGCGCCTCTTTCGTTCTCACCGCCGTACTCACGATGTTCGCCTCGATATCGTCAATCATGTTCCCTTGCTCGTTTACCAACACCGCTAAATCTTGGAAAATCTCATTCACTTCGCCAATTTGTTGCTGAATCTCCGCGATGCCTCTCTCTCGTTCCTCGATTAACTGATCGTTAAATCGCATGTCGATTTCCACCGCGGTCATCTCCTTCTGCCCTTGGCTTTTATGTTCCATCAGCAAAGGCGCGTGTTGTTGCTCCTCGTCTACCATTTGCCCGCCTTGGTAAAACTGCCCTCCTCGCTCGCCACTCATTGCCACGTCCGCGGCGGCGCTATTGTTGTTGTTCTTCCCTCCAGTCGCTCCGTACCCTTTCTTTTTACTCTTCGCCGCTTCGTTGCCGATCTCCTTTTGCGGTAAAAACGTGCTCTCTCTCTCCGCGCACGCCCTTTGCGCTCTCTGAAAATCCTTCAACGTCGCGTGTAAATCCTTCACCAATTTTTTATGCCTCTCCGCTAAACTTTCCGCGTCGTCCTCGTCCTCGCCCGCTTCGTACTCGTACTCTTGATCTTGCTCCTCGTGCACTAAATCCGTCACCAATCTCGCCAACTTTTTCACCAACACCGAACTCTCTTTCGCCATTTGACCTATTGATTCTCTCAGTTTGTGCAGTTTCGCTCTTTGCTCCTTCGTATCTCGAGACGTTCCCAGTTGGTCCACGAGTCGTTTAAACGTCGAGACGTTCGTTTGGAGTTGGAAAATGAGCGATTGGACGCGGTTCGCGTGTGTGGAAATCTCCTCGCGCAAGATTCCACTTTTCGTACCATCATTCTCGCCGTCGTTCGTCAGGCGAGTGTACGACATTATTATTAGTAGTATTCACCACCTTCGTATTCTTCTTCCAAAAGTAGTGCTTTCTCTCTCTCTCTTCCTTTTAATAAACTTTTGTGTGTCTCCTCGCTCTGTGAATGAATTCTGAAGAGACTGACGATTCAAACGACAGACAAAAATGCGTTTAGGGTATATGGTGCTTTTTATAAAGGTTTTTACTTTACAACCTCCTCCTCTTCGCCTTCAGGCGCTCCTTCGGGCGCTCGTTCTTCTACGTCGTCGTCGTCTTCTTCCTCTTCTTCTCCGTCGTCGTCTTGGTCGTCGTCGTCTGGAGGGACAAATCCGAGCTCTTGGCAGACGGTCATTAAAAAATCTAAAACCTTCGTGAAGAAGTGCGCGAGGTGCTTCGTGCTAAACTCCATCTCGTCTTT
>Ga0257106_1000474_pt1 | contig 23830 bp, 8 predicted proteins | sample LP_taG_3_FD_190177 | JGI IMG/M metagenome (GOLD analysis project Ga0257106, IMG submission 190177) | Marine microbial communities from Northeast Subartic Pacific Ocean, Canada - LP_J_2011_P26_10m | ecosystem: Environmental > Aquatic > Marine > Oceanic | place: Canada: Northeast Subartic Pacific...
CATCGCGCGAACACTGGATGATCATCACTGTGTTTGATGAAAACCTGCAACCGGTTCATCGGAGTTTGAGTTACGCACTGTCTGGCATCCAGATCACCACATCGTTGGGCCAAGGGGAACACGAATTGGCGCTGATGAACAACGCCCGAGTTGAGCACTTCCCAAATGAGCCCTGGAAAGTCACTTCCTACCCGAGCGTGGGCCTTGACCAACTCGTCGATGGTGAATTTAGATTGTCAATGCTCCTCTCGGACGTCACAATCAACGGTTCGCTCGGCACGGGCAACAACATTGGCATGAACATGCTTTCCCAAGGGCCAATGACACTGTTCACAGGTCAAGCCTACAACCTTAGATTTACCGTCCTCAATGAACTAAACGACCTGATCACCCCTCAATATCACGACCACTGGTTGGATGAGTACAACCTCAACCGAGCCTCTGGAACACTCGACACCTTCGTTGGTTATGGCCCATACGAACGGGCAAGCGGTGCTGACGGGTTTACTGTTGACACACACGGCGTTCCTCTGTACCTCGAAGTTGATGTGCAACGTGTGGAGGTGACCCGATGAAATCGGGACTCCAGCGAAACGAAGAAGCGGTTTCTGCAGCCGTAGCGACCGTCCTCATGTTTGGGGGTGTGCTGTCAATCATTGGCATGATGATGGTGTCAATGATTCCAGTCATCGAAGAACTCGAAGGGTCTGTTGAACGGCACGACATGTCCGCACAAATGTCTCTGTTAGCCCACCAAACATCTGCCTTGAGCGAGAAAGGAATGCCCGGTGACTCGACATCCATTGACCTCATACCCGTCGATGGAAGCCTTGAATGGCAGCACATGAAAAGCGGCATGTGGTACGCAGCCACATGGCATGAAGACATGTCCTTCAGAATGCGTGGAGCGCTTGACTTTGATGATGAACTTGAAGTTCGCCATCCCGAATCCGTCAACACAGCACTTTGCATCGATGACCTCCGCCTAGGCCCGTCAAACCCATATTACTACACCATTCCCGAATGGGTGGACAAGGTTAGATTCACCGTTGCGCCAGGCCTTGCAATCCCGCTTGGCCCAGTGGATGTTGATTTGATTGTAGATGACGGAATCGCACAAACCATCGAATTGATGGTTGATGGAATGCATGAAATCGAGGCAAATGAACTCGGATTATTCACACTGGCCTCGAGCCATGAGCTGAACGTGTTCATTGAACGTGGAACTGGAGGCACGACACTCGTGGCTCCAAACGATGCAAGCCCAATCGACAACACAGGCCGCTCTTGGTCCGTACCGCTTCCAGCAGGCACGAGTAAACTTCACCTGATCAGCGATGAGGCAAATCAAATCAGCATCACAAATGAATCGACAACTCAAACGCATTATGCATTACCAAGCGGCCAAAACCGGGTGGGCGTCGCGTTCACCAAAACCATCGTTCAGGCGTCACCGGGCGTGATTCACATCTCCTCCAGCGATGCTTCAAGACTTCTTGTACAAACTTCAATCGATACCGACCAAGGTATTGTGTCCTTGCCAAGCACGGACGGTCAGTACCTCGGGCATGCGTTTATCGCACCGTTCCTCGACGGAGAAATGGTGTTCACGAATCCTGGAACAAGTTCAGTGACCGTGACATGGCGTGGCGGCGGCATCTCTGTTGCTCCAAACCAAAGCCTTGGCTTTGCTTGGCCACCAGCCGGCGTAAACGGGGCACCTATGGTGGAGGCAGAAGGCGACGTGTTTGTCACATGGCGCAGTGCTTCGACAGGTGAAGGTGCGAACACATCCGGTCTGTTCATCCACCCTGCGGATGATACAGGTGCGAGTTCAGGCCAACACCACACGTTTCATGTTGAAAATTCGAGCCTATCCCAGTCCGCTCATTTGATGCGAGCGGGCCAAACTGTCGTTTGGAATCTGACGGGAGCAATGATACAAAACGGATCGATGTTCGATGAAAATGGACATGAACTTCTCAACCTCACTGAAGGGACCTCAAACCTCAAGGTCACTGAAGGCCACACCCTCAGAGCGACTCGAATCAACGGCAACGATGGCTTGCATCAAATCCGGCATGATGGGGAAGACAGGTGCTTGAGCATTGGTGTGGAAGCAAGCGGCTGGATTGCTATGACCCTTCCATGGACAACGATGAGCGGGCGGGGTGAAGTGGATTTGAAAAACGCATGGCGAGCGGGGACACACCCCTCCAGCATGGAGATCACGTTAATCGGTGGCCAAGGAATATCCACCCACGCAACAATTGGAACAGTTTGGGGCTTTCACCTCTCGAGGCTGGCTTATGGATTTTCATCCTCCATCATGGGCATGGAAGTCGCCTATTCCGGTGGCGCGGTGCTGACGAACCACCCCGAATTTGAATCATTTGTCGTGGTGGCCCCCTCAGATAGAGGCGGCCCCGGCCCAAGGTTCGCAGCGACTGTCCCAGCGCTCCACCCAACTGCTGGGAGCACAACGGGAGCAGGTTCGATGAATCTAGAAATTGAACTTGTCGACCGTTCTTCGCTGGCTTCAACTGTTGCACATGAAATTCGAAGGGGATGGTCCGAACCCTATGGAACGGCAATTGCTCTAGCATCGGCGGACGGCCTCGAATCAAGCGAAGACTGGACCGTGTATCCTGGCCGGATTGATCTGCTCACCGATTACGTTGGCTGGGTCCCTGACCCAAGTTATGGGACCAGTGAGGCCGTTTGGCACACCAACGGTGAACCGATCCAATTTACTTTGCAAATGTCATCGATCAACGTTCATATGACGGAGGCGATTTCATGAATCGCACAGCACTTCGCAAAGACACAAGCGCTGCAGCAACCGAACTCGGGTACATTTTCACCTTCCTTTTGGGTGTGCTGTTGTTGACCATGTTCAGCCTTTGGGCATGGGACATTGAGACAGCAACAAGAGAACGTTGGAATGAAAATGCAATTCAAGCCAACATGGATGACCTCGCTGCTGCTGTGGAACGAGCCGATGAAGCAAGCCGTATGGGTTCTGTCGAATATGCAGAACGAGTCGACTGGCGACTCACTGAAGCGGATGAATCTCAATTCGTTTTAGTGCTGAGCGATACCAACATCGAGTTGATTCACAAAACGGGAGATTTGGACACGAACATTTCGATTTCAGGCACAGGCGCTGGCACGCATGAAGGAACAATTACCTTAGCCGGAATCAATAGCATTTGGGTGGTTCACTACCAGGGCGTGACCTCAATTGAGTACGACCGCCCACAGCATGAATAGGCTCAACGGCCCATGACCGCAGCGTGAACCTGTGCTTGCACTTCTCGCATACGAGACTTAGCACCAAGTTCCCTAAAGACAGCCAATGCCCTCTGTAGATACTCCATTCGACGAGGTTTGTCTGGAGCCACACCGCCAAGGCGTGACAACAATTCTCCGATTTGCATTCGAAGGTCGTTCGCTTCTGCAATCACAAGTGCTTCTCGATAGTGCTCCATGGCTTCTTCCGCCTTACCTGCATCCTGAACCACTTCGCCGAGAAGGATTGTAATCTCCACGAGCGAAAGCAGATCACCTGCTTCACTCATGGTTTCTAGAGCGGTGGAATAGTGGTGCGAAGCGACATCAGCATCGCCGACTTTGGCATAGTAACGGCCTAGAACGGCTTGAGCTCGGGCGTGAAGCACGTCGTCGTCTCCATCGTCTGTTCGTTCAAAGGCTTGCAAAGCATGGTCCCTCGCCCTGTCGATTTCACCCAAGTCAAGGAAGGAGCGGGCGAGGATCAACTGGGAGCCAATCAGTTCGATTCCATCCGATTCCCGTAAAATTGCTTCGACTTCTCCGTAGGCTTCAAGCGCCTTTGCACGGTCATTTTTACGACGCAGCAGGTAGCCCATATTGTTGTACGACCGTGCAGCCCCTTTGGCGTCTTCAAGTTGAATGAATTTCCCGAGGGCTTCCCTGTGCATGTTTAGGGCTTTATCGGCGTTGCCTTGCTTGAGCGATATATCTGCAAGTGCAGCAAGAATTTCTGCTTCTACAAGTGTAGAGTTGGAGGTGGCTGCGATCTTTTGAGAATTGGAAAATACTTCTTCTGCTTCCGAAAAGCGTCCCAAGAGGACCAACACTTCACCTTGGAGTTGTGACACACGCATGGAAGTTTCAGGCTTGAGGTCGCTCGCATCGATGCTCTCCATAAGTGGGAGCAGTTCCATGTAACCTTGTGACACGAGGTTTCTACCCTCTGATGAAATGAGGTTGGAGGCTTCTTCATGGCCGCCTGAACATGTCAGATGGTAGATGTGCTCAATGGTAATATCCGGGCTTTGGTTTTGCTTTGCATACCAGTCACAGCACTTTGAGTGGAAGGATTTGCGTGTTGTCTCGTCAAGGCTACGAAGAAGGAACTCTCGAATGAGGTCGTGCACGTCGTATGTTTCAGAGTCTGCCTGACGGGCAAGACCTTGCTCAACAAGTGAATCAAGTTCGTCGGTATCGAGGCCTTGCTTAGCGAGTGCAGCAAGTTCGACTGGTTCTCGATAAATGGCAAGCGCCGAGAGAACCCGCTTTTGTTCAGCACTCAGTTTTGAGAAGATTTCCAGCGTCACGTAATTTTCAAGCGTTTCGTGGAAAGCCCCTGCGGATGCTCCCCTGTTAATGAGCTCAAGAACAAGGGGGTGGCCACGAGAGAGCCCGTGGATGTGCAACCACTGCTCGTCTGCAAGTTCCTCAAAACTGCTGAGTAACTTCCGCCCAGCATCGGAATCAAGACCGTCCAAAGGCAGGACTAAACTAGCAATCCTTCCTTCAGCGTCCTTTGTTGGCACAACGGGCTTAAACGATCTTGAGAACAAGACAAGAGCAATTTCTTCTTCGCTTCCAAGAAGGGCTAAGGACATAGCTTGGAAGGTCTGATGGAGGGTTGCATCCGCCACCTTATGGAAGTCATCGATGACAATTAACGATGGCGTGCCTTCCAAGGCATCAACAAGCAAGCGTGCAGCATCAGCCGGTTGAGGAACAGGGGTCGCCGCAAGGTAATCTGCAAAGGTGGAATTTCCTATGTTAGCGAGCCAATCAGCAACCGATTCAAAGAACGAACGGGAGCCTTCCCAATCTTGACAGCGATGATAGAGAAGATTTCGTCGATGCATAAACCGCTCAATGAGCTTCGACGCAACTGTTGTTTTACCGATTCCAGCAATACCAGGCACCAGCAGTGTCGTCGCCCTTGCTTCGATTAAACTCGCCATGTTGTCAAGTTCTTTTTCTCGGCCATAGAAGTGACGAAGCCTTGGTAAATCGCCGAGGGAAGTCACAAGTTGCTTCTCGACGTGCTTGGATAAATCACGTTCAATCAAGTCAGCAGAGAGGGTTCGAGCATCAAGAACACAGTTGTCATCCATGTAACGGATGATGTCCACTGGTCTCATCGAAAACGGTAACTTCTCATTGACTTCACTGAGTGTAGAATGCACAGACTGCCCGTCTTCGAGGATTGCCCTGAGTGGGAAAGACCGAAGTCGTCGCCAAGTGTCTTCACTCAAATTCATCCCAGGATCGGTAAGGAAGTAGGCCTTGCGCTTGCGAGAAACCCCCTTGACGTGTGCTTGACGCTCAATTAACAAGCCTTGATCTTTGAGGCCGGCAATGGCTCTTGGAACATTGGAACGAGCAATCGCCACCGCGTTTGCTATGCCCATTTGAGAGAGCGCAAATGGCACCTCAACGCTGTTCTTAAAATCAGTGTAATCCAGCAAGTGAAGGAGAATTCGTTCCTGTACGCCAGGTTTCGGATGCACTGCCATACACGACCACCCACGCTTATCCTCTTCAACTCTTACGGCTCACTGAGCAATGACTGCTTCACTGATCAGGGGCGTAATTAGGATCTGGAACCCAACTGTTCGAAGTTTCGTCCCAGAGCCAGCCGGGGTGAGTTGATGCTGCAGCTGCGGGAGCAGTTGCTGTTTCTTGTGGAATGGCAACAGGTGTTTGCTTCGCTTTGCCCCATGCATATGGGTCTTCAGCAGGAGCTGCTGCTTCGTTCATGACTTCATCTTCATCGAATTCTTCGTATTCGACTTGGAAGAAGAACGCACCAGCCCCGAGGAGCACGATGACACCAACGATAGCCCCGATGATTAACAGGAGGTTTCCGCTGTTGGCATCTGCTGATTGAGAACGAAGTTCGAACATCGAGTCGGCTGTTGTTCCGGGAGCGGAGTAAACTTGGCCATCCATTTCGAAGATGACATTGGCTTCCTCGACACCCGACATTTGGTTGCTGGCGATGTCCATTGTCCATGTTCCATCTGCACCAACTCGAGTTGAATTCAAGCGGATGCCCTTAGCGTCGTCGAACCGAGCAGCAACGATGCTGTTCGGGAGGCCTTTTCCAGAGAAAGTGGCGGGATCTGTTGCAGTAACTGCCCCCGAATCGAGGCGTTCTGCGCTGAATGCGACCGATACAACAACGACGTTCACCTTGTAGGAATAGGCAACGGAATCGTAAGAATCCCGGGCTTCGAACATGAGTCCGACAAGCGACCAATCTGCGATGACAGAGGACGGTTGAACCCACGGCGGATTGTATGTAGCAACGCCTTGAGCGCTGATTCTTACGTAATCTGCGTAGTTATCGTCGTCCAAATTTGTGGCATCGTTAAAGATGTCAAACAGGAGGTCGTTCTCTGGTTCACCCATGCCATCTGGATCCGAGAAGAATGCGGTCAAATCGATGACTGCTCCTTCGCCGCAGCGGTCAATAGCGTTCGAGTTGGCGTCACAGAACACTGTGATGGTACCAACCCATCCGGTTTGATTGAAAATTGGAGCGATGTTATCAGCATCGGTTGGGTTGTCAATCGTGATTCGGATTCGCTCTTCAACCGAGTAATCCTCACCATCATAGGCTTTGATCACCAGTTCATACTGCTGGTCGTGAATCAATCTGGAAGTGTCCCATGTCGTGGCCCAAGCACCGTTTGGTGCGAAGTTGGTAACTGGGTTTGGTCCATTGTTGAGCATCAACCCGCTGGCTAAATCTTGGATTTGGATTTCAACCCGTGTGACTTGACCGTCGTTATCTCGGGCCACGCCTTGAATCAATTGCTCTTCTGAGGCACGGAGTACATCGCTGTTAATCGGTTCGCTGAGTTGAACGAACGGCAAAGCATTGTCGTTCATGATGGTAAGTGTTCGAGTTTCTGCGTTGCAGGTACCAATCATGTCAATGCAGAAGTCACTGTCAGCAGCCCAGATGTTGAATGTGTAGGTACCACTGGTCAATTCTTCGAACTTCCAGTCGTACGACCATGCAGTCGACCCTTCGATGGCAAAGTGAGACGTGTAACCATTCGGTCCATTGATGTCGAACCATATCGATTGGATATCGCTGCCCCAAGTTCCAGAGTATGGATCGTTGGCTGTACCCGTGAAGGTGACCTTGGCGTTGTCATGAGAGGTACCGTCGTTTGGTGTTTCCACCAAAATCGTTGGAGCTACGAGGTTGAGTTTGTACTTTCGAACTTCGATTGGAGAGTAATCCAATCCATCGTAGGAACGAACACGGAAGGTTACATCGCCCTCTCCTTCAGGGTGAGCAGAGAGGTCCCAATCAAAGGACCATGCCTTGAATGGATGGTTCGAAAGGGAAATTTCGCCGCCAGCGCCTGAAGTGTCGACGGCGGAATACCAATCTGTGGAGCCAGGTGGCTGAATTTCAACTCGCTTGACGAGACCAAATTGCTTCTCATAGGCTACAATGTCCAACGGGTATGGTCCAACAATGCCGTCCCAAGCGGTACCAGTTAGAGTAACGGTGGTGGCAAATGATGCCCCATCGCCTTGGGTAACAGCGACGCTTGGTTTGAGGTTGTCGAGGTTAATCACATCATCAATAGCACCACTCAAGACGAAATCGAAGTCCTTTGTGCCCTTACTAAATTTGAAGGCGTTCACGCTGTAGAAGGGTAATTCCCTGTTTCCAATGTCGCAGTTGGAGGTGTCTCCCGAAGTTTGGGACGAATCTGCGCCATCGACAAATGTATCCCCATCGTTGTCATATCCATCCGAACATGTGTTTTCATCCATGAATTCGGTGAGCCCCGGCGAAATTGTCACTTCGACATTGCTTTCACCAACCAAATGGTTCCAGTTTCGGTCGAGGTAGAAATCACTTGGGAGAGAGATTTCCGGCGTGAAACCGAAGGCGTCGGTTTGCAAAGTGTAGAGTGGAAGTCCAGTTGCATCACTGATCACAACAGTGGCGTCAACGACGTTGCTGTTCTTTGCCTTCACTTGGTAGCGAACGAGTTCACCTTCTCGCACTTGACTGCCCCAGGCAGAATTCTGATTTTGAACGTGGACCTTACTTGCATCGAAGTTTTGCAGGTCAGCAAACGAGAACACGGTGGAGTTCGAAACAACCTCGAGCGCCATAGGCATGAAGGCAGGAGGCATTGCTGCGGTGGAAGGGACCTGCAAGCACTCGTCTTGCACGTAAGGGCACTCCGCTCCGAGCCACTGAAGCGAAACTGGATAGATTTCTCCTGCACCCGGATCAGGGATGTATTCGGATTGAACCGTCACACGAGATTCTGTGATGTTGTAGACTTGGGAGGCATTGGTGTAACTGTTGCCTGAAAAGTAAGCGATGGAACCATACTTGTTTCCGTAGTTATCGTCGTACATCGAAATGTTGGCTGCGAAGCCTCCAACAGCCATTGTATTGCGCTGGGCGTTGACAATGCCGCCTTTGATTCGGAATCCATCGCCTGCGTTGTTTGTAACGGTGTTGTCATAAACAGTTGCTGAGGACATGAACACGTGGATTGCGGGGCAAGCAAAGTCGCCGCCGTACAATTGAGAGTTGCATGTACCCGTATTGTTTGAGATTTGGTTGTTGGCGAGGTACAGTCGAGCTGCAGTTGGGGTTGGGACGTTCCAACCTTGGTCGCCGAAGTGGTACTCACCAATCAGCACCGCTTCCTTGCCTGTATCTTGGATTGTGTTGTTCTCTGCCACTACATCGGAAGTACCGTAAATCCACAATCCGTTCCAGCCACCAATTGGACCGATGACATTGTTGTGGATTTGAACGGTTGATGAACGGATACCAAAGCCTGAGGATTCTGTTGCGCCGGAGATGACGTTGTTTCGAGCATCAACGATGGCGCCGTCATAGGCTGTGATTCCTGCACCTTCAGCGGTTGTGATGATGTTGTCGTAAATGTTCAACGTGTGCTGGATGTTGCCGGTTTCCTTGTGGGAGTTGGTGTCAATAGCGTTGCATTTTACGTTGATTGTGGAGTTGGTTAACCAACCAGAGGTTCCTTTGAGGAAAACGCCGAATGAATTGTCTTTGACTTCGATGTTATCCAGGTTGATGTATGATTCTTCCATGAAAATCACAGTTCGACCGCCGCCTTGTTGGCTGCAGTCAGGTTCCGTATTGCCTGTGAAAACTGAATTTTGAACGTTCACCGTTGCTAGGATTCCAGCGCCGGCACCATAGGCACGGAGCGCCGCTGCATCGTACCCGTTTCCATCGACACCGAGCGTGAAGGTGGAATCAACAAGAGTCGGTGCTGCGAAGTCTATGGCAAGGACGTTGGTGGTGTTGGTATTGGTGAAACTGAGGCCTGTAGCAGTGGTGGAAGAACCATCGAAAACAAGAACGCCGTATTGCACCTGTTGAAGGGTGGATACATAGATTGGGTAGCCGTAACCATTCACGAATTCAGCATAATTGATTCCAGTTGCGGTAGAGGATTGGTCAATGGTTTTACGGATGATCATTCCTGAGCCGCATCCTGCATCGCTGTTTGTGTAAGTGTTTGAGCCGTTGACATAGCAGCGACCTTCTTTCTCGTAATCGGTTGCTGAAGGAACTGACCAAACGAAACGGGCTTGGTTTTGAGCGGAACCTGCGCTAGCCCCACATGCTGTTGAGCCGATGCAGATAGCGCCCTCGACATCAATAAAGGAGCCGTATGGAATGTTTACAGTTGTTCCTGCATTGATGATGAGTTTTGATCCTTCAGCGACTGTAACGTCGCCAGCGAGGTTCATGGTACCCGTCCATGTCTCGGTTCCAGTCACGATACCGGAAGTGGTTTCGTTTACAGCAGATACCGATGGCAGAGCAATTAATCCTGCTAAACTGGACAACAAGAGAAGGGCGACCAGAGATAGGCTTTTTCGTGAAGTGTGTGTAGTCATAACGGGCACCAACTGTTCAGCCGTAAAGAACTGAGAGATATAACACTGCGCCCCTGCTGCCTGCTTATTTGTATCAATTAGCCGAAATTGTATCGAGTAAATGCAGCCTAGAGTATCAAATAAGTTAGAAAAATATCATCCGAAAAGAGTAAAAAACGGTAGACTACGCCCACAAGAGGAACTTAGCCAGAGAAGCGCGCACCTTATGGAACTCAACAATCAGGAGCGGTCGACCCAACTTCTCTGATCCAATCTAAGGCCTGCAATTCACCGTAACCGGACCTGTCGTCATGAACGCCTCCTTCGTGGAGCGGAGTGACTGTATTCATCAACGCCACCTTTACGGCATCAATGCACGCACCATTGCTGTTGGGTTGGGGTTTGTATTGGGGATGAGCCTCAAGGAGCAAAGCGAGCGCTGCTGTCACAAACACTGTGGCATCGGAGGTACCGCTGCTCGAGAACCAAGCGTTGTTATTCCCAGTACTGATGATTTCTACGCCAGGTGCCACAACTTCGGGTTTTTGGTGAGGGTGGTTGCGTTGTTCTCCATTTTCAAACACCTGAGAACCCGAGGATGAATTGCCCCATACTTGGGAGTCCATGGTCGATGCGCCTACGGTGATGACTCGGGGTATGTTGGCAGGGACTGAAACCAACCCATCGTCATCGGGCCCACCATCGTTTCCTGCAGCAGCTACAACAAAAATACCCGCATCGACGGCACGGCGTGCAGCAGATGCGGTTGCGCCTTCGCGTTGAGCATTGAGGTTTTGTTCTCCGCCGAGGGACAGTGATATGATGTCCGCTTCAAAGGTGTCTTGGCACCATCGAATGGCTTGCGCCACAGTTGATTCATCACCGCTGTTTTCACCGTTCTCATCGGTACCTAAGGCCGCTGCGATACCGAGTGAAATTCCAGGTGCTGCGCCAATCTGGTGTTCTTTGGCAACAAGAATGCCCGCCATGAGGGTCCCATGAGCAATCAATCCGTAATCAATGGGGGAATCAGAGTTGCCCCTCAAATCCTTGAACGTAACTTCAACACCGCTGAGAGCATCATGCGTGAGATCTATGCCCGTATCCACAATGCATACGCGAACACCAACGCCGGACAACCCATCTTCTGCTGCGTCAGTCAACTGAACTTGCTCATTGGCCCATTTTGAATCGGGCAGGCTTAGTTCCACCAGAAGGAATCCGGAATTCCAAGCAGCAAACAGGGCCACACCTAGAATTGCGAAGATAAGACCGTTCGTTACCGCTGCGCGTCGGCGTCTGCGACGTTGGATGGGTGCCGCTTGCAGCGGTGCCCATCCTGTTACCTCCGCCCGCCAAGCACCCTGGAAGCCGACTGCTGCCGGATCGATGGCTGATAAGATCCTCGAATCTTCCGGTTCCGGAAGAAACTCAACATGATCTAATTCTTCCAACGCTAACACCAAGGCTTCCGCCCGTTCACCCAATGGAAGGGTGGCGGTATAATGGGTTGTTCTCAATCAGAACTTCTTGGAGCCACTGCCGCCGCGAACCAATTTGACACCGCCAAAGAGGATGAGCGGAATAAGGGCGAAGACAAGAATTGTAATCCATGTGTCATCGGTTTCTTCCGAGACCACATAGTATTCGACTGAGAAATCACCGTCTTCGATGCCTTGCTCAACAAATTCACTGTCTTCTCCAACCACTTCCACTCGGTAGTCAAACCGCTGACTTCCAACGGCCATTTCACCTACATCAAACACTGCATTGACTGTCGTCTGTGCTGGTATACTGATGGTTTGAGCAGCGAATTCCTCCCCAGTTGATTGGTAGGTGAGGTACACAATTACACTGCCTGTAGCATCGAGGTAACCGAAGTTTTCGATCGGGATTCTGAGCTGCGAGTTCTCCGTATCAGCGTCTGTGTCGCTTGCCGTTTGCACATCGCCATCCTTGAATCGGAGGGAGATCATGGCTTCCTTCAATTCAACATCGAATGTCGAAGTGTCAACACCGTTCTCACTGGTGACTGTCACTCGAACCGTCTTGGTCGAGCCGTCCCAAGTGCTTGGGGCGAAGACTGTGAAAGCCTGTGAACGACTGGTGTCCTTAGGCACGGTTACTTTAGATTCCATCGGCGTGATTTCGAAGCCTTCTGGAATGTTGTCTGCAAGGCTGATGGTGAACTCATCGTCACCGTTCCCAGTGTTGGTCAGCATGAAGGTAAATTGGCGAGATGATCCCGCTGCAATTCCAAGTTCAGTGATTTCTTCGCTCAATTCAAATCCATAGGATTGTGGAACCTGCACACCGACGGAGATCTCGCTTGATGCACCAGTAACGGTGCTCATGCGGACCTTCACCATGTGAGCGTCTTCAAGATTCCACGCCTCGGATTGGTTGGCTACATTGACACGAACTGAGATTGTTCCTGTTGTGTCCACGCTGGTATCTGTGGAGTTAACGCCAACTCCGAGGTTCAAGTCATAGGATTCAACCCAGTCGGTTCCGTTGAAGAACTCAACCGACCAGAGGCTGCTATCAGGAGCAACGCCAATCGAACCAGTTACGGTGAACACGTCGTTCAACTCGGTTCCTTGATAGTCCACTTCCAAATCAAATTCAATGGTCTTGTATGCTTCACCAGATGGTTCGGCCATGAGGTCAGTTCCATCTTCGCCAAAGGTTGTTGCGTTGACGAGGCTGCTTGCGGTCATTGTGAGTGAACTGTCCGAGTTAATCGAACGAGTAAACGTCATGCCGACTGGAGAGCGGCCTTCGCCGACTGATGTTTTGGCTCCAGCGACGTAGTCCATGTCAAGCAGATCATCGTGCTGCACGGTCATGAACTCCGAATCGAAGTCTACATCGCCAGCAGGCAACAACAAGGTGAGTGTCCCATCTTCAGCGAGCGGCATGTTCCAAACCACATCACCGATGGTCACTGCGACTTCGACGGTGCCATTGATCATCGAGGCACCTTCTGAAGCAGATCCTGCATGGTATGAACTTAAGTTGAATGCTGTCCATTCAGTGGTCAAATCAACCCAACCACCAAGCGACATTTCCATGTCGAGGGTTGCTCCTGTAGCAATGGTTGCATCAAGGAGTCCAACGGCAACACCGCCGCCGTTCTCATCAGCATCTGCTTGAGTCACAACAACAATCCATTCGCCCGGTGCGATGTCGGTATTCCAAGTCAACACACCATCAGAGAGAATGGCGTTGATAGCAATAGGGACTCGAACGGTGTCGAGCGCTGGGTAAAGCATGATTGTTGCTCCATCAAGGCGACCCGCATCATTGATGTCAGTCACATTGCCTGCAACGGCAACGTTGCCTGCAATGACTTTCTGGTCATGTGATTCGGGGATGTTATCGACAGGGTATGCGCTTGAGTTGCTCACATTGTAGGTTTCTGTTGCAAATCCTTCCTTGCTGACGGTGACCTGGTAGGTGTCGTCAACTGGGACGAAGAGCCGCCAAACACCTAGGTCGTCTGTTGTGACGTTGGTGTCAATGGTGGTGTTGGTACCAACAACTTCCACAAGGAAGCCTTCGATGCCTTCAGTGATGCCTGGTGCGTCGTCTTCGTTAAGATCCCAGTAAATTTTTCCGCCGATTTCGACTTCCAGTTCTGCGTTGACGATACCCAAATCTAAGGTACCGTTTGTTGCATCCTCTGTGGTAAAGGAAGCTTCTGAAGTGTCCATTGTCCAGTGGCGCTGTGGGGCCGTTTCGTTAAGGAAAAGACTCCATGTGCCCGGCATCATTTGTTCAGATACCATGCCCGTTTCGTTGGACTTGGTCAGCGTCACATTGCCGTATCCGTCATGGCTAACAGCAGTCACACGTACGTTTGACATGTTGTTGCCGCTCGCTGTTTCTTGGAGTTGGAAGGTGACTTCCACCGTTTCTACGGTTGTGTAACTAAGTCCAGTTCTCAAGGATGTGTTCTCACCGATGGTAAGAGGGGCTCGCAGGATTTCTGTAGCGTTCTCATTGGCGATGAATGGTGCAACAATGGTGACCCATTCGCCAGCAGGCACATAGGCTGCAAAGGTTCCGTTCTCATCGCTTTCCATGTTGAACCAAAGGTCTTGGTCTGCTTCGTAGAGGAGGAACTGCTTTTGCAGGGACCCTGCAGAGGCATTGACCAACTCGCCCGTGACGAGGTAATCGTTGCGCAGAGGCATGTCCATGTCGTCCTCGATGGTTTCTAGACCAACAACAATCGGTTGGAGGGCTGTAACCCCACCAAGAGCGTAATCGCTTGCATTTTCCTCATCTGGTGCTGTGTAATTGAACTCGACAGAGTAAGTTCCTGGCTCCAGCATGATCGTAATGATGCCGGGTGAGGTGTAATTGTCTGCTGTGAAGTTCATCTGAGTTCCGTGGTTGTTCAATGGCACAGCCGAGAACGAAGGGCTCACAAGCGTTCCATTTTCGAAGGAACCATCATCGCCAGTGTCCATGAAGAAATTCAGGGTTACGGTTTGCTGAGCAGGTTGGGCAAACAACTCGATAGGCGAGGGCGGTGATCCGCTCTCTCCATCGACGTTGAAATTCTCTACGCCTTCAATGTTCAATTCTGCATCGATGGCGTTGAAGTCCCAAGCGCCGTCAAGCAGATAGAAGGAAAATTCGCCACCTTCGCTAATTTCAGTTCGCCATTCCAATCCATCGTCGTTTGTGGCAATGAGGGTCTGAGCCGCCCAGCCAGGTACAAGGTTGTCCCATAGGGATGTGTTCTCGTAAAGGAACACGAAACCATTGACTGCGGTTGCTGGTGCAAGGTACATGAGACCCATGTCCATTTCATTGGTGCCATCAAGTGCAATCAGTTGGCCACCGGTGTAGGTGGAGAACAGGCTGATGGTTGTCATGTGGAAGTCTTGGCCGTTTGGCAGGCGCATGCTGTAGTTTCCATCGACATCTGTTACGGTGCTAAAGGAGAGATCTCCAGAGGTGAAATCGATGGTTAAGCCAGAAGCTGCATCGCTTTCAAGCAACTTGATTTCATCAGATCCTTCGAGCCATTGTTGGTATTCGGATCCACCAATGTGGGTGCGGATGGTGCCGTTGACCCATGTGGACACGGCGTAGTTACCGTCAAACATCATGTCTTCAGTCTCCAATTCAAAGTGACTGAACAAGACATACTGCCCGTCAGAATCATCGGATACCGTGTAGGCACCCATTGGCAATTCAATGTACAGCTCACCGGCTTCGTTGGAGGTTGCGTTGATTGGACCCATCAATGGATCGTCGTTGGTGAATGTCACAACACGGTTGGTTACATCAATCATAGCGGCTTGTGTTTCGGCGTCAACGGGTGAAATCAATTGGATGGTCACGTCGTGCATTTCTGGCACAGCCATGCTCATCGAAAAGTTCTCAGAGTCGTCTCGGACAAACAGACTTTCGTTGACCTCATACCATCCATCGTTGTCGACGTCAACACGGTAGAAGTATTCACCTGGAGCGAGAGGTCCATAGGAGAAACTGCCGTTTTCATCTGTGATGATGTTCACAGCGAATTCTTCGCCCAGCCCTTCATCGATTAATTCAATGGTTTCGTTGGCAAAGACTTCGCTGAAGAAGTCTTCGAGTGTGTCCTCAAACAAGGAACCGGGCATGGTCATTGCCAAGTCATAGGATGGGGAAATCCCAACATCCACTGGGGCGGGAAGCAAGACTTCCTTTCCGTTATCCAACTGTGCGATCATGTTGTACATGCCTGGAACAAGTCCGGTGATGTAGAATGAACCTGGTTGTACCATGGAACCTGCGAAGAGACCCTTCCCGATGAAAAGACCAGTTCCGTTGAGGGTTCCAGTTCCTTCAAACGAGCCTGTTGCTTCGAATGTGGCGTTGACGAGTTCAGTCTTGAGGGTGGAAACACCTTGGGAGGTCAAGCGACCGTTTGCAGTGATCTCACCATCAAGCATGTAGGTGTTGAGGTCGCCTACGGTTCCTTTCTTGCAGACCGTTTCATTGGTCGGCATTGAGATGGTTCCGTTTTCTTCATAGCAATCCATGACCGTTTCGTTAGCGATCCAACTGGCTTCAAGTTCGCCAACGCCGTTCCATGTACCGTTGCTGGTGTAGGTTCGCTTGTCAGCAATGGAACGGGTGAATGTTCCAGTGAAGTCTTGTGCAAAGGCAACACCTTCGCTTTCGAAGGTTCCGTTTTCGACGAATGTTGCTTCACCAGTTCCTTGGAGGATTCGGCTGTCTTGGGAGGTGAAGGAACCATTGGTGGTGGTTAGGGTGTAGTTTTCAGCCATTGACCAAATGCTGCGCAAGACAAAGGTTGTGTCAACAAGTGGGTCGCCGTTGAAGGCTTCTGCGCCAGTCCAAGTTACAATTCCTGAAACACCGCTTGTTTGGACTTCAATGTCCATTGATTCGGTAACATCAGACATTCTGTCTGCTTGGGATGCGGTGATGTTGAGTTGAGTCTCACCCAACCAGGTCATGTTGGCGACTTCGCCGAGAACGGCGGTAATGTCGTTGATTTGACGGTCGGTGTTGACATCGGTAAGGATGTCAGAAAGGCCTTGAGCGAAGGAACCTGCACGAATGCTGTCCTGGGCGTTGGTTGGGTCATAGACACCTGCGAATGCGGACACACGGATGCGGCCAGCAGGAGCATCGAAGCTCCACTTACCTTCATCGTCTGCATCAACAAAGCCGATTGGAATCCAATATGTGTCACCGTCGAGATCCTCTGGACCTTCGCCGGAGAATGCATCTCGCTCAACGAGCAAGCGAACGCCTGAGAGGCCTTGGCCGTTGTCGCTCATGGCGACTTGTCCGGAAACTTCTGCACCAGAGTAGTACTTCATGATCTTGACGTAGGTGTTGGTGTTTCCAATTCCAATATCAGCGTCTTCGCTGTACCAGTTGCTGATGACGAAGTGATTCGACATAGCGCCGGGAAGTGGAAGGGCTTGGTTCAATGAACTGCCGGGACTTCCCTGTTGCCCGAAGTGCTGAGCAGGTTGCGGGTTCGACGAACCTGCATTGACGCCGAGTGTTGAGGCACCGTAGCCAACATAGGTGTTGGCAAGCATAGTTTTGAAGAACGCTGGGTTGTGGTCGACGCGAACGTCTTGAACCTGCAATGGATCGATTTCTGATCCCGCTTGTTGGTTAAGGAAATCTTCAGTGATTGCAGCATCCACTTCTTCACGGGTCATCTCGTCTTGGAATTCACCACGGGTGGTTTCGTAGACTTCATCCATGTAGGTGCCGATGTCTTGGCCACTGAGGATGGTTGGAGCGCCAAAAATACCCATTGGTTGTCCACGGTTGTATCCTGCGTCTGCTGTGTAGCGTCCGGCCCGTGGGTAAAGACGGCTGTCGATAGCAAAGTACCGGATTTCGTGGTCCCGTTCAACGAGTTCACCAGGGGCACCGTGGTAGTCTTGAACGGCATAATAGCCTTCCATGTTGATGAGATCGTCATACAAATCGATGATTTGTCCGTCATCGAGAACATTGGCAATGAGTTGAACGGTCAGAGCAAGTCGAGCATTTTTGCGGTGGATGTGGGTCGAAACCGAGCCAAACTCGCTGACCATATCTTCAGTGTACCAGTACCCGTTGATGACGTAGTGAGTTGTTTCTTCCAAAGAATCTTGGGCTGAACGAATGTTGTTTGTGAACGTTCGTTCTGCTTCGGTTAGAACAGTCCAGTCCCCGTCTTGACAGGTGGTCGAGAGTGTTTCAGTGCACTCGATTTGGACCGTTTCATCGTAGATTCTGTAGACCTTTTGACTTGTGTCAAAGGTTCCGTCGACCTGATGGTATCCTTCTGCCATAACGATGTCACGGTTTGTCTTGAGCACCTTGAAACTGCTTTCGACAACTAGGTTTTCCATTTTGTCGAAATCGACTTCGGTGTTGATGGTGTTGAATTCTTCCATCTGAGAAGCAGTGAGGTGCTTTGCGACTCGGCTTTCAAATCCGTTTGTGAAGGTGTATTCGCCAGTGTTGGCGTTGTTGTAAGCAATGTCTCCTTGAGCAAGTTGCCAGATGAACATCGAAACAAGGTCCTCTTGTGATTGAGCAAGAAGCATGTTTCCAGTTGCAGGAATACCGGACTGGAAGTTGTCAGAAACCGACGGGTGTTCGCCTTGATTCAAAGCTTGGAAACCATAGTCCCACCAAGAAACAAATGCAGGTCGCTCGGAATATGCTTCATCTGTGTCTTGTTCCGCAAGCCAATCATAGGCTGCGTTCCAACTGTTATCGTTGAAGCCAGATCCCATGGAACCCAAATACCAGTTTCCGTCGTAGGAACTGTCGTCGAGAAGGGAAAAGCCACCGATTTCAAAGCGCAGAGCGTCAGGAATTAGGTTGAAAATTGTCTCATCCAGTTCTTCTTCTGCCGCAACAGTTTGAGGGATGGCAGCGTCCAGACCGTATGTGGCTTGTTGGCCAAACAGCATGATCATGACAAGCATAATCGCAGAGAAGTTTGGTGAACGCCACAGCGCCTTACGTGCACCGCGAATTCGGTCTTCTGGAGTTCGAATGCCGTACTTCTTCCAAGCGCGGACCATACCAGGCCAATTGGCCCACTTCCAGAGGGATATGATGCCCCATGCGCCAAGAACCGCAATAGCAGGCGTAGCGTTGAACATGAAACGAGCAGCAGACCATGCCATGTAGGAAGCAGCGAGGATCCACACACCAAACACGAGGTTTGTGTGCTTTCGCTCTTTGAGCCCTGATACCAAGCAAAGCAAGCCCATCACGAGTGAAAGCAAGAAGGTGATCGGTCCGAATTGAGCAAAGAGTTGCCCACGGTCGCTTGCGTTCGCTTCAGCAACTGTTCCAAAAATCTTGGTCTTGGTGAAGTAACCGCCACCTGTGAACAAGACATCCCAAGCGTTGAACAAATCAAGCGCTTTGAGAGCATAAAGAGCAGAGAAGAACACAAGGCCGCTTGCACCAAGGACGCCAAGAACCAGCAACCAAGGCTTGTCACGGAATCCAGTTGTTACAAAGGCGATAGCCAAAGTGAAGATCGAGACAAACAAGAACGGTTGAAGCCCTGTTCCATCGAGGATGAGGTCGAGTTGTGGGTGGCCATAGAACGGCAGAGCCATCAAGAAGTTGACGCCAAGCATGGTGATGAACAAAACGCTCAGTGTCGTTGAGTCACGGCGGCGGAACATGTTGAGAGCAATCTGCAATGCATAAGCAAGGAACAGGATTGACGGTCCAACGACGAATCCCTTCCAACCAAGCGAAACCACACCGAAGGAAACACCAGCAAGAACGGCATAAGACAGCGCAGCTGGGCGTTCATTCGAAACGGCGGAGAATGATTTGAGGAAGGTTGACATGGAAGGCGAGGTGCTTCGCAACAACCTGTCGCTTCCAGCGTACTTCATGGCCTTGAGCCAGAACATGAAGCCCATTGTCAAGAACAGCATGATGAATGCGTCGTGGTCTGCAAGGGCGAATGTTGTGTGGGACACGTGAGCCGGCATGAAGGCAATCAGCCAAGCAGCGACAACGGCAGCCTTCTCGTTGATGTGCTCACGAGCGATAGCGGCAACTGGAAGGATGGTCAAGGCTCCGTAAACTGCGGGAAGGGAGAGAATAGCCCACCAAACTGCGTCTTCTGAACCCACAAACGGGGCGAGGATGCTAGCAAGGATTGCGATCGACCACGTGAACAACGGTGGACGAGGGTTGATGCCACCAACGGGGTAGAACCGATCAGCGTCAACAATCATGTGTGCGTTGTTGGCGAGGATGTAATCAACAACCCGCTTCATGTACCAAGGGTCAGAACCGCCAGTCATGTCCCATGTGTTGGTTCCCAATGAGTTCATCGAAGGGATGACGTACCATCCGACACGAATGAAGAATCCGAATAAGAAGGCCATGCCAATCAGAATACTGGCCCAGTGAGCGGACCAGAATCGGCGAGCACCGGATGGTTCGTATTCACTGATGTTGGACCAACCGCCCCACTTCTCACCGGTTCCGATGACGTAGATAGCAGCGCAGATGAAGAACGTGAATGCGAGCCAAATCAGTGCGCCCCAACTGCCTTCAAAGGCTTCGTTTTGGAACATACCTGCTTCGTACCACGAAGAAACGAGGTAAAGCGCCCACATGGAACCAATGAACATCGAGCGTGTGTACCAGCGCTCGGAAACCATTCCAGCGACCACAAGAGCGACCATGCCAGTGAAGAATGCACTCCAAAAGCCAAAATAGCCATGGTAGGCTGCCAATTCAGGATAAGCATTGACCACGGGTGCACTGAATGGTCCAAACACATTGAACATGGTTTGGTCATCGCTCATGAGGTGGTTGAAGTGCCACAAACTTCCGATGTGAGCAAGCGCCCAAACCCCGAGCCCAATTTGCAAGGGCAAAGTGCTTGAGTTCCAAGATCCGTTACCGTCAGTGATGTGAGCGAACCAGCCTTTGGAAGACGATGGCGAAAGGACGCCTCGCGCCAGCACCGCAACCAACATCCCGAGGATGGTGAACAGCATGATGTAGCTGAAGAATTGGTAAGCAATGGCCCCTCGTTGAGCGTCGAGCACGTTGATGGTTTCGCCTGTTGAAATGGCGAGGTTTACATCCAAAGTGCTGCCAATATGACCGGCAGCGACGAAAGCGAGTTCGACACCAACGGCGGCAAACATGAGGACGTTGGCCCATTCGAAAGCGCCCTTCATCACCAAAAGGTGAATTCCAAACATGACGATGAAGAACAACAAAGAAGTCACTGCGCTGAAATCAAGCATGTAGACAACTTCTGCCAAGACCAGAGCCACAACAAGGGAAACGAGTGAGAGGGCCGAAGTGGAGAGCGTGGTTTTGCCAGATGCATGAAGCATGCGAGGTGCAAGACCAAGCGATGCGGCCGCCAAAACGACGAGCATAGGTTTCAGGTTTTCAAAATCAAGATCGAAGGACATGCCAACAATCTGTGTCGCTGCAAGCGCAAGAAGCACTGCGATCGGGGCAATGAGCCAACCGAGCATAGGTGCGGGCGCCTGACGAGGTTCGGGGTTTTTCGTTTCCATTTTTTTCCCTCAGGGTGTTTGCAAGACAGCAGCAAGGCTGGCAAGCAGTTTCGCCACTTTTGGTTCTCTTTTAATGATGTCCCATTGAGGATGCCCACACTACAGTTCGGAGTGCCCCGTTTGGGAGGATTTGGTTTCGCTTATTTCATTCAGGAGGTATTGAGCCGTTGACAGAGTGGATTTCACAGGGCTCGATGACCAATATCTGTTCGATGATGCGACCCTTCCAATTCAATGTTTTCGAGCACTTGATAGGCCCGCATTGCTGCTTTATCGAGCGTTTTTCCAATCGCAGTGCATGTCAAAACCCTCCCGCCAGTGGAAATGAGTTCTCCTGCGTCGTTGAACCCGGTCCCAGCGTGATTGACCCAAGCATCAGCAGTCGGCGCTGGAATGCCTTGAATCAGGCGGCCCTTTACAGGTGAATTTGGGTAGCCTTCAGCGGCTAAAACCACCGTCAAGGCATACTGGTTGTGGAAGGTGACTTTGGTTTCTGCAAGCGTGTCAGTGGCTGCTGCATTCAACATTTCAAAAACATCTGATTCGACTAATGGCAGCGTAATTTGACATTCAGGATCACCAAACCGCACATTGAATTCAACCACGCTTGGTGCACCTTGTGAAGTGATCATCAAACCAACATACAACACCCCGCGATAGGGGACAACTTGAGATGCAAGGTAAGCATGCATAGGTCCTACAATTTCGTTGACCGTACGTTCGAGAACTTCGGGGGTCGCTACGGGCGCTGGGCAATAGGCGCCCATGCCACCAGTGTTCGGACCTTTATCGCCGTCAAAGGCCCGCTTGTGATCTTGACTTGGAGGCAAGCAAACATAACTTGAACCGTCCATTATGACGAGCATACTCGCCTCTTCTCCAGCAAGGAAAGCCTCGAGGAGAACCTTGCCATCCGTTGCGATTGAACCTTCAATGAAAGCCTTGGCTTCGTTGCGATCTGAGGTGACCACTACGCCTTTACCGCCGGCCAAAACATCGCGCTTGACAACCCATGGGTTGCCTGAAAAATCATCCAGTGCCTGATCGATGTCAGAAGACGCTGTGAGCACATGAAAATCGGCCGTTGGTACGCCGGCGGCTCGCATGACTTCTTTGGCATGCAATTTGGAGCCCTCCAATTCTGCAAGGGCTTGAACGGGTCCAAAGCATGGAATACCGACTTCTGCAAGGCGGTCTGCAAGGGCGTCGCACAGCGGAGCCTCTGGTCCAACCACGACAAGCGACGCTCCAATGTGGAGGGCCAACTCAACAAGCCCGCTGACATCTGAAGCAGACACATCGTGGTTAGTGGAAATATCCTTTGTCCCTGCATTACCAGGTGCGCAATGAAGCGATTCAACATGAGGCGATGCACTGAGTGCAATGCACAGTGCGTGTTCTCGCCCGCCGCCGCCAACCACCAAAACCGAGTCGTTCGCCATAGGTTGCAACCGTGACTGCCACCTCATAATCCCATCGCGTACTCCATCTCAAACCAATGTTGGTGAAAGAATGAATGGGGCAGGATTCAAAGGCCTTCGTGGCTCAAGCCTCAGCATGACATCCTACACCTTGGAGGGCTTGGCATGAATTTTCTCATCCTTTGCCTGATGTGTTTGTGGCTGTACTTGCCCGGTTTTTTAGCCAATTCCTTTGCCATGATGTGGGGCAAATGGCTGCCAAAAACTGGTTACGGCCCATGGCCAATTGACGGTGGACGTTGCTTAAGCGACGGAAACAGAATGCTTGGCGATGGAAAAACATGGAACGGATTGATTGGAGGTTCGTTGACTTCAGGACTTCTCTGCATGGCGATGGTCGCTGTCACCAATGATGGGAGCAATGCTGGCTTAATCAGCGAGAACACGGCTTTGTTTGCATCCCCGCTCGCAGGTTCTGCGGGGGCATGGTTTGCCGCAGGTGGCCCCATGCTTTCGGCGTTCATCCTCGGATCATTCCTTGGATTCATGTGCCTGGTTGGCGACAGCACTGGTTCCTTTTTCAAGCGTCGTCGCGGATTGAAGCGCGAAGGCGATGTGTCGTCAAAAGCACCTCTCTTGGACACCCTGCCGTTTGCCATCTCGGTGTTCTTGGCTGGCCAATTGCTGCTCGGTACATCATGGCTGGCAGCTGAAGAACTAAGACTCCCGATGGTCGGATTGATTCTATTTACGCCCGTCTTACATCGAACCTTCAATCTCATTGGATACAAGATAGGTTGGAAGGATGTTCCGTATTGACGGAGCGAAGTCTATAACTCAAGTTCCGCTCCAATATACCATGCGAACTGCCCTATCTTTGATTCTGCTTCTCCTGGTCGCCCCGGCGATTGGTGCTATTTCTGCCTCTGCCGAAATCACTGACAATGGAAACTCCATCACGGTGACAGGCACCGAAACATGGGATGCTGCCTCCCAAATTGACAAGAACTTGACCGTAACAGACGGTGCAACACTCTTCATCGACACCGCTACAACTGTTAGCTCAGGTCTGAGCATCACCGTGGCAGAAGGCGCTACATTGACGCTTAATGGCGATCTTGTGGGCACCGATGTCGACGC
>Ga0257106_1000477_pt1 | contig 23791 bp, 23 predicted proteins | sample LP_taG_3_FD_190177 | JGI IMG/M metagenome (GOLD analysis project Ga0257106, IMG submission 190177) | Marine microbial communities from Northeast Subartic Pacific Ocean, Canada - LP_J_2011_P26_10m | ecosystem: Environmental > Aquatic > Marine > Oceanic | place: Canada: Northeast Subartic Pacific...
TTATAAAAGGGAGGTGGGTGAAATGGCCTTGGGTATTTTGGATGGCAAGCCGTTCGACTCGCCCGTCCATGAGGGCATACTCGTGACTTGTATGTTGGAACTTCTACCATATGATGATTCTGATAAACCAGAGTTTTCTGAGGAGAGGTTTCACAGTTATTTGAGCAGACTCGAGGAGGAACGCAAAAAGGAGCCCCCTGAACCCGAGTCACAGAACCAGACGCTGATGCAGATTCAGCAGGCTCTGGGTCAGATGGCTGGCCAAATGAAGGAGTTACAAAGCTCCGTTACGGGGATTTCTCACACAGGGAGATACGAAAGGCCAAGTGGACGGAAACAGGCGACGCCTCCGGAAAAGCAAGTAAACCTGCACCTGCCGGCGAATTACGGCAGTAAAGTACTTAGTAAAGTGGAACCTAGGTTTGGCTTATGCACCCTCTTACTTGGACACGGGAACGTAGGAGGTGGCACACTGGGTGTTACCCTAGTGGGGCTAGCGTGCGGCGGCCCGATGTAGCGGTAGGACCGTACGCGACGGGTCGCCCGTCCGACGCGTACGTGTATCGCGCTGATCCCGCCACGGAAGTCGGGGCCGACGTACCGCGCGGGCGTACTGCGCGTGGCGAACCGGCCGTTCGGCGAGGTATTGTACGCCGCCACGTGGCTGTTCCGCCACGCCTCCTAGGGTAGGCTAACTGTGATTGTTGTCTCGATCAGCCCCGGGAAATCCAGCGATCCGCAGCCGCCCCCCATACTGAGACTGAGCCGACTCAGTAGGCTCAGTATGAGCCGCGGCGACCGGTCGCGCGGCGGCCAGGAAGAGGCCCCACTCAACCCCGCTTCGCACCCGCCGCCGCCCCACGGGCCCTACGGGCTCCCCGGACAGGGATGGCGCCAGACCCGGGGCTCTTAAGGGCGGCTAGGGAGAGGGGCAAGCCGCAAACTCAGCCTCGTTGGGTTTCCCGTGTCCGCCTCTTACTCGGGCCACTCACTCGGCGGAACTTGAAGCCCTGCGGAAGCCCCGCTCGGAAGCGCAGCTCGGAAGCCCCCTCCCACCCGCCTCCCGCCCCCCCTCCGACAGCATGCCGCACCTGTGGCGCTCACCTGTGGCAGGTATTAGTCGGCTTTGGTCGCTGGTTTTGGTCCGCGGTAGGCTTGGCCATGTCAAGGCGCGGAGGTAAGAGGTGCTAGGCGGGTTGAAAGCGCCCACCGTGACTTGGCCCTCCGTATCTCCCACTGGCCTAGCTGCTTCGTTGACGAAACGTAAGGGTCGTACTCGACGCTGGCCGTTGCTGATGCGTACTCTAGTCTGGCGAGGTGGTCGTCCCAGCACATCCTTGACAGCGCCGGAGTTGCCACCGAAACCGCGAGACGCGAGCCGCGCATTGATCGACACGGGCGCGCAGGCGTCCGACACGTGACTGCCCCGCACCGGCACGCGCGGCGAGCCCTCCGGCTCCGTCGCGGAACCCTCGGGATTCCGCGGCTACAGCAGCGCGATCCAAGTTCAGCATCGAGAGCGACAACGACGCCTCCGTCTCCGGGTCCCCACCGATCCTTAGCTGGGGCGCGCTCCGCGCGCAGGGCATGAGCTTCGACCAGGGCTCCAACGTCATGGTCACGCCCGACTAGGAACGGGAATAGACGTGCCGCGGCCGGCGTGCGGCGTCGAACGTCACGACGCACATGTTTCGACCGCTGACTAGCGCTCAACGTCCGCAGCGATACGCTGGCGGGCGAATTTGCATCGATGACGGCGGTTCTGACAATCCCTCGACTACCACAACACCTGCGACGCAAAGTGCGTGGCCCTGCGTTGAGCTAGCCGCCCCAGGATATTAGTATTTCAAATGAACACTATCGAGTTTCTTGCTCACGGCCTTAGCACGAAGCACCCATAGCACAAAGCGCCCATAGCAATGTCGACTTTATCGACTGGCCCTAGCCCACCTGCTGCATGCGAAAGGATGTCCACTTATCAGGGACCATCATGAAATATCTCTCCATTGCTGCTTGAAAGCGATTTCGGTAATTGGGGGGCTGGATGACAGTCGGTTCGGCCTGACCTGCAATCATCCCTACAGACTTTCCCATGCGCTCCATTTTCTTTATGATATCATACTGACGCATGTAGTCGATAATACCCACAACAAGCTCGTGATTTTCTTCATCCATGCCAACCAAGATTGAGTAATCCACTACGTTTATAAGTGACAAAAATAGCGTATCGTTAAGCACAGCACTGTTGAAATATGCTTTGGCTTGATCACGCAATGGTAATGGACGCCCATTTGTGAACTCCATGAAATTTTCATCGAGGAGTACGGGGTGCGCTTTACATGATAGGGTCTCAGCTTGCTCCTGATTTGAATCTTGCATTGGCGATGCTGTGCCATCTGTGCAGCCAGTCACTCTAGCATATCTGGAACGGGTACTACCTTTGAGGTCAAAGGCGCGAGAGATTATGCGATCGTGGAAAAGATTCTCCATGACGACAACCTGCTCCATAATCCTCCTGCCATTGACACGGTTGTGTGATCCGATCTGATAGACACCGAGAACTTTGACGAGAAGTGTATCGTACTTGTGAAAGAAAGATTTTGAGAGATACTCAAAGTATGCCGGAGCATACTCTAGGAACATCTGCAACTCTGTCCGGGTGATCTGTTTGACAACAAAGCGGCCATCTGCAGTCTTAAAGAATGTTGCACCAGATTTCCCACCTTGAGCATTCCACGGTCGCGCCATGGATAGCGACCTGAGGTAGCCAATTTCCTCATCTTCGTTGAGACCAAGATAGGCTTGACGAACTGCTGCAAATTGGGTCGCCCAGTATGCTTGGCATACAAATTTACACAATGTGTTACCATTTCTATCAACATCAGCAAACCGGTGTTTTACATGAGTTTTTTGCTGAGAAAGTAGCTGCCTTTCCAGGGACCCTGTCGGTATGTCACTCTGAGGGCGCTTCTGCTCATGTATTTCGCAAGATTCCAGAGACGCAGGCTGAGTTAGCTTTACTGCGCGACGGAGCTGGTGGCTATCAGCTGTTGTGATCTGTATGAATTTGGAACTTTCTGTGACAGGGTGCAAATTCATGCTACGAGTCAACGCGGAATCATGGTAGGATGCAGGATTGTCATTTGGGGTAATAAGTGAAGCCAAGCCCCCAGCCCATGGCAAGTAGGTAGAGTCTGTTATTTCGTTGCTATGTGTGGCCGTAGATATTGAGGCATTAGCAACGCCGGAGTTTTCTGCACCCACTACATTACTAGGGAGAGAACAGATCGGGGGTGTTGCATTGTGTGTACCCGAGCTAGTGTAAGGAGTTCGAGTAGACATGAAGGACGATGGAGGTGAAAACAGGTCACTATCTAGATAGCCCCGCAGTGCTTTCGCATATTCTGCGGTGTTGAGACTGTATGCAATAATAGTTGTTGGTTGCCCTTCGTGCACTAAGAGAACCTCGCCGCGGCACCCCATATCCAAACATGGTCGACCGCCCTCAAGTTCACCAAGGTTAATGGTCCACGGGTCTTCCTCCGGGCTTTCTTTGCCCATGAATCGCGCAAAGGCAGATGATAACTTGTATGTCCGTCGCGCAGGTCCGAGCTTCTCTCGTCTAAATTCACCACCCAGTTGATTTCGATTTGTGGCCTGGTCTTGAGAAGGCGGTACTTTTGGTACAGATGGCATCAAGTCTAAAAGGGCGTTTGTCATCAAAGAGGGCTGGTCGCAGCTTCCATTGTCTGCGACATGCTCTAATTCATGGGGTGGAATGACACTAGAAACCATTCTTGTCTGGTATGGTGTCAATTGGGCGCATGATGCTCCGAGCTCTGGAGTTTTCTTAGAGATCGCAGTCGATAATTCGTTGGTTGATTCTGAATGTTCATCAAATGGTAGTCGTTCGTATTGTTCATCTGCCATGCCTTCTTCCAGTTCATCGTCATCTGTCATAGCACGGATATCTGCCCGGCTGGTGGCTTTATGGAGGGCTTGTTTTATCTGTTGCAAGCGATGCAGTTCCGCCGCTACCAAATCATCTCTTGCGACTGCAGTGGAAGCATCACTAGGCATTGTATTGGATGTGCGCATTGTACCCTGTACCGTTGTCACAAGTTGACCAAGCAAAGACAGCTGGGCATTCCAGTTAGTGGCGTGAATGTAGAGCTCCCGGCGAAACTGACCAGGGAAATGCATTACATCGACTACAATCTCTTGGGTATGCAAGGGAAATCCACTACCAAGCAAAGCTTCTGCGAGGTGCTTCTCGAGTTTGCTAGAGTGCTGTTGTATTTCGAGTAAGATTCGATTCGTTTCAGAATTGACAGCCAAGCAGAAGTTTGAGGATGATTCTGGAGTCGTAAAGATTACATCATCCTGGGCGGTATCCTCTGCTTTGATAGCGATGTCCACAAGAGTCTGAAGCTCACGAATCTTTTCTTCGAATTCCCTTGAGAGTTGTTGATTCAGCCCGCGCAGGTGATGGTATTGCTCCTGCAGGTTATGCGCATGAAACAGATGGTCGAAGGGTAATTCTTTTCGAGTGTGTATGGTGTAAAGGGTGATGCTGTCATATTCAATTCTGGCTGCAAGATTACCGCATCCAAAAAAGTGAATATGTTCAGATTGAATGCGATGCTTACAGCCACTGGTTCGGCCAAGGGCGCTTTTGTTGTAGAAAGAAACCTCCAAATATTTTCCAAAGGACATTTTCCAAGTGTCATCTGACATCGGTACTAGAGGCGTGACTATTCGCTCGCACTTCCGGCAGTAACTCCACATAAGAATGGATCGATCGAACGAACTATTCGAACAGTCTTGATTTCGCGCGGGTGGTTCCACTGGTAGCGATTGATCAAGTTTGATCACAGTTACTGTTAATCGCCCATCGTTGTGATTGAACATCTGCGTAATGTCTAGTACAGAGCGTCTTTCACTGTGTGGAAACTTAAGATCCAGATTAAAACAAGAGTCCAATAGAAATTGTCCGAGACACACATCTTGTGGGGTGTAAAATAGTATGGCCTTGACCTCGGCAGAGGCACACTGTATGTGCTGGCTCATCCAGACGCTAGTAACCAAGAGACTCTGATGGTCGTATGCTGTGGTGAGAGGTATTCCACCAAGAAGACGGCTATCTTTCCTACTGTGCTGGATTGTATTGTCGAATCTCACAGCCAATGAAGTTGATAGCAAGTCTGAGTTGCTGCATTCCGGAAAGTCTTGCTGGTTGCTGGTCGATAAAGAGGCCCCGCAATCAAGAAGGTATGATGTCTCTAGCCGCAAATGATACGCGACATATATTGCGAATCGAACAATGCGTTTGATTTGCTTTAGTACTGTCTTATGCTCACCTCGTAGCAGGATACTACATCCTAGTCCCTTCGGACAACCAGCCAGGTAGACATAGTTGATGAAGCCGTGCCCACGGACTCGTTTACAATGATGCCTTGAAAACGCTAGTGAATTACTTGCTTGGGAGCATGCATTCCCTGGAGTAGCATCGGAATGGTGGTGCAGGTTTCGATAAGCGACCATTTGGAAACGTTGGCAGTGACCGATGGATGCACAACCAAGCTTTCCCATGTTATTCACATGGTCAGTGGACGACAAAACCGCGGCGCCAGTCATGCGAGCAATTCTATTCATGAGATTAGGCTTCACGTTTTGTATGACAATGACCTCATGCTGATGCAAGTACTCCTGCGCCTGTCTTGAAACTGATTGGCCAACGAGAAGCAGATCAGGGCGCAGTCGGACAATCTTGTCTATCATAATCTGAGTGTACCTCTGTTCTTGTTCCATCAAAGTCCCAAAACTTGCTAGCCTAGAACAAGTACGTTGAAATTCGATACCGCCAGACAAAAGCAAAATACGAGGGTTCCTGCACGTGCGCGCCATACGCTTGTGGACCACATGCTTGCGAAACACTACCCCGTCGATGTAGCAGCACTGGTTTACAGACCCGCCTGGTATTGTCTTCAATTTGACATATGGACGGATGTCCATGTGATCTCCTGCGCGAATATTAGGATTGACTGTGGTACACACTTGGTCCACCAACTTTAGGATGATGACACTCCACAAATCGGCTAGCTTGGTGTCAGAAGAGCATTCGCTGGCCGGGCAAACATCCGCAAGGACCAGGGATTTGACAATTAAACCAAGATGCTGCGCCGCACTCGAGGAGAGGTGGCAACGCGTACGAACGAGGTCCGTAGTGCTCTCGATATTCATTGACGTAGCACTCATCACCGACATGGGCGCTGCTGCAGATGTGCTCCCAAGAAGCCTGCGTCGCAAATTAGCCTCAACACTCTCACTGAATGTGGTTTTGAGCCAGCCATCACCCAACGCATCCTTCGATGGCACCGAGTGCATTCGTAGACTATTGTCGAGGACGACGGGTATTAGGTTGCTTCTGGCTGATTCTTTCCGCACCTCAATGGTATGTTCAATTGAGTCCTGTTTGACAAGATTCACCTTGCTGGTAGATGTACGCAATGCATTGTCTAATCCAATCATGTCGCTTGCCGAAGAAGTTGCGTCCACAAAGGGCATCGAGCTTTCTTCCTCGAACTCTTGTTGCAGATCCATATCATGCAAGGTGGTTAGACTACGTACATCATATGCAGCGCGATTTCCGGGTTCTTCGAATCTGCTTCCTATACTTCTACTGTTCACGAGTGCAGTCTGCTTTAATCCAGGGCGTTTGTCAGACACCCCTGTTAAAACAAATGAATCATTACTTATGCTCACAGTCTGTGGTGTTCGTGCGATAGCCGCTGGAACTGACGTTACTTGGTCATGACATAGTTTACAAGCTCGGACCATTCCTGTAAGGAAAACAGATTTCCCATCAACGAAGTAGGATGCACAAGAATGGCAAAAAACTTGGCCACAAAATCGGCAATGATGGCGTCTACGAAACATATTGAATTGTAGTTCGCACTCGTAGCAAGTTTTGCACAGGCGGTCTGGCATCCAGTAATCGCGAGAGTGACGATGATCTGCGACATTGCCCAAAGACTGGCTCGAATCATTAGATTCACCTGGAATTGCTTCGCGGCGTTCTCTTCTTTCCGAATTTGGTGTAAGTTCTTTGAACGATCGTTTAGCATCGCCAGGATTCGGAAATGGCGTTAACCTGCACGGATCGTCACTTTCGAGCGGAGCATGCTGGCCAAGACCATTGAGCAGCGAAAAAACCCAGGTTGCACCGTTGAAGTGAGCGTCGGTCGCTGGTTTACACGCATAACGACCCATGCTCATGTGCGGGGTCAAGCAGGAGGGGGGCACAAAGCGTTGCTCGGATTGTGCACCTTGTCAAGAAGGCGCAGAGTTGGCGCAAACAGGAGGCGCCCCCCCCCAAAACAAAATCGCATGCCAGTGACAGAGAGATATTAGTAGGAAGGGCCGGCCCTTATTCCGGCGCCTACCGAGGCTCTACCGGGGGTACCTCGACGTATAGCCGGGCGGGTAATCTCAGGGTAAAATACCGGTATGGTAATTACCGGCAATTACCGCGGTATTACCGAGGGCCATATTCCCGGCCCGGGTATTACCGAGGCGCGCCGAGCTCCCGCAAGTACGGGTAGCCTGCCGCAGTGCGAAATCGCCACGCGCAACATCACGATGACTCATGATGGGCAGTAAGAAATGACTATAACTTAGCTTAATCCTAGTAGTAAGCAGTTAACCGGGGTTAAGCCCAGTTTGTAAGCTCTAGGGGGGCGGAATGGAGGCCGCAAAGCTTGCCGTTCTTCAAAAACCGCGCCCTCTTTCTTCGTGCCGGTCCTCGATGGCGTCGTCCATGCCGGCGAACGGGTGGTGCTGGAAGGAGGCATCTACGGCGAGGTCTGCGCCTTCGCGCCGGACCTGCGGGCTGTTCCGAATGAAGCGTGGGAGCACTTTAGCGCGTCCGACGTGCGTGCGCTGCAGGTGCACAGCGCCGGCATGGTCCAGCTGCGTCGCCTCGAGGTCGTAGGCCTCGTCGACCGCGCCGACGACGAGGACACGAGGAAGCTTGCAAAGGGCATGCTCGAAGTCGCTCCGAATTTTGCTGAAAGGGCATGCTGGTGGGTTCCCGTCGAGAGCATCGAGGCGGTCGTCATTGTGCCTCGGCGGGCTGCAAGGTCGCCTACTGTAGCGGGAATTGCCCCTTCAAGGTATACTTCTCTTACTAGCTTGATATTCACAGTGCAGTGGATACACGCCGGCTTAGTTGCTCACTTGTATCTTTTGTACGAGGATACGCGGAAGCGGTATCCTCTTCTTTCTTCTCCGCCTATTACAGTGCGGGGCGCAACTATAACAGGGTTAGGAAGTATTAAGGAAGGGAAAGGATATTGGGTGGCTCTGTACCAGCGAGCCACTAGGGAGATACAATACTCTCTATCTCTCTAAGAATAATTCCTAAAGTTGTGCCAGTGAACCAAGCATCTTGTATCTTACCCGCCCCCGCCTCAACATCTACCATGGTACATAATACCGTTGGTCACCGAGTCATGGCGCGCTGGGCCCCCGTCCTCATATGCACATCCGTCATGAGACGCGCGCGTGGGGGATACTCGCCATGTCCGAATTTATGCAGCGGACATGGTAATTGCCCACTGACTCGGGTTTGCGAGCGCTCTAGCAGAGTTCAAGGATGATTCGGGTGATTGTTCTAATTAGAGGACGCAGGTGCTTCGAGGGGTGGACTGGTGCAGACTGTTCGCTAAAAACATGCCCTTATGGTTCAGCATGGACCGACAATGTTGAGGATATTCCTGGTGCATTCTATTTTGCCATACTTCTTTGTCCATTCTCATGTAGTTGCCATCCAGGCACCGATGATGCCCACAATGAGGCCGAGTGTTCCAACCGGGGAATTTGCGATAGAACATCTGGTTTGTGTATCTGTGAAGATTCGCGATTCGAAGGTGCGGCATGTGAACGCAAGTCCTGCCCAAGTGCGTGCAATGGGCGAGGACGCTGCCAAAATATGAGGTCACTCGATGAGATGAGTGTGGAAAAAAGCTTTATCGAATCGATAGGAATTTACTGTCGCTTTAGGTACTATGCCTCCCTGAAAGATCCGGGAGAAGGTTCTGTGTACTTGTATGAATCGAATTGGGATGCGAAGATGATGCATGGGTGCAACTGTGATGATGGGATGTTTGGCCCTGACTGCTCTCTCCGATCATGTCCGACTGGGGATGATCCGTTCACTGGAACTGTCTATGATCCGTCTGACCCCGTGCCTTTGATCAATTTCAAGATTTTTGGTTGCTGCCGCACTTGCACGATCGCTGAATGATCAGGTCTGGGACACAAGTTAATGAGTGGCAAAATATCGAATGCAAAGCCAACTCCGGCTTCGTCGTCCTTTCATTTCGCAATCAGCACACGGAAAGGATCCCGTCTCTTTGACCTCCCACTGGAGAATGGAGTCCGATTGACGGGGAGCATTATAACAAAAATAGACTCTATCACAAGGTAGGTTCGATGCAAGCGAAAGTGAAATTCAAGGTTACCTAGAGGCCCTGTCGACCATATCGAACGACTACGCAACAGCGCTTTCTGTCTCTAATGGGGGTCCACGACCGGGCCTTTTTTCCCCTCCGGGGCACAACATCAAATATCTCAGGTGTTGATTTTTGTTCGTACTCAACAACCACCACAAAAATATATTTCTTGCAGGACTTTGGCGATCTGCCACTGATTGTCGCCGATGGCAGTGGCCTAGGATTGTCCGTGGGCTCTTCAGGTGCGAGGATATCCGTAGCAGAGATTCAACCTGGGACCAAGGAGGATGAAGCGTGTAGAATGCGGTGCGGGACCACCGGTCAATTTATCTGGTATTGACTACTTTGTCTATAGGTGCCAATAGGGGTATTTGTGATGAGGAAATTGGGGTGTGCAGCTGCATGGATTACATGAGCACGTCTGATGGCTATGGTAACGAGGGCCAGCGCGGTGATTGTGGATATGCGAGTCAGCGTCTTGTAGACTGTCCCAATGAGGACGCCCCATGTTCCATCCATGGGGTCTGTCGTAATTCACCGACTTTTCGTTGCGATTGTGAGGCACGCTATAGCGGCGCTGATTGTTCTCTCATGACATGTGCGTATGGAAGAGCGTGGTTTGGACGTCCGACTAGTGGTGATGACTATGCTCACATGAGTGACGTCCTCGTTGAATGTTCCAGCATGGGTACTTGCGACAAGACCACTGGTACTTGCGAGTGCATAGATGGCTTTGAAGGATCTGCGTGTGACGTTATGAGTTGTCCTGGAACTCCCGCTTGCAATGGCCATGGCCAATGCCTCAATATGGGTCAACTTGCCGCCCATGCGACAAATAATGGTGATGACACGACATATACATACGGTGCGACGCCCAACAATCAGCTCACCTGGGACTTTGATATGGTCCCCAAACGCCGTCTTTGAATGTGTATTGTCACGAGTTAGAGAAGGCGCAATGGGCTTGGATGTCGATGGCTTGAATCCTGAAACGCCGCTAGGTTCAAGGGTGTATGTGTGATGACGGATACGAAGGCTATGATTGTTCGCTCCTCTCATGTGCCACTGGTGATAATCCTCACACAGACGGACAGAACAACGAGGTTCAGAGCCTCTACTGTGAGGCCTCTCTTGCAACCGCATCGTTGCTCATTAGCTTCCGACGCCAGACAACTAGCGAATTAACGTCGAATCCAGAAACAGAGTCCCTATTGAAAGCCAGTGTGTAGTTCTTCTCTGGAGGAATACTGCCACCTTATCCAGTAGTCTCGTTGGGTCTATCCAGGAGTATATCCTAGGTATTTGACGACGCTTGCCGACCTCGAGGATGAGCTAGAAAAATTGAGCACGGTCGTCGACGTCCACGTCAGTGCGGGCGACTTGGAAATAGCATCGACTCCGATCTGCTCGATTGCTGGAACGACAGTGAATATCGAGTTCCTGTCACCCACTGGCGACATACCACTCCTCGGTCTCGAGCTTGTAGACATCGACTCTGCGTTTGTTACAGAAATCACAAAGGGAACGAAAGAAGATGCGACGTGTTCTGATCGGGGCCTCTGTGACCACACCACTGGATCTTGCAGTTGCTTCTCCGGCTTTGGTTCGAGCAACGGACAGGGGGGTAAGGGGATGCTCGATGATTGCGGCTATGTCATTCCAATATTCCGCTGTGAGGACGGATCTGGGGACTGCTAAAATTGCCACCTGGACTTCCTTATACTCGCCCATCGCCACAAGCCAAGCGCTGTCCCCTTGAGTGCCCGTTGCTTAGACAGGGGCGCCAGCCCGCGCCTAACTAATCAGGCAGAGAGGGGCAGGCAAATGCCAGCCAGGGGGGGCGACTAGTAAGCAGGCTAAGGCCCGTGCGGCGGGGTAACTTTTGAAAGGGGGCCCCGGGGGGCGGCCGCCGCCGGAATCCTCTAGATTACCGCAGTCATTAGCGGCTATTGAGACAGGCAGGGTATATATCGAGATTGAAGTGCATGCAGTAGGAAGTTAGGGTAGTTTACTAGCTTCCTAACGTCCAACAAAAGCCTACGTTACTGTGACGTCAGTCAGGCTACTATTATCCACCAGGAACTTAGATTTTTTACACACTCCTTCATATGAGACAGGATGCGGTCCCCGGGGGTAAAATCTGAGCACACTTCGCAACGGGAAATCGGGGTCGGGCATTCCAAAACCCCATTGTTTGGCTGGATGATGATAGGTGGTCCGAGTCTAAACTCACTAGCTCGTTACCGGAAACATATTGTACTGCCGTAAATGCAATTTCTTCCCACCAGCGAGGTCCATGCTCATTATTTGTCATTCGAGATGCGGCCGTATCAAAAAGCACTGTCTCAAACAACAAGAATAAAACCGCCCTTCCACCGCGATCACCTTGTGCTCAAACACGCTGGCATCTGCTAGCAGCTTCTCTAGTACCGCGAAACCTCTACCGGGACATCAGAGCCGGAATACCAGCGGATTTTGTGTTTCACACTGGCGTCTGACTCTAGCGAGTATGCTAGCTCACTACGCCCCAACCCCCCCCCCTTTGTTTACTACCTCGCTTGAGGGGTCCTATTGGCCTCGAGGGCCTTAGTGTGCATAGGCTGCCTCCGCACGAGCAATCTTTTCCATAAATCCATGAATATCGACAACAATATCCATGGTTTTGATGTGACCCACAGTAGAAAAGGTGGCTCTCCCCCCCCCCATGCATGCTGTATTGAGTCTCTTTGAGCGCATGGACCACTGAAACATAGATACACGCTGATCCTGGTCGTGGATGACGTCAACAAGAGCAAACTCAAGATCGCGCACCTGCTTCAGTCCAGAGGCAGATCGAGCGGCGAGATTGTCTGCGACAATGTCTTCAATCCCAATGAGGAATACACGCTGCGTTGCGCTCAACTTCCGTGAAGAACCCATGTACTGCGGTCGGTACGGTAGCTTGGGCTCTGAGTGAACACAAACATCATCTAGGACGCCAGCCCAAGCTTCATTTTCCACACAACATTGAGTTCGGAGAGCAAAATAGCGTCTGAGCATGGCTGTACGATGCCGCAGATTTGTCGCGAGCTTCTGAGAAGCCGGTGATGAATCATCACCTTCGAATTCGCTGCTAGGTGTATGACGTGTAGGTTCACTATCAATACCAAGAGTGGTGCGCCGAGAATAGTTGTGGAAGTCAGAAAAGCAATCACCAGATGCTCCAGTAGTCCGAACCACGCCATCCAAGCAGAGGGGAAGAGGCACCGAGAGGGTTTTTCGTAGAAGTGAACTCCAATCTAGTCCACTATAGAACATGTGTTCTTTGACTGCAGACGGCCCGGCCTCGGCACCTAGGCGCTCATCTGGGTCGGTCTTGAGGAGCTGTCTAGTGATGTCACGGGCAGCATCAGAAATGCGAGCGTCTGTGATCGCGAGGGGATGAGGAGAACGACGAAGGACGTGAGTGATGATTTTGTCGCCATCTGAGTTGTCGTCGAACGGGTGTCGCCCGGCGAGCATTACCTAGAAGATGGATGGTGATTGAAGGAATATTTCGTCGGGCGCAGTGGTTTTGCGTAAAGCAAGACGCCAAAAGACCAGAAGTCAACCTCTGGTCCGTAGCCTGAGCCACGAATGATCTCTGGAGCCATGAAAAGAGGCGACCCATGGAGGCTCACCATTGTTCGGCGTGTACGTATATCCCTTTTTCCTTGCAAGTCGTCTGAGGGAAAACTTGCATTTGCTGCATTTTCTTTAGACTTGTCAATGCACGATGCAATTGACTGGGGCACAGCAACAGACCCAAAGTCCGTGAGACATGCATGACCGCTGGCAGAAAGGAGAACGTTCTCGGGTTTTAAATCACGGAATGTTATCAATCTTTCGTGCAAGTAATCGATCGCGCATAAAATCTCGGCACTTAAGAACTGAGCATGACACTCTGTAATACAGCCTTCTGGCTGTGATTTGAGGAGCTGGCTTAGAGTGCCCCCAGGGACATACTCAAGGACAATATATATTGTCTCTTTGTCTTGGAACGTAAAGTATTGCTTGACTATGAATGGATGTTGCATGATCTCCAGCACGAGTTTTTCTGTCGCTGCACGCCGCCATAGGCCGGTAGTCACCAAGAAATTTTTATTCAACGTCTTAATAGCAACCATATTACCCGACGCAACTTCTTTTGCAAGCCAGACCTTACCAAAAGCGCCTTGGCCCAATTTATGAGAGAACATGTAGTCACTAACTCGCGGCAGATGAAGTGGTGCATCTTCTGCGACGGCACCATCAATATTGTCACTGAAAAATGACTTGCGCTGGAGATCTGCGGAGAGGTTTGAGTGTCCTTCATGCAAATTCGCCATTGATTGCGAAATGTGTTTCGAAAATCCCAAAACATCTAATGTCAGGGTTATCTCCGCAATCTTTGGGCCTCGAAATATGACATGTCCCATAGCCACTGTTGATGCGCCCCTAGAAAGCTCTTTGAGTGTGCATGTAAAGGCAGCGCGCTGAATGTCAACCGAGATAAGGATATCATCATCGGCCACATCATAATCAAGCACAATATTTCGAAATGGTTCGATCCCCTGAGATGACCTAACACCATCGGGCAGTCGTGCGTGCTCGTCGGCGGTGTATGATTGTTCGAGCTGTTGTGCAGCTTCCACGTCGCACAAAAACTCGTCGATGCCAGCAAAGGTCTTGAAAGTCCCACAGTCGCTGAGACTCGGAAGGTGCTGGTAGCAATAAGGTGTGACGGGATGTGTGTACACGAATTCTTCGCACAGGATGGCTTTCCAGAGCTTTCGGTCTGGGCATGCAAGTGACCTCAAAGCGCACCATGTCTTTATCGCAAGTTTCCTAGTCTCAATTTGTTTCCTGGGGCACGCAAATCCACGCTCACGTTCTACTTCGTTTTGAAGCTCACAGAATAAGCTAACCTTGAACTTAGCTGCTTCCAACAAGTTCTCATTGGACTTTGCCATCGGTAAGCATCCTGATATTGGTAGGTCTCCAGTTGCTTCACGTGAATCATCTGGCCAAGTGCTGGCTTGAGGCTTTGTGAATTCATCAGCTCCGTCCGAGTCCGCTGAAGCCCCGGACGTGGTTGCGGTGCCTCGCAGAGTGTCATCAAAAAATCTAAAGCATGAGACTCTCTCGGTTGAGATACGATGCATACGAGGTTCTTGCATCATATCAGATCCTGCGTAGAGCATTGGTGGTGCAACACGCTTCTCCCGTAGTGCCACCCAGTCTACCGCGACGAGCCATGAGTGTGTTGCCACCTTAATGCCTCCTGGGGCTCCTAGCCGATCAACTGGATCAATACGCAGCAGTGCCGCAACGAAATCGTCAGCATCGCTAGATGGAGGATCTTTAACCCCAAAGACCGTGCTGATAGTTCTATACGCTCCCTCTCGAAGCGCACGTGTACGATCGTATCGTCGTTTTTCAGGGTCAAAAAAAGGAGTCACACCCACCATCATCAAATAAACAAGACACCCCAACGCCCACATGTCTATCGAGGCCTACAGCGTTGAGTTCTGCGTCGATTTGTATCTAGGAGTACAAACCACAAACCACCGGGACGCAGGGGTGAAACGCTTATGTTACAACCCGTCCAGGCTTCGGGCGCCATGAATTCTGGGGTGCCACATATTGAGCGCGCAAGTTCCTTCCGTACATCTTTAGCGAGCCCGAAGTCGGTGAGGAGGACGTGTCCGTCATCACCGAGGAGCACATTCTCTGGTTTTAGGTCGCGAAAAATGATGTTATGGTTGTGAAGATGGTCCAGGGCACACGTGATCTCTGCACTGTAGAATTGGGCCTCCGTCTCAGAGAAAAGACGATTCATTCTCCCCATCAAGGAAAACAGGTCGCCACCGGATGCCCAAGTAAGAACTAGGTAGACATGCTCGTGGTTTTGAAATGCGTACAACAGCTGGACAATGAATGGACATTGCAGCCGAGACAAAATATTTCGCTCCGCAATGACATGCGATGCCTGAATCAGAACCTAGGGAGACTATGCAGTGCTAGCGCCGCACCTGGCCATGCTGGGAAATATGGTCTTTGTCTTGGACTTTGATAGCGACAAGGCCACCGTCTTGATGTTTCCGCCGGGCGCGCCACACACAGCCAAAGGCACCTTGCCCCACTTTCTTTTCGAGTGTAAACGCGTGAAGGCCTCGTACTTCAATATCATCATCGTCGATTTGTCGCTCGACAGAACCGACGCCAACATCGGCGTCAGCAGCAGCGCGACACTCCGCAGAGACAGATGCGACCGAGCCCATCTGATGACGGGATATCACACATGGTAGTAATTATATATATACATCCACCGTGAACCTGTCATGATTTGAAACATGACCAAATCCACGATTACATGTCAAAACATCATCACGCAGAAAAATGTGCTAGCAAATCCATGTTGCTGCATGTTAGCCATTAACTAGGCTACTACTACTATTATAGGCTATGTTTTCGTGGATGATCAGTGGACTATACAGAGACCCTTAGGCTAGCCCCACTAGGGTAACGCCCCATGTGTGATAAAGCGGCGACTATCGCCCTCAGAACGCGAGTGTGGTTAAGCACAATCAAAGTGCGCTTGGCGATAAGCCAGCTACCTAGGGAGCCTAGATTCCCCTCCTTGGGCTATGCTACCCTAACTCGGGACTATGCTATCCTCCCTATGCTGGGACGCTCATACTGGCCTATGCTGGCTATGCTCAGTCTGCCTTATACTGGCTATGCTCATACTATACTATGCTGGTGCTTCATACTAGCATACTCGGATTCTAACACGGTATATACTTTTTCTTTTCCGTATCCATTTGTAAAGTTTGTGTTGTGATTTGCTGATCCGTTCGGCTTGCAGGCTTTCCGATAGACGCGTTGCGTTATCTTGGGTGGTGCTTCATACTATGTTCCGTCCATGTCTTGGATGGACGCTTCCACCATCTTCTGGGGGTCCACAAGGCGCGCTCGTCCGCGCAGGGTCCCAGGCAACTCAGCGCGTCGAGCACGGGCAGCCGCAGACGCTGGGAGGCTGAGCTCAATTCAAATAAAGATGCCAGAACGAAGGCCGACGGACCGCGCCTGGATGGTGTTAGAATCTGAGTATGCTAGTATGAAGCACCAGCATAGTATATCATGAGCATAGCCAGTATAAGGCAGACTGAGCATAGCCAGCATAGGCCAGTATGAGCGTCCCAGCATAGGGAGGATAGCATAGTCCCGAGTTAGGGTAGCATAGCCCAAGGAGGAGAATCTAGGCTCCCTAGGTAGCTGGCTTATCGCCAAGCGCACTTTGATTGTGCTTAATCACACTCGCGTTCTGACCTCGATAGTCGCCGCTTTATCATGGTAGCAGGTGCACTGTGATCGCAACCAAAACCGAAATACACACGGGCGACACCCGCACTACACGCACGAAACGCGCACGCGAATTTACATTGGAGGGCTCTATCTCGGCGCCATGACCACCGATTTGGAAAATTCTTGTTGCATCTGAAAGCCCTCGGCGTCGCCTTGGTCGCTAGGCCACTCGCTCGAAACCCGGGGGCGCAACGCAAACTCAGAACATCTATCCCCGCAGGTAGGGATCCCTACTGGATTTCGAATCCGTGAGCGCAAACGAACTCATTCAAACATCAATGGGCGATTTCAGATTGCAAAGCCAACAAATTTTATCCCCAAGTTCACGTCGGAGTTGATGCTGTGACACGAAACGCGCGAAGTCCGCCCTCGGCTATGCACGAAAAAGTCGTCTTCACCAGCCCGTAGCTCGACACAGGAGCCGAGTCAAGAGACAACCCCCACTGTAGCGAGGATCGGAAGCCTGTCGACGACACATTCCCCGCGAGATGTCACTCCCCAGGATTGCGTCGCGTCGCGCACGAGGCGCCGCAAGGGGTCGGGAAAGGGTTGCCCGCGTCCCCCGCACCCTTTTCCGCCGTGTTCGAGTTCACGGAGCGTCGGGGATCGTTCGTCTATGTAGCGCGGGAGTCCCATTTGATGCGCTCGACCATAGAGGTCGAAGACTTTGGATTCCAAGGTCTCCGCGACACTGGCGCGCACCGCGCGCGTAGCACCCGGATCGAGTTCAACCGTCGCGCGAGGCTGCCCCTGGATCCCGGCAACCAATGGGACCCCGAGCACGAGCCGCGCGGTCCCAGAGCACTGGCGCGGGGGCTCTGCGCGGCCCGGGCTTTGCCATCACGAACGACTCGGCGCCGAGCAGCCCGTCCCCGGGCGGCCCGTCGCGCTTCCAAGCCGAAGAAACGCCGGAATATGTTACCGTACATGGCCACGGCCGCGCGCAGCCCGCCAGGGTGGGCGCGGGGGCCCAACTCGCCGACTTCGGTTTGAGTTCCAGGAACTCGGGCTGTCGACAATCGAATGCCAAGAGCGCGAGTTTCGATAACTTGGCGCGCTGGATACATTTATTTCGGATTTACGGCCTCGGAATCTGAAATCGTCTATGTATTAGTCGCTCTACTTTGTCGACCTTTGGCCCCGGGATCTTCATTAGCCAGCTGATATTGGTAACGATGCGCATTACATAATGGGACCATGCTCGAGCCGCCCGCGGCTTCGCCTAAACGACAACCTCCTCAGCACGGCCGACTTTTCATCAAAATACATCAAGAAAGTGACACGAGGTGATGGGAAGAGGGAAAATCTTGTTCTGGGCCAAGGGAGCTTCGGGAAGGTCGTCTTAGTAGAAGAGAGGGCGACGCGCAGCGTAATGAGGGCTCTTTGGTCCATTATCTTGGATCTACTTCACCTGACTGGGGCAGTTTGCGAACTTGATGATGAGAGAACGGCTCGAGTCGAGAGAGACGGTAATGAGGCGCAGCTCAACTTGATGAGGAGAGAACGGCTCGAGTCGAGAGAGACGGTAATAAGGCGCAGCTCATGAGTGTACCGTGACTCCTCGATTACTTTTTCAGGACGACATCCAACGTAATATTGGGGTCCCGAAGACTAAGAACTCTCTTTGTCATTGCGGTAGGCAACGAAGGACACTTTTGCTCTGAAAATGATCGTGAAGCGAAAGCGAAGTGGCGGAAACGCAAAGCTGCTCGAATCGTTGCAGACTGAGATAACCATCCTCCAGCGGTGTGGGTCACACGAGAACGTGTTGCAGCTCTTCGACGCGTTTGACACGCCTCGGCGTGTGCTGCTCGTGATGGAGCTCGCGACGGGCGGTGACCTGCTCGGCTGGGCGACGGACGTGCACCGGCCGTTCAGCGAACGGCACGCTGCGAGCGCGACGGTTCAAATCCTTGGTGCCATTGCTTTCCTCCACGCTCAGGGCATCGTTCATCGCGACATCAAACCTGACAACGTCCTCGTCCGGGACCGAGGGAGCTTTGTGATCAAGGTTGCCGACTTCGGATGCAGCAAGATTCTCCCGATCGCCAAGAGGGGCGGTGCGCCCAACGGAGATAGTGATCTCGGGAAGCCTATCATCAACGACGATGCCTCCGAGCACGAAGCTCTCATGGAGACCTTCGTCGGAACCAAAGTCTATGCCGCGCCCGAGATCCTCCGGCACGAGCCCTACGATGCGACAGTGGACGAGTACTCGACGGGAATCCTCCTCGCATTGCTTCTCACGGGGACACATCCACTCAGCGATGTTGAGATGGACACCAACCTCGCGCTCGCCAGTAGCAATGCTCAGCGCGGGACTTCTTTCTTTCGTACAAAAGAGAGAGGCGTGGCAAATTTCTGGCTGCTTTTCCACAGGCGATGTGGCGCATCTCATCGATTTTCGCTGCGCCAGCTGGCATTCGGTCGCGCCCGAAGGGGTCGAGGTGGTCAAGGCTCTCGCCAACACAGACCCTGCGCTCCGGCCGACAGCAGACGCCGCCCTCGTGAGTTTCAAGTGGCTTGCAGATTTTGAGACTCTGGCCGACGATGCGCCGCTCTCCGATGATGTACTCTGTCGGCTTCGGAAACTTCGTGTCGATGGGGTGCAGGCCTTGGCGCTCCGCCTCGCCGCAACGTCCTGTGCCCGTGGTGCGTCAGCGAGCTATTCTTCCTTCGCTACGGCCACCGACAGCCTCTTTGAATCCCTTGACGCGGATGCCACGGGGATGCTCAGAAGGGCAGAGCTCGTTCACGCGGCCGAAGCAAGCGGACTCGGCGCGAACGACCTCGACGTCGCTTTTGACAACGCGGATCTTGATGGGACGGGCGTCGTGAGTAAGGATGAGTTGCGGGCGGCGCTTCTTTGTTCGCACCACGAGCTACTCGAAAGTCTACTTGTCGTTGCATTCGAGAGGATGGATGTCAGCAAAACCGGCACCATCTCAAAGCAGGATATTGTTGACGCTGCCAAGAGCGTCGGCATCAAGAGACTGGACATCAAAGATGTCGGTGCGTGGATCGCCGCGCACGACGAGGCCGGCGACGGGGTGCTTTCATTTTGTGAATTCAAGAATATGATGGAGCGAGTCACGGAATAATCAACTGAAAGCTAGCGCCGCGCCGTCGTCTCGCACCTCACACATCCCGACGTGCGTCCCGCGCCACAGAGCACCTCGCGCCGATGTTTAGCAGACATCAAATTAGAGAGGCTAGACCAACGGGAAATCGGGGTGTTTCGGCGGAACAAGGGTCATGTAAACGCGGCTATGGTTTACCCCAAACAAAAACTAGGTACAATCCACTCAGGGGCCATTTTACTCCGCTGACGCTACTTAAAACGACGCCCTGAGTGACTGTACCTATTTTCCCTCGTCGCTACGCTCCTCGGGGTCGCTGACGCTCCTCCTCACTCGCTTCGCTCGTTCGGCAGTACTAGCATGATGGTAGTAGGGTAGTGGTAGAGTAGCGTACTGTACTGTAATATAGTCATGGAGATATAGAGATAGAGACAGAGAGACAGACAGCAAGGTCAGTCTATATTCTTTGCACTCGCCCATCATACTTACCCTGAGATCAATGTACTTGTAATCCGCGCCGGCTCATTAGCGAACTAGGACTCAAAGGAGGCACAGGAGGCTGTTCGCCCCCGGAAATTCGAGGAACTCAGAGACGTAGGTGTCGGGGTGGGGCTCGAGTCCGCACGCGAGGCGCGCGCGTTCTCGGGCTGCGGCGAGCGCCGCCAGCACGCGGGGCTTCAAGTTCGCGAGCCAAGAGGCGGCTCTCTCCGGAGTCGCCGAGGCCTTGGGGTTCACGAGCCCATTCTGGAGACTCTCGGCGAAGCAAAGGTGCATCGCGACAAGGAAGGGCGAAGATCCGGAGAAGAGCGCGCGCGACTCCGCAAAGGTAATGTGCTGGTTTGTCGTTTTCCCGCAGAGAACCACACACCTGGACGTGGTCAGGTGCCTCATCAGCACATCTGCATCCTCAGAGCCGATCGAGCACCACATAGTTGACCTATATATACCTCTTAGGTTAGGACCATCGTGCACCTTTTGACTAAGGGGGGGGATAATAGCGGGTTTTTCTCTTTTTTGAACGCAGGATGAAAACCTTCGTTTTTCTACGTATCAGGTTGTTTATCATCATTTTTTTATATATGATAAATTTTTACCATTTTGGGAAATTCAATTTAAACTTCAACCTAGCGCAAACGAGCGAAGCGAGTTCGCGAACGAGCGAAGCGAGTGAGGAGGAGCGTCAGCGACCCCGAGAAGCGTAGCGACGAGGGAAAATAGGTACAATCACTCAGGGCGTCGTTTTAAGTAGCGTCAGCGGAGTAAAATGACCCCTGCGTGATTGTACCTATTTTTTCTCGAAGTTTGCAGTCAAGTGGAGGTCCGCCAGCCTCCGACGGCCAAGCGCCAGGACTACCTCAAATTTGACTCGTCCGATGGCACCAGCTAAGACTGCTATGCGATATATCGTCCAATAGAGACCATGCTTCCTCAGAACGATGGACTCTAGTGCCCGCGGTTCAGCGCGAAGCTGCTCCTGATTGCCTTTCTTCGCGAAGTCGCAAGACAGCGCTGTCGTAGGAATGCCGCTGGGCGTCGTCGACAAGGACTTCGTACGCATCATTCAGGTGCGCCATGATCGTCGAGCTTTCCTCAGAATTATTGCGGTCGGGGTGATGGAGCTTGGCGAGAGAGCGGTATGCTAGCTTAATGTCGCCCACTGACGCCATCTCCTCAACTCCGAGGGCCTCGTAAAGTGATTGTCCGCCCTGCGCGACACACCTAGCGGCTTCGATGACGAACTTGCACGCCACTGCGGCCTCTGCGTGCAGTGGTTCCCGAGACCTACAATCGGTGCTAACTTTTCGTATGCGAGAAAAGGCTGACATCGGACGCTGAGCCGGACTCGTCGAGATTTTCGGTGGCTGCGCGTGCAAATGCATTCATCCCTTGCATCCTTTTGTGTGGCTTAGCATCCTGTCTCAAGCCGGGCTCGCCATTACCATCGCTCTCATCCGTCTCTACCAGCACGTGGACAGTGCCTCGGTCGTGCGTGGTCTTGGCCGCGCTTGCGCTCCTAACCTTTCCCTTCTTGTAGACGAAGTCTTCCTCCTCCACGGCGTCCCGCAGACACTTCAGGGAGACCCAGCCGTCGACGGGGTATTCGATGCGGCCCCGCATGACCTGGCGCGTGGCGCAGTTGTCGGTAATATACGTGCAATCTTCTTCGATAAGGTGCACCGTCTCGCCTGGCTCCAAAACTGCGACCTTCAGCGACGTTGTATCGAGTTTCGAGCGAACGACCGCGCCGGGCGCTCTCACCGTCCGTGTACTCATCATGAGCCAGTCGGGTTCACAAAAGAACGAAGAATCTGATGTTACATGTAAAAATCAACGCCGCCCCGGACCCCGAGGACCCCGAGTAGCTATAGAAAGTTAGGATAGTTTACTAGCTTCCTAACGTCGCTATGACGTCAATCAGACTACTATCCAGCAGGTGCACTGTCCGGCGACTGTGCAACCTCGCTGAGCCTGGTGCTACCTGGCACGTCGCTGTCACAGAGACAGACAGCGGCGCAGCAGTGCTCGCGCAAAGGAACGGCCATACCCTCAAATAAATGAAAAGTCGCACAAATTAGACTAGGCTAGGTTCTACATGCCATAGCCCGGCTCGACAGCCACAGGTGGCGCAGCAGTGTTATGAATTCCATGGAGGGCATCAGTTGTGAGCTTGTTTGAGCTCTGGAGTTCGAACGAGTCGATTCTCAGCACTCGTTTTGTTTGTTGTTGAGCCTTTGCAGCGAACCGACAATTAGGTGTGTAGGGACTAGTACTATCTCGCTAACGCGCGTTCCACGGGGGGGAAACGGGCTCTTCTGGGCGTGTGGTGCGAGGAGTTTGAGGACTCCGCTCTGCGCGAATGGCTCCCGTCAAGGCGTTACTAATCGATGGCCCAGCGCCGTGGCTGATGACATGATATGGCCTCATTAGCGCACACGGCCGAGCGTTGCGCCATGCTGGGGCTAGAAGCACTCGAAGCTGTGCCGTCAGTGGGAATCGCTGGTCAGACGCATCTTGCGTTCCTTCCATTGTTAACGCACGTGACCAGAAGCTGCGTACTATAGATGACCCACGGAATGCCACCGGGAGCATCGGGACCCTAGATACCATGAATGTGTAGCTGCAGCTCGGCGCGGAGAAGATCGGAAAGTTTCGAGGCATCGCGCGTATGTCTCCAGATGCCATCCTCTCCGCATTCGTACCTGCAGGGGCCACTGCCGGGCCAGGCGGATTGGAACGATCGCAACCAACGTTTTACGCACCTCATGGGCGATGACAACCATATCTGCTTGTTGGGAGCCTGCTTGTTGATGACCCACGAACCGTCCAAACATTTAATACTCAGAACTCCCGAAGCAAGCTCGCACTCGACGTCATCACGCTCCTGTTCAAGATCGTCCACGGCGTCTAGTATCGCTTCCAGGGTCTGATCCGCAGCGGCGTGATACGCCAACATCGATAATATCTTCGAAGACGACGGCGCGCGCGGATCTCCAGTTCTCACGTATTTCTTTACAACAAAATCCAGACTGCTGAATGCGTACTTTCGTAAGGCCGCTGCACCGAGACTGCGTGTGCACTGGAACAGCATGATAGCGTGATGCAGCCAGAATCACAGCCAGAACCACGAGCTACTGGGAGTACGTGATGTACGCGCACCTTCGCGGCCACTAGAGGGCTGCACGGCGTAGCGTACGCGCACCTCCGCGGCCACTAGAGGGCTGCACGGGCGTAGCGTTGCACCTTGCTATCTGCGGTGCTCAAACATCTCCTGCGGTCGTTCGCGGTTCGCTCGCGCCGACGAAGCTTCTGGTTCGGTTTTCGAGGCCG
>Ga0257106_1000478_pt1 | contig 23773 bp, 20 predicted proteins | sample LP_taG_3_FD_190177 | JGI IMG/M metagenome (GOLD analysis project Ga0257106, IMG submission 190177) | Marine microbial communities from Northeast Subartic Pacific Ocean, Canada - LP_J_2011_P26_10m | ecosystem: Environmental > Aquatic > Marine > Oceanic | place: Canada: Northeast Subartic Pacific...
AAACGAGGGGGCTTTTTTGTGCGCTGATGAGAGTCTTTGATTCAACGATCACCACTGGCATTCGATCAGGATCATGGAGCGACCACAATCCTTAAAAGATGGCAATCAATCCAGACACGCCTACTTCTGTTGATTTGATTGAGTGTTCACAACACTGTGGGATTTGTGAGATTCATTCCGATGTTGAACATCTGCGTGAACTAGAAATCTGGCGCAATCGGCATTGGTTACTGCGTCACCATCCGCATCCTTCTCCCTTGCTTGGTTGGTGTTTGCTCGATGCTCGTCGCCATCTCGCTGGTGCAATCGACTTTCTGGGTGATGAAGCCGGCGAATGGGGAACAGTTGTTCAACAAGCTTCCAAGCTTGTTCAAAAGGTGAGCGGCTGCGACCGGGTTTACTTGATTGCCTTTGGGGAGGGCGCGCGTCATCTTCACCTGCATCTCATCCCTCGGTTTCAGGCGGATCAGCGCAGCTCGGCATGGAGTGTGGCTGATCTCTATCGCGATGTAGAAGCTGGTCGACAGCCCTTTGTTCAAAATGAAAATGTTCAGGAATTTCTCGTGGCTGCTCGTCTTCAAGCTCAGAACGGTTTCATGATTGGACTCAAAAAGAGCTAGTCCAAGGATTTGCCTTCTGTTCGATTGTCAAGGGGAAGTTCTGGAGCCTTGATCTCTTCACGCTCAGATGTTGAGTTGAGGTTATTCTTCTCTGCCTTCTCAACGAATCTCATGTTGTCGAGAAAAGGCATGTCTTCGATTCTGGGTACATCTTTGAATGGCTTCTTGCCATGAATGGTTTCTGCTATATCACTTTCCTGTATGTCTGAGTCGATGAGTTGTTTGGAGATTGGGGTTTGAATATTGGGCTTTTCTTTGGGCCCTACAATGTCAACAGCTGTGCGTTGAACGACAAGTCGAAATCGAAGCCCTTGCCGTTTATTGATCTCTTCTTGAACGGCTGAGACTTGTTTGAAAGTTGGCAGTTCTGGGTCTGCAACACGCACGACGACTCGAACGACCGGTGGGTTTTGATCCCAGTCAATATCAACTTTCTCCATATCAACTTGCTTTTTGTCTCCAAAAGTTAAGGTCTCGCGCGTTAGAAATTGTTCAATAGTCTTTTCCACTGAATCGCGCGTATTTTCTTTGTTTGCTTGTCCAAGAAGAGTGATAAAACTGCTCCCTAGCGGAATCAGTAATAAACCTGTGAGTGCAAAGTTTGCAGCTCCTAAATGGCTTCTCTTGAGTTCTTGTCGAAAGTGGGAATCCTTGCAGGCCATTAAGACCAATCCCCCGGTCAAAATGCCAAGAAGGTTGGTGGCAAATAGGAGACCGGCTCCTAATGCTTCTTCCCAGTGCGCATGGGATAGAAGTAGCCCCATCACGCAGATAGGCGGTACAAGAGCAACTGCAATGGCAGTTCCTGCAAGTGAGCTCACTGCATCACTGCGTAGCTTGGCGTAAGTGGCCAGTCCACCGGCGACAAGAGCGATTCCTAAGTCGAGAAGATTCGGCGATGTACGTGCTGCGACTTCTGAACCGAATTGAGGCAAACCGGCCAGCTTCCCCAGCAGAATGGAAAGGACAGTGGTCGCGAGCACGCCCACCATCAGCGTTCGCAAGGAACGGGTGAGTAGGGGGATGTCACCAAAGAGCACGGCAAAAGCGGCAGCTCTTAGAGGCATGATCCAGGGAGCCACGACCATCGCTCCGATCACGACGGCGGGGCTGTCGGCGAGTAAACCCAGGGTTGCGATCAGCCCTGCGCCGATACTCAGCACGATGAACACTTCATCGAGTGCCGCATCGCTTCCAAAGCTGCGCTTCATGCGATCGAGCTTGCTGGGTTCGATGCTGGCCATGAACTCCGGTGTAGATGGTTTTATTTTGATGGCATGTCAGCGCCAACCCGAACGCGAGCTCAGCAAAAGTAGAACTTTCGGTTGAGACGCGTCATTGCTGAAGGGGTTCCAGAAGCAATCTGAGAAGTGCATCAACGGATGAACTATTTGAAGGAGTGTGATTTCCCCCAGATGGGTGATGGACTTGGACGCATTTCCGTTTTATGAAAGGGGGAGACGTCCACTCAAGACATGGCAACCAGCAATCAAATTTGTGCCTGTGATCCCTGCGCCTGCGCAGTCTCTGTTGAATCCGCTGTCGAGAAAGATGGCAAGGTGTATTGCTCACAGCCTTGCGCTGACGGACACGCTGGCTCCGAGGAGTGCTGCAACAGTTGCGACTGCTGCTGATCTTTAGATGTTCGGCGCATGCCCTTTCGGACTAAATTTGCGCTTTGCTCCCTTCTGCCTTGGAATTCATTGTGGAATTTCAAGGATTGACGCACCCTTCTATTAACTTAGGTGCGTCGTTTGCTCCGGAGGTGATCAGTTTGCTCATGCGGAAACGTCTTTGCTGAAATGAAAAACTTCGCTACAACTTGGCTCGCTTAAGCGTTTCATTGGTTGTGTGGTAACGAGTGCTTTCACCCATTACTCCTCGTTGATTTGATGTTGAAAGTGTTCAGCCTTAGATATTGTGCGAAAGCATAATCAGCCGCAAAGTGAAGGTGTTTTTGCGGGTGAAAATCACAGAGCCAAAAAAATCCAGCTAAAGCATAGATTCCATGCTGAAACTGGGTTGATGTCTAAAGCCGATGACCTGACTTGAACAGGCGACCCACGCTTTACGAAAGCGTTGCTCTACCAGCTGAGCTACATCGGCAGCTTTAGGAACTTAACATTTGGCATTGTGCAGCACAGGGTTTGAGCGACAGCGACTCTCAAAAACAGTTGGATCCAGAACTGAAGGCGCGGCTCCTTCAGGAAGCGCGCACTCCTTGGCGGTCGCTACGGCGCTTGCTCTGGCTCGCTCTCTTCGCTTCCGGAGGGCTTGGTCTCTTCGTGATGACCTTCAGAGTCACTGCTGGCAACGATGTTGTCCTCAGTGACCTGTTCATCCAGATCAGCGCTGTTGCTGTCTTCGGCAGTTTGCTCTGGTTCGATCGAACTCGCGAGACTTGAATCTGGCGCATTAGGGAGATTCAGTCCTTCTGCGTTTGGGTCGTTCAAAGCGTTGGAGTCAGAGTCTGAGAGATCCTCCTCGTCCTGCTCGATGGATGGCTCAGGAGGTGGAGTCGTCTCGATGGTCTTTTTAGGTTCCTTCGGTTCATCAACTGTTGATGTGTTGACGTCTGCCATGTCCCAATCCAACGTCTCCAGGCGAAGGAGACCCAACCCGAGTGAAAACCTTGAATCCTCAAGTTGTAGGTCACTCATCGCTATTGCTCCTTCAATGGCCATCGAGGGACGCGTGAGAAGCCAGATCGATTGAACCAGCTGATTCCATTGCCAAAAAATGACGGCCAGCAGTGGAGTTGCGATCAGCAGGCTTTGAAGGCGATGTCCACTTCTTACGGGAGAGAGATCCGCGATCAGCAGCGAGGAGCGATCGATCCACCAAAACAATGCAAGCAAGAAAATGGCCCCTGCTGCTCCCGTCAGTTTTAAGAGCAGGTTGTCCTGAGAGTGACTGATTTTTCGTTGAAAGGTTGTCCGCCCTTTTAAGGGTTGACGCACGAGGAGAAGGGAGCCCCAATCAACAGGCCGTTTCCAGAGCAAGACTCCAGGAGCAACAACGGCGATCCCCCAACAGAGAAAGCGTTCGATAGAGGGCACCGGACCTAGATCTGAGCCAGCCAAGATCAACCGAAGCAGCTGTAGCTCCAGTGGAATGGCTCCAATTGCCACCAACTGGAGCCAGAGAAGCGGCTCGTTTCGAGGCGACATTAGGTGGCGAGCTTGCGGCGCTGGGTCACGAGCTTGTAGCTCTCAACAATGTCGCCGTCCTTCCAATTGGCAAAGCGATCACAGCCGATACCGCATTCAAAGCCTGTGGCCACATCCTTGACGTCGTCTTTGTTGCGGCGTAGGGAATCGAGATCTCCAGCGAAGACGATTTCTTTGCCGCGACGGACGCGCACCTTGCAGTTGCGTTGAAGTTTCCCGGTCGTGACATAACAACCAGCAACAGCGCTCTTGCCGATCGTGAAAACGGCACGAACTTCTGCTTCTCCAAGGGACTCTTCCACAAGTTCCGGTTCCAGGAGACCTTCCATGGCCAACTGGATGTCTTCCAGCAGCTTGTAGATGACGTCGTAGTCGCGAACGTCAACGCTGTTGGCGTCTGCCGCTCGTTTTGCGCCTGAGGCCATCGAGGTGTTGAAGCCCACGATCACAGCGCCAGAGGCTGCTGCTAAATCGACGTCAGTTTCCGTGACTTCGCCTGGTGCGGACAACAAGACACGAACTTGTACCTCGTCTTTCGGTAGCTGTTCAAGCGAGCCAAGGATCGCCTCCACACTGCCTTGAACATCGGCCTTGAGAATGAGATTGAGCTCTTTGAGTTCGCCCTCTTTGGCTTGGCCAGACATTGCCGTGAGTGACACGCGACGTGAGGCCATCTGTTGCGCCAGGCGACTCGCTCGGGCATCGGAGGCACGATCGCCGACGACGGCGCGTGCTGACTTCTCATCGGGGTAGACCTCAAACTCATCACCTGCTGTTGGCACCTCGCTGAAGCCAAGAGCTTCCACAGCACAGGAAGGACCTGCTTCCTTCAAACGGCCGCCGCCGTCATCCACCATGGCGCGGACTTTGCCCAGAACGGGGCCTGCGGCGAGCACGTCACCAGTACGCAATGTTCCGTTTTGAATCAGCAATGTGGCCACAGGACCTTTGGCCTTGTCGAGATGGGCCTCGATCACAGTGCCTTTTGCGAGTCGATCGGGGTTGGCTTGTAGGTCCTCAACCTCGGTAACGAGGAGGATCATTTCAAGCAACTTGTCGATATTTTCTCCGCGGAGGGCACTGACGGGAACCATCACCACATCGCCTCCCCAATCTTCCGCCAGCAGGTTCTGTTCAGAGAGTTCCTGTTTGACGCGATCGGGAGAGGCTCCCTCTTTGTCGATCTTGTTGATGGCCACAACAACCGGCACTTCTGCCGCCCGTGCATGGCTGATCGCTTCAAGGGTCTGAGGACGAACCCCATCGTCTGCCGCGACCACCAAGACGGCAACGTCAGTGACTTTGGTGCCTCGAGCACGCATCGCGGTGAACGCTTCGTGCCCTGGAGTGTCCAGGAAGGTGAGCCTCTGAGGGGCATCGTTGTGCTGAATCTCGACTTGATAAGCACCAATGTGTTGAGTGATTCCCCCAGCTTCTCCAGCTGCAACGCGGGCTTGGCGGATCGCATCGAGAAGGCTCGTCTTGCCGTGGTCGACGTGACCCATGACGGTGACGACGGGTGGACGGCGAATGAGATGGGCGCGGTCTGTCTCTTCGATCATCTCGACGGTCTTCTTAGCCGCCTCCTCGACATCATCCTGGAGCACAGGTACGCCGAATTCTTGAGCCACAGCTTCAATGGTGGGCATGTCCAAGGTCTGCGTGACCGTGGCAATGACCCCTTTGAAAAACAGGGATTTGATGATTTCAGAGCTCTCGATGCTGAGCATGTCAGCGAGCTCTTGCACCGTCAGGTTGTCCTCGGGGACAACGATCATCTCGGGCCGTACCTGTTTGGCTTCCCTTGCGGCACGAAGCTCCATCGCACGGCGACGCTGACGCTGGCGAGCGGTTTCTTTACGCCGCTTCCTGATGGCAGCAACTGGCTTCGGAGCTGGCTTGTGCTTGGTTCTTGGCTTGGAAGGACGGGCCAAGCTGGCGGAGAGCACTATCGCCTGGCGTTCACCAGCGAAGCCTCCAGTCTCAGCGGTTAGGGCATCATCGTTTTCACCGATGATATGGACCTTTTGACGCTGTTTTTGAGGTGATTTACTGCGTAGCGCCTCTAATTTGGCGCTGTCATCCCAGTCAGGCCGTCCAGGCCTGCGCTGACCACCTGTTCCTGGACCAGGCCTGAAGCCTGGACGCCTTGGTGCTGATGGTGGGGTGGCTGTAGGACGCGAAACAGGCGGGGTGGCCTTGGCTCCTCCAGCGGCAGCTTCACCGCTACGCGTTGCAACAGGCGTGCCATCAACACGTCTCGGCGGTGGCGCTGACGGTCGGTTATTCGGCTTTTGGAGCTGCATGAGCTCACCGGGGGCCACTGGCTTACGCATCCCTGGCATGCCACCAGGACGGGGAGCTCCAGGTCTTGCTGCACCAGGGGGACGTCCTTGTCCATCGCCGCGGCCACCGGCGCTGTCTTGACTGCCATCTCTACGGATGGGTTTGCCGACCAATTCCAGCGAACTCGCGGCCGAGCGGGGTTGCCCCGGCTTAGAGGGAGCATCTCCAGGACGTGTTGGAGCCCCTGGACGTTGAGCGCCTGCAGGGCGTTGCGGCATGTTGGAGCGCTGGCCTGGAGGCCCGCTTGGCCGAGGACTCACACCAGGGCGTTGTCCGATTTGACGTACGGGGGCACCAGGAGCAGCCCGCTTGGGCTGTGGCCTGCCTACGAGTTCTGGTTTGGGTGCGGGTCGCTGCGGCGCCCCTCGGTTCACCGGTGCTTTTGGTTGCGGACGTGCTGGTGGCGCTGTAGGCCTAGGGCTGCTGGCTTCGCTACCAGGACGCTTCACCGGTGAGGTGCCTGTTGGTCGAGCCGGAGCGGGCGTCGGCCTAGCAGAGGTGGGCCTTGCAGGAGCTGATGGAGCAGAGGCGGTAGAACCGGGTGCTGAAGGCTTTGGCGCTGAGGGCGCTGGGGCTGCCGCTGGGATGGGACGTGGTGTAGGCGCAGAGGGTGCTGCTGCAGATGGTGCTGACGCGGCCACTGCGGGGGCGCTTGGTCGGCTCACCGGCTTTTGCGGTGCTGCTTGACGCGACACGGGCTGCTGCACGATTTGGGGCAGAGGTGCCCCTGGTCGTGAAGGTGCAGAGGGTTTGGGCGATGGTTTTGCTGCCGCGGGAGCCACAGGTTTGCTGGGCATGGACGGGGCTGCTGGGCTAGATGCCTTTTTGACCGAGAGAATTGCTTTTCCAGGCGCGGGCTTGGCAGGAGCAGACGCGACTGCGCTCCCACCCTGCTTTAGAAGGTTTCGGATTTTGCCGGCTTCTGTATCGCTGATGGAGCTGCTATGGCTCCTTGCCGCGATGGACAGCTTCTCGGCGGCATCCAGGACATCTTTGTTCTCCAAGCCAAGGTCCTTGGACAACTCATAAATTCTGACTTTGCCGCTGCTGGTCATTCAGGTCTCCGGTCGGTCCGGGCACGGTGTGCCTCGGGGCTCCACACAAGTGGTGCCAGTGTTCATCTTGCCTCAGCGGCTGCAACCCGAGGTTCGGTGAGCCGCTCTTGCAGCGCCGTCATTAAGTCGTCAGAAACCTGGCAACGCAGGGATTTCTGAAGCCTTTTGCGGCGGCGAGCCTCTTCAAAACAGGCCTCAGTCGGACAGAGGTAGGCCGATCGGCCCATTCCCTGATCGATGAGGACCCCCTCCTGATGGTCACGAATCACTCGCAAAAGCATGCTTCGATCAAGCAGCTCACGGCAGGCGACACAGCGACGGAGGACGGGGCGCGAAACGTTCACCGGGCTCCTTCCTCGTCATCGTTTGTGCTGGGGGCAACCTCAGAATCGGGTGCATCGTCCTGTTGTTCAGACTGTGCTTCAGCCTGAAGTTCAGTCTCCGCTGTTTCTACTGACTCCTCGACGGCTTCTGACACTGGCTCTTCTCCTGATGCTTCAGCGTCCTCGTAATACTCTCCATCCTCCGTGTACCCCTCCTCATCTTCTGGAAGGGGATAGAGCTCACGAAGTCGGGCGTCTTCTTCGGCCCTGGCTGCTTGTTCAATAGCTATGCGCTCCTCCGCCTCGCGCTGAAGGGCTTCCTCCTCTTCTCTCTGCGAGATGAGCTCAGTAACAACAGCATCTTCTGAAGCTTGGTCATATTCAGTTGAATTCTTGATATCAATTTTCCAACCCGTTAATCGAGCGGCAAGACGAACGTTTTGGCCTTCTCGGCCGATGGCAAGACTGAGTTGATCGGGTGGCACCAAAACATGGGCGTGTTGCCCCTCTGGATCAACAAGACGCACCACCTCGACTCGAGCTGGACTAAGCGAGTTGGCGATGTACTGGCTGGCATCTTGTGACCAGCGGATGACATCAATTTTTTCGCCACGGAGTTCATTCACGACTTGTTGAATGCGTGAGCCCCGGGCTCCAATGCAGGCTCCAACAGGATCAACTTCTCTCTCGATGCTGTCGACGGCCACTTTGGTGCGAGGTCCTACTGATCTGGATGGAGGATTGGCTTCACGGGCTACGGCAACGATGCGTACTGAGCCCTCCTGAATTTCAGGAACCTCATTTTCAAAGAGGTACACCACCAGCCCTGCGTTGGCTCGACTCACAAACAGTTGAGGCCCACGGCGAGCCACTTCGCTGACCTCCTTAAGGAAGACCTTGAAGGTGGCGTTGGCGCGGTAGTTGTCGTTAGGGAGCTGATCTCGCCTGGGTAATTCAGCTTCGACCTCGGGGCGTCCGAGACCTGAACTCACGGCCATGATGATCGACTGACGCTCGAATCGAATCACGCGTGCGGTCAGGACTGGATCCTCAAGATCTGCGAATTCCTCTTGGATCATCCGTCGCTGCTGATCACGCAGCTTTTGAGCCAAAACTTGTTTGGTCGTGGCAGCTGCCATGCGACCGAAGTCTTCTTTCTCTGGAGTGACATCGAGTACGACGGTGTCGCCTGCCTGGGCATCTTCAGCCACCTGCATCACCTCAGCCAAGGCAATCTGGTGGTCTTCACTTTCAACGTCATCAACAATGATTTTGCTGGCGAGCACCCGATATCCCTCTTCGTCTAGATCGAGGGCGACATCAAAATTGCTGAAGTATTCCTCGTCAAACGGATCTTCACTGATCCCTAAATAAAGTGTGCGCCGATAGCGCTCGTAGCCTTTTAAGAGTGCTTCCCGTAAGGCAGCCTCAACGACCTGAGGGGCGAGTTTCTTTTCCTCGCTGATGTCTTCGATCAGGTTGCTGAGGCCGGGGAGAAGGACGAGAGCCATCGAGGACGGGAGTGAAAGTCTGGGAGGTGAGTGAGATTGGGAAGAGGCTTAAAGGGGTCAGCCTGTGGGACTTGTGAGCTCAACAGAGACAACGCAGTCCCGCGGGATCTGCTTAATTCGCCCGTGAATACTGATTTTGATGTGATTTTCCGTTCGCTCTAAAAGGGTTCCGGAGTGCTTGTGTTGCGTCCCTTCGGTGTCACGTTGAATCACGTCGACCGGATAGCGACGAAAAGTCTGGAAATCGCGATCCGATTGAAGATGTTCTCCGATCCCTGGACTGCTGATCTCAAGGACATAAGCCTCGGTGAGAAGAGCAGAACTCTCCAGGGCTTCTCCCATCAGTGCACTGAAACCGGCGCAATCATTCAAAGTCACATCGTCTCCGCTGGGACGGCGAATTTGAATCTGCACCGTCATCGGTTGCATGTGGGCTAGGGCCTGCAAATCAGCCAGCTCAAACCCATGGTCTAGGGCTGTGGCAGATGCCAATTCCTGCAGATCAGGGAGTAAGGGATGGGGCAAGAACAATCGGAGGGTTGTCGGGCACCGGCCCGATGGTTGATGCTGCGATCACCCTCCCGGAGAGAGGAACTCACCAGGCCAATCAATAATGTAGTTGATTGGCCTTTCAGGCATCAGTCGCAACCCTGCACCGAAATGCGATAGCTGAATCCCGTTGCTGCAGGATCATTGCCAGCACCAATTTTGAAGTTCACCTGACTAACAGCTTTCCCTTGAGGAGTCTGGAATGGACCGAACTGAGCTCCGGTTCCTGTTGGTGGCTTCATGAATTCTTTGACAACTCTTAGATTGCTTCCATCCGAAAATTTTAGAAATGCTTCGACTGGATAAGAACCAGGGTTGCTGTCCGTTGAATCTGCCGTGAAGAAGAGTTTGTAAGAGGCAAAAGGTTGGTTTACGACAAAATCGGTATTCCAGTTGGTACGGCCTATCAACGCTTTGTTGCGCTGAACTCTTTTTTTGACGATGTAGGGCTTAGGACCGTCACCGTTTCCGCCGATCGGCATCAAAAATGTGCAACCCGCTTGAGCTGCGGGTGCATGAGCAAAAATCAGCGATGAGCATGCTGCGACCACCCCAAAAGTTGTGGCCAATTGAAAATTCTTATTTGCGAGTGAAGGCATATTTTGTGTTGAAGTTGTTAAGGTGTTTTTACACCCTTATTTTCAATTTGCTCTAGAAGAACATTGACTGGGATTTGGGTCGAAAAACGGCATGCACAGGTTTCACTAGAGGCCAAGGTTCCATGCTCCCAGTACTTGTTGCTTCCAGTGCCGCCGCCGCAGAAGCCGTAGTAGTCACATTGATCACGGCAAAGCGTTGTTCCAATGGTCATGTCTTGGAGCAATTGCCGAAACGTCTCGGTTTCGGCGGCATTAATAAGAGATTGATCACGAATATTCCCTAAGTTGAACAATCCATATTTTTTGGTTTCGACGGAGAGAAGTTCAGGGTCAAAAGTGGAAAAATTGCCAGCCGAGTCAACACTCAGGATTGAGAATGGGCGATTCATTTCATTCTGTAGCAGTCTTTGTCCGCCAGCCATCATCTCCGTGATTTGCTCGAATTCACGCAGGCGAATCGGAAATCCGTCCCTTTGATTGCACTCCCAAAAGCATTTTAAGAAGTTGTGATATTGCTTTTCTCGACTCAGTCCTTGCATGGAAGAGCTGGCGTTAACGCCTTCCTGCTCTTCTACATTGAAGCCAAGATCATGAATCCCATTGTCACGGAAAAAGGAGTACATCCTCTCAGGATCTTCCATGGCCGCACTCGTGAGTACAGCAATCGCATGGATAGGAATCGCATGATCTTGAAGTTTTCGAATGCCGCGCATTGTTAAAGCATGAGAGCCCTTGCCATTGCGAAAACGGCGATGGGAATCATGGATCTCTTCTGGCCCGTCAACACTGACCCCCACAACAATTTGATTGCGCTGAAAGCACTCACACCATGCATCGTTGATCAACGTGGCATTGGTTTGCACATGCTGCTCAATCTGAACCCCTTGCTCCTGCAACTCAGCTGTTTGCTCACGCAAGATGGCACTGGCCTCGTCGTAAAAGCTGCAGGGCAAAGTCAGCGGTTCTCCTGCATGCCAAAGGATTGAAAGATGAGGGCCCCAAAAGGGGCTCTCATACACCCTGTTGAGCAAGACAGGTAACTGATTGAGATCAAAGATCCTTCGTTTCTGGCGATCAGGCAAATAGCAGTAACTGCAATCAAGATTGCAGAGTGATGTTGCCTGAATCACCAACAGGCCTATCGGTCCGTAATCAGCGTGGTTCACCAATTGGCGAAACCTGCGCGATAGCCATTGGCGAAGCCGCCGCCGCCGCCGTTGCCAAAGGCACGTCCACGGCCACCACCGTTGCCGAAGGCGCGGCCGTTACCGTTTCCCCAAGCTCGAGCAATGGTTTGGCCGTCTTGGGGATTACTACTCGCCGATAATCGCGCCCAAGCGTCACTCGAGAGCTTTTCAATGCGCTGCTCTAGAGCATTCCCAAGATCTGGCTCGCTGAGAACAGCCGAGTGGGAGGCGTCTATCAAGACAGAGCTTGAAGCGAGGATTGCAGCGATGCTCAGCAGGGTTGTTTTTTTCATGGAAGAAGTGATACGTAATTGCGTAATTGGGGCTTGAAAATAAGGCTCAGGATCCCTTAGACAATTCAGCTGTGGTTGCAAGCACGATGGTGAAGAAATCGCCGATCATGTTTTCGCTGAGTCCTACCTGACTCTTGGGACCGATCCACTTGTTGACAGCTGTGCGTACGTCTTTGTTGTCGTCCACATAGGCAGTCAGCATCCGACCGATGGCCAAGTTGCTGTAATTGAGAAGGTGAGGTGTGGTGTCTGCGACAACACAGCCCACGCTGGATCGTGCATAAGGGAATGCGGGGACAAGATCAGCATCAGGAGCTGTGGCTTGACGATTGGCCTTCAGCCAAAGGGTGTCTCCACCAAGGAATTCAACCGTGCCGTTCTTCAGTCCGGCAAGAGCCTCTGTGGGGGTCGAGAAGAATTGGAATTGGGCTTCATCGATGGATTTCGCCAGCACTGCCGCTGCAGCGGTGTCTTTCACAACACCAATTGTTTTGCCTTTGAGGCTGTCTGGTGTTCCGTCATTCCCTTTGGGAGCTAAGACACGCACGCCACTTGTTGCGAAGGGCAAGCTGTAAGTAAGCGTTCTTTGTCTCTCCCAAGTGAACGCAACGCCACACGCAATATCAGCTTCACCGGAACGAATTTTGTTCAGTCCATCCTGAGCAGACTTGATCGAAACAGGCTCGATCACAATGTTGTCTGACTTGTTCTCGGAAGCTGATTTGAGCTGATCGCGGATGGCATTAAGCACCACGAAAGAGAGACCTTCGTACTTGCCGTCTTTCTCATCAACCATGGGGAGCACATCATCAACGACGACTGCTCTGAGCTTTCCAGTCTCAAACACATTGCCTGACTGGCCTGAAGCTCCTTTTTCACTTGTGGGAGCTGACTTTTGGCAGGCCACAAGGCCAACCGAAGTAAGCGCGATCAGGCCAGTAGCGGCCGCTTTGAGCAAGCGCATGATCGAGATGTGATGACGTACTTGACGGTAGTAATAGACACGAATTTGGGACTTGTGCCAGCCCAGGATTGGATCATGCACGATCGGGATCAGCTTTCAGTCTGGGTGCCCTCGACCTCAACAAGGGCGATTTCTTCGTAGCGATCACCAGGCATCTCTGTGCCTCGTTTGGATACGTCTTGATTGATGCAAGAAGCCTTCTGCTCGTCAGTTTTTAGGTATTGACAGACGCGAGCCCAAAGCTTGCTGCGGCTCCCGGTGGCACCACGACTGAACAAGACCTCGTCGCCTCGATCAGCGTTCTCATTGATCTCGATCTGACAGAGCTCGCATCGAAGTTGCATGTTTGACGACACGGTCATGGCTCTGTTTAGAAAAAAGGGTCAATCAAACTAAGGCCGTCCTTCCTCTTCAAGTGAGTTGCACGATGCGCGTGCTCCAGTCGTAAGAGCGGGGCCATTAGCGTGACGATCCTTATGTGTTCATGATCCTTGGCCGCCGGCATGAAGGTTTTGCAAATCATTCGCTGTTGTTGCCTGACAGCCCTTGTGGTCATGTCTTGCTTCGGCAGCCTCCCCGTTCAGGCTGCTGATCTGTCTTTTACAGCCGGTGGCCACAGCTTTGTTGCCAACGCCGTCCGGGAGGTTGCGCCTTCGGTTGTACGGATTGACACCGAGCGCTTGATTGAACGGCAGCCTTTTGATCCGAATCTGATTGATCCTCTCCTGCGCGACCTCCTGGGAGAACCGGGTTATGGGATGGGACCTGAGCGACAGCGGGGTCAGGGGTCAGGCGTTGTGATCGATGGGCGTGGTCTGGTTTTGACGAATGCCCACGTTGTTGATCAAGTCACCACTGTGAATGTGACGTTGTCTGATGGGGAACAGAGAGATGGGGAAGTGATTGGTCAAGATCCGGTCACCGATCTTGCACTGGTCAAACTGTCTGGACGAGCCCTGCCCTCCCCTGCAACGTTGGGGGACTCAGAGGCCTTGGAAGTGGGTGATTGGGCCATTGCGTTAGGCACTCCCTACGGCTTGGAGCGAACAGTCACGTTGGGGATTGTCAGCAGCCTCCATCGCAATATCAGCAGTCTCGGCTTTTCCGACAAGCGCTTGGATCTGATCCAGACCGATGCCGCCATTAATCCTGGTAATTCAGGCGGGCCGCTGGTGAATGCGTCCGGTGAAGTGATTGGGATCAACACTCTGGTGCGCTCTGGTCCAGGCGCCGGATTGGGTTTCGCGATCCCAATCAATTTGGCTTCCCGAGTTGCTGATCAACTCCAAAAGGATGGTGAGGTTGTTCATCCGTACTTGGGAGTTCAACTTGTTCCTCTTACCGCTCGGATTGCGCGAGACCACAACCGTGATCCCAACGCTCTCGTTGAATTACCGGAACGTTCCGGTGCGTTGGTTCAATCGGTTCTGCCCGATAGCCCAGCGCAACGTGCTGGATTAAGGCGAGGTGATCTCATTATTCAAGCTGGCGACGACACCATTCGAGATCCTCAGGATTTGTTGAAACAGGTCGACCAAGCTGAAATCGATCAGCCGTTGCTGTTGCAGATTCTTCGCAATGGGGGAGATCTGAAGCTGTCGGTGAAACCGGCTCCTTTGCCAGGAATGAGCTGAGAGCTCTTGCTACGGTCTCGCCCTCAGCAGCTGACCGATGACGGATCTACAAACGCAAATGAAGCAAGCCGTCGCGGAGGCGGCTGTTGCCCAGATTTGTGACGGCATGGTGGTGGGCCTCGGCTCGGGGTCCACTGCAGCTTTGATGATTCAAGGCCTCGGGGCACGGCTGGCAGCAGGTCAGCTTCACGACATCGTCGGGGTGACCACCTCATTTCAAGGAGAAGTTCTTGCCGCTGAGTTGGGGATTCCTTTGCGTGCTTTGAACGCCATTGATCGCATCGATTTGGCGATCGACGGTGCTGACGAAGTGGATCCTTCCTTTCAGTTAATCAAAGGTGGTGGTGCCTGCCATGTGCAAGAAAAGCTTGTTGCTGATCGAGCAGAACGTTTCATCGTCGTGGTTGATTCCACAAAGCTTGTTAAGTGTTTAAATCTCGACTTCTTATTACCGGTTGAAGTGCTTCCTGGCGCATGGGTGCAAGTTCAATCCCGTCTGAAATCAATGGGAGGAGTTGCAGAACTACGAATGGCAACCCGTAAAGCAGGCCCTGTGGTGACCGACCAGGGCAATCTTGTTCTGGATGTGCGATTTGAGGCTGGAATATCTGATCCGATTGCCCTTGAGCGTGACATCAACAATCTTCCAGGTGTTTTGGAGAACGGCCTCTTCGTCAACCTTGCTGACGAAGTTCTTGTTGGTGAAATCAACGATGGCGTTGCTGGAGTGCGCAGCTTGGAGCGTGTGGCTTAACGCTCTTCACTGAAGACGGATCCGCACCGAATTGGCATGGCTGTGGAGACCTTCGCTCATAGCCAAGGTCTCCACAGCTACTCCGGTTGCATCAAGGGCTTCCTTGTTGAACTCGATCAGCGAGGTATGACTCATGAAGGTCTCCACGCTGAGCGCACCACTAAATCGTGCGGCGCCACAGGTGGGGAGTGTGTGATTGGGACCGGCTAAATAGTCTCCGACTGCTTCCGGGCTCCATGGGCCAATGAAAATGGCACCTGCGTAGTTGATACGATCGGCCATCATTCTTGGTCGCTCCACAAGGAGTTCTAAATGCTCAGGAGCAAAGCGATCGCTGAGACTTGCGCAATGTTCAAGGCTGTCGCAAGTCACAATCAGCCCCCATTGATTTAAAGATTGTCGGCAAATGCTTTCGCGTGGATGGGACGCAAGCTGACGTTCAATCTCCACGGGAACAGATCGAGAGAGCTCCTCTTCCGTGGTGAGCAAGATGGCTGCAGCAAGTGGGTCATGTTCTGCCTGAGCCAGGAGGTCAGCCGCTACCTGCTCTGGCTTGGCTGTTTGGTCTGCGATCACCAGGACTTCACTTGGACCTGCCAGAGAATCAATTCCCACCTGCCCATAGACCGATTTTTTGGCCAAGGTCACGAAAAGATTTCCTGGACCACTGATGACATCAACCTTCTGGATGGTTTCTGTTCCATAAGCAAGTGCTGCGATCGCTTGTGCACCGCCCACTCGATACACCTCGCGGATTCCAGCAATGTGAGCTGCTGCAAGAACAGTGGTGTTGATCAATCCGTTGGCCCCAGCAGGGGTGACCATCGCAATTCGCTTCACGCCCGCAGCTCTTGCAGGAACAGCATTCATCAAAACTGTGCTGGGGTATGCAGCTCTGCCCCCGGGGATATAAAGACCGGCAGCATGGACGGGGCGCCATCGCCGACCGAGCTGCTCTCCGTGAATCCCGGAAACGCTGAGGTCAGAGGGACGTTGCCGCTGATGAAAATCTTGGATCCGTCGGTGCGCGAGATCTAAGGCATCACGAAGATTGGCAGGGGTGTCCTTCCAGGCTTGTTCCAGGAGGTCTGGATCGATGCGCAGAGGTTCTGGGCGGAAGCCGTCAAATTTCTCTGTGAGAGAGATGAGAGCTTGATCTCCATTCCTCCTGACCTGCTCCAAAATCTCTTGAACTCTTTGCTCCGCTTCCCTCTGGGTCGCTCCGGTGGTTCTGGTCGCAATCCGATCGAGTTCTTGTTCGGCTTGCGCGGCGGTGCTGATGCAGCGCATGAGACCGGCAGGCGGATGCTCATTGCTCAGCACTGTCATCACCTGTTCGTTGTTCTTGCTCAAACTAAGTGGCCCAAGAACCACGTGCTCGATGATTGGAGAGGCGGTGGGTTATGGTCACGGATTGTTGAACTGAAATCCGGCTCTGTGGCCAATAACAAGTCATCGAAGAAGCGCGTCGAGATCGGCGAACGCAATCGCTTGCAGAACAAAGCGTATAAATCAGCGCTTCGTACACTCATGAAGCGCTGTTTCACTGCATGCAGTGCCTACAGCGAGGCCCCAGGTGAAGAGGCTAAAACCACGCTGACATCCAGCCTGAATGCAGCTTTCAGCAAAATCGATAAAGCGGTTAAGCGCGGTGTAATGCACCGCAATACCGGAGCTCATCAAAAATCTCGTTTGAGTACTGCTGTGAAGAGCGCTATCGAGCCAAGCGCTAGCTGACTCTCCCCGGCACAATGGGCCTGAAGGCGCGTTTCAGGTCCTGATCTGATGTCCACTCCAACCTTGATAGACAGCCACTGTCACATTGTCTTCCGCACGTTTGAGGAAGATCTTGATGAGGTTGCTTCTCGATGGAGAGAGGCTGGTGTCACATCTTTGCTACATGCCTGCGTCGAGCCTTCGGAGATTCCTGCGATTCGGGCATTGGCCGACCGTTTCCCTGAAATGCGTTATTCCGTCGGAGTTCATCCGCTTGATACGCAGCATTGGGCCACCGATACCGTTGACGTTTTACGCGCTGCTGCCAAAGACGATTCCCGTGTTGTAGCCATTGGTGAGCTCGGTCTCGATCTGTTTCGAGACAAGAACCTGGATCAACAGCTGTCTGTGCTGAAGCCTCAACTTGATCTCGCTGTGGAGCTTGATCTGCCTGTGATTGTTCACTGCCGTGATGCTGCTGAACCGATGCTGGCTGAACTGCGTGAGAGACAACTCAGGGGCACGTGCCCAAGGGGCGTGATGCATTGCTGGGGAGGTACTCCCTCCGAGATGGCAGCTTTTCTCGATTTTGGCTTCTACATCAGTTTCAGCGGAACGGTGACCTTCCCGAAAGCCGTTGATACGCATATCTGCGCCAAAGACGTGCCTCAGGATCGATTTCTTGTTGAGACGGATTGCCCGTTTCTTGCCCCAGTCCCTCGGCGCGGCAAGAGAAATGAACCGGCTTTTGTGGCATCAGTTGCCGAGCGCGTGGCCGAGTTGAGGGGGCAGACCGTGATGGAAGTGGCTGATGCCAGCACCGCCAATGCCAGAAACTTGTTCGCGCTTCCCTGACAAAGGCTCCGTTGGGGTGGGGTTGAAAGTGTACGATGTTCAATCGGCCTGGCCAAAATGCAGCATCTGTGTTTTTGGCCCCAGAAGCGTCCATTTCCTTCCGGTTCATTGACGACGTCATCTGTTCAGACCAAAAACCTCTAAAGCCATTGAGTACGGCAGTCATTCCTTGAATGGGATGACTGCCTGTTCTTGTGGTGAAGAGTTTTTGATTTTGAGTACCTGACGATCCTTCAGGCCTTTGTTCCCACTTTTCAACTGCAGGTCTCCGCATGAGCAGCAGCGCGATTCAAGTCGCCAAGACCGTCACCTACCTGCCCGATTTGGTGGAGGTGCAGCGGGCAAGTTTTAAGTGGTTTCTGGATAAGGGCCTCATCGAGGAGCTGGAGAGTTTCTCACCCATTACGGATTACACCGGCAAGCTGGAGCTGCACTTTGTTGGCAGTGAGTATCGCCTGAAGCGACCACGGCACGATGTGGAAGAGGCAAAACGTCGTGATGCGACCTTCGCCTCTCAAATGTATGTGACTTGCCGTTTGGTTAATAAAGAAACCGGCGAGATTAAAGAGCAAGAAGTTTTTATTGGAGAACTTCCATTAATGACTGAACGTGGAACGTTCATCATTAATGGTGCCGAGCGGGTAATTGTTAATCAAATCGTTCGTAGTCCTGGCGTCTATTTCAAGGATGAGCAGGATAAGAACGGTCGTCGTACTTACAACGCAAGTGTTATCCCCAATCGTGGGGCTTGGTTGAAGTTTGAGACAGATAAAAATGACTTGTTGCATGTTCGCGTCGATAAAACACGCAAAATCAATGCTCACGTTTTGATGCGTGCGATGGGACTTTCCGACAACGATGTTGTCGACAAGCTCAGGCACCCCGAGTACTACAAAAAATCGATCGAGGCCGCGAACGACGAGGGCATTAGCTCCGAGGATCAAGCGCTCCTGGAGCTCTATAAAAAGTTGCGTCCAGGGGAACCACCGTCTGTGAGTGGTGGCCAGCAGCTGTTGCAAACCCGATTCTTTGACCCCAAGCGTTACGACCTTGGACGTGTTGGCCGTTACAAGATCAATAAAAAGCTGCGGCTCACTATTCCCGATTCGGTCCGCACCCTCACGCATGAGGATGTTCTCTCGACCCTCGACTACCTCATCAATCTTGAGCTTGATGTGGGTGGCGCAAGCCTTGACGACATCGATCACCTGGGTAATCGTCGCGTTCGCTCTGTTGGCGAACTTCTTCAGAACCAAGTTCGCGTTGGCTTGAATCGCCTTGAGCGGATTATCAAGGAGCGGATGACAGTTGGTGAAACCGACTCACTCACCCCTGCTCAATTGGTGAATCCCAAGCCACTTGTGGCGGCGATTAAAGAGTTCTTCGGCTCCAGTCAGTTGAGCCAGTTCATGGATCAGACCAATCCTCTGGCTGAGCTGACGCACAAGCGCAGGATTTCTGCTCTTGGCCCAGGTGGCCTTACCCGAGAGCGTGCAGGTTTTGCTGTGCGAGACATTCATCCGTCTCATTACGGTCGTCTTTGCCCGATTGAGACTCCAGAAGGCCCGAACGCCGGTCTCATCAACTCTCTGGCCACCCATGCCCGAGTGAATGAATATGGCTTCATCGAAACTCCGTTCTGGAGAGTCGAGAACGGAGTCGTTCAAAAAAGCGGTGACCCGATCTACCTCTCCGCTGATCTTGAAGATGAGTGTCGTGTCGCTCCCGGTGACGTAGCGACAGATGCCTCTGGTCAAATCTTGGCTGAGCTTATTCCCGTTCGTTACAGGCAGGACTTTGAAAAAGTTCCGCCTGAGCAGGTCGATTACGTGCAGCTGTCACCAGTGCAGGTGATTTCGGTGGCGACGTCATTAATTCCTTTCCTGGAACATGACGACGCTAACCGCGCCTTAATGGGGTCCAATATGCAACGTCAGGCGGTGCCTTTGCTCCGTCCAGAGCGACCTCTTGTTGGTACTGGCCTGGAAACTCAGGTGGCCCGCGACTCAGGAATGGTCCCAATCTCACGCGTGAATGGGTCTGTCACCTTCGTTGACGCCACTGCGATCGTGGTGCGTGATGAAGAGGGCTACGACCACACGCATTTTCTGCAGAAATATCAGCGCTCCAATCAAGACACCTGCCTTAACCAGCGCCCCATAGTCCGACAGGGTGATCCGGTAATCATCGGCCAAGTTCTTGCGGATGGTTCAGCATGTGAAGGTGGAGAGATTGCTCTTGGCCAGAATGTTTTAATCGCTTACATGCCCTGGGAGGGATATAACTACGAAGATGCGATCCTTGTAAGTGAGCGTTTGGTTAATGATGATCTTTACACTTCCGTTCATATCGAGAAGTATGAGATTGAGGCTCGTCAGACAAAGCTAGGCCCTGAAGAGATCACTCGTGAAATCCCCAATGTTGCTGAAGAAAGCCTCGGCAATCTTGATGAGATGGGAATTATTCGTATCGGTGCTTTCGTAGAAAGTGGAGACATTCTTGTCGGCAAGGTCACGCCGAAAGGTGAATCTGATCAACCCCCTGAAGAAAAACTGCTTCGTGCCATTTTCGGCGAGAAAGCTCGTGATGTTCGCGACAACTCTTTGCGCGTCCCTAGTACTGAACGTGGTCGTGTTGTTGACGTAAGGATCTACACCCGGGAACAGGGAGACGAATTACCCCCTGGCGCCAACATGGTGGTGAGGGTGTACGTCGCCCAGCGTCGCAAAATTCAGGTTGGCGACAAGATGGCTGGTCGCCATGGCAATAAAGGCATCATCAGCCGCATTCTTCCCCGTGAAGATATGCCCTACTTGCCCGATGGCACTCCAGTCGACATCTGTCTGAATCCCTTGGGAGTACCGAGTCGTATGAACGTGGGGCAGGTGTTCGAGCTTCTGATGGGGTGGGCTGCTCACCACCTTGATTGCCGCGTCAAAATCGTTCCGTTCGATGAGATGTATGGCGCTGAGAAGTCTCAACAAACTGTTCAGGCCTATCTCAAGGAAGCGGCGAGTCAGCCAGGAAAAGATTGGGTCTTCAACCCGGAAAATCCAGGAAAGCTCCTGCTCAGAGATGGACGGACTGGTGAACCCTTTGATCAACCTGTGGCAGTTGGATATGCCCACTTCCTGAAGTTGGTCCACCTTGTGGACGACAAGATCCATGCCCGATCCACTGGCCCTTACTCTTTGGTGACTCAGCAGCCGTTGGGTGGTAAGGCCCAGCAAGGTGGCCAGCGTCTGGGTGAAATGGAGGTGTGGGCGCTCGAGGCCTATGGCGCCGCTTACACATTGCAGGAATTGCTCACCGTCAAGTCGGACGATATGCAGGGACGCAACGAAGCTCTCAACGCCATCGTGAAAGGCAAGCCGATTCCACGTCCAGGAACACCCGAGTCCTTCAAGGTGCTGATGCGCGAACTCCAGTCTCTTGGCTTGGATATCGCTGTGTTTACCGATGAGGGCAAGGAAGTGGATCTAATGCAAGACGTGAATCCACGCCGCAGTACCCCAAGCAGGCCCACATACGAATCCTTGGGCGTCGCGGATTACGACGAGGACTGACGGATCAACGAACGAAACGACACAACCGCCTTTTTTCTTAAACGCCAATGACCAACAGCAATCTGCGTACAGAGAACCACTTCGACTACGTCAAAATCACACTCGCATCACCCGATCGGGTGATGGAGTGGGGTCAGCGCACCTTGCCGAATGGAATGGTGGTTGGAGAAGTGACCAAGCCTGAAACCATCAACTACCGCACGCTCAAGCCCGAGATGGATGGCTTGTTCTGCGAAAAGATCTTTGGTCCCTCCAAGGATTGGGAATGTCATTGCGGTAAGTACAAGCGAGTCCGTCACCGCGGCATCGTTTGTGAACGCTGTGGAGTTGAGGTTACAGAGAGTCGGGTGCGACGTCACCGCATGGGCTTCATTAAGTTGGCGGCACCCGTCTCTCATGTTTGGTATCTGAAAGGGATTCCGAGTTATGTGGCCATCCTCTTGGATATGCCTCTACGGGATGTTGAGCAGATTGTTTATTTCAACTGTTATGTGGTGCTGGATGCGGGCGATCATAAAGACCTGAAGTACAAGCAATTGCTCACGGAAGATGAGTGGCTTGAAATTGAAGATGAGATTTATGCAGAAGACTCAGAAATTGAGAATGAACCCGTTGTTGGAATTGGTGCCGAAGCGCTGAAGCAGCTGCTTGAGGATCTCCAACTCAATGCACTTGCCGAACAATTACGTGAGGAGATTGCTGGGAGTAAGGGACAGAAACGTGCCAAGTTGATTAAGCGCCTTCGGGTGATTGATAACTTCATTGCCACCAACGCTCGCCCTGAATGGATGGTGTTGGATGCAATTCCTGTTATTCCGCCTGACCTGCGCCCAATGGTGCAGCTGGATGGTGGTCGTTTTGCGACCTCTGACCTCAACGATCTCTACCGACGGGTCATTAATCGGAATAATCGTCTCGCTCGCCTTCAGGAAATCCTTGCTCCCGAAATCATTGTTCGCAATGAAAAGCGGATGCTTCAAGAAGCGGTTGATGCCCTAATCGACAACGGCCGACGCGGTCGAACTGTTGTTGGAGCTAACAATCGTCCGCTTAAGTCATTAAGCGACATTATTGAAGGTAAGCAGGGTCGTTTCCGCCAAAACTTGCTTGGCAAGCGTGTTGATTACTCCGGTCGCTCCGTCATCGTGGTGGGACCAAAGCTGAAGATGCACCAGTGTGGTTTGCCTAAGGAGATGGCAATCGAGCTCTTCCAGCCGTTTGTGATTCACCGCCTGATTCGTCAAAACATTGTTAACAACATCAAGGCAGCGAAAAAGCTGATTCAGCGCGCTGACGATGAAGTGATGCAGGTGTTGCAGGAGGTGATCGACGGTCACCCAATCATGCTGAACCGAGCCCCCACACTCCACCGCTTGGGAATTCAAGCCTTCGAACCCAAGTTGGTGGATGGCAGAGCGATCCAACTTCATCCTCTCGTTTGTCCAGCGTTCAACGCTGACTTTGACGGAGATCAGATGGCCGTTCACGTACCACTCGCTATCGAGGCACAAACGGAGGCGCGCATGCTGATGTTGGCGAGCAACAACATTCTGTCTCCGGCCACTGGTGATCCGATCATCACGCCATCCCAAGACATGGTGCTTGGTTCTTATTACCTAACGGCTCTGCAGCCCCACATGCATCCCATTGAGTTCGGTGATCGCTCCCGCACTTACTCCAGTCTTGAAGATGTGATTCATGCCTTTGAAGACAAGCGAATCACATTGCATGACTGGGTTTGGGTTCGGTTTAACGGTGAGGTTGATGATGAAGACGAGCGTGAAGAGCCCATCAATAGCGAAACGCTCAGTGATGGCACTCGTTTTGAACAATGGACGTATCGCCGTGACCGCTTTGACGAAGATGGCGCTTTGATTAGCCGTTACATCCTGACGACGGTTGGACGTGTGGTGATGAATTACACGATCATCGACGCGGTGGCAGCCTCCTGAAGCCCCTCTCACAAAGTCTTCCCTTTCTTTCTGTTTCAAGCGCTGTCATGACCTCTACACCTTCCAAATCCCGCAAGTCTGCTAAAGCCGCTAAGGCTGCTAAAGCAGCAGCAGCTGCTCATGCCAAATCTCGAGCACTGAGTAAAACACCGCCTCCCTTCCGCAACCGCGTTGTTGATAAGAAGGTCCTAAAGGAACTTGTTGCATGGGCCTTTAAGAATCACGGCACGGCTGTTACCGCGTCGATGGCGGATCAACTGAAGGATCTGGGTTTCAAGTACGCCACCCAGGCTGCTGTTTCGATTTCGGTAAACGATCTCAAGGTTCCCGCTGCAAAGAAAGATCTGCTCGCTCAGGCTGAAGAACTGATTACAGAGACAGAGGAGTCCTACCGCCTTGGTGTCATCACAGAGGTTGAGCGTCATACCAAGGTGATCGACACCTGGACTGAGACCAACGAGCGTTTGGTTGACGCTGTCAAAAAGAACTTCAACGACAACGATCCGCTCAACTCGGTTTGGATGATGGCCAACTCTGGGGCTCGGGGCAATATGTCCCAAGTCCGTCAGCTGGTGGGCATGCGCGGTTTGATGGCGAACCCCCAAGGGGAGATCATTGATCTTCCGATCCGCACCAATTTCCGTGAGGGACTCACGGTCACGGAATATGTGATCTCTTC
>Ga0257106_1000479_pt1 | contig 23705 bp, 16 predicted proteins | sample LP_taG_3_FD_190177 | JGI IMG/M metagenome (GOLD analysis project Ga0257106, IMG submission 190177) | Marine microbial communities from Northeast Subartic Pacific Ocean, Canada - LP_J_2011_P26_10m | ecosystem: Environmental > Aquatic > Marine > Oceanic | place: Canada: Northeast Subartic Pacific...
TGCTCGCCACCTGCCCCGCGCGCCTCGGGTCCACCGCGATGCACTGCCTCAGGCACCGACCGAACGCCCGCGCGGACGCCGCCGCCAGGTCCGCGTCGCTCTTTCCCTTGCGGTGCTCCACGACGTGCACCGTCATCTGGCCATTCGCCGCGATTGACATGAACAGGTGGTCGACCATCTCCGCGCTTAAATCCCCGATGAACTCGTCCCTGAACACGAGCCCGTTGGCCAAGAACGGCCTATTGCTGAGGTCCATCACCACCTCCACCATCGCCGCGTCCGCAGAGTCGCTGTCCACGCCGTCCAGCACGCCCGCCGCCGCGCGTCCCATCCGGTTACACCCGGCTTTATCTCCGAGTGATTCGTTAAGAACCTGCCCGACGGTGATGGCGACGTCCTCGGTGGTGTGGTGGTCGTCGATCCAGAGGTCTCCGGTGGCGTCCACGTTGAGCTGCACGCCGCCCTCGTGCGCGATGGACCGAAGGAGTTCGTCCAGGGTTTGTATGCCGGTGGACACGGATGACTTCCCCGCGGCGCCGTCGAGGTCGAGCTTGACGTCGATGGTGGTCTCCTTGGTGCTCCTCGCCTTACCCGCGGCGCGTGTGACACCCTCGAGGCGCTCGTCGGAGGCCGCGACGTCGATCCCCTCCACCTGGTCCATGCACTTGCGAAGGCACCGGGCGAAGGACTTGAACGTGGCCTCCACGATGTGATGCGCGTTGTCCCCTCGCTCCTTGGTCAAACTCACCGACAACCCCGATGCCTCCACGACGGCGCGCCAGAAGGGCTCGGTGAGTTTCGTCTGGTACTTGCCGATGTGCGTGCGACCTGCGCCGGGGCCGTACGGCGCGAGGCTGAACGCCAGGGACCCCGCGTCGGTGAGGGAGAGGACGCACGTGGAGTACGCCTCGTCGAGCGGCGACGCGAACGTCGCGGAGGCGGCTTCAGATCCAGTTGATCCATTGGCGCCGGCTTCGATGCCCGGTGCGAGCATCTGCGCGAGCGCGGCGCCGAGCGCGGAGCCGGCGGCGACGGCGACGGCCTCATCGTCGTCGCCCGACGCGTCCACGCACGGCACGCATGGGGTACCGTCCTTGGTGACAACGACTGAGACCCCGAGTTGGCAGTGCGAGGTGAGCTGATCGATCATGTGGTCCAGGAAGGGGAGGCCGGTGGCGATCTCGCCCCTTGCGCCGAGGTTGACCACGGACGCCTCGGCGACGATGGCGCCGTCCTCGGCGCGGCCGGTGCCGTCGGGCCAGGACACCGCGGGCGCGACGACGGCGGCGCGGGGTGCGACCGTGAGGGTGCGGGCGCGAGATTTGCGGAGGGCCCGGACGCGGGATCGCACCGCGGGGGCTGTCAGGGGGGTCCCGCGCGCGGTGACGCGCGCGAATGCCGCGGAGGAGGAGGCCATGAGTGCGCTCGAAGGTTCGGGTGTCGCGATGGAGATTGCCTCGGAGTCGAGCGCGCGTGCTCGAGTGCCGGCTGCGGTGGGATAAGTCTCGGCTAATGTGTGGGGAGCCGCAAATATAATTCCGAGACGATCTTGGACTGTCCCATTGCGTGGGCGGGTGGCACGATGAGCGGGGAGGCCAGTGAGCCGCTGGTGCTGGCGAACGCCGCCGCGCGTGTGGCGTGCGGCTCGTTGTCCATGCTGTTCATCTTCACCATGGTGGCCTTCACGACGCTCAGGGTCGTGGGCATGAAGAGGGTGCTGGTGCCGATGTCGGGCATGATCGGAGTCGGCGTCGCCTGGACCGTGGCGAGCATGATCTACGCCGTGATATGGCACGACGAGCCCACGACGATCGCACCGTGCCAACCACTGCACGCGCTCCTCGTGAACCTGCCGCAGCAAGCCGTATTCCTCCTCTCCCTGCGCACGCGTCGCCTGGTCACCACGTGGGGAGCCGTCAGGCTCTTCGCCACCTTGACCATCGGAGTCGTCCTCCTCAACGTCGCGCACGAGTTCGCCCACGGCGACGTCGAGACCATCGCGGGCGCGCCCAAGAAGGACGGCAGCGTGGAGGTCCTGGACGTCACGGACGCCACCGTCAACCTACTCATCGCGTTCGCCAGAGCAGCCGCGGGGCTGCTCCTGGTGCAGGGAAGCTCAGAGCGGGAATCGCCCGACCCGGCGAACCCGACGGGGGCCAAAATCAAGCGTACTGGGAGCCCGCAGGAGCTGTGCCTGGCGTCGTGCTGGTGCGTTATGTTGACACTGATGTCGCTGCCGAGGTTTCGGAACGAGATGCCGTGGTCGGATCTGCTCGGGGGTTCGAGGGCGCGGGGATCGGGGGCTCCGAAGGCGGGGGAGCGGATGTGGGCTGTGTGGTACGGGGTCAAGGCGGGTACGTACGTGCTGGCGCAGTGGGGCGGGTTACTGGCGGTGAAGCTGTCGCCGTCGAGGCTGCTGGACAAGGAAAAGTCGGAGCGTGAACGGGAGAAGGAGAAGGCGGACGCCAAGAAACGGAACTGAGAGAAAGGAGACGACGTTGTTGAATGTAATGTTAAGACTCTTACATCACCTCGCTCCGGTGTAGAGCTCACCGTTGAGCAACTGCACGAGGAGGGAGACGCCGTAGCCGGTGCCACGTCCCGCCTTATCCGTCGACGGGCCCGCCATGTCGACGTGCAGCCAGCGCCTTCGAGTTCGTTCCGCACCCTCCGGAACCTCCGGGCCGGCACCCGGGTTGGGATCCGCCTTGTTCCATTTCGCGTCCAGGTGGTTAGCGATGAACTGACCCGCGCACGACGACTGCGCGTTACTCCTGTCCTTCACGCTGTTCTTCATGTCCGCCACCTTGCTCCCAAACTCCTTGGAGAAAAACTCGGGGGCGTACGGCAGCGCGTGCGCCAAATCCCCGCACGCGCGCCCCGCTACAACGCAAGCTCGCTCCATCTCCTCGTCGTCGGAGAGGATCCCCGCGAAGTGCCGTCCGGTGGCCACCATCTGCGCACCGGTCAGCGTCGCCACGTCGATGACGTCGTCGCACCCCAACGTCCCCGAGGCGTACGCCACGCCGTCCGCGAGCACGATCCGACCCTCCGCGTCGGTGTTGTTGATCTCCACGGTTCGTCCCGAGAGAGGCGTGATGACGTCGTCCGGCCTAAACGCGGACGGGCCCACCGCGTTCTCCGCGATGCAGAGCACCAGGTGAAGCTCCACGTGCGACGGCGCGCACTGCACGAGCGCCTTGAACGCCGCGAGCGTCGCGGCGGCTCCGCCCAGGTCGGTCTTCATCCCCGGCATGCCCCCTTTCCCCTTGATCTGCAACCCGCCCGTGTCGAACGTCACCCCTTTGCCCACCAGCGCGACTTTCCGCACGCTTCCCGGCGCGGCGCCCGTCGGCCGGTACTTGACGTGCACCAGCGCGGGCTCGCGGCCGTCCCGCGCCGCCGCGTCGCCCACCGCGACCAACCCGCCGAACCCGTTCGCCACTAACTTGTCGTATCGAAGCGCGTCGAAGGCGACGTCGAAGCCCGAACGCATCAGCTCCATCGCGACATCAGCCGCCTCGCCGACCAAAGCGTCGGGGTCCATGACCGCGGGGGGTGTGTCCACCACCCTCGCGGCGAGTCGCACGGCCCTCGCGGTGTGCACCGCGCGGTTCACGGTGTCTGTATCCGGGGTTTCGCACGGGGCGGTGGGGGACGCGCAGACGAGCGCGAGGGCGACTGCGCCTTTGAGCGCGATCTTACCGCGTTCCGTGCCGCATCGACCGGTGGGCGATCGGACGCTCTTGGCGGTGTAGGTTGGGAAATGCCTGGCGACGGCGACGGCGATGGGCATCGCATCCTCGGCGCTGGCCAGCACGGCTAGGATTCCCAAGGTTGTGCCGTGCTTCGGCGGGTGAACTCCGGCGAGGACGGTGTCCACGGCGAAGGGCGCGGCCGGGCAGTTGTGCCGGGAGGTTCCGGTGGGCAGGACGCCGACGATGACGTCCTTGAGGCGCCCGTTGTTGTCGCTCCATGGGACCATGATGGCGCGCTTGCCGCCGTTGTCGCCAGCCTGCACCGCGGCGACGGCCTCGAGCCACACGCCGCGCAGGGATTCGGGTAGGGAGGCCACAAAGCCCGGCGATCGCAGCGCGCCGCGCTTGCCGAGGATGACCACCTTGTCGGCGTTCAACGCGGCGGTGGCGTCGGCGGCGAAGTCCACGGGGGAGACCGCCTCCCACTCGTCGTTCGTGGCGGGGATGTCCACGGCGGCGATAACATTCGCGGCGTCGTTTGTGGCGCGAGGAACGATGGGCGATGCGACGCGACGGTTCGGGGCGAACGCGAGACGTGCGGTGATCGCGCGTGTCGCCGCGCCGGTGGGCGCCGCGCGGGGCACGGACGCGAATGCACGGCACGAGGACGTCGCCATCACGATGCCAGTTCACTTCGCACACCGAACCCGACTCAATTCGATCGCCGTCGTGATGTGGGCGCGACGGCAAGTGGCGCCCCGCTGGCGCCCCGCTGGCTTAACAATACTGTACAGCTGGACAATCCGATCTCCGCAGCGAGCCGGCTTCGTGGCCGGGCGAGAGGTTCGCGATAAGGCGTCACTCCAACGCAGCGCCGCGCGACCACCCACGCGTCGCCGCACCGCGAACGAACCCGTCCGAGCTCTTCATCGTACGTTCGATTAGACACACGCAGCGATGCACGTCGTCCTAGCCCCCACGCGCGCGCGGGTGACCGCGTCCACCCCCGTGGCGGCCAAGGGCACCTCGAGATCGGCCCGCGTCGTGGCCGTCGCGAAGAGGACCGCCGCGATCGGCCCGGCGAGGCGCGTGGTCAGGCTCAGCGCGTCCGTCTCGCGAAGTGGTGACGACGCGAAGGTTGTCGTCGAGGCGAAGGAGGCGGTGAACGAGGTCACCGCCGCGGAGGGCACGAGCGTCGCGCAGGGCCCACATACACAAGATGACGAGATGATGGACTCCACCGCGGTGGCCGCGACGGCGCTGTTCGCCACCTTCGCGTTCGCCTTCTTCGCCGGCGCCGACCCCGCGGTCGCCATGGATCACTCCGGGATGGACCTCACGCAATCCCACGAGTTGTTCCAGACGGCGGGCGGCGATGTCCCGTTCTGGGCCAACATGGTCAAGTACGCGAGGTTCAGCATCTCCATCATGGTCGGGTTCGCGTTCATGTTCGGCCGGCCGGTGGTGGCGCTGCTGAAGAAGCCGCAGACGGCGTTCTTGGTCATCGGAGGCGGGTACGGTGCGGTGCGGTTCTTCCAGTGGACGATCACCACGATGTCGGGGGTCAACGACCCGATGACGATGGACTTCTGAGCATGTAATAACCAAATAATTCTTTCTTAACCGTAAATAGGCAGATATTGGTCTTTCGTGTGACTGGTTCGCCTACGCATTCGTCTCGGCGAACGACGTCCGTGAATGTGATCGCCCGGTTGCCGAATCGCGATCCGCTCTCCCGCCAGCATGGCACCACTGACGCGGATAGAGACGAGAAACCCCAGGCGGTGCGAAACACACGGAGCGACGCCCTGGGGTGGGTCGGAACGGGGGAAGGCGAGGGACTTTTCCTCCATCGACGATACACAGGCGCGGGGGAACGCGTGACGGACCACGTGACGGACCAGGCAGTCGCCGGGAAGGGCCGCGGTCCCCGGTTCCCACAACCGTAAATTCCCTGCAGCTCTGTTTGGGAAATCTGACGCGGACGCGGTTCGGGGCTTCGAGGACGGGTGGTGCGTGCGCGTGAGCGATGGGTGGGATGTCTAGGGCGGCGCGACGCGCGGGCTCCGAGGCGCTGCGGCGATGGGAGGCGTCCTACTCCTCCGGGCGCGCGGGCATCGCCTCACCGTCGCCCATCTCGCGAGCTCCGCCCGCGCACAGGCTGGCCGAAATCTTCCCGAAGAAGCTCGTCGACGACATATACCGCTCGAGCTTCAAGGCCCAGACCGGGGTGAGCCTCAAGTACATGATGGACTTCGGCGCGCAGCCCATCCAGCGGCAGCTCATGGTCAGCGCGCAGTTCCTCCACAACGAGCTCCCCGTTCGGTTCGCGCACAGGGTCGCCGAGCTGGAAAACCTTCCGCTCGGGCTGTCCAGCAAGGAGCAGGTGCAGACGGTGCGGGACTGGTACGTGGAGTCCTACGACGAGCTCAAGAAGTTTCCCAAGATTGAAAACAGGGAGGACGAAGCCAAGTTCACGACGCTCATCAAGCGGGTGATGGACAGGCACGCCAACGTGGTGCCGATGATCGCGCGGGGAGTGCTGGAGCTCAAGCTGGAGTTGGAGAGGGAAGGCGGGGACGGCGACGGCCCGCGGCTGGGGAAGCGTGGCGTCGAGAACAAGTGGATGAACGACATGCCGGAGATACACCAGTTCCTGGACGGCTTCTACATGTCGCGCATAGGCATACGCATGCTGATGGGTCAGCACGTGGCGCTGGAGGAGGCGGCGGCGACGGGAACCCCCGAGGAGAATTACATCGGCCTGATCTGCACCAAGGTCTCCCCGGTGGCGGTCGCCAGGGACGCCATCGAGGACGCGCGGAGCATCTGCATGCGACAGTACGGCGACGCGCCCGAGGTTGAGGTCTTTGGGGACGAATCCTTCACGTTCGCGTACGTGCCCGGTCACTTACACCAGATGCTCTTCGAGCTGGTCAAAAACTCGCTTCGCGCGGTGAGCGACAAGTACCTCGACTCCGACCAGATGCCGCCGCCCATCCGCGTCGTCATCGCGGAGGGCGCCGAGGACGTCACGATCAAGATCAGCGACGAGGGCGGCGGGATCAGGCGGTCGGGTTTACAGCGGATATGGACCTACCTGTACACGACGGCCAACTCGCCGTTGTTGGAGATGGACGCGGACACCGGGGCGGGACCGGCGGTGTTGGCGGGTTACGGCTACGGCTTGCCTTTGTCCAGGCTGTACGCGAGGTACTTCGGGGGTGACCTGCAGGTGCTCTCGATGGACGGGTACGGCACGGACGCGTACCTGCACCTGAACAGGCTGGGCAACATCGCGGAGCCGCTCCCGTGATTGAAACATTCGTTAGAAGCACTTAGTCGTGCCCGTTGGTATACGTATCGCACTGGTCATACGTTTGCTTGTTTTTCAACGCGGCGCGCCGGTATCCGACGCGCTTGCTAAGTGGTGACGCCCGTCGCGGTGATTGGGGTAATAAATGGGTATCACGCTGCGGCGATGTGAGGGGTGGGAACCATAGCCGCGGGACACGCGGCGGCGGCGGCTGCTTTCCCATCCCCATCCCCGTCGGCGACCGCCACGTTGAGCCCGGTGCTGAGGAACGCCGCGGCGGACGTGATCGCGGCGTTCGAGAAGTAGTCCGTCATCAGCTTGGGGTCGTCGTGCTCTCCCGGGGCGCTCTTCCCGCCCTTGGCCTTCCCGTGCTTGGCCTTCTTCTTCTCGCTCCCCTTGCCACCCTCCACCGCCTTCATGGCCGCGTCGCTCCCCCGCGCCGCGCCCTGCGCCTGCATCGCCTGCTTGAGCAGCAGCGTGAGGTGCTTGTCCTCGACAGCGAGCGCACTCTCGAGGTCTTCGAGCAAACCGGATTCCTTCGTCGCGAGGTCCTTTTCGATCTTGGTAAACCGAGCCCCGCGCTCTTTCCTCCAAGCCTCCGACGACGCCACAGCCTCGGACCGAACCTTCTGCAGCCGCCGCCTGCTCCGTCGGAGCGCCGCGCTCCTCCCCTTGAGATCGCCCACCAACAGGTCCAGCCACGAGAGCGCGTGCTTGAGCACCGAATGCGGCGCCGCGCTCGCCACGCCGTGCACCGCTGCGTCAAACTCCTTGGCGTGAGCCACCCTGGCGCTTTGCCTCTCCGCCGCGAGCCACTCGCCGACGGTGGGGTCGATCGCCGCCTTATCGTTAGAAGCCGCCTTGGATGGATCCTTGGATTGATCCTTGGTGGGTTTAGCCTTTGGTTTGCCGCCGCTGGTGCGCCTGCGTTTGCCGTCGCCCCACGAGGATTTGGCGACGGGTTCGTTGGGACCTGGGAGGTGTACTTGGCGGCCTCCACCTCTGACGTCGGCGTCCGCGCCGGCGGCCGGGAGGTTGAGGTTGATGGGCCGCAGTGGTGAGCCCATGGGATTCTGCCTGCCTCTGTAGCCCTTTGGGAGCATGTTCGCGGCTACGCCCAGATCCTGCGCCAGCGTCGGGGATTCCTCGGTGGCCTCGAGGAGCATGGCGAGGCCGGCGAGGGCGCCGGAGCCTGGGGAGGTGATCTCCCTCGCCGCGGCGGCGGCGGCCATGGCCTCGACGACGGCGGATTCGGGAACCGGGGATTGGCCGATGAGCGCGGCGGCGCCCGGGGAGCTCAGCGCGGCGAGGGCGATGGCGCTGAGCGCTCGAGATGACGCGTCGGGCCTCGGCCTGGCCTCGGAAACGGCAGCCATGGGGTGCACGGGTGGCTTGGACCTGCCGACGGACCTGGACGGCTTGCTCGCGCCGGGCTTTTTCGCGGCGACGGCGGGCTTGGCACCTCCCGCCGCGGGCGGGTTGGGCCTGACGCGCTTCGCCGGGGGGGGCGTCACGAATCTCTCCGGCTTTGAAATCTTGCGCTTCGCTCGGCCCTCGCTAACGCCGACGGCGGCGGGAGGAGGGGTCGCGGCGGGCGCGGCGAATGACATGGTTCGAACCGTGCGATGTCGTGGGACAGCCCGCACCGTTTGTCGCGCCGGACGGGGTTCACGCGCGCGTCCGATGTGCCCTATCCCGTGGTTCGGGTTTGAATATCAACGCTGTCACCCACATTTTTGAATCGACAGACAGCACACGCAACCGACCGAAATGTCATTTCATTAGGGTTGGTCCACCCCGTCCGCACCTTCAGTCGCACGCTCGGGCGCTCACCGCCGTGCTCAGCCCCCGAGTCGAATTCCACGAACCTTCGAGGGTGCCCAGAGCCGCGTTCCCGCGTCCCGACCGCGCGTATACCCCGCGAGTCGCGCCCTCGTTCAGATCCGTGGTGGAAACTAACAATCGGGAAAAATGCCGGGCGACGCTCTGGACCACTCGGTGGCGTTCCTCAAGCAGAGGGACGGGCTGGATAAGACGCTGAAGCTGATGCGGTACGTCTCGGCGATTGCCGCGTACAACATCCTCGCCGACGACCCGAGCTCGGTGACGGGAACCAAGCTGCGAAAGCTGGACAAGAGCACCGGCATCACGCGCAAGTATCTCAAACTTGGAAAATTCTTGGGCAACCTCAAGGAGCTCAGGTCGTTGCTGCGCGCGGGGGAGATCGCGTCGAGGCCGCGAAGCGCCCAAGTCGGGAATCGAACCCCCGACCTCGCGCTCACATCCGCGGCCACCTTCGCCAACCGGCTCAACATCGCGTCGCAGCTCGCGCAGCTGGTGTACAACTTCGCCGAGCAACTCAACTGGGCGGCGAAGATCGGCCTCATCCGAAACAAGCGCCGGCGACGGAACATCGAGCGATGGACCTCAATCTCGGAGCTCTCCACGTACGTGTTCACGATCAACGTCTCGTTACTCACGCTGTGGCGGTGTTCACGACGGGAGAGCGACGCGAGGCGGGAGTTTAGTGAGAGGGGCAGGCGGAAAAAAGACGACGACTTCGGTGGGGGAATGGGCTCATCGCCGCTCCGGCTGTTCGGCTTTGGGGGACGATTTGGTGGACAGGACTCGGAGACATCGAGCGGAGGCAGCGATGCCTCCATCAACACGAACGGTACGCACACAGCTGTGCGCACGGAGGCGGACCTACACGCGGTGCTCAAGTCGCTCGAGCGGGATCGGACGGCGGCGTACCTGTCGTTGACGATGGACGTGGCGGATGTGTCGGTGTGTTTGGGGGACGTGTGCGGGTTCGATGCTTTGACGGACCCTCGGACGGTGAACGCGTTGGGTCTAGTGTCGGCGACGTGCGGTGTGGTGGACAAGTGGCGGGGAACCAAGGTTTGATTGTGGTTCGGAGTCTTAGATATATATCTACATCGGCGAGCTCAGCCGTCTAAATCTCTTTCTGGCTATGTACTGATTAACCCGTCGTTGTCAGCAACGACGCCTACTTGTTCACTGCGGACTTGAACGCGGATCCAGCCTTGAACTTGGGCGCGATGGAGGCGGGGATGTTGATCTTCTGGGTGGGGTTCTGGGGGTTGACGCCGGTGCGCGCCGCCCTGGCGACGGACTCGAAGGATCCAAAGCCCTGGAACGTGACCCTCTCTCCATTCACCACGGCTCCCTCGATGCCCGCGAGCAGGGATTTGAGCGCGATCTCAGCCTGCTTCTTGCTGATGCCAGCCTCGCTGGCCATGAGATCGACGGCCCAGGCCTTACCGTTGGCGCCGGTGGACGCGGTGCGCGCCGTCTGGAAGACGGACGCATTGCGAGCGAGGGCGTTGCGAAGCTGGGCGAACATCTGCGTAGCGGAGAGGGGGGGGAACGTCAGATGATGGAAAACAGGAAAACGCCGGTTCCCCCGAGGGACGCCGGGCATCGCGCGCGTCGCGCCGTCACGTGGCCACCCGCGCGATCAAACGACCCCGACGTACCCGCCGGCCCACGTGGGACCGTCGGAACGCGAAGGGAGGTCGACGCCGCGGGTGTTCGGGCGACCGAGGCGCGTCCTTGGCTGTTTTGGCGCGCAAATCGAGTTTTCAATCCATCGGGCGCGACGAGCGGGGGGTGACGACCCGCACACGGGCCGGACCCGGCTTCGACGTCGGCACCGACGGCGACGAGGTCGATGGGGATATCTCGGGACGCACCTTGTGTGTGATGGACGTGCGTGCTGCTAGTGGTGGGGCCTCAGTTGATGGTCGGGGCTGTCTGTTCCTCGGGCTGGTCGAAAATTTTTGAGCGCGTTCAAGCGCCCACAAAAGTTGGACCAAATCCACTTGTTATTCATAGGCTCACGTGGCGTAATTGGTTGGTATTTCGAAGGTGTTTACCCATAGGAGGTTGGAAAATTGGATATTTTATTTCGGCGAGTTTTGACAACTGTAATTTGATGCGTCACGATCACACGCTGAACGCACCAGCGCACCAAGAGAACAAACACGGACGAGTCGGACCTCAGGGATGGGTCCGGTGGCGTGCCATTAGAGCGCGCGAGTAGCTGACGAGCCACCACCGAGCCGGCCACACGCCGCCCGGTGACGAACACCTCCCACACTCTTCGGAAATCCACCCCGGTGAATGTCAGGCACGCTCGGATCGGTAGAGACCTGCTGCAACCAACTCGTCAACTGGGGTTTCGATCCTCGCGGGCCTGGGGCCTCCTTCACCTCGCGCGGTCGCGCGATGACCACAGGGGGCGCCGCGCGTCGCGCGCTGGCGCGGCTCGCGCGCGCTAGCCCCGCGCGGCTCGCGCCCGGCCGCCGGAGGGTTCCCGCCCCGCCGTTCGCCTCATCCTCCAATCAGCCCCTGCACGGCAGCGCGTGGGAGGGCGGCGGCGGCGGCGCGCCCAACCCCGGGCGGAGGGATCGAGGCGCGAACGTACCCCCGGCGGCGGCGTCCGACCCGAGGGCATCCAGCTTCGCGGCGCGCGCGTGGATATCCTCCGAGGCTGACGCCATCACCGACGCCGCCGCACCGACCGAACGAAAACGGAGTGCGAACGGAGGCGCGAACGGATCGACGAACAACGGAGGACCCGTCGTGGAGCTGTGGGGCGACGACGCGGACGGCGTGGACCTTCCCCCGCCCCCGCCCCCGCGCCAAACGCAAACGCCCGCGCCTCCCAAGGGTGAGACTCTGAGCGGCGAGATTCGCCGCGTCACCTTCCACAATCCAGACAACCAGTGGACAGTCGCCAGGCTCCTGGTGTCCAAGTCCCACGTCGACCAACTGCCCATCGGCGCCACCGCGACGCAGAACAACAACATGCCAAAGTACAAGCAGCGCAAGAGCAAGAAGGGCGCCAAGGCGGACAAGGTTGTCACCGTCGTGGGTAACATCCCGGGCGTCGCCGAGGGGCAATTTTTGGAGATGTGCGGGGAGTGGCGGGAGGTGGACAAGTGGGGCATGCAGTTCCAGCTGTCCGCCACGCCCATCGAAGTCGTGCCGCAGGACGAGGACGCCATCCTGCGGTACCTCGCGGGCGGTGCCCTGCCCGGCGTGGGCAAGGTGACCGCGGGTAAACTCGTGAGCCACTTCGGCGCCAAGACGTTTGAAGTTTTCGACTCGCCCGACGCGGTGTCGCTTCTCATAGACTGCCCGGGGATCGGCAAGAAAACGGCGGAGAAGCTCAAGGGCAACTGGGACGAAACCAGGGGCCGGCGCGACGCCATCGTCTTCCTGGAACGGTACGGCGTCGCGCCCGCGTTGGCGCAGAGAGTCGCCGCGCTTCACGGGACCAAGACTGAGGCTCGCGTTCGCGACGATCCCTTCGGGTCGATGGCGGGTCTGCGCGGCGCCACCTTCCACCGTTGCGACTCCCTCGCCGCGAGGCTGGGTAAGAAGCCGGACGACCCCGCGCGGCTCGCGGCGGCCATGCTGCAGGTGCTGCAGTCCACCGCGGTGAGCGAAGGGCACGTCTACGTCCCGTGGGCGCAGATCGAGGAAGGCGTCGGTCGCGTGCTCGGGTCCAAACAATTCGCATCACTGCCCTCCGGCGCGCTCGAGGAAGCCGCGGACGTCCTCCGAACGCGCGGGGACGTCGCGCGGTTCGAGCTCACGGGTCCCCAAAGCCAAGGGGGACACACGGGTGATGAAAGTACATCCAACGGTGAATGGGAACGAAGCGGCGTGTTCGCGTCGGTGCTTCACGACGCCGAAGCTTTCGTCGCCGCCGACGTCGCGGCTCGACTCCGTAAGCCCTCGCGCGAGCCCGACGTCCCCAGAGTCCGTCGCTGGCTCCAGGCGGCCGCGTCCAAGGAGGGGTGGCGGCTCTTATCGCCCGCGCAGGAGGCTTTCCTGGACTTGGCGTTGCGGGAGCCCATCAGCGTGTTAACCGGCGGACCCGGGACTGGTAAGACGTTCGCGACGCACATCGCGGTTCGGCTGTGGCGCGCGATGGGCCGCAAGGTGCTGATGTGCGCGCCCACGGGTCGAGCCGCGCAGAGGCTCGCGGAGATCGCGACCGCCGGGCGTCGCATGTCGCAGCCCGTGCAGAGTAGCACCATCCACAGGCTTTTGGAGACCCGGAAAGGGCGCAAAGGCGGCGGCGATACGGACGACGAATCCGCGGATGACCAGACCTCCTCGCTGTCGTACAAGGGCGCGTTCGCCCGGAACAGGTCCTCGCCGCTCGACGCGGACGTCGTCGTTGTGGACGAGTCGTCGATGCTGGACCTGCCGCTGTGCGCCGCGCTTCTCGACGCCATCAAGCCGGATGCGCAAATCGTCTTTGTCGGCGACGCGGATCAGCTCCCGAGCGTTGGGCCCGGCAGCGTGCTCGGCGATATCATCTCCTCCGGGGCGGTACCCGCGGTGCAGCTGCGGGACGTGTTCAGGCAGGCGGAGGCGAGCGGGATCGTGCGGGCGGCGCACGCCATCAACGGCGGGTTCCTCCCCGCGGTGCCCACCAGGCGTTGGGACCCGTCCGTCGGGGACATCGTGCGCGACGACTCTGTTGTCGATCACGGCTCGATCAAGGGGACGCTCACGCTGCCTGGGGGCTCGGAGGTGACGTACGAGACGCAGACGTGGGACGGCGCCGACTGCGTGTGGGTCACGTTACCGGACGACTCACCGGCGGGGTTCGAGGGTGCGCTCGAAGCGTTGTTCCGCGGCGCGTTGCCCGCTCTCGACGGGCTGGACCCCGCGTCGGATCTGCAGGTGCTGACCCCGTTCAGACGCGGCCCCGCGAGCACGCAGCAGCTCAACGCGTACCTCCAGGCCAGGCTCAACCCGCCGGGCCGGGGGCGGATGGAGACGAGGAACGGCGACGTCATCATCCGCGAGGGCGACAGGGTTCTCCAGCAGCGCAACGACTACACCAAGGAGGTGTTCAACGGCGATTTGGGGACGGTGGTGGCGGTGGACGGCGACGGCGGCGTCAGGGTGGTCTTCGGCGGAGCCGCGGCGCATAAGTCACAGGGCCAGGGCGGCGACGGAGAGGAAGATGAACCGCCTCTCGAAGGCGGCGACGAATCGTCGGACACGCCCTTGGACACGATCGAACGAGCGCTGGCGTCGCTGAAGCACGGCGGGCGGGAGGTTTCTTACACCAGGACGGATTTACGTGACCTGATACCCGCGTGGGCGCTCACCGTGCACAAGGCGCAGGGCAGCGAGTACAGGGCCGTGGTGCTCACCTTGGCCAACGCGCACAGGCCTTTGTTAAGGCGCGAGCTCGTGTACACGGCTGTGTCCCGCGCGAAGGAGGTGCTCGTGGTGCTGGCGCCGAGGCAGGCGCTTGAGACGGCGGTGAACGCGGTTGGCACTAATTCGCGGAACACGACGCTGGCCAGGAGACTGGCTCCGTTGGCTCCAAACGCGCCCAGCTGTCCGGCGACGGCGGCCATCGCAGCCGCCGCGGACGAGGTCGAGCGCAAGGGTGCCGGCGGGGGCGGCGTCGAGGAGGTTTAGGCTACGCCGAAATATCGCATCGAACTGAACTTAATTTTCGTCACAAACAACAATGATATCATCACTAGGCGGGGAGTGGCGTGATCGTCACGTCGCCCCGCGAAAAGGAAACTCTTCCACAGGTGCGTGCACAGTATAGCACACGTGCTTACCAGCCGGTCTGGCGGCCCTCCGCCTTGGCGCGCTCCCTCGCCGCGCGCGCAATGTCCTTCGCCTCGGCGGTGCTCATCCGCCTCTTGGTCCCGCGCTCGGGAAGCCGGATCCCGTTAGCCTTTTGGAAGTTGAGGACGTGGTTCATGAGCTCCACGCGGTCGCTTCCGGAGTACTTGTCCACGACCACGCCGTCCGCCAGGAACACGAAGGAGGGCACGGTGTCGACGCCGAATTCGCGAGCGATCTCCGCGGTTTCCGCGTTTTTGTCAATCGCCATTCGCGCCCACCGCGTGAATCCCTGCGTGTTCCTCGCGAGCGAGAGCACGGCGGGGAAGATGTGGAGGCACCCGTGCGGTGCGTCCTTGTCGACGCCGATGTCCACGATGGCGAGCTGCTTGTCGCACGGGACGTCCATGCCCGCGTCGAAGCCCGGGATGGGTCCCGAGGGCGCGGCGCATGATTCGATAAAGTTGCCGAGTGAAGAGCGGGAGTTGATCTCGGTGACGTAGTCGCGGACGTTGAGACCGGCGGCGCCCTGGCCGCCGTAGTAGAGGACACCCTCGGAGAGCTCCGCGGCGACGCCGGCACCGGCACCGACGTGCTGCCACATGAGGTCGTCGTTCTGTGATGATGAGTTTAGGGTGGGGACGGTGAGTGAAGGTTACGCGCTTGAATTCTCAGATCTGGGTTGTTAGTTGAATTGAATTGGGCGCCTTGACAGGACTCGTGACGGATCGGGGTCGTACCTTCCAGTACTGGTAGGTGGGGAAGTTGGTGATGTTGAGCTCCTGGGCGATCTTGCGGGTCTCGCCGGACTCGAGAACCTCGACCCTGAGGAAGACGACGTTGTCCGCCTCGCGTGCGATGCGCGCGAGGGACGCGGAGAGCTGCCTGCACTGTTCCTTGTTCGTCTCCGATCCGGACACCGCGTTGCGATCCCAGACGTCGTCGCTCATGACACACTCCTCCTCGGACTCGACGGCGAGCATGATGAGCTTGTCGCCCGCGAGGGTGAACGCGGCGTCGAGCTCGGCGAGGCTGTGGATCTGCTTGGTCCTGCCGTCGACCCTGAGGGACTCGGCCTCGCGCCGCGCCTGGACCGAGTCGTAGCCCGTGCTCATGCAAACGGTGGAGCGAGGGTTCCTGGAGGTGCGCGCCGCGCGCTTGGCGTGAGCGACGCGGGGGGCCATGACGGCCATTGAAGCGAGCTGAGCGGCCATTGTGTTTTGTTGTGTTCGATGTGTTCGCGAAGGCGGAGTCGAATGGAGCGCCGCGTCCCCGAGATCGCGGAGAAAAAGTTTTTGCTCCCATGAAAAGATCCTGGGCTTTTGTCGTGTCAGCAAAAGATTTTTTGGCGGGCTGTGCCCATTTGCCCATACGGAGTCGAAATCGCGGGAGATATTCGACGATTCGCTGAAAGTTCAAGTGTGCGCGGGCCGGTTCGGGCTCGTCGCTTTTGAGCTCGATCGGTCCGCTGGCTCGCAGCGCGCGCCGGCCAGCCAGACGAGAAGAGGGTTATAACTTGACCCGGTCTCAGCCGTGCGAGCAGGAGGCGGAGGCGCGAGGCGAACCCAATAGAGGATAGCCATCCCGGGGACCAGGTATCTCGATCCGCGTGCGTAGTCGGGGAAGGATCGATCGGGCGCGATGCTGGGCGGGATCGCGCGCCGTTGCGCGTTGGGTCATCCAGGGGCCATCATCCAGTGCTCCAACTCGGCGGGCCAATCGCTGCTGCGGCGGTTGGCTGGGGACGTGGGCGCCCGCCTGGGACTCGCGCGGACGTTCGGCGGTGCGACCGCGGCGCGTTCCAGCAGCGATGGTCTGAACTCCTTCCTGGACGGCACCAGGTTCGGCCCCGAGGACAAGGCGGAGAAAGAGCCGGTGGGACGGGCGTGGGAGACGAGCGAGCTCCGGCTGAAATCCTTTGAAGATCTGCAAGGGCTCTGGTACGTGCTCCTCCGGGAGAAGCACATGCTGTCCACGGAGAAGTACGCGGCGCGGGGTGCGAGGGTGCGGATGAGAGCCCCGCACAGGATCAAGATGATCCGACGGAGCATGGCCAAGATCAAGACGGTGCTGACGGAGCGCATCGACGAGGACGCCGGAGACGACACCGAGCTGCGAAGAAAGTTCATGAGCGTCATCAACGCCAAGTGATGAGGTCTCGTACGAGTGCTAGTGCTAGTGCTACGTAGTGGACGCGTGATGAATAAATACCTCGATAGATCAAACGCTAACGACCGAACACGCAGACACACTCACAGCGCGTCGAGTTCTTTCCCCGCCACGAATTCGATCACCTTGGGCACCGCCCCCTGCAGCGCCTTGGCCGCCGCGCCCAGGTTCTCGAGGAACTCATCCTGCGTGGGCTTGTCGCCGTCGACGATGTCGGTGATGGCCTTCACCGCGAGCAGCGGGATATCGAACATGGCGCACACGTGCGCGATGCCCGCAGCCTCCATCTCCTTCACACTCGCCTCGTTCTTCGTTAGCATGTCGACGTCCACGTCCGGCGCGTCGAGCGAGTTACCGGTTGAGACGACGCCGGGCTTGAATCCCGTGCTCGTCCTGAGCGCGGGGCACGGGTGGGCGTCGGCGTGACCGACGCCGTAGGTGTCGAATCCCGGGATGGGGATCCTCCTGTCGTGGTTCTTGAACGCGGTGGCGAGGTAAACGTCGCCGATGGCGCCCCCCATGGCCTTGAAACCCCCCGCGGTGCCGGCGTTGATCAGTAGATCGGGCTTGAGGTGCTCGCAGATTTGGTAGGCGGTGAGCGCCGCCGGGACGGTGCCCACGGAGTCGACGCCGAAGCCCTTGGCCTCGCCGTTGCAGCATACGTGCACGATGGCGTCGCCCACGGCGCCGCTGAACACCTCGGCCGGAATGGGCCCCGGGAAAGGGCCGGGCTCCGCCTTCTTCAGCCCCAGGTGCTCCACGAGGGGCGCAGCCTCAGCCTTCATGGCGATGATCACCGCGATGGTCTTGACGGGAGCCATTGCGAGTCGTGTTTAGCGTATCAAAAGTATGAAACGGACCGAGTCGGAACGAACGTGCGTGAGTGACAAGTGCCTGCCTCCCCGCGTGACGTCTGAAGTGGAGCGTCGGCGGCCCCTCCCGGCAGCCAAAAGTCGTCGGAAATCTCGACATGGAAATCTCATCGCCAAAACTTTCGTCACACGCGCTAAGAGTAGTGCTACTTGTCCGGAAACGCCATCACCTTGCTCTTGACGCTCCTCCACTTCTTGCTCACCGCCACCTGAACGTCCCCTCGCTTCGTGTCCCCTCGCGCCGCGCTCCTCGCCCACCGCAACAAGCCCTCCAGAGTCCTAAACTCAGACGCGGGAAGCCGCGACCACGGGTTGGCGTCCACCCCGTGCAAATCCAGCGCCGCTATCATCAACGCCCTGCCCACGTCGTTGAGCACCTCGGGCGTGTATTTGACCGGGTGCAGGTTCCGCGACGGCGGCGACGCGCGCCCGTCGTCGCCGCTCGCGGGCGGAACCCTGGCGAGCAGCCGGGACGACACGTAGTTTGCCTCAACCGTGTACAGGTGCGGCAGCTTTGTCTTGGCGTAGAGCGCGACCCGCCCGCTGCCCTCCTTGGTCTGCCCGTTCTTATCCTCCGTCTTCATGTTCTTCTCGGTGAAGTTACACGCGTGGATGTCGAAGTGTGCGGTGTTGAGCGCGCACAGCCGGGCGTACGCGTGCCCAGCCGCAGCCTCCTCGCCGTCCAGAGCGTTTCCAAACGCGAAAACCCCGCGCTTGTTCATGTGCCCGTGCAGATCCACGTAAAACCCGAGCCTTTGCGTGGACGCGTAGTGCAGCGCCATCTTGACCACCGCGTGTATCACCGGCTGCTTCGTTTGGTCCGGCTCGTCGTAGAACCGGTTGAGGTTCTGGCCGAGCGTATCGTTACGAAAGTGTCCCCGATACGCGCCGTCGGGGTTGAGCATCGGGACCACCTTGAACACGTACCTCTCCCGCAGCGCCACCGCGCGTGGGTCATCCTCACGTAGCAAAAACTCGAGAATGCCGCACATCATGTGATTACCGGGTTTCTCCCCAGGGTGTACACCCGCGGAGACGATGAATATGGGCCTGTCGCTGGGCGCCGCGCCGGGGGGAACCCTCGACGACAACACCGGCCCGTCGTCAAAATTTGCATCGTCCATACCTTCCGGTGAGGTGATCGTGAGCACGTCCACGTCCCTGCCCTCGAGCGACCGCGCGAGTGTCTGCCGTGCGACGTACACCCGGCGCTTGAGGTCTGGTTCGGCACGAAACTTGGCGTCGATGGCGTCCAGCATAGATGTGCAGTCGCCGTGCGAGAATGGAAACGTAAACGCAAAGTATATCGGCTCGGCGGTTTCCACTCGGTGCCGAAAGGTCCACCTGAACTGCCCAGTCTCCGTCTTCCAGTGGGCGACGGACTGGTTGCATCGCGCGTACCCGCGACCCGACGGGTGCTGTCTGCACACGGGCCTGTAGTCGTGCTGGAATATCTTCCCCTGCTTGACGTAGTTCATCACCGTGAACGACAGCGTCTCCCCCGGGGCGTGGCCCTCGATACGAAAGTGGAACCAAGTTCTGTGATGCGAGGCGCAGTCGCTCCCTTCGCAGTCGGCCCGGGTCCACAGCTGTATATCGGATCCGTGCTGCTCGCACTTGCGCAGGTTACCGCCGTCGAAGTCGGCGCGGACCGTGTACTTACCCAGCCTCCATCGATTATCCTCCGGGACCTGCGGCGTCCCGCGCGTGATTCCCCTTCCCCCTTTCGCGGTAGATTTGGTAGGCCACGGCGCGGGCTCGGCGCTGGCGCTCTCCGCCCAGGGTCGCCACCGGGAAACGGCGCGCTCGACCGCCTGCGCCGCCTTTACCTTCTTATTCCGCATCTCCTCGAGCACGGACCGATGCGCGAACGACATCCTCGCCGTCCTCCGCGCCCCGCGACGTCTGAGACGCGCCCCACGGTTGACTCGGCTTTATTTCGTTGCATTTCCTTCACAAAAACGAGCGTTTCTAAAAGTCACCGCCGCTTCGCAGGACCCTTGCCCGCCGACTTCTTCGCCCCTGGACCCTTCGCGTCCACGACCGCACCCACCCCGTCGCCCATCTCCCGCCGCGCCAGCTGCTTCACGGCGCGTCGCTTGAGTTCGTCGCGGTCCAGCGGCCTGTCCTCGGGGTGCTCTTCATCCGAACCCGCTTGCTCGTCGTCGGGATCCTCGGTGGACGGCGCCTCAATCTTGAGCTCCCGCGGGCCCGCCGCCGTGTCCGGGCCCGTCTTGGTCATCTGCACGAAGCTGTCGTAGTCCGCGGCGTTGACGTTGGACCCGCCCTGCGCCATCATGGACGCGGCGTACATCTGCAAAATCTCGTTCGTCCGCTGCTCGATGATGCCGAGGTACTGCATCATGTTACCGTCGGTGACGCCGTCGCCGCCGAGGAGCTCCGCGTTGGCGGGGGTGTTGCATCCAATCTTGTTGTACACCTTCCAGATACCCTCGCGTAAGGTGCTCACAGTCGCCGTCGCGGTCTTGTACTTGCCGTCGTAGGACTTGGCCTTGGCCTCGGTGCGCGCCAGTTTGTCCTCGAGGTCCTTGAGGAGCTTACGACGCTGCGAGTCGTTCGCCGCGCCGGATCCTTTGTACTTTTCAATCTCGTGTTTGCACTCCGAGATTTGCTCCTCCAGCCGCTCAATCTCCGCGTTGAGGGTGTTGACGTAGTTGAACAGCCTGAAGTTCTCGTCCTCCGCCTGCATGAAGCTGTTGACGAGCTCCTCGATGTCCCCGATGCCGGTCGCCTCTTGAATCTGCTTAAACGCCTCGCGGTACGATTGCACCCGCGCCTGCGACTTTTTGGCGTCAGCCTTGGACTTACCCTGCGCCCACTTACCGGCCGTGTCCCGCTTCTTCTGCTTCCGCTCTTCCTCGTCAGCCTCCGCCGCGAGCCTCGCCTCCTCCGCGGCGCCCTGCGCTTTGGCCTTGTTCTTCATGAACGCGCGCATCTTCTTATCGTGCTCGATGAGCTTGGTGAGCTCGCGCCACTCCTTCTCAAACGCGAGCTGCTCCTTGTCCGCCTGCTGCTTGAGCTTCGCCATCTCGCTCACGGCCTTGTCCCGCACCTCGTACGCCTTATCGGACCGTTCGATGATCTCGCCCATCCTGTTCTTCTTCTCCGCGAGTTCGTGCTCGAGCTTCTTGTAGATGTCGTCGAACAGCACCCGCTCCTTGCGCAGGTTGTCGATGGTGCCCCGCAGCTGCCTGTTGTGCGCCAGCGCGTCGTTGTACTTTCCGAGCGCCTTATCGAGCCTGTTCTCGAGCATCTTGAGACTGCGCTGGATGTGCGTGTTCTTCTCCTGCGCGGCGTCGACGCCTCCCATCTCGCGCCGCTGCTCGATGATCTTAGCGCGGACGCGTTCGATGCCGGACTCGACATCCTTCGTCCGGCGTTTCTCCATCTCGGTGCGTCGCGTGAGCTCGTCGGCCTGGGTCTGGAGCCTGAATATCTCGCCCGCGGGTCCACTAGGTGCGTCGGCGTCGATGCTTTTGAGCGTACTGGGGTCATCGTCGAAGCCCACTTTGGCGGACTTGGCTCTGCGGATGGGGTCGGTGCGGGTCGGGCGGTGAGCCATTTTCGGCGGTTTTGGTTGGATGCGGGCAATCTTTTTTGGTCGCGACGAGAACACGACGGGCCGGGGGCGGTGTCTAGGTAGGACGGAGGCGACGTGCGGGCGCGCGCGGTGACTCACTTGGTACCTCCAATCGCCTTGAGCGTCGGCATCGTGAAAACCCTCGAGGTGCGACGCACACGGAGGGTCGACCGAGCGCGCCAGTCGCACTGCCAAACGCGGACATTCGTCGTCCCCCTGTTTCGTGACGGGACGAATGCGGCGCTGACCGTTTCGAGAATTTGGCACTTCCAAAGGTGCCCACCCTGCCACGCGTGTTTTCCCGAGGGTTTCGCGAGATCGGGCACAACGAACCGCGCGGGGCGTGTTGGGTTGGAGGGACGTGCGTCGGCGTGAGACCGAATCCGCGCGCGTGATGGACTGGGAGCCCATTCCGGATGATGTCCTGGTGCCGAAACGCGCTAGACGCGACGGGCGTGTGCGCCCTTTCCCTCCGGACGTCACGGTCGTGCGCCAGAGAGACGGGATGAGCCTCGCCGACAGGTGGGGCTTACCGAGGACCCGGGGTAAACGGCGGCGACGAGCCGTGGTCGATGACGTATCGGATGACTCCGACGACGACGCGACATCCGACGATGATGAAGACACCGAGGAACCCCCGAACGTCGCGGTGGTCCTCGCGGCGCACCTCTCGTTGGGTTGGAAACTCGACTCATCAGATCGCCTCGTGCCGCCTCGTCGGCCGGGCTCGTCGGCGGGGCACACGCCCGAGCTGGTGGAGATGCGACGCGCGTACGGCATCGACCCGGGGAACGACGACGACGACGAGCCCGGGAGGAAGGATCGGCCCTCGGACGCGGCGTTGTCCGCGCTCATGGCCGCGTTGTCGTGCGCCCGGCTCTGCGGCGCTGTTCTCAAACGAGCGGACTACTGCGCCGTCGCTCTCGAGGAGGCGTCGAAGCAGGCGGCGCGGTTCAGGCGCGATATCGATAAGATGCGCCGGACGGGGGTCATCCCACCTTGGTCCGGCCGGCCATCTCCGGAGGATGAGATGCTCGCGAACGTGAAGGCAAAGCTGGCGGACGCGGGACGCGAGCTCGGCGAAGATGTCCACCGCGCTACACCATTCGGGTCCTCACGCGACGATCCTGATCCTACCCTCGCGGCGGCCATCGCGGCGATGGGCGGCGGCAAGAAGGCTGGACCCTCGCAGCCGTCATCGCTCGCGCCAGTCGCGGCTGTGAGGGTCGCCGTCGCGCTGGACGACGCCATGTACGCGCTGGCGTATCACGGAAGATCGTGCGGGTGGACCGGGTCTTCACGGTCTTCATGGCGGCCGAACCCGGCACTTTACCTGAACGCGGTCACCGCGTCGCACGCGCCGGGCGCCACCGTGGGGTCTATCGCCGCCGCGGTGAGAGACGTGGGTGACGAGTGGCTGGACGCTATTCGGCGGTCGAGGATGGAAGAGGGAACGTACCTGCTCACAGCCAAAAACCTGCCGAGCCCGGAGGACGTGCTCGTGTCGGGGGAGAAAGCCGCGCGGAGTGCCGGTACGAAAACCAAAGACGGAACCCCCCAACCACCGCCGTGCCCAGAGCTCGTGCAGCTGTGGAGAGACAGCTGTAGGGTGTGGCCGTGCCGCCTGTTCGCGTTCGCAGCGCCCACACGACGAGCGCTCGCGACGCTGGCCAAGTTTTCCAAGAGATGGGTCGAAATCGGCGCGGGGCTCGGGTACTGGGCGCACATGATGGAACGTGTCGAGGGCATCGACGTCGTGGCACTGGACAAAACGCCGAGCCCGGTGGCCGGTACCGACGCCGTGAATGAGTATCACGGCCGGGCGATGTCGTTTTGTGCCGTGCACAAGGGCGGCCCGGAGGCGTTGCGCGAATATGAAAACCGCGGACTGTTCCTGTGCTATCCACCTCCCGGCGATGACATGTCGCTCGATGCGTTGCGCGCGCTTCGAGGGGATACTCCGCTCGCGGTGGTTGGAGAGTGGGACGGCAACACCGGCACCGCCGAGTTTGCGCGTGAGTTACGGAAGAAGTGGTACCTCGTCGAGTACGTGCGGCTGGGGCAGTGGGGCGACACCGCTCACGACCTCACGATCTGGATGCGGCGTGATGACCCGCGTGATGACATTGACGCCGGGAATAACTCGAACGGTTTCCTCGAGGCGCCGTTCGCGAGTTGCTTCACGTGTGGGACGTCGGATGCGACGCGTGAGTTGCGGCGATGCGTGTACTGCCGGGAGGTTTGTTTCTGTTCGAAGCGCTGCGCGGGTGACGCGACGTCGACGGCGCTGCACGCGTCTGCGCACATCCTTCGTGACGTGCGTCTGCCCGCGGGTCGCCCAGACTACTCGAACGATGCGGATTACAGGCCGTTCCGCCCGTGTGGTTAGCCGCGATTAATACGATTGT
>Ga0257106_1000480_pt1 | contig 23671 bp, 37 predicted proteins | sample LP_taG_3_FD_190177 | JGI IMG/M metagenome (GOLD analysis project Ga0257106, IMG submission 190177) | Marine microbial communities from Northeast Subartic Pacific Ocean, Canada - LP_J_2011_P26_10m | ecosystem: Environmental > Aquatic > Marine > Oceanic | place: Canada: Northeast Subartic Pacific...
TAGGTTGGGTTTGAAGTGTCATCTGCTTTGTAAATAAAGAAAAATTTGTATGTCTCTTGAACTTAGTGTTAAAATATGTGGTATTAGGAGATCCAGAAATGTGTTTATCCTGTTCACCACGAGATACAAGCTGTGCAAGGGCTCCACCTGACATGGTTTTCTATTATAGAATCATATTATTTATTTAGACACTTTCCTCTACATCGTCGTCGTCAATATCAATCATGATTTCACCGTACTGTTCCTTCCAGTCATTTGGGTCGGTATAATTCTTTTCTTCAGTGTCGTAATAAGTTTCACTGTCGTCAATCATCATGTGTCTGACAGTTTCATATAGCACAGTTGTAAGTGCGAATTTGTAAGCGAGGAACCCCACAAACGTGGCGCCATAATCAAAATCAAATGCGAATGGTGCGTTATTCCACACAACTTCAAAAGCTGCAACACCCAAAGGTGCTACAAATTCCTTTTGAATGGTTGAAGTTTCGAAATTGTCAACCCTATCCGACAGGAGAGTCATATACGAATACGAAGCTACTGCCCCCAGAGCTGCAGAGACACCTTGATCAGCACCCTGGGTTATGAAATAGGAGGCACTCAAAGCTGACCCATACCCAGCAGTCGATTTCTTAAGTGTTCGTTTAAGACGTGTATATTCCTTAGAGTTATTACGTGTGATAGATCTTGTGATGCCAAGGACAAGACTCATTGTATACTTTTCATTGTCCACAATGCTTTATCTCACTTAAAAAATATCAAATACAATAGTATATGAGGTGTGAACTGTGTAGGAAAAAATGTGGTATCCCTTTCGATTGCAATCATTGTAAGGGACAATTTTGTATCAGCTGTTCACATTTAGAGAAACACGAGTGCCCAGGTCTACAAGACAAGATTAGTAAAGATCTGAACATTTTGGGTAAAAAAATAGCATTCGAACCACCTCCAAAATGCGTCAAATTTTAGATGTGGTATTCATCTAAAAAAAGAATATTGTCTAATCACAATATGAATAAGGACCGGTCCATTCTTATCCATGATGTGGCGTCATTAACGTTTCTCGCCCCCTTCTCTTTCTTCTGTGTAGCAGAGTCTGTGTTTGGATATAGTGTATACCCGATGTTCCTGACCCACACCCTTACCACATACATGTCTATTGACTTGATGTGGATACTCCTCCAACCGAGGATTGTGCACGCATTTAGAAAGTTGATCATACTCCATCATGTAGTATGTCTCACAGCTCTTCTCAGACCCCTCATGTATCCAACAGAAGCTTTTATAGTGGGGGTAGTGGGTATAGTTGAAATTGACACGTCTCTTCTAACTATTAGAAGACTCACCCCCAGAAATAGTTCCATGTATCCCATCATAACCGATTTGTATCATACGTCTAATCTATTGATTAGGGTGGGATATGAGTCATGTGTGACCTTGTTCTTATCATATTTGTATATGTATGAAAGTATGTATGCAAAAATACATATACTTGGGTGTCAGTATTTCATAAATATTTTCAGTTGTGGTATTTGTGCGCTCACCTATTCGAAGAGGAACCCAGCTTTGAAGGAAGTTTAGGTATTTTCAAGACAGAAGTGCCATCCAACTCCCTCCGACTTTTTTGGGTAGGGTGGAAAACCCTGGCCTTCACAGCATTTAAATTTTGACACCCATGAATTACCACCTATATCTGGATTAGTGGCATCTGACCAACACGCGGGAAAAGTAGAATAATCATTCTTCATTAGATTTTTTGAAAAATCATGGGGAGGATGTGCTCCGGGGTGAGAAGCTAATTCTCCTGCATCGTTCGTTTTTTTACCCTGTACGAATGATGCCTGTTGCATTGCCGCGGTTGCGAGGCGAACCTTTTCCACTGCTAGTCGCTCCGCTTCTTGGGCTTGAAGTAAAGCGTCTGCATCCCCAGCTGCTTCCGCAGCTAATTTTGCTTCAGTAGCTGCTTTTCGTTCTTCTTCCCTCTCAAATGCAATTTGGGCAAGTTCGTCGAACACGGGTTCACCCGTAGGAGTAAATTCCGATCCAAGTTCGAAATTAACGGCGGGAGTATCCGCATCTTCACCACCAGTCACTGCATCTTTTATTTTATCAAATAGAGATTTATCTGAATCATCACCTAAAATCACAAATATACCTGAACAACATACTGAACATGAGAGCATCATCATCATCATCATCATAACTATGGGTAACATAGCAGATGAACCACCTCCCTCACCCCCGCCTGAAAAACGAGACATGATTGGTTATTGTTATACTTTAAGATTAAAATCTAAACCATAATTAGAATGACTAAAGACGAAAAAGCTAAACCCAAACGTGCCCCCAATGCTTACATGATGTTTTGCAAGAAGATGAGACCTGAGATCATAAAGGAGAATCCAGACATCACATTTACCGACACCGGTAAAAAACTAGGTGAGATGTGGAGAGCTCTCACCGATGACGAAAAGAAAAAATATGCAAAGTAAGTAGTAGATGTTGGTGTATATGTTTGGATTTCTATTACAATTTGTAATGAAGCAGCGAATAAAAAATGGTGTGTCTCCTAGATTTGGTCAACCATCAACTTAAGGATTTGAGACGTGATATGAGTAGATGTCCCTCAGGGTCAAGAAACTCTGTTATGATGCTATTGTGCCTACCCGTGGTTCTGATGGTGCTGTGGGATATGATTTATATAGCTCCGAGGACGTGGTTGTACCGTGTCAGGCGGGGAGAGCTCTAGTAGGAACTGGGATTACAGTGGTTCTTCCACCCGGTGTATACGGTCGTGTAGCCCCCCGGTCAGGTCTCGCGGTGAAGCACTGTATCGATGTTGGTGGAGGTGTGATTGATCCAGATTATACCGGTGAAATCAAAGTCATTTTGTTCAATCATGGAGAGAATGACTTTGAAATCAAGAAGGGTGATCGTATCGCTCAATTAGTTCTAGAGCGTTGTGAGACACCTCCAGTCGAGGAGATTAATATTGTGGAGGATACCGAACGTGGGTCGGGTGGGTTCGGATCGACTGGTCAATAAACGGTTTTGGGTCTACTTGTCACTAGGAATCCGACGGTGAGGAGGGCAATAATTACAAAAAAGAATACTATCAAATACAACGTATAGGATGTTTCCTCTTTGGAGTCCTCTTTGGAGTCCTCTTCGGAAACTTCTTCGGAAACTTCTTCAGAACCTTCAGCGTTTCCAAAACAGTTTTGGGTTGTGACATATTGTTCTTTCTCTTCTGTTGTGCACGTGTCAGGATCGATACATAGATCACATGATTCCCCCTCTTTACATTTACAACATTGTTCCAGTGAATTTTCTGGGAATGATACACTATCAGCTGGGGCCATGTACCCCGACGCACATACATCTTCACTCACTGCCTGACAACCTTCGGGGATAACTTCTATACCACGAGAAGTTCCATCTTCTTGTAGGGATTTTGTTGTGTCAACACCACAGTGGTCTAAACTCATTACTAGTATATCATATTTTTAATTTAAAAAGCGTTAAATTAAAAATATAATAACCGAACTATATTTTAATATGCGAGTCCTCGAACTTTTCAAAGGCACTGGAAGTGTTTCCAAAGTACTTGAAAAAGCGGGTCATGAGATAGTGAGTCTAGATATACTCACCAAATTCAAGCCCACTCACAATTGTGATATACTAGATTTCGATTACAAACAATACCCCCCCAAGCACTTCGATGTCATTTGGGCGTCCCCTGAGTGTAAGGTGTATTCCCAACTTCAAACAACAAACGTCGGTCCGACCCGTAAATTCAAAACCAGAGAGGAACTTGACTTAGTTCGCCAGGAGAATAGTAAATACGTCGAGAAGGTTTTGGAAATCATAAAATACTTTGACCCAGCCGAGTGGTATATCGAAAATCCATATTTATCTGCCATGAGAGACTTACCATGTATGAGAGACCTCCCGTCCAACCGATTTGACTATTGTCGCTTCGGATTTGAATATAAGAAGCCGACACGTGTGTGGACAAATCGGACAGACTTGGAAGACCATCCATGCACATGTCCCAACAAACAGCATAAGTACAGGATTGGAATTACAACCCCTGAAAAGATTTATAAAGGGGGTTCTGCTGACGTCACGAATACACTCGACCGGTACCGTATACCGGAAGGACTTTTACAATACCTCTTCGCTAAACATTTAAATTAACCTAGAAGCCCACCCAGAAGTGCACCCGCAACCCTTCGTTTGCCACCACCAAAAGCCGCACCTAGAAGTGCACCAGGTGCACTAAGCCCCCCGAGTAAACTACCAAGTAGACCATCCCCCCCACTAAGTGGACCATCCTTTTTGCCTGTCAGAGGGTTACTAAGTAATCCCATATTCATCATAGAACTGGCACATGAAAGTGAACAAAATGACATACCAACTGCCACCCCGAGACCTAGCATCAGTTCAATTTCCTTCATTTTTATAATACTCTTAGATTTTAATTCCACCAAAAGGTGTATCGATACGTACATGACCATCACTGCCATAATTAACACCCCCAACGGGTGTACTGAAGCCAGTACCCGAATCTCCACCCACGGTAATACTACCCATATTAACAGGGGCGTCAAAAGTCAAACCACCCCCTTCATTATAACTTGCACCACTACCCAAAATGCCTCTAGCATCCACACCATCTTGTCCCGCCGACCAACCAGAACCTAAAGGACCATCAAAAGATGCATTCCTACCATCAAAATTTAAACCAACCCCTCCTAAAAAACCTGGCATGAACGCCCCCAACCCCGGAACTAAACCATCCCAAAAATTAGGGTCTCGGTCTCCCCCTCCTGATTGATCATCATCTTCATCCGTCTTCTTACTCATCAAAAAATAAGAATAAGCTGCACCAGAAGATGAGGAACACACACAACATATGAGCATCAAACCTAACACCAAAGTAGTCGAACTGTTACTGTTACTCATTCTTATAATACTATTAGAAAAAAAATTATTTACTATTATTATATGAATCACTCAATTGCGGTCGCCCTTTCTGTAATTGTCGGTTCAGCATTCTACGTGTTGATGGAGAAATCTATTCCAAGGGAAGCAAACTGTAGTTATCTCGCGTCACCGGTGACAGATGTTCTCGCATTCCTATGGGGTTTTATTATCATGTGGTACGGTGTATCCGTATATGATAATCCTATACTGACAGGTTTGGGTTCGACTGTCGTCGTTGAACACATATGGCAATTGAAACATAAAGGAATCAAAGAGTTGCGCTTGTCAAAATCTTCTTAAATCTTTTGTCACTACTACCACGGCTGGAACGGAACCCTTTGGGGGTTTCTTACAGAAAATCTTACACTCACAACAATCCCTTGTGGACACGAGTTGCTTTTTAGTCGCGTAACATCGTGTCGGTAACATAATATCTTTGGAGAGGTACCTGACTATCTGGTCAATGAGTATCATCCTACTTACTGACGAGATATAAAGATAGGGTTTACTTCTTAGATTTCAAATAGTTAGAGTAAGCGTTCACGAGGTTACTTCTTCCACCGACGGCTTTACGAAGTCCCGCAATGGTTGCGATCTTTTTCTTGTTGTTAATAAACTTTTTCTTCATTTGTTCCACTTTCCCTGTCACTTTCTGTGTGTTTCGAAAATATGTTGCATTATGGTTTAATGCAGCATTGGTCATTTCTCTTTTCATTTTAAGTAAATCATTTTTCGGTAACTTCTCGAGAAACCTCTTCAACTTTGGATCCGACATTTCCCTTACTTCTTTCCTCGTCACTTTGACACTCGATATCCTTGCAATGTTAGATATGGATTCTCTCACAGTAGCATTGAAATTACGCGAATTCATCATCCCCCCCATATAAATCTTATTCGCGTATTTATTATCTAGGAGTCCACGTCTCGTTATATTTTTCACTAATTCTTCTTTGGTATTATAAATATTATTTCTTTTGGGAGTCATTTTATTATATACCTATATTATAAATTGGAATTTAACAAAATAACAAACTTTAGGTCTTTGCGACTGACGTTTTGACGCGTGAATGGATTTTTGAAAAGTATTGTACTTGGGCGGGCTTGAAACGCTTCACGTGTAGGTATTTTACTGAGTTTATTGAAAGTAGTCGGTGTAATGTACCTATAATTGTCTATTTTGATCGCCTTGTCACCATTTTTAAACGTGTTGAAACTTATCTGATTATTTGGGAGAGTATTCAATACTTTTCTCTCCCATCTGATATTTGTTTTTTTTTCTAAACGAGATTGTTCTGCGAGGAGTGTTATTTTTTTCGCGAAAGTATTTCTTCGCACTTGTAGAAGTTTCGAATACCTGTCTCTCATCTATAATAGGTTGGTATTTTATTTCGAAATATGTATAAAGATAGAGCCCTACTACTTAGTAAAATGACTGAATCCATCGTTGTGAATCGCAATATTAACATACTTTTACAAACTGAAAAATACCTTGATTCTCTTGGAGAGATTGAATTTGATGGACATGGTTGGGTGATTGCTAGAATGGAGGGATACCACCCAACCATGTCAGTCTTAAAACGTATACCAAATTATGGTGAAATGGCATGTCCAAATGTTTTACCAGAAAAAAAATCATTAGAAGCTCTTATAAAACACATGTTACCTAATCTGGATGTGTTTCGTTCCCACTTTGGAGATGCAGAAGTCGATCTGTCTACTGTCACATTCCACTGGCATCCACCAAGACCTGGTGGAACACAATTTCGCAGGCACATGACGAATCTTAATATTGTCCCTATACTCGGGACATAAAGAAATGGATTATATGTTTAGTATGTATGATTCAAACCAGACTAGATTCTTTCGTTCTTTGTAATCCATGTCCTACTATTCCAGAAACATTACCAAAACCAAAATATGTTCGTCCGAAATGTCCACACGGGAAGCGGCGCGCTCAGTGCAAGGAGTGTGGTGGGAGTTCAATCTGTGAGCACAGGAAGCGGCGCGCTGTGTGCAAGGAGTGTGGTGGGAGTTCAATCTGTGAGCACAGGAAGCGGCGCGCTGAGTGCAAGGAGTGTGGTGGGTCTCAAATCTGTGAGCACAGGAAGCATCGCGCTGACTGCACGGAGTGTGGTGGGTCTCAAATCTGTGAGCACAGGAGGCGGCGACGTACGTGCACGGAGTGCGGTGGGTCTCAAATCTGTGAGCACAGGAAGCAGCGCGCTCGGTGCAAGGAGTGTGGTGGGTCTCAAATCTGTGAGCACAGGAAGCAGCGATCTCGGTGCAAGGAGTGTGGTGGGTCTTCAATCTGCGAGCACAGGAAGCGGCGCTATCAGTGTAGTATATGCGACCCAATTTCGTATAATATCTATTTGAGACGGGTTAGACGATGTCATGCTTTAAAAGGTGTCATTAATCCTACACATACACTTGATGACCTTTGTATGACCCATGGAGAGTGGGACATGTATCTTCATAAACTTTTTGAAGTTAGATACGGTCGCCCAAAAACAGAAGATGACAGGGTTCAGATAGATGAAATCATTCCATGTAAGGGATGGAACTTTCCAGATGACAATAAATATTGTTGGCACTATCTGAACTCTCAGTGGTTGATTGATATAGAGGGGGGGAGAGAGAATCAGGAAAAGGGTACCAAGTACACAGAAGAAGATAAGCGCGCTATGATAGAACGAATCGATGAATGGTTCATCTCAAATCCTTATCCGCCACCCCCTTAGTGGCGAAGCTGTACCCCCACGCTTGTGGAGAGGCTCTCGGGTATCGTCGAGTTTCACATGTGAGATAGAATTTAAATTGTAATTTAATACTAATGTTCAGTATAGTCGTTATTCCGATTGCGTTTTTTGCGTTCACCTCCCTTTATTGGATTTGCGTATGTGCGAACGCACGTGATGATGTGGATACAAGGAAATGTACTCTCATTCCGGGGTAAACCCTAGCATAGGCCCCTAGTGGCAAACCGATGCGAGTTGGGCAGTCATACTTAAAGGGGTGAAGTGAATCTTTAATTAAGGATGGGTCGATTTGACCGAGTGAGCTTAATACAGTTTTGTGATAACAAGAGTATTGTCTTAGATAGCATACCCGACAAATGTAATCGTAATACCCGCGTTAGTGGTCAGTGTCTAACCGAAAATTGTGACGATTGTTTTGAAAAAGACATCAGACAACTTTTCGACATAAGTGGAGCTTATTGTAAAGGTTGTGTATACCGTAGAACACTTTATAACGATAATGGTGAATATGGTCGTTTAAAACTATTTGAGTTTTGTAAAGACAGTGGGGTCACTTTGGATAAAATACCGGAACACACAAATAGAGAAACAAGAGTTAGTGGTCAGTGTCTAACCGAAAATTGTGACGATTGTTTTGAAAAAGACATCAGACAACTTTTCGACATAAGTGGAGCTTATTGTAAAGGTTGTGTATACCGTAGAACACTTTATAACGATAATGGTGAATATGGTCGTTTAAAACTATTTGAGTTTTGTAAAGACAGTGGGGTCACTTTGGATAAAATACCGGAACACACAAATAGAGAAACAAGAGTTAGTGGTCAGTGTCTAACAGGAAATTGTGATGGTAGATTTGAAAAAAACATCAGACAACTTTTCGACATAAGTGGAGCTTATTGTAAAATATGTACAACTGAGAATAAAACCAGTAAAACACTAAGTACAAACGTAGAGCTTCATGGTGAGGACCATGTTCGGCTCAGACTTGAAAAAGCGAAACAAACAAACATCGAACGATATAGTGTGGAAAACCCATTTCAGAATGAGGATGTAAAACAGAAGTCTAAAGAAACCTGTATAAAAAAATATGGTGCACCATTCGCGTTACAAAATGCTGAGGTTTTAGAACGTGCTTTAAAATCTGGATACAAACGTAAATTGTTTTTAACACCATCTGGTGAAGAGTGGTATTTACAAGGATATGAACACCTGGTTGCACCACGGCTCATCGAACAATATCAGGAAGAAAATATAACATCAGACATTAAAATCGTTCCAGTCGTACCGTGGACTGATTCAAATGGGAAAACTCATGTGTACCGTTGTGATTTCTACGTAGAGTCACTCAAACTCATAATTGAAGTAAAAAGTACATGGACGGCACAACAAGATGAAGAAAAGATTAAAAAGTGTATGGATTATTGGAGTAATCAAGGTAATACATATAGACTCATCATATCAGATAATAAAGGTAACTACTTATACGATCGTACAAATCATGATATCCTGAGCATTCCTTTTGATTGGCATAAATTACCATAAATCCTTATCCGCCGTATAGTCGTTATTCCGATTGCGTTTTTCACGTTCACCTCCCTTTATTGGATTTGCGTATGTGCGAACGCACGTGATGACGTTGATACAAGGAAATGTACTCTCATTCCGGGATAAAGAAGTAAAAAATATTTACTCATAGTAAGAAGATGTCAGTAGCTCCGTCTTCAAAAAGAGTGTATCATAATTTTCCGGGAACTAACGGTTTTAAATATAACAATTATTCAGAATGGTCTGAGATAGGTCGTGATGTGTATCAATCAAACACTAGAGGAACTGGAATTCTTTTTGAACCAGTAAAATTCAAATCTTATATTCAGCGTTATGTACGATCAGCCAAGAGAATGAGAAATCAGAGGAGAAGGTTGACGAGGAATGCTGGATTGTATACAACCAATGTCCCAAACTACTCAAATAACCGTGGTTTCGAAATTTATGTAGGAGATAAGGCTAAGTGGTATAAATGGCCAACAAGTGAACAAATATCTAATTTGCACCAGTCTTTTCGAACTTACATCTCAAATAACAACTCGAATAACAACGCGGAGAACAGGAAGCTATCTTTAGTTGAACGAAATATGTTTAACGCTCTCGGTAGGGCAAATAATCAGAAGTCTATACGACAAGCTTATTTAAAAGGTGCTCTCAAACTTCACCCAAACAAGGGTGGTGATGCCGAATTATTCAAAAAATTCAAAGCTAAATACATTCTTAAAAAGAAAGTAACATCTACATAAATCATATAAAGATAATTATGGTTTAAACTTTAGATGAGGAAGTTCCCACTTGGTGCTTTACTTGGTGATGAATATTGTTTACCTTGTAATGCTGAAAAGGGTCTAGATTATATATGTCCGGGGTGTAAAGCATCTGTTATCGTACGAAAGGGTGATATCAAACAACACCATTTTGCCCATAAACCCGGTAAACGAGATTGTATGTTCTATGACCATCCGGGTGAAGGTGAAATTCATAGGATGGCGAAGTATATATTCGCCGATTTATTAAATAAGGGAAAAATAAAAAATATAGAGCGGTTATGCCCCAGTAAGTATTTATGTTTATCCCAAGGTTGTGGTCGATTCGACGAACAAATCAAATACGATGAAGGTGATGAAGTCGTAGTTGAGCATCGGGTAAACGATAAGTGTATAGTCGATGTGGCTGTTATAAACAATGGAATTCTCAAATACGTGTTTGAAATTTGTGACACCCATAAAACTACTCGTGAAACACCGGAACCGTGGTTCGAAATTGACGCAAATAAGTTTCTGAAGGATACCGAAAACGGTACAAAACTAACAAAAGATGTAGAATATGATTTGGACATAGATGATATGAATCTTTTACAGGTAGTAGAAGAACTATATGAGAGAGGAGCAGATTTAGGAGGAACATTCGATGAAAAGTCCATAAGATTGGATATTGAGAGACATCATTCAGAATATGTACATTGTATAAGAAGGGGGAAGTGTTGTCCTTCGTGTAAAATACACATATCAAAATTTACAACATCGCGCGACCGCGATGGGAAATCCGAACGTACGAATCTTATGAAACAGGCAATCATAAACTCTAAAGAGTATGAGGAATGTTTTCCTGTACTAGGAGCTATTAAATCTATTACAGACTATGGGGGAGCGCTTTCAGTTTGTGTTTATGGTTATAAATACGAAGATGCTCCGGGGTTCATACGGAGAAAGTTCGAGGATATGTTGATAAGAGAATGGTCCGAACTAGGGGAACATGAAATCAGAATTCGTGGTGAGAGGGATGGCTGCTATTTGTTCCATAGCGAGGAGCGCGAGGAGCGATGGTGGTGATCAGTTCTTCCTCAAGTCAGCATCCGGGGTTGATTGTTTAGGCATTAGGGTATTTCATCAATTGGTGAAATTTTAGGTCTTTGCGTGTGACGTTTTGTCGTGAGAAGGGGTTTTTGAAAAGAACTTTATTTGGTTGAGCAGAAAATGCTTTCCTCACAGACATTTTGGCAAGTTTTGTGAAAGTATTAGGTGTGATGTATCTAAAATTATCTATTTTGATCGCTTTATCACGGTCCGAGAATTTGTTGAAACTTATATTATTATTCGGAAAGTTCTTCACCAATTTCATATCCCACGCAATACCGAATCGTTTTATTTTCAGATTCCTCCTGTTATTGTTTTTTTTTTCAAGGGCTGCTATCTCTTTTCTCAAAACTGCCAGTCTCTCTTCTATCTTATTTTCGAGTGTACTCATTTAAGATATGTATATATATAAAATCACTGTAAATCCTTATCCGCCGTATAGTACGTCTTCCCCCTAGTGGCGAAGCTGTGGACCCTAGCATACCCCCACGCTTGTGGAGAGGCTCCCGGACGATGCCCGGTTCTCCACGCAGCGAGACCCCTGTTGTAGATGGTTTGGACAGTCTTTAGAGGAATCTTAGTAGCCTTAGCAATTTCAGGGAGGGATTTAGCTCCCGGATACATCTTCCTAAATTTCTGGGTGTAGGAGGAAGTTTTTGTCTTCTGTCCCTCGTCTGTCTTGAACCCCTTGTAGTCTCGCTTGAGCATCTTTTTATAACGTGTCTCAACCCCCGTGAGAGTCCTAAGTCCCCTGAAATATTTGAGGGGTGCATAGATTTTACCCTGTGTTTTACGCAGTTGCCCAACCTTCTTGGTAATGGCAGCATCGCTGAGGGGCATCTTACTTTTTACTTATATTTTATTACTTCATGCCAATCGTCATACATGAGTATACCGTGAACAACCCCACCGATCAGGAGTCCTTTGAGTATCGAATTATTTACAAATGGAAGTACCAGTAAACTAATCAACCAGTGATGTAAATGAATTGTATAACTGTAAACTTTTAATTGGTTGAATTTGTAACCACAATCAGGTGTACATTGTCGTTGATATAACATGAATGATACAATTGCACCCAAAACAACCGACAACGTCATCTTACTTTTTACTTATATAAAAAATATGAGAGTATAATAATCAGTCGGGATGGGTTTGTCGATTGTTATGGGGAATATGTTTTCTGGTAAAACCTCTGAACTTATTAGGAGACTTAAGCGCTTAAAAGTCATTGGTAAAAATATAATCGTTGTCAATTCCGCAAAAGATATCAGGTCACCCGAAGAAGTCCTCAAAACCCATGATAATGTTCAATTCGCCTGTCACAAGGTATTTGACCTGTTTGAACTTATGAATAGGGATGAGTTTGATAGGGCTGATATTATAGCCATAGATGAGGCACAGTTTTTCCCGAAGCTCAAACAGTTTGTCGAGTGTTGTCTCTCTATCAACAAAGATGTGATTCTGGCTGGTCTCGACACCGATTCTTTTCAGCAGAAGTTTGGTGAACTCATTGACTGTATTCCTATGGCATGTGAGGTGACGAAACTTTCAGCACTGTGTATGCGTTGTAATGATGGAACTTTGGGTCCTTTCACTAAACGAATTGTAGACGATAAAACCCTAGAGCTCATCGGTGGAAGTGACAAATACGTAGCCGTGTGTCGGAATCATCTCACCTATTGACATCTAAAATGAGAACGACCCGTTTACCGGTGCCCTCTTTCACGAGTTCGTGATACCTGGAATGGTCGAATATAAAGTCTTCACCCTCTTCATGAAGGTGTGCCCCCCCCTCAGTATACAAAGTGCACGGACCACCACCTTGTATAGTGATGTGGTATCTTAGTAGACAGTTGGATTCAGCTCTATGTGGATATAGCCTCATCGGTCCTTCACTCACGGCGAATGCGGCGACTTTGGTGTCTACACGTGGAATCTGTTTTACCAAACTATTTAGAATCGGAAAATGTTCAACCTTGTAGAAGTAATACTCCTCATTCTTCTCGAACCACGGACTGATGTCATGGTAAAATGTTTTATCGAGTGTTGGGTGAATAGTTTCAAATTCTTCTTTGATCTTGTCGAAGTGAAACTTGATCAACATCAAACCGGGAAAGTTGTTCACTGAACACTCTGAGTTGAAGTATAACATGTCTCTGAAAGTGTTTCTTATCCCTGACAGGGGTCTCATGGGATTTTGGAAGTATAGGGTGTCTATAGGGAGCTTCAAAAAATCATATGCGATCATTAGGGTTGGCACCAACAGGAGCCTCCACATTATTTTCTCAGTAGATAATAAAATGCCTGGATACACCCAAGAAAAGTTGGAACCAGAACCCACTAAGGAAGTCAAGGACGTCTCCATTCGTTTCTCGATGCCCAACATCCCCAAGTTCTCTATCGTTCAGATGGTCCTTGTTGCAATTATTGTTTTCTATGCCTTCTCTGCTCGTAAGATGAAGGGTTCTGTTGTATCGACTCTTGCCCTTACTATCGGCCTGCTCCACATATATGATCACCTCTACCGTGTCAAGCGTGGTGATGAGAACCTTTTCTTCCTCCCCAAGAAGGAAGCCTACGGGTGCAAAAGCTGCCAAATGTAAATTATTTTCAAAGTGTATTATAAGTATGCACGTCAAGATTACTCGTAGCCCCAATTCTGTTAAGAAATTTAGGGCTACATTAGAAGACGGCAGGACTGTTGACTTTGGTGCGCGTGGATATTCCGACTACACCAAACACAAGAATCCTTCACGTATGCGTTCCTATGTGTCACGTCACGGGGGTCAAATCCCCAAAAGCACGATGACTGAGAGTGATCCCCAGAAGATTCAGAGTCGAATGTTGAGGGTCACCCTCAGTGACAAGGAAAATTGGAAAATGAGTGGTATCAACAGTGCTGGTTTTTGGTCACGTTGGTATCTCTGGAGTTTCCCATCTTTCAAGGAGGTTGAAAAGTACATGTCGAAGAAGTTCGGAATTGTCGTTAAACACACTTAAAGCAGAGGTTCTTAAATCATTCGTGGGGGAGTCCCACCGTTATACAAGTTGGTTAGTCACATAACCAGGTTGCACCGTTCCTATAGCTCAGTTGGTTAGAGCGTGGTGCTTATAACGCCAAGGTCCCGGGTTCGAGCCCCGTTTGGAACAGCTTTTAGAGTGGGTCAGTCATCCTCACTGTAAAAGTTGTGATTTTGAATGTTTGTGATTAAGAAAATGATTTAGTAGTTCCCTCCTCCTTTCGCTTCTCCCGGCAAGCGTCATTTTTCTCCTTCTTAGCCTGAGCTTTACCAGGGTTCGCCTTAGCCTTATTCTCTTGTTTGATTTTCTTCTTCTCGGAATCGGTCAGTTTATCTTTCATTGTTTTATCAATCGCCATCTTTTATAATAATGTATCGTTTTAATTCTATAAGCCTCATCAATACCCCCACTTGACATCGTCAACTGTGGCATTTTTGTATTGTCTAGATACGAAACTGTCTTGTCCGTGACCTCTGTGGCCTATCGTGCTCCTATGGGATCTATCTATGCGCATGTAGTTTCTTAAATCTTTGTAATACACTCGAGCACCTTCCGCTATCAGGTCCTCATGTTTCATATCTACATGGTTATCCATGGGTAAGAAGTGCTTCACGTACTTTTTCATATTAGGCACGTGGACGAGGTAGCATTTGGTACTCGAAATCCATTTCACACGCTCGATTTCTTCCTCCTCGTTGTGGAACGGAAGTCTGGATAGACAGTGGAAGAAGCACATTTCAAAGTCGTCACCCTTTTTATCTATGACATCTTGAATATGTCTATACACTTCACTTGATTTTACGATAACATTGTCTTCAAAGATGACAGCGTATTTTAAACCCTGATCGAAACACCGATCATAAAACTCCATGTGACCCATGAAACACCCGATAGCACCCATATTGAAGTAGGTGATATCTGGTCTAATCACATTTGAATTGTAATTCATTTCTAGAGCCTTCTTGAAATATTTTGGTTTGATTTTGTCTTCGTATTCTCTAGCAGTCTCTACATTTCTGGTATCTGGTCCGTATATAACTTCAATCGGTATACTGGAATCATGGTTTCTGAAGAATCTTTCTTGTCTTTTTTTTTCATCTTTTATCGTCAACAAGAAACATTTATACTGATACTTCGACTTCATGTTTACCATAATGAACACACTGATGACCAACAAAATGACGATAGCTATCATACCTACTTAAACGGTACATTTTAAATTCAAGTAATGGATGACATCATAAATGCCATCGGATTGGTAAGTGCTATTCTCATCACTGTTATGTTCGTGCCTCAGGTTGTTCATGTATACAGCACCAAGGACACACACGCGCTCAATTATACATTCTTATGTATAAACATATTGGCGAGTATATTGGGTCTAATCTACTCCATATTTTTCACCATCATTCCCATGATAGTGGCCAATACATCGGCTGGTCTTTTTTCCGTCTCACTTCTAACGATGAAATGTATTAATGAGTTTAAAGATAAGGATCTAATTATTGACAGAGTAGTCCCAGCTCCTATAGTGTAGTTGGTCAACACTGTGGACTTTGAATCCACCACCCCAAGTTCAAATCTTGGTGGGAGCTCTCACCCTCTCTTAGCTCAGTTGGTAGAGCAGTGGACTGTAGTTCCATTTGTCACCTGTTCGATTCAGGTAGAGAGGATCTTTTCTCCCATAGCTCAGTTGGCAGAGCGTGCGACTGTTAATCGCAAGGTCATCGGTTCGAACCCGGTTGGGAGAGTTAGTTGTTTTTACAGTGTGTTTTCCACTTTGTAAAAATAACCTACCGTATTGTATGACTTATACCCCAGGTCAGATAAATCCAGTATGGAAATGGATGCGTAGTAATGTCGTCAATCTATCGTTCACCGCCAATAAGGCTGTCGTTATACATGATTGGAGATTGGCCTTGTTACACAATTTTTTCAGCATTGGTATTGTAATTTGGGTCATCTATTCACTATTTTCTGGAAAGACGTACATCGTCACTGAAGTTCCCACGGGGGTTGCGAGTGCTTGGGGTCTTGCCTCGACCGACTATACGTCTACCCAAACTGCGATATACCAAGGTGGTTCATCCTTTTGTGACAATCTTACTAATTACGAGTTTAAATACTCAAATGACTGGTACTATAGTGCACCCATATGCGCGTTCTACACAGGCGCTGAATTAATCTCAAAGCTGCCTTCCGGTAATGTGATGTTTTTTACGACACACATCTCTGAAACAATAAAACAAAGATACGATAAACCCTCTGTTGGATGTATTTCTGACTCAAATGGTCTTGGAGAAGCGGTGGAGGTTATGGGAAGGTGTGAACATTCAAAGTCTACAAACTTTTTAGCACCTGGTATAGAAGAAAGTTATTTCGCATTCAATCATTATTTCGATTCTCGTATACAATCAGGAGCAAAGCCACTCACGTACGTTAGGAGGGAGGGATTTGATGATAATCTACACACGTTTGAGAGGGGTTCTGCAATTCGTCTGAAAGTTTCGGAGTGGCTAAACATTACAGGAATTGAACTCGATAAACCATACAATGAACAGAATGTAGATGGTTTAGATACTACAGGTTTCAATGGTGTTGGGACTCATATTGATAAATACCCATACGTGAGAACCAGTGGATTGCGTTTGAATATAGAGGTCAAGTATCATAACTTTCACCTTGACCGAGAATTACATACAAATATAGGGGGTGAAGATGTGTACGCTGTCGTTACAGTATCCCCCAAAATCGGTTGGTTCTCCAAGGGTGATGAAATATTGTATAGCCAAGAAGGTGGTGGTGCAGCATTTGACATAAACAACCCAATTAATTTGACAAGTGGACAACCAAATGGTATGTATTATGATTTTTACAGGTACGGTATATTATTCGATATACAACAAACTGGATTAGTCGGAGAAATCGATTATCTTTTCATCCTCATGCAATTCACATCTGGTATTGTTCTATTGGGACTTGCTACTACACTCGTTGGCTTCATTGCTAAATCTGGTTTAGGTGACAAGTCTGACTTATATAGGGGTGCCATGTTAGAGTTGTTCGACGTCCAACGTGAAGCTGCACGGTACGCTACCCAAGCGTGTGTTGCCACCAAAAGTTTTAAAGATGCCGACAATGATGGTAGAGGTGATTTAGATTTCGATGAGTTGAGAACTCTCATCAAAGATTCTTTCGCTAAAAGCTACTTAGATGATGACACTAATGACCACTTTAACGAAAAAGAAATTACTGCAATGGCGTATTACCTCATGAGAGCAGCAGACGAAAACTTAGATGACAGGATTTTAGAACAACGCGAGAAAACACCCGAAGAGTTGAAAAATTCAACGATATCATTACATGAATGGCAAGAGTTATCTACAACAGGTGTTTTTACTTTTAAAGATCTTAAATCTACATCAAAAGAACAACTCGAGGCAGCTGGATGGAAGAAGGGTATCTTCCCACAGAGAGTTAATAAAAAATAACTTAAAAATACAGTTCTTTACAATAGTAATGACAACTATTGCTAAGTTTCTGCTTTCCCCACTCATTTCCAGTAACGGGAAGTCTAAGGGGACGAAGTCTTCCCTGTTAGATTATCCCCCACCCCCCACCAATGTAAATTCGGAATGGAGCTTTGGTCCTTACTCTTGGAAAGTTACGGTTCTAGCTCTCGACAAGGATGGTGCTGTCGATAAGACGTTTATCGGTTACAGTCAGAATATGAATATCACAGACAGGACTAGAAGTGCATGTGATAGACATAAAAGGGTTGGAACTACGTGTGGAGAACCCCAGATGGCCATGAAAGGTGGTGAATGTGATGAAGTCATTCTCATGAAATTGAGGAATGATTCGAAATTAGTTCCAGTCTTTTGAAGTTACACTTCTTCTATCCCACCGAGGTAGTAGATACGCCGATTAATTTTTCTTAACAGATTTTTACTTTCGAGATACGCGACATGTGATCCACGCACAAAGACACCTTCGTGTTCTATACGTATAGACATATACTGTGTGCTATTTTCCTGACAATATGTTGAACGACTGCTGGTGTGCTCGTCAGATTCAAGCATACAATCTAGCACGATGTCAAGTGGACCCATGTGTTCAACGATAGATTCGAACGCTTGGGTAGAATCTTCCACACACACTGGTAAAAATGTAATCATCACACGAGGTTTTTCCATTTGTGATACCATCTTTCGTGCATCCTTATAGTTCTGTGAAATGTGGAGACGATGCTCCTCCCTAAGTCTCCACCCTAACCTTGTTCCTATCCCCTGGAGTGAACAAGGTGTGACAATCCCCAACGACATACTACTATTAATTGTGATTTATATTTATGTTCTTCGACGAACATCCGCCCACCCGTGAATACTTATGTCACTCTCTTCACACCATGGATATATTTCGTCTTCACCCCCTACAAAGTTGAGGGCACGCACATCGTTGTCAATACACCTGTCACATATGGACTTATTGTCGTCTATGATGAGACCTATATTGAGAGCACGGCATATATCCGCCTTATGTATTTCATTGGGTGTGTAACTATTTGTGAGTATGACATCATCGAATATACCGGGAAAGTATGTATCTATCCACGCTTCAGTTTCTTCTCGAGCCATGTCTTGACGTCCAGTGAGGACATACATTTTTTCGTAGCGCTGTTTTAGGTTAAACATTGCCATTTGGGATCCAGGTATAGGTGTAAGATCCACAAAGTCTTGGGATTTATAAAAATCTCGGACCATTTTTTGAGAAGTTGGTTCGTCTACTTGAAATATTTCACGATACACGTAGTTATATTTGGGTTTCGTCCTCAATTTATGCACTTGGTGGTGATGTTTTGCCATAGGGAAGAGAAATTTTACCAAAACCTCATCGACATCAATGGCCACCCTGTTCATTTATTTACTTGTAGATATAATTGTCACAAATAAATTCTCAAGTAAAAATAGATGTCATTGATTCCTGTTGTGAATTATGGCAGAATGGAGCGACTTAGACCAGCAGAAAGCAAAACGATGCCCATGAATTTGAACACGTTCTGTGTGCTATTTATTGTCGTGTGTATTCTATGTCTATATAAGAGATCGTCGAATATTAGTCAAGAGAGGAGGAAATATAAAACATTTTAATAACAAATTGACTATTCTACTGTGTCCACGATTTTGTATTTGAGACAGTCACCCGGGGAGAGATAGATATCCTTCCTCATCAACTTTTTGAATTTACGCTCGGGTATCTTCGTCTTGGAGAGATACATGTTTTTCAGCATCTTCATAAACTTGGTGCTCGACTTCAGTTCATGTTTGAGTTCTTGAAAGTTACCCCACATTTCTGTAGAGATTTGGTGAATGAGGACGTATGCGTTCCTACCCATTCGCCTTTCAGAACCCCCGAGCAACATGAAAGTAGCGGCGCTACAACAGGAACCCTGGGCAATCGTGATAACCTTCACACGAGAAGACTCCAAAACGTTCATCATTGTCATACCTGCAAATATACAACCCCCATCACTCATGATGTGGACCCTAATGCTTGGTTCGTATCCAACGAGTTCAGCTTTTCTCGTAAGAAGTTCGATCTCCAACTTCTTAAATTTCTCAACGAAGTCCAGAGCATTGTCACGATCCACATCTGCGTAAAAAAGAATTTCGTTGCCGATAACCTTCACACACTCAGAAACTTCCTCTACTTCTTCTTCCTTCGTAGACATTCTTCAGTGCCTTCTTTACTTTAGTCACGTCTCTTGACTTTAAGTTGTTACCAACCGCGAGATGGTTGATCACGTCAAAATCTTGAGGTGTTATTCCGTACTCCACGAGTTTACTTAGGTCCCCTTTTTCCGCGTAATTCTTTAGGAGGCACAATTCCTCTGTACCGAGACCCAATCTCGACTTCTTCTTTATCTCCTCAAATTTTTGCTTTCTCATCTTATAGTTTCCCAATTTGGTCCAACAGCTTCCAGGTCGTATCTTCTCCCTCTCTAGGGGTTCACCCATGGCATGTTTTGGAATAGTCAACGCGTGTAGGACGAAATATGGCATGAGATTCCACATTCCTTGCGAATATATGTGGGTGTCGTAATAGTCTGCATCTGAAAATGCCATGGTTATTTTTTGAACATTGACACCTACAGAGTCTAGGTAGTTTTCCTGAAAAATGTCCCAGATGTGACCATGCTCTGATATGCTGTCATGTATCTGTATAGGGTTCGGATCACAAAGAACGTCGGCTATGAACTCTTTGGGTGTTTTGAAATCGTCCATCATGTCATATCCATCTGAATACGATAGGAAGTTTCTTATATTTCCATCACATTTAGCAGCAGAAGCCTCTATCAGGGGGGTTATCTCATCCACGAGGGTCAATAACACTTCTGGTTTATGTTTGGGAATGAAGACAGTTTCAAAATTGGGGTACATACACATGTTGGTCGTAGTTATCAACAATGAACCCCGTGAGATTCTGTCACCATCAGAAACCTTTTCAACTATGGGTTTGAACGTGGGGTCGTAGTCGTCTATGTATACATGTTTTGTAGATGGTCGTATGAATGGTAAAAACAGGGACTTTGCTTTCATATGCTCACTTAAAAGTTCAACAGAGTTGAAACCCTCTAACACTTCTCTCAAAATAAATGATTTACCCACACCGAGAGCTCCACATATGAAAACATTCTTACCCTCCCTAATCAATTTCCGTATCAACTCTATTTTTTTTGTGTGGATCGTGTAAACCTTTTCTACTTTTTTTTGTCTGATAACTTTAATGAAAGAGTCCATCGATGATCTTACTAATCAAGCAATAGATTTAGTGCTCGAGAATGACGCACTACATAAACGTATCGTAGAACCTTTAAAAAGGAAAATTTTACCATACGTTGCGTGCACGATTGTTACCAATTTGCTCATGTTTACTCTTTTGATATACCTTGTTCGGCGTCCTCTAGTTCTTCAGAGGATTGTATAGAACCTTCTTCTACCTCTTCCTCTGATTCTTCGTTGTCAGAGGGTGCTATCATTTTACCAAACCTTTCGAAAGGGGTGTTCACGGTGATGGCCCTAATCGGTTCAATCGTTTTCGCCGTCTTTAAGAATGGAATCGGTCGCACAATAAGAATTTCAGGCTTCGTAAACTTACCATCACCGTAATACTCCTCGTCGAAGCTGACTAATATATTTTTTGGGATAGAGGGGGACTGCTCGAGAAGGCTATCGTAGATAGTCTTACAGTCTTCCACAAATTTCAAACCCCCCTTCGTACGTTCTTCTCTAGGAAGTGCTAATTGTAAACGGATGTTTCTCGAAAGATTACCATGCCCTAACGCAGCAGTCCTGTGATTCTCCATGAGTTCATTAATTTTTAAAAACTGCATTATTGTAGCGATGAGACCTGCGATGAGATTCATACCACCAATGACAGCAGGTGCACCCCCTCTGATACTCTCGGGTAAAGTGCTCTGGGCAAAGTTCGCAGTACCCGTGATAGTTGACAAAACAATGACTGGCAGATTAAATCGCAAACTCATTCTCTTATACACCAAGAATGCGCGGTGATGCATGTATCTGTAACAGGCTGACTGCTCACCCCATTGGCGCAGTATATTTTCGTGATGTTCGTTCCACGCCTTGGCAATATCTTCCATTTTTATATCTTCGCTCATCTTATAGTAGATGAATTTTATTTTTATCATTCATTTTGTTTTCCTACTTTGGATACTGGTAACCCCGTTCCTAAACGACAGAAGAAACCTAGAGTTCTACTCCATGATCATTCCATTCATCTTCTATCACTGGTCTGTAAACGACGACACGTGTGCACTGACTCAGGCTGAAATGGCTATAACTGGCAAACACAAGGATGAAACCTTCATGGGTCGTGTAGTTGGACCCATATACAAAATGGAAGAGAATGATGTGAACAAGATGACCAAGACTATGTTTTTTGCCCTTTGGGCTCTTGTCCAATACAGGTTAGGGCACTTTAACCTGTTCATTGGTGATCTCAAAAAGATATTTAAGGGTGAGAAGATATAAATTAACGAGATGGACGAACTTACACGTGAGAGACGAGACCTATATTTCATGTACATGAACATGACCCAAGTATACGAATACATGTCTGAATGCTTACAGTGCAACAGTGACCCTAAATTTAGACAGGATATGTCAAGGAGGATCGAGAGAGAGTATGATAGCATGAGAGAGGACTATGATGAGAAGATTTGTCGAGTCACATCTAGAATCGACTCACTTCTTCGAGTTCCTCGTTAATTTTTGAATTCAATCGAAAAAGAATTCAAAAATACACTTCACGAAATCAATTTAAAATCTATTCTGAATCTCTTGGAAGCTATTTTGAATCTTTTCATTCAAATTTGAATAAATTGTCAGTATAGAATAGACTATGAGTGTTAATCAAGATGAACCACCTTGTGAATGGTGTGAAAAACAAGAAAAGTTGCTTATAAAATGGGCTGAAAAGGCGGCTGGTTATCGATGGCTGCATAACCACGCACGTCTATTCTATAAGAAACAGAATGACTGGTTAGCCTACCCGAGTATAGTTATAGCGAGTATAACAGGGGTTGGTGGTTTTGCAGTGTTAAATCCAAGTGGGAGTGAGGATGTTTCAACTGAAACAAAAAACAATATCATGATCATCCAGTATTTCTTTGCATTTCTCAATGTTTTGGGGGGTATCCTCACATCTATCAGTAAATTCAGCCAAAGTTTAAGTCTTTCAGAAGCACACTCAGCACAGTGTGTGCAGTGGTCTAAATTCTACAGAAGCATTGACATGGAACTTTCTCTCGATGTCAAGCATAGGGATAACGTGGTTGAGTTCATCATGAAATGTAGGGAAGATTATGATAAACTACTCGATGACTCACCTGATATACCCTCTATAACAATTCAAGCTTTCTTGGTCCAGTTCCCAGATAAAGAGAACAAACCTGACGTGTGTAATGGTCTAAGTATCGTCGTAAATGATGACGCTGCATCTGTCAGTGGCTCTGGTCGTGCGGTGTCTAGGTGGATCGGGGCCTTCCAGAACATTAGAAGAAGAAGTAGAGATGGACAATTACAGAGAGTTGATTCTGTTTAATTTTCTTAGTATACTATAAATGTCTATGAAAATTGTAGCCTTCTTAGTGACGACCATCGTATATGGTTTCATTTACATGATTATGGACAGGGTTGACAAGAAGGCGTTCGGTTTCACGAGTTGGATCGACCCGTTCTATTTTTCTTTTACAACGATGAGCACCGTGGGATATGGTGACTACAGTCCAGGGACTGACATTGCCAAGATGACTGTGATGTCTCACCAATTCATTCTCATCGCAGAGATACTGAGTATCTTCTTTGACAAAGACTCCCGCAACAAAGTCGTGGGTATGAAAAAAATGTTTTGATTTCTTTCTTTTGAAATGAAAATTTTGAAATGAGTAATCATTTCCATCCGCACCTGGCACGATTT
>Ga0257106_1000481_pt1 | contig 23641 bp, 26 predicted proteins | sample LP_taG_3_FD_190177 | JGI IMG/M metagenome (GOLD analysis project Ga0257106, IMG submission 190177) | Marine microbial communities from Northeast Subartic Pacific Ocean, Canada - LP_J_2011_P26_10m | ecosystem: Environmental > Aquatic > Marine > Oceanic | place: Canada: Northeast Subartic Pacific...
AGGGTCAATACCTAATTTATTGTAAAACGATTTGGAGTCGTTCATTTGTATATATTATGAAAGAGTTATATTTATTATATTTTTACCTATTAATATTTAAATACTTATTAATAAAAATACTTATTATTAAAAATATTAACGTATGAAAGAATTATTCATAGATAAATACAAACCTAGGTATTTTAAGGATTATGATACTGATATTGAAATAATAAAGACATTAAAAATGCTTCTACAAACAGATAACACAAATATTTTATTAAGTGGTGATTATACTTCTGGAAAATCCACTATATTAAATACAATTTTTGAAGAATATTTTCTTAATATATCATATTCAGAATATAATAATAATATACTCTTCATAAATAATATATCAGACCAAGGCATAAATTATTATCGAAATGATGTAAAAAATTTTTGCCAAATAACAAGTAACATACCAGGGAAAAAGAAAATGATTATAATGGATGATATTGACCTAATAAATGAACAAAGTCAACAAGTTTTTAGAAGTTTTATAGATAAATATTCAAAAAATGTTTTTTTCATTGCTTCCACTAGTAATATTCAAAAGGTTATAGATAGTTTGCAAACTAGGTTTAACATACTAAAAATAGAACAATTTAAGGAGACAACAGTTTTAAAAATTATGAATAAAATAAAAACAAATGAAAAAATATCATTAGACAAAGAAGCCGAAGATTTTATAATAAATATTTCAAATAATAATATAAAATTGCTAACACAATACATGCATAAATGCAAGTTAATAGATAGACACATAACATTTCAATTGGCAACTAATATATGCTGTGGAATAAGTTTTTTTGTATTTGAGAAATATACAACGTGTGTGAAGGAACGAAAATTAGGGGAAGCAATAGATATTTTATTAGGACTGTATAATAAAGGGTATTCTATCATTGACATATTTGATGGTTATTTTATGTTCATTAAAAAATATGATAATATAGATGAAGAATCAAAATACAAAATTATAAGAAATATTTGCAAATACATATCTATTTTTTACAATGTTCATGAAGATGAAATAGAATTGTCATTTTTCACAAACAATATAATAGAAGTGTTTTAAAAGAAAAAGAATTTATTTTTATGAATTATTGTTTAAAAATATATTTCAATTGTATATATATTATGTCTTTACAATTATTTAAAACTCGTGTAGAATTAGATACAATTATTGATTTTTTGACACCTATATGTGATGTTAAAGAAGGTCAATATATTTTTAATAATGAATCATTTAAGAAGGCAAATATGTTTAATAAAATAGAACCATTTATAGAAATATGTAGGAACCATTATCATAAGTCAAAACAAAAATATATTGACAGGAAAATGACGTATAACAATTTAATAACAATTTTGAGACAAATTGCGAAATCCCATAAAATAGAATATAAATCAAATATTAAATATTCGAAATCAAATTATAATATTGAATACATTTTTCATATTGTTGTATAAAATACTAATATTTATAATATTATACTAGTATTTTATTTGTATTTTATTTGTATTTTATTTGATATAATTTTCAAATAGGATTGTGCCTAATATTTCTTCTTGGTGTTTTTTTTTGGAGATTTGTTTTTTTGGGAAGATTTTGTATTATTTTTAGGTTTCTTTTTTTTCTTATTTGATTCAGAGTCGGACTCGGATTCAGAATCAGAATCTGTGTCAGAGTCGTTGTCAGAGTCGTTGTCAGAAATAGAATCTGAATCTGAATCAATATCTAAATTAGATAATGACTCTTTTTCGGAATTTTCGTCGTCTTTATTTGATTGGTAAATATAAAATCCCATACCAGCAACAGAAAGTAAAGACATAAAGGCAAAAGCAAGATTTGTATCCTTGTTCATTATAAATATATATTTTAAGTATTTAAATAGTTTTATATTTAAACTTATTTTTGTTTTTTCTAAATGTTTTTATCTATTTTTTTTGCTATAAAATCTAAAAACTAATATTTGTTATAAAAATTTTTAATAACTTTCAATTGTTCCTCAATATATGTATAAAGAATACTGTTATTACTAAATTTTTTACTGACGAATGTATCACCTGAATAGGGGTTCGTTTCATAAAGGTCATTCATATTCTCAAAAGATATATTTCTACCTTCATACGGAAGTTCTTTATAATTATGAACCAACAATGTTAATTCGTCCGAATAACAAAAAATGAAATCGATAAAATTTCGAATATCACTAATATGCTTACATCTAAAATTAAAATCATTTTGAAAATTATTAAGCCCCTTTAATAAATAACATTTATCGTAATAATCATATAAAACAAACATTTTATTACTTGCATCAGAGTAAATTTCTAATACAAGACAATCAGTATGTTCTTCATTATGTTCTTCATTATGTTCGCTCATAATTATTTATTGTTCTTATTTTATAAAGAAGAATTATGTTTAAGTTATTTTTTCAATAAATGGTCTCCTAAATTATTTGGTTTTAGACCCCAAATAGGTGCACCAAGAGGGGTTTCCCAATAACCTACATGAGAATCGTTAATTTGCTTCATTTCTTGAGGTTTCATATTTTGTGGTAAAATATTTTTATCAATGTCAAAATTAGGCGTTTCTTGTATTCCATCATGGACGACAATTTCATCGCCTAAAGTAAGTAAAATTTGTTTGCCGATAGTAGTGTCTGAACTCATTATTTCACGTGCATTTAAATAATTAAACCATTCATATTTAGGTCTGTTTATTTGAGGTATTAAAATACCGTATCTATTTTGATTAAACTCTATGTAATCAGAGGTCATTAAATCATCAAGTTGGACGTCTTTATTATTTGCCTTTTTAATACCAATCAATGAACCACAATGTTTGGAAATTTTGTCGTTTTTCACATATTTTTCACATTGCATACCAATACGCTCTAAAAATAGAGTTTCATTTGTATTATCTTTGGATATGAGTTCTTCCATAAAACTACATAATTGTTTAATAGTATCATTTAGAGGATAAGACGCCATAAAGCGCACATTAGGAACATAATCGGATACAATATTTGAAGTGCCATTATTTTGTTTTTCAAATGAAATAGCAATACTATTAGTATATGATAAGTTATATAAATCAATCATATCTCTTTGACATAAAAAAGAATGAGGACAGAGAACACCACCATATAAATAAAGCAATTTTAAGAAACCCATTGTGCGCACATTATCTAAAATAGGATTTTTTAATTTATCTAAATCAATTTCCCATCCAGGCAACAGTTTTTTAAAAGAATCGTCGTCAATTAAACAAATAGTAAAAGATTTTCCACATTTTTCAATAATAGACCTTACAGTTAAATAAACATATGGCATATTAAGGTTATCCGAATTAGGTGAGGCCAAGTTGTTGATTTTTCTGGCATTTTTTTCACGTGGAATATGAATCCATAAAATGGGTTTTGAACTTTTGAGAATTTCTTCTTGTTCTAATAGATATTTATTAATTGAATTGGCATTAAATTCTTTATTTAACTCGTCTTCCTTTGATTTTATATGTTTAGATATATAACTTAATGACGCTAGTATTCCAATCAACAAAAGTATCTTTCCGATTGATTCTGGTTTAATTTTAAGTTTCATTTATAATATATATTACTTATATATTTTTTAAAAAACATTACAATAATAACTTAAATATAAAGCAACAATATAATTCAGTATGGAATATTCATTTAAAATCAATAAAGTAGACAGAAACAGAGATATTCTTAATATTAATAGTATTAAGAAATTGGAAAGCGGAGACAAATATTATGATGACAAAATTGTAGAATATATTAATAATTTGTCAGACACAAAGTATTTTTTAGAAATCACTAAATTTTGCGGATATTCTCATTTAATGGTTGTCTATAAAGAAGATTCGTTATTGGACTTATACATTGATATATCTAAACAAATGTGGTGTAATAAAATACTTGGTTTATTTGGATTCATTCGGAAAAACAGATATGATGGAACATTAGATATTAAGAAAATGCCCTTAGTAGCAAATATGTCAATTAAAGAATTCGTAAGACAAAATAAATTAAGACCAATACAATCTATTCAGAGACCATGTGTATTTAGAGTATTTATTGATGATGGACCTAAAGAACCTGATTCGGATTCGGATTCAGATTCGGATTAAATACATATTTAAAATATATTTTAACAAACAATTTAAAGATATTTAATTAACTAACATTATATAATAATACATAAATACCAAATGGAGAAAACTATTTATGCCGAATCAACACTTATGTATCGTCCTATTCAAAACGATGAACTATCGCAATTTAAAAAAAATCACCATATTCGTAGAAGAAAGAAGAGAAGAAAAGATGTATATGATTACAAAAAGAAGTTGTTTAGTTCTAACTTTCGCCCTTTAATTATGATGGCAAATGGAATTCAAACTGGAGTAGAAAAAGGTTCAAGAAGTGAAGATATGTTTTGGAAAGCAAAGGATTCACTATATAGTCCTGGAAATAGTTATTATTTTGATACACCTGAAGAAGCCGAGCGTGTTTTTAGAATTTCATATTCAAATGATTTAAAGGCAGATTGGTATGAAAGAACAGCACAATATAGAACTCAAAATAATGACGATGATGAAAGCACTGTGAATGATGTGACTATTATCAAGTAAAAAATAAAACAAATCAATAAAATACAAAATATTAACAAAAAATAATAAATATTACAATTTTAAATAATTATTATTTGGAATATATTTTAAAATACTTATTGCGAAACTAGTGAACTATAGATTTAAACATTTTTACTATAAATGACACAACGCTTAAAAAAACTCTCTAGACCATTCAAATCGGTCCCTGTAAAACTGTCATCTGGCGCATATTCAACATTACCTTTTTTATAGCATAATAATGTTGGAATTCCATTAACCATTCTTTTGCCTCTCAAAAAAGTGTAAATTTCATCACAATCATCCACATCAATATCACAGCACATTACATTTTTTGGTGTTTGAGAAAAAAAGTTTTCAACAGGTTCTTTAATCTTTTTACACGGTTTACACCAACTTGCACCAAATTTGATAATGATTAGACCTGGATTTGATTGTAACATATTGAAAAATTGGGCTTTATTATCAATTTCAGTCACTACTTCTTTTGTAGACATTATATAAATAAATAAGTTATTTTATATTTAAGTTTTAATAATTAAATATAAATGTTTTGATATATTCCGTATTTATTAAAATGTTATGAATTACAAAGATACCCACAAGATAAAATGGAACTAATTATTGCGGATGATGGAACTGATAAAATTGAAAATTTAGTAGCACATTTGCCGTTTGTAAAATATTTAAAATATGATACAAAAATGCCTTTAGGAGAAAAGCGAAATTTAATGATAAAAATAAAATAGCGGCAAAAATTGGCACGAACGGTAAAAACCTGCAAGACCGACAAAACAACCACCAATTCCTGTTGTAATATTTTTGCAACGTTTCGATAGCCAAAAGAATGCATACAGATTTTGGTGTTGACTGTTTCTGTCTGTATTTTGTTTGTTTGTAGAAAGAAATTGATTGCTTTGACCAACGACATATTTACTTTCTCTAAAGAAATCGCAAAGTCCACCTTTTGAAAAGTCTTTCATACACATTATCTTTCAAATTCATCAAGAAGATTATTTCTTAACATTTATCTTTCGAACTCAATCATTATCCTTGAAAGAAAATGACTCAAAGAAATGCTTGGACAACAAAACCAGACTTAAGTAAAGTGATTGATAGTAAAGAAGGTATTTTGTTGAATAAAATATAAACACAATTCTCTAAAAATATATTATGATTGTTACAGATAAAAAGGAACCACTATTGAAAGATGTTTTGAGATTTTCACAAGCAACCATCAGTTCACACTTTTCAAAAGTCTATGGGAAACCACAAATAAGTGTTGATGACGAATGGAAGAATGAAGCACCATTTACTCTTCCCATTGATATTGTTGAAATTGCTGATGAAAGTTTTATTTCAATTGATAATAGGCGTCTTTATTCTGCCAGAAAGTATGGACCATCAACATTTGATATTACAGTTGGGTCACGAAAACATGATTTTAACGAATTACTGCCACAAGAACGTCTAAATATCAATGCATTAAAGCGAACCTTTGCATGGAATGGTGTTCACAATGACCAGATTGGTATATATGAATTGGTGCTTCAACCAAAAACATGGGGAATGACTGCATTGTTTAGAACTTCAACGCAGGATCCATCTTTTCCCATATGCGGAAGAGTTATGCCACTTCCAATTGTAGGAGAAACAGAATGCTTTCCATATTACGTAATTGGCATCACTGGAAGTCCGATAGGAGTTGAGTATACATTGGCAAAAGAAATGCTAACAGAAGCTTGGAAAGAAGGAGACGCTTTAATTAGTTTTAATGGGGACATGTTCGTTAAACGAGAAAGCATTAAAGATTACGTTGACATAATGTTCAATCATTGCAATGTAATGTCGTTTAATTTTCGTCCTGGACAACCGCTAGTATTGAGAGCAGAAGGACAACATAAAGAGCAACATATTGATGAAGATCGTGAGTTATATGGCAACCTATGTCAGTCATTGTCAGATTTTGAAGATAAATGGGAACAAATTGACGCGTCGGTTAGTGATCAACAAGAGCATGACATTGTAAGAAAATAATAAGTATGATTCTATATATTTGTTGATTATGTTAATATTGTTCGATGTTGCAGGAATATATAAATACTTCTTTTGAAAACGGATGTCAAATAAATCTTAAAACTGGCAATTGGAATGAAGAAAACCTACTATTGAAAGATCTAAATGAACTTTCAAATAAATTAAATAAGTCGTATGGGTATGGGAAAGGTACCGCAGATGCATTCAAACTTTGTGGAGTAAACCGATTATGTGATATTGTTGATCGTTGTGATGATATATTACTTAAGATCGAATTGCCAAGTCTTGGAATAAGTGCACGTCAACGCAGTTTTTGTAAACAATGTATTAAATCATTGAAAGAAAGTCGTAAAAGTGATGTATTGCGATTGATTAGCAAAAGCCGTATCACAGAACCATATAAAAATCACGACTTTGACAAATAAGACTGTCATGCTAAAATGATATTAAGTATATCCTAGATTGCAAGCGAATGGTTAAATAATTATACTGATGAAGATAGTTTTAAATAATGATATAAGTAAAACGCAATTTATTCTTATGATTTTTTTATTGTAAAGTTCCTGAATATAAAACAGCATTTCCTATGGATGCAAATACATGCACTAAAATATGAAAAAATGTTGCGAAAAATATATTTTTCTTTATATAATGATTAGATACTCCATAACAAATTATTCCTGTTCCAGTAAAAAACATATACCCATAACCTGATGATATTAAAAAAGCATAATATATATGAATGTAAAAGGTTAGTTGAATAAACGCTATATCAAAATAACGCCTCCACGAATCGTATAAAGGATATTTCCAATAATTCAAACTTGTTCCCAATGAACCTAAACCGAAAAAACAAAGAATATAATATTGGTTATAAAATGCGTAATATGAAGTAAAAATGTGTAAGTAAGAAAAATACCATATTGTCCATCCATGTGCTAATGGTAAAACTAATCCATTGAACATACTATCATGATCCATTTTAGGACAAATTGTGTCGCAAATACATAGTTGTGTTTGAGTTTCATTATGTTTCTTTATATTTATTTTTTTGTTTTTCTTGTGTTTCCTTTTGTTTTTTCTTATTTTTTCAAATATAATTCTTCTTTTTTTAATAATTTCCATTCTTTAAATCCTTATTCTTATTGTTTCTTTCTTATCTTTAAATTAATATTTTTCTTGTATATTAATGATTTAATACATGGTTTTATATCTACGTGATACAAGATTTATAATAAGTAGACGAAAAATAGAATAAATAAATAACATTTGGGATTATATTATCACCTTATTTTTTCTCTTTTCTTAAATAAAATATGCTAGATAAATTTTGAAAGTAAAAAACAATAAAATTTAACCCAAGAGTATTTTGGATTTTCTATTTTTGGACATTTTTAAAATGTCCAATTTTGAGAATATCTGAAAAATCATTGAAAAAACGTAAAAAAACCGGCATTGAGAGCATACCAGTCTTATTTTTTTTCCACAGTTGAAACATTGAGACGATAAAAATTGACACCATAAATGGACGATTTTTGGACATTTTTTTGGACATTTTTGGAACGAGTAAAAAATCTACTCAATATACTTTTAATATTTTATCTGCTACATATATTAGTGTTAAATAATGGTAGTATTTTTAACAATTAAGATGATAAAAATACAAGTATTAAGGTATAACACATATTTACTCATAGCATAATTATCATTTATGATTGCTTCATATTATGGTTTCAAACAATGATATAAATTTATAACATAACACGATAAATATAAAAGTATATCATATTCTACTAGTTTAAAATATAACAATTCCACATATTAATAATGGCATTGTTATAAGTAATAATTATATTTTTATTATTTATTTTTGTTATCATATAATAAAACTATAAAAAACAACTAATTATAATATTTGTGAAATTTAAATATAGACACTATTTATACATAATAATACAAATATGAGAAAAGAATATATATGTTCTTTATGTAATTTTAAGACAAATTTTCAAAAAAATTTGAGAATTCATAATATAACAAAAAAACATCAAAGAAATGTTTATGAATCTAAAGAATTTAAATGTGATTTGTGTTTATATTCTACATCATTGTATCAAAACTTTCAAAAACATTTAGAAACACAAAAACACAAATATAGAACAAATCAAGAAGAAGAACAAGAAATTGATTCAGATAATGACAATGACAAAGAAACAATAAAAATGTTGGTTGATGAAATTAAAGGAAAAGATGAAGAGATTAAAGGAAAATATGAAGAAATTAAAGACAAAGATGAAAAAATTAAAGAACTTATGTTTAAGATGTATGAAGACCAAAAAAATGTATATGAAAATCATATAGAAGATCTAAAGAATTTCAATGCGAGTGCCAATTCCATTCAAGGGTCACACAATACAATAAATAATTTAACAAATACTACTAACAATACGTTTAATTTGCAGTTTTTCTTAAATGAAACCTGTAAAAATGCAATGAATATAGAGGATTTTGTTGAATCAATTGTTATTGATGTGAAAGATTTAAAATATCTAGGCAATAAAGGATATGTTGAGGGAATATCATCTATAATTATTGATAAATTAAATAAAATGGCAATAGAAATGCGACCAATGCATTGCACGGATATCAAACGAGAGAATATTTATATGAGAACAGATAATAACTGGGAGAAGGAAGACGCAAAAAAAACAAAAACGAATGGGTTAATCAGAGAAGTTCAAAGAGCAAATTCGTGTGCATTACAAGATGTTTATCAAAAAGCATATCCTCAATGTATGACTAATTACAATTCCAAAGAACATAAAGAGTATGGTGAAATAATTCATCAAAATTTTTGGGGAGGGAAAGACAATTTTGAAGAATTAAACAAGAAGATTATAAGGAAAGTGATAAAAGAAATACCTGTTGAAAAGAATACTAGTTAAAAATAAAAGGATTAAATTATAACAAATATATCTAAAACAAAAACAACTTAAAATTAATTACAATATAGAACAGATTCTAATGTATCTATATTAATTTCAGGTAATTCAACGTGTGATTCCCAAAAATATCTACAATAAGCCCATTTAAAATCACAATTATCAATGTACCATTCTGGATGCTGTGTTTTCAACTTGTTATATATACTTTTAGACAATAAATATAAACTATGTTTTGGCAATACGTATGCTAATTGTGTTATATCTTTCACTGGTTGTTTCGGCATTTCAGTTATAAATTCTTTGTCAAAAACAGGCATAAATTTAATCAAATCAGAGAACAAAGGTGGATAATGATATTTATAAGTCCATTTCCAATTAGCACAACCAGTTGTATAATATTTCATAGTCCATTCTAATCCTTCCATAAAATTTACACAAATATTTTGTTTTGTACTTTTTGAAAGATTTTGTGGTTCAATATCAAACAAATGTTTGTAATATCTTTCTTCCCAATTTGGCTTATATGGATTAATAGGTTTCTCATTTTCACGTTCATAACACGGAGAAACATTAAATTGTTCGTATTTATCATCGGCCGTTACATTTGGTAATTGATTTTTTTCTCTTCTGTCCCTTTTTATATGCTCACCTCGTAAATGATATTGCTCTTTTTCAGCCATATAGGCTACTATTTTACGAACATTTTTCCAATATATTTTTTTTCCATTTGTTAAATTTTCATTTCTGGAACCAATTGTTTCTTTATACGCTGATAATAATTTATGAATTCCTCCTGTTCTAATATTACACGATGGAAAATGTGGCATAAAATCATTGCCGAGAAAAAAACAAAGGAAAATATAATCATAAATGCGGTTTTGCTGTTGTAATGTAGTAAGAGGTTCATTATTATTCATATCATTTATTATCGTTTGTGTAAGTTCAGGAATATCAATCATATATGATTCATTTGGTTCTAAATCTGAATTGATTGATTTTATAAAATGTGGAGTTTCACGATATAAAAAAATATTTGGAGAAATTGGTAAATGATTTATAGAAAGCATAATGAGGTCCGCATCTAATCCATATATTACAGTATTTAATTTATTATGTTGGTCTGGATAATTGCGGATATATTCAAACAGTTTATGTTCGCCTTCGCCAGCAAAATCCGAACACGAAATAATAAGATTTTTTAAATATTTAAGAGTTGTATCTTCTCTAAATGTTTTATATATTGTTTCACTTAATAATTTCATAAAACTAGTTCCAGGTGTAATTGCTGTAGTATCCCATTGAATTTTCGGATCACTTCCATAAATTTGACTAGTTATCATAGATTGATACCAAGATTTATAACGACGGTTTCTTTGTTGCTCTAATTTGGCAACAGGAGCAACACCATCAAAAGCAATATATACATTATTAGAAGGGTTTATCAAATTAATATAAGACTTAATTTTTACACACACGTTATTTATTATATATTCCGTATTTTTTACATCAATTTTAGTAAAATCTGTTTCATGAATAACGTCGTATATAACAGAATTACAATCTAAATAGAGATTATGTATTTGGATTGTAGATGAATCAAATTTTCTAATAATATCTGCGTGATTACGCACAATGTATGAAAAATAACTAGGAATACCCATTTATAGTAAATTATTGATTTATCTTTATATGATTTTGAAAAAGATTTAATTGTACGTTGAACCTATTAGTCGTTTTTTTATCCATTTGTTATCTTGAAATATTTTGTAACTAACCTCAATATTGTCTTTTATAAAAGGGTCGGTTTTCGGAATGTCAGGTTTTAAAACAATGCATTTTATTTTATTGTAATTATCTTTATTTTCCATATATTTTCTAGAAGTATTGCGAATACAGTCTTCGTATTTTATATGACTGTTTAGTATTTCACATAATTGAATTTGTTTTTGGCTACTATTATCATTTAGTATATATTGCCTTTTTTCTCTATCAAATGATTTTATATTAAATTTTTCAGGATATATTAAACCATCTTCATAATATTCATTATTAGTTTCAATATAAGTATGCCATTTATCTATAATATTGTCGTATTCTACCATATTTATATAATCTAATTGTTTTTGCAGTTCTTCAGAATAACACTCTATTGTGAAATGATTTGAAAACGCAACCAATTTATGAGGTCTACCGACCCATATACCATTTAAATCTTCAAATGAAAAGTTAATAGCGTATTTAGTTGGATACATTCTTTTTTTATTTTCTTTTTCAACAAGTGTGTAAATTTGATTTAAGTTTTTGTTAATTAAGATATCGGGAATAATTAAATCCAACATATTTGTTCTTTAATAGTGAATACTAATTTGTATTTATATAATGTTTATTTATACTATTCATTTTTTATTAAATTCATTATAAATTTAATAACGCTAAAAAAATAAATTAAATTAACAACAAATAGTAGTAATAAATATTGTAATGAATAATTTGAAACGAGATAAAAAAATAAAGTATTTTAAGGATATTTTGGATAAACTTTTTTTGAATATTGAAAAAAATAAATCATTTAATATTATTGATATCGGTGAATATAACAACTGTATTGAAACCTTAAAATTACTTATGGAAAATATCAATAAATTAAAAGTCGTTCATAATGATGATATAATAAATTTAGTTAAAGTTATTCAAACTGATACACTTAATATTATAAAGAAATATGGAATCGATAAAATGGAAGATTTGATAAATATTTGTTTTGGAAACTCTTTCACATGTTTAAGTAATATTGATAAGAACAAACTGGAATTATATTATAAATATTTTCACCCATTAGGATATAAAATAGTAAGCAAAAAACAAGATGTGATAGAAACCAAAAATGGAACAACAATGATTGTGTGTGATGAAGATTTTACTAGTAAAGTCTATTCAACAAATGATTATAGCAAAGAAACTTGTTTTTATATAAAATGCAATGGAATGAAATTAAATATTCATAACGAAAAAACGAATAAAAATGTTGTCATAAACGGCATTTTGGATAATGTTATATTTAATTTTATTGACAATACATTCATCAACTTTAGATTAAAAGACTTGAAAAATAATTTGCCAAAAATCAAAGGATACACTGAAATCTCATTTCAAAATTATTTGTCGTCATTGACTTTGCGTGATATTTTAATATATGAAAACAATTTGGATTTATATATGAATTATAAAAAAATATTGGAAAACAACAAAAGTTTAACAGATAAACCAATGTCTCAAATGATTAAAGAATTTATTAGTTCTGATATTTTTCAAAAACAACAAAATCTTATAAATTTGTTAATTCAATCTGATAATATTGACAACAAATATTTGGCATACATGCTTTATGATTTATTAAGTAATGATACAAATAATGATATTGATACTAAAGAACAAATTGAAATTTATAATAGTTTTCCATGGTTTATTAAAGATAAATTCAAAGAATCTATGAATGATACAGTTAATTATACAAAACAAATTACAAATTATGACTTAGATAAAATTCCATTTGAACAACAAATTTGTTTGATGAAAACTTGTGATGATGTAAAAGAAAAAGCGTTTTCAAAACTAAAAGAAATTAAACTGAAAGGAGAAGATTCTGGAACAAAAGCGCGGCAATATTTGGAAGGTCTATTGAAAATTCCTTTTTGTGTCTATAAAAATGAAAAAATACTTACCATAATGAACACAATTAAACATATTTTTAAAGAAATGTGTAATAATTATGATTTATATGAATTATATAACATAGAAATGAAAAACGAATTCACAAATATTGAAATAATACATTTTTTACATAAATTTAATGAAAACATAATTAATTCTAATGAACTGAAAAATATACATTTAAAAGTAACAAACGATAAAAAAGAATTTCTAAAAAATAGTGTAAAAATATTAAATGGAATCGCAAAAAAACACAAATTAAAAAAATACACAATTTCTAGTAAAAATAAAAAGATTATGAAAGAAAATATTGATGTGTTTTTTAAACTTTGTAATACAAATGAAACCTTAAAAATGGAAACAATTTATAGTTTTAATAAATTTCTTTATCACAATGACTTCAAACTGATAAATCAAAATATTGATTATATTAAAGAATATATTGGAGATATAAAAAATGTATTAGATAAATCAGTATATGGTCATAGTAATGCTAAAAAACAAATTGAACGTATTATAGGAAATGGATTAATGGAGATTTAGATGGTTATTGTTTTGGATTTGAAGGACCACCTGGCGTAGGAAAAACAAGTTTGGCAAAAAAAGGTATTTCAAATTGTCTTCTAGATGAAAATGGAAAAAGTAGACCATTCGCAATGATTCAAATGGGGGGTGATTCAAATGGAAGCACATTACACGGTCATAATTATACTTATGTCGGAAGCACATGGGGAACAATAGTTCAAATTTTAATTGATAAACAGTGTATGAACCCAATTATTTTTATAGATGAAGTTGATAAAATAAGTAAAACCGAACAAGGAAAAGAAATTATCGGAATTTTAACGCATTTGCTGGATTCTACTCAAAACGATTGTTTTCAAGATAAGTATTTTAATGGTATTAATATAGATTTATCTAAAGCATTATTTATTTTGTCATATAATGATCCAAAATTGGTAGACCATATCTTATTGGATAGAATTCATCGTGTAAAGTTTGACCATTTGTCTTTGAGTGATAAATTGATTATTTGTAATGACTATATTTTGCCAGAAATTTATAAAAAAATGGGCCTAACAAATATGATTCATATTGGTGATGATGTATTGAGGTTTATAATTGATACTTATACTACTGAATCAGGTGTACGAAAATTGAAAGAAATATTGTTTGAAATTGTTGGGGAAATTAATATTGATATTTTGAAAAATTGTTGTAATAATTATGAATTTCCCATTATTATTGATGAAAATATTATAAAAGATAAATATTTAAAAGAAAAACATCCTATTATTGAAACAAAAATACATAATGAACCTCAAATTGGCTTTATAAATGGTATGTGGGCAAACTCTATTGGAAGAGGCGGTATTACCCCAATTCAAACAAAATGGAGACCTGGTGAAAAATATTTAGGACTTCATTTAACAGGCACACAAGGAAATGTGATGAAAGAATCTATGAATGTTTCACTTACTTTGGCTTTTAATTTGACTAGTAAAGAAAGAACTCAAGAAATTAATACTCTTTATGGTTCTTCACAAAATACATATGGAATTCATATACATTGTCCAGATACTGGAACCCCAAAAGATGGACCTTCCGCAGGAACAGCAATAACTACCGTTTTATATAGTTTATTCAATAACAAAAAAATAAAAAATACAATTGCCATCACTGGTGAAATTTGTTTAAATGGTAATGTTACTGAAATCGGTGGTTTAGATTTGAAAATATTGGGTTCTATTAAAGCAGGTGTAAACGAAATTATTTATCCTTATGGAAATAAAAAGGACTTTGATTTATTTATGGAAAAACATAAAAATTCATCTTATTTAGAAAATATCGTTTTCCATGATGTAAAGCATATTAGTGAAGTATTGGATTTGGTTTTTGTGTAATATTATTTTTTTACACAATATTATTCCATTTGTATAATAATATATTATCTTTATTATATAAATATGGCAGACACATTCAAAACAAATATCCAAACATCTAATTTTAAGCCTTATAATCTTAATATCAAACATCCAACTAACATTTTACTTATTTTTAGTTTTTTCTCACCTTTTATTGTGATTTTCTTTTTTACCTTTATGGGGATGTATTTTTCTCCACTTACTGGAATAATATTCTTAGTCACAATTATTATAACTATTTTTATGCGTATGCTATTGTATAACAATTTTCCAAGTTTAAGTGATAATGAACTAACTTGTAATTTAATTAATTACTCTGGAGTTGGAAGTGGTGATATTTATTTGAGTTTATGGGTTTTTTCATTCACACTATTTTATATTCTTGTTCCTCTTATTAGCAATAATGGTATTCAAACATCTTTGATGACATTTTTAGTTCTATTTGTAGTCTTATTTGTAGGTGATATTGCAATAAAATTTGGAAATAATTGCTATTCAAAAGGAAAGAAATTTGTTAATATTTTCTTGAATATTTTATTTGGAGGTATTTTGGGTTTATTTATTTCATTAGGTTATTCAATGGTAGATTCATTGAAGCCCCATTTATTTTTTTCTAAAAAGAGTTCTAATGAAACTTGTAAACAAGTAAATGATACAAAGTTTCAGTGTAGTTTTGATTTTGAATAAACCAGATGATATTTAATATTTGCTATTTATTATTTTAAAATGAAATTACCTTTATTTGATTGCATCCAGTTAATAAATCTTTGTAAAATTATTTTTCTTTGGAATGATTGATTAATTTGATTAAGATTTCCCTTTTTTGAAAATATTTTTAAAAAATTATTATAACAATTAATTAATGAATAGTTCTTGTATATTCCTATATCCTCCAGTTTAAATAAGGATTTTTTATTTCTCTTATTTACATCATTATGAAAATTAAAAAGCATACTTCTAAAAGCATCTTTTGTGCTTATGTGAACATCCTTTACACGCTTTAAATATTCCTTTGCGTGATTAGAACATTGCGGACACGGCAAAAAATTGCATATTGATTTTATATATTGAAATAATTCTTTATAAACTTTGTTGTATTTATCTTCATTAATTGATTCTACTATTGTATGAAAGAACTTCCAAATTATTGGACCCCATTCAGATATCAATGTCATAATATATATATCAAAATATTTTCATTTATTTCTATTTTATTTATTAAATATATTGTAATTATTATTTAAAAATATTGGTTTAAGTTTAATCAATAATGCAAAAATATCTTATTGAAGGAAATTTAGATTTTTATAACGAAATTAATATAAATGATGAAGACAATCATGATAATAATTTGAATTATGATAATATTTGTTTAATTACAAATGAACCCTTAATTGATAAATTTGTAACTATGGAATGCGGTCATAAATTCAATTATATTCCTCTATATAATGATTTATTCAAGCAAAAATATTACACGAATATAATGGAAGAATCTAGATTAAAAGCAAATGAAATACGATGCCCTTATTGTCGTAGTATTTCTAATCAATTGATTCCATTTTATGAAAAATTTTGCATTGTAAAAGATGTGTTTGTTAGAAAAATAATTGGTGTAAATAACTACAATTTAACAGGAAACATGGTGATTTTGTATGATAACTCTTATTATACGGAAAAATCATTATGGGTTTGTGAAAAATTCAAAATTGAAAAATATACAAAACAACAATTCAAACATGATGCTAAACAAGCTAAATTGAAAGCAAAAGAAGACGCGAAACAATCTAAATTGAAAGCAAAAGAAGACGCGAAACAAGCTAAATTGAAAGCAAAAGAAGACGCGAAACAAGCTAAATTGAAAGCAAAAGAAGACGCTAAATTGAAAGCAAAAAAATAAATTGGTTCAATTAAAAAAGGGGGTCCATAGAACTCCAATCAGAGAACAACAATATTTCAAATCGGCAACTCTTTAGAATTCTTTGGAATTCCTAACAAACAACAATAATTCAAAATCTTAAAAATTAAATATAAAAACTATAAAAATATAAAGATTATATTTAATACTATTTAATATGGAAACCAAAGAACATCTTATAAATAAGATTAAAGAATGGATGTTAGTTGAAAATGAAATTAAAGATTTGCGTGCTGAAATTAGAGAACTTAATAACCGTAAAAAAGGAATGACAAGTGATTTAATGGTCGTAATGAAAGATAATAATATAGATTGCTTTGATATAAAAGGTGGTTCTATTATTTATAAACAGAGCAAAGTTAAAAAACCAATCAACTCCAAAACTCTTATGGCAACATTAAACAATTTCTTTAAAAATGATAACTTAAAAGCAGAAGAAATTACAAAGTATATTTTGGAAAACCGAGAAGAACAAATCAGAGAATCCATTAAACATAAAGTTGAAAAATAATGAAAATAAAAAATATAATAGTATTAGAGATAATAATATTATGTATTAAATATATTATTATAAATAGTATTATGTTTTATAAGTATAACGCACTAAGTTCACTTAATTCATATAAAACAGAACATTTTGATACTGTAAGAATATGCTGTTATTTTGTTTTCTCAAACGGAACAAAACCCATATTATCTTACTTATTACAAAAAGACATCAAAGACGAATACAATTTCATCACTTTAGAAAATAATTTTCACCTACACGAAAACGTTAGGGATTATATTTGTTCTGATTTAAATCAATCTACACATTTTGTGGGATTTAAAAAGTATGAAAATCATTTATACGCTTTTTATGAACTGTTTGAAAATAATACAGAAACTAAATATAATAACTTTGAAAAATGTTTGATATATGAAATTTTAAATACAAAAAAAATTAAATCCACAAATGTATCAAATAATGTTGTAGATTTTTTTTTAAATAATTCTTTTTTTTCTTATTTATATGACAATAACGAACAACTTATTGAAATTCCTATTATCGCATTTAAAATGATTCAAGAATCAAAAAACAAATATGTTTCTTATAATGAAATATTATTGGAACCAAATGATGATTATTATAAATTACAACTTTATTTTTCTACTAAAGAAGGTAATACTACTTTGAGATATGCTATTTTTTTACAAGAATTTATTTCTCTTTTGGATGATAACCAAAAACAAACTCACTCCTATTTAAAATCATTTGACTCAATTATAATTTCAAAAAATAAAGAAATATACTTTAAAAATAAATCACAACAGTTGCTTTTATAATATAACTATTTATATATAATTATGGATTTAATTGCTCTTATTGGAATATCTGTTATATTATTTTATGTTTTTAATGAAGTTCTGAAATATAATAATTTGGACCCAATGGAATTTAGCATCGTCTATATTGTTTATATTTTATTTGTTTCACTCGCATTATTTTTGCCTAAAAATGGTTTTCTTTAAGTAGTTTTATTGATAAATTATATTAATATCAATAAAAATGAAATAGAATTAACAGCATATTATTATTAATTAACATTGATGGAAAAACGATTGAATAAAAAAATGGACCTACATTTGCAACAATTTAAAGAGGATATACGCCAAGAAATGCTTGATTTAGATATTGCATTTGACGACAAGATTAGTTCCTTATTGAATTTTATTTACGATTATAAAGGACTTAAATTTGAGACAACTGATTTACATAAAAGAAAGCGTGTGAAGAACTCTATTCCGAAATTTGATAGATGCAGTGCTCGTCGTGCAAATGGAGAACAATGCACTCGTCGTCGTAAAGATGATTTTGAGTATTGTGGAACCCATACTAAAGGCACTCCGCACGGAATTGTTGACGCAAATGGGTCTCCAAATCCGTCCACAAATACGCAAAAAATTGAAGTTTGGACTGTTGATATTAGGGGCATCTTATATTATGTTGATAACTGTAATAATGTGTATCAAACCGAAGATATTGTTGAAAATAAAGTGAATCCTAGTATTATTGCCAAGTATGTAAAAAATGAAAATGACGTATTCTCTATTCCTGAATTCGGAATCTAAATATTATTGTTTTATTAGATTAGATTAGATTAGATTTATTATGTTATCCAAAAGTATTCTCCAATGCATAAGTCACATACAAAAATTCATCTTTGTCTTTATTTTTATTATATAAGTCGCTTATTAAATGCGAATTTGTCGGAATTTGACCATTTACAAATATAAACATAGCCTTTTCTGATTCTAGTTTTAACCGCTTTCTTATAACATATATAAACTGGGCAACTGTTAAATCAATGGGAACTAAATATTTTTTTTTGTCAATTAAAGGACAATCTTTTCCACAATGTTTAGCCTTTTCGCATATAATTGGGATTCTATCATTATATTTACTCATAATACGCTTGGCTTCTAAAGAACGTTTCGCAAAACTAAACTCACTTTTGAAACTTGTTGATGTTCCAAACATTATATATAAATTAATAACAAGATTTATATTTAATAATTTTTAATTTTATATTATTATTTGAAAATTCAAATACTTTTATTTAATTAGATATTTATTTAAGATACCTTCACATCTTCATTTACCAAATAATTTCCAAGTCGCAACAACGCATCATTCAGTGATTTTTCCCAAGATTCATTTTCATTTTCATTTTCATTTTCATTATAATATTCTATAATATACTGATATTCATTTAGTAAATAGTCCGATAATTCTACCTTTAAATCAAATAAAGAATAAATGGGTTCTACACTTGTGTAAATATGTGTCATATATGCTACATTATTTAGAAATGTTTTTATATTTTATTTGTAAATTGTTATTTTGTTTTATTTAAAATGTGTTTATAAATTATAAATGAGCACTAATCTTATTTTGATTGATTCAAATTTGAAAGATACAGATGTATTATTGTCTGCTTTAAATGCTCAAACAACAGGAATTCTTTATAATTACGACACTTCCAGAAACACAATTTTAAATCAAATTGACGCGACATTTAGTGTAAAGGCAATAGAACGTGTTGCAATTTGTTGTCATAAAGGTGTAAATCAGTTTTTAGAAAATGGAAACTTTTTTGATTTAGATGGTTCAAATAACGAAGTAATAAAAAACGAAAATACTCAATTCATTTTAGATTTATTAACGAGTTATAATGTTTCCAATATTGATTTTCTTGCGTGCAGTAGTTTGAAATATGATTCATGGAGAAAATTTTACGATTTGATTGAAAGTGAAGTAGAATGTGTAACGGTAGGAGCATCTGAAGATGAAACAGGTAACCTTAAATATGGTGGAAATTGGGTAATGGAAAATACTGGTGAGATAGTGGATGGTATTTATTTTAATGAAGGATTGGAATATTATACGTATTTATTAACGAATTATAATTGGAATATTATATTTAAACAAACAATTTCTCATCATTATGATACGAGTAATTACTTATCTTATGGTTCTGATTCAAGTGATAATTATAGCATATTAGGAACTTATGATACTTTATTTGGTATTCAATCTTCCACAAATTTTATTTATAAAATGGTTTGGGATAATGGCAAGTATTTAATTTTTCAACAAAATCAAGAATTTTCTAGAAATACATCTAGTCTTACAGATTTTTCATATAGTATTTTAGAAAATGTACAAGATGTAAATTTATCATCCAATCATAATTTAATATTTACAGGTTTAACCAGTTCAAATGTAAATACAACTTATTGTTTTTTTGATGGAACATCATCGTCAGGTAATTTTATGTATGCTGTTGCAGTAAAAAATTTAAGTTATAGTATCCCAGCATATCATTACCAAGTTGGTGGTTTTTATGGTTCAAGTTATCTTCATTTATATGTACACATTGAACCCCCAACCCTAGACTTGTTTCAGATAAACCCATCTAACATCACAGTTGAAAACAGTCCAGCAACAATAAATATGACATTTAGTAATAACGGTATAACCCAAACAGATATATCAAATAGTTTAACTGTGGACCCATCAAATGCAGGAATAATTGATAATATAACTGGTTCCGGAACAGATTGGAGCGCAAATTTTGTTCCTAATTATGGACTAGATTTAACTGATTGTATATTGAAATTTAAACATGATGGACAAGGAATTGATACATCTTCAAATACATTCACTATTGAAACATATATTCAACAAATTAAAAGTGTTGTTTTAACACCTGAAAATATAATAACCGATTTGTCATCAAATTTGGAAGTAATACTGCGAGTTCCAACTGGTTCAACGGAACCTATTATAACAATTGACCCTTCATATATTGCTGATTTGGACGGAAATATGACTTCTAGTGATGGCGGATTGACGTGGAATGGAAGTATTAATCGCACACCAGATATGAACAAATTGGGAAACACATTGACTGTTGCTAGTGACGACCTTTCCAGCAATATTGTGTTTGATGTTTTGGAAGATATTACTTTATCATATGATAATGCTAAATATATACAAAATATTTCTACAAATATAAAATATAATTATCAAGACTTTAATTTAAAAGGTAATACTTTTATATCTACTGATTTTAATTCAGTACAACAAAATGATAGTAGTATTAATATTTATAATTTTAATTCAAGTAGTAATCAATGGGAAATTAATAAAACTATTGATTCTTCTATAACCACACCTGTTAGTTGGTTAAATTTTGGTGAATGTATATCATTATCAGGAAATGAGAGATTTATAAGTACTAATATAAACGTGAATTTTGAAGAAATTTATTATTATGATAGAAATAATGATACCAGTTTTATTTTTGATATTCATCAAGTAGATGGTAGATATTCTACAGATAATGGTTATATTGATACTAATTCTAAAATAAGTAGTTTGGCATTATCAGATGATGGTTTAACACTTGTTACAGGGAACGACTGGTGGCGGAATCCTGATGGAGAATGGGATAGTAGTATTGGTGATTGGAAAAACTCTTCATATAGAGCGTATTTTGGTAGTGTAATTGTTTATAATATAAGTAGTGGTACTAGCACTCTTAAGGGAAATGTAATTAAAGGCGCACAAAGCAGTGCACTCGGTAAATACGTTTTCATATCCGGAGATGGAAATAGAATATGTTATAATACAACTTTTTATTATTTTGTAGCGAATTATAGTTCATCGAATTGGGTTGAATATTCTAATTCTATACCTTATAATAATTCAAAAAATGTTACAATGGATTATAATGGTAATAATATTATAGTAAATAATAATCTATATACATTAAATGGAAGTAATTATGAAGTAAATACTACTATTACTTTAGGAGATACAGCATCTATATCAAATGATGGCAATTATATAGTATACAGTGATAATACTTATATTAATGTTTTACAAAAAGATAGTACTTCTTGGGTTAGTGTATTTAGTTTAAATACATCATATAATTACAATACAATTAGATTAAATGATTCAATGAACAATATAGTAGCAATAAATAGTAATAATAATGTAATTACTTTTTCATATTTAACAGAAGATATTATTCGTCAATTGACATCAACGACACTTGACCCTTCAAACATAGAATATCCAAATACAACGAGCAATTTTCAAATCAATTTTACGACCAATGACAAATCATTAGATGACATAAGTGGAAATGTAAGTTTAACCTCAAGTGTTAATATTGACACCTCCAGTTTAGCATTAACCAATTATGGTTTCAGATTAGAAGGCAATATTGTAGCAGACATGTATTCCGAAAGTGCTACAAATAAGTTAACCTATTTTGAAACAGTTGATGTATCAGGAGAAAGTGCGAATTTTACTATAAACACGGTTCCTGTTTTTGGTTTAACTGGTTGCACATTGACACCCGAAAATTTGGTAGATGTAGATGCGTCAGCTACATTGCGTATTGAATTTAACAATCCTATTACTGATTCTCCACCTAATTTTAATTTTACATTGGACCCATCCTATATTGCCACATTAGGACCAATGAGTGATGTTAGTAGTGGATTTGTATGGGAAGGAACATTAACTCGCACACCAAATATGAACAAATTGGAAAACAAATTGGATTTTGATTTTTCCTATAATGGAGTAGAAGTTAGTGCTAATTTGGTATATGATGTGGTTGAAGATAGTAGTTATTTACATAGTGGTATTTTAATTCATAAAGCAACAAATATTTCCACTATATCAAATATCAACTATCCTGACACAAACACCAACTTCGTAATCCAATTAACAACAAATGATGTTTCACTATCGGTTATAGTTGACCCATCAAATGTAGCCAATGTATCAAACACAAGTTTAACCAATTATGGATTCACATTGGAAGGACAATTAGACGCAAGTGGAGAGCATAAT
>Ga0257106_1000483_pt1 | contig 23562 bp, 14 predicted proteins | sample LP_taG_3_FD_190177 | JGI IMG/M metagenome (GOLD analysis project Ga0257106, IMG submission 190177) | Marine microbial communities from Northeast Subartic Pacific Ocean, Canada - LP_J_2011_P26_10m | ecosystem: Environmental > Aquatic > Marine > Oceanic | place: Canada: Northeast Subartic Pacific...
GTGACGACTCTGTCCGAATATAATTCAATTTTATGTTCCATAGGTAACGTTGGAGGTAAAAACACGTCCGGATGACTTTGTAAAAGCCCGAGACAGATGGCGAGAGTCATGACGATGATGGCGTTGGCGGTTTCATCGAACGGGAGGAAGTATCTGGTCCAACCCCAGTAGCTTATTGGTGGAAGTAACCCGAACATTAGTATTATTTGTATCAACACTCTCTCTCTCACTCACTCACTCTCTCTGTATATATGTGTATACAAACAAAATAACTTTTGAGGAAATGCTCTCTTCGTCACCAGAGAGTGGATGTCAAAATGTGGTTGTCGCTCTTGTGTTGCTCAAACATTTCTTCTTTTTGCGATTCCACACAACACCACCTACCTCACTTTCCCTATTCGTAAAGATATTACAACACATCAGAGACAACGACAGCAGAGCAACAAAAGCATCGACGATGATGAGCGCGATAACGATGACGATGATAACGACGACGACGACGAGAGGAACACGCGCCTCGTCTTCTCGAGCGTCTACTTCGTACCTCACTCCTCCTCCTCCTCCTCATCGTCATCATCAACAACAATCACTTTCTTTTAGATATCGTCGTCATCATCGTCATCCTCAACACCACCGAAGAGTTATTCGTGCTGCATCATCATCTTCTTCTTCTCCTTCTTCTGACGATGACAGTGGCGATAATAATAATAATAATAATAATAATAACGAGACCGATATGAACATGGAAGTATTGAAGCTGAGGATGGAACAGCTGCGTTTGAGAGAAACGGAAACAACTCCTCTTCGAGTGTTGGTTTTAGATGCAAGTTTACCTACGCAAAGACTTGGATTGAACTTTGGGACGCAAGGAGACGCAAAAAGAAGTTTGAACTGCGGGACGAGCATGGGTGAAGGAGACATCCCACTTGGGACGAAATTTGCAATGTTAGGTATGAGCCCGACGAATAAAAAAGTCTTACCATGCGGAGTAGAAGTAGAAGTGACGCAGTTCGAAGTGAACGAAGACGGGTCCACGTTCGTCGAGCTCACCGGAACGAAGCGATTCAAAATTGACGAACAAGGACCGTACTTGGACGAAGAAGAGATACCACACGTCCGGGTGCGATTTATCGACGACGACAAAGCGTGCGGTAGTTTGGATGATTACATACCGAGACCAGGGACGGACTCTTTTGCGATGATGGAATCTTTGAGAGAACTCGTCGATAACGAAGAAGCCTTGCATGAACTATCGACCGATCTGGACGACTTGTTAGAAAAATGGGAGAGATTAGTCGTCGAAGGGAAACGAGAACAACAACCGAACCACTTGGAGTTAATCAAATCGCATCTTGGTGAGTTTCCAGACGTCAAATCTTTCGCGAAGAGAGCAGTATGGGTGTGTTCGTACATCAACCCAATTCCATCGCTTGGAGTTGCGTACGAGATTCGACCGGCACTTTTGATGGCGCCGACGGTCGGGGACATGTTGAGAATCGCCAAGGCTGGCTTAGAGTTGAGCATTACGAAAATGTCAAACGAGGATAAAAACATAGGTCCTCAAATAGATTGATTTTACTAATAAACTCTCTACTATTATTAGTCTCTCTCGGAAATAGCAGTCAGATGGTCCTCGATGGCGCCTTCCGACAGCAATCTAAATTCTGGTGCATCCGCCGTAACTACCGCCACTTCTAATTCCTTCGCTTTCACATCTTCACCTAACACGTGTTGCAACGTCGAAATGGCCAATCTGCACGCACCATCGACATCGTTCACGTTACTTTCGCGTTTTATTTTCTTCTCTAAAAAGTTTACCGCTTCCACCTCTTTGTTCCCGGCTGCGCACGCTTTGTATCCGGCGTAATACCCACTCGGATCGCATTTGTACAAGCTCGCGCCTCGCTCTTCGTCAATCCCCATTAATATACACATCGTCGCTAAAGGTCTCATGTACGCGTGTTGCGTGTACACTTGAAACTCGTCCGCCATTTTATTCGCTAAAACGTCCACTGGGATTTCGTATCCGTATTCGAACCGAAACTCTGCGGCTTGTTTTCTCGCCTTTTGTACCACGTTTCTAATATCGGGATCTTTCCCAGTCATGCACATCCCCAACGTTTTGGTCACTTTAAACATGTGCGTCATCGCCGATTGATCGATTAAAACGTCTGGACATTTCTTTTGCGTCACGGCAACGACGCAGTCTTTCCCTTTCACCGCGATGGAATTGATCCCGACCGCCTTAATCGCCTTAAACGCGTATTCTACTTGATACAAACGACCTTCCGGTGAGAAGATGGTGATGTGACGGTCGTACCCTCCGCCAGCGCCTCGAGACATTTCTTCTTCTTCTTCTTATTGTTATTATTATTGTGTGTGTGTGTGTGTATCTCAGCGCAAGTGCGTTAGTACTCTGAAGAAGCAAAGAGCGATCTGAGAAAGAGTTTTGGGAAGGAAGACAGAGAAAAAAGAGGAACGAAGAAAATTTTTCAACAAAACAACTCGAAAGAAGAGAAAGCGCAGAAAAAAAAACATCTTCAATTGTTTTTCAAATTTAAGAGCGCTCTCATCAAAAGAACGAGCATAAATCATGACGCGCCGCACGAGCGCAGAGAAGAGGAATAGTAATGCTACTATCGGAGAAAACGCGCGGACGAAAACGATGGAAACGACGACGACACAACAACAACAACAACAGAATGAAAACAATTTAAAAAAAGAAGCGCTTCACGACGAAGGGGAAAAGAAAAACGTCGTTGAAGAAGAAGAAGAAGGCGTCGACGCGGAGATGTATTTACAAATGTGCGTCTCGAACGCGATGCATAAAATGGAATATCAAAACGCCATATTCATCGCCGAACGCTTGTTTGCGGTATCAAAAACCGAAGAGAACGCGTTGACGTTAGCGAGGTGTTATCGGTTGAACAAACAACCGTATCGAACGTACGAGATTTTGAAAGACCGAAGGAGTCGAGATTCGAGATATTTCTTCGCGAGCGCGGCGTATGAGATTGGGAAATTAGCCGACGCAGAAACGACACTGACAGAAGTCATAGACTACGAAGACCTCTACTTCTACTCGGATGACGGAACAGACGACGAGGACGACGATTATCGAGGAGAAGAAAACAGAAATCCAAACATCGAGAAAGCGACAAAGAGAGAGATGCGAAAGAGAGCGATGGAAGAAGAAAATGCAACTATTCCAGGAGGTGCGTACGGAGAACATTTACTCGGTAAGATTGCAAAAGATACCGGCAGACGTCAATTAGCCATTGATTGTTTTAAACGCGCGTTAGAGTTAGATCCGTTCATGTGGGCTGCGTTCAACGAGCTCTGTTCCATGGGCGCGGACGACATTACGTTTGCGCATACCAAAAGAGTCGAAACGATGATGATGAGAAAGAGAATATCGTTCGATCGCGAGGAAGAAGACGTGATTTTCTTCGGTGCCCCAAACTTCAACGCTGCCAACGTGTTTTCGCCTCAAGTTTTCTCAACCGGCGGCGGTGGCGGCGGCGGCGGGGGTAGTCGATACACGCACAGCAACATCAACAGCAGCATGTTTTTGCGTCGAAAACCAGCGATGACGTTTAATAGCAGCGTTCGCAGCAGAGGGTTCCCGGGCAATCATACAGCGACGGGTCCGACGACGGTTACTAGGGGAGCTGAGAGTGCGTTGCCACCTTTCGATTTAGGAGACCACGACGGTCAGCAGCAGCAACAACAACATCAACAACAAAGAAATCCCGCGGACGGCATGCGATACGTAACGCCGTCTCCTCTGCACTTAGGTATACACGAAACCCCGGTGGTTCCACGTAAACCACCTCAGCATGGAGGAAAACCTCCCGCCTCAACGGCTTCGACTGCGTTTAATACGAACGATCCCGTCGTGCTAACGCAGCAAACGGCACCGCTTGGAGGTGACGGAGTATCGAGCAACCCGTTTAACGACAGGCGTAAGTTTATGGACGAAGGTAAATTGAGAAAAGTTTCCGGACGATTATTCGGAGATGCCCCGGAATCGGCAATTACTACGAGTACAACCGCAACCACCACACACGCGGCGCATGTCGAGGCGTTAGGAAATGCAGAAGTAGGCTTACGAAGAAGCTCACGTCTGGCGTCGCAGGGAGCGGCTCCATCGGCTGCACCGGCACCACTGGCTTCCAATATTTTTGCCTTAGGAACGCAAACGCCATCGATAGCTTCGACGCCGATGACTCCAGCGCAAATGTTTGATCAAACCACGACTACTGCGAAAAAGAACGACGTCGGTATGAACGCCAGAATGATGACCGAAGAAGATCACAACAGAGCGAACCAGCATCTTCATTCTTTTTCGCAGTTCCAGCCGCAGCAACAAAATCAGCAACATATCGTAGCGATGCATAGAGGTGCAGTCATGAGCACTCAAAACGTAGGCGAAGAAACGAAGCTTGTTATTCCGAAAGATTCAGTCGCGATGGTTGCGAGAATATTCCATCCCATCATGTCTGGCGCGAGGCATTTAGCAATGTTTCGATGCCATGAAGCCATAGCGGCTTTGAGAACGTGCAGCCCGGAACAATTCGAAACTGGTTACGTTTTGACTCAAATAGGCAGAGCGTACGCGGAAGCTGTGGAATACACGGAATCCGCGAGAGCTTTTGAGCGCGCGCGCGAAATCGCGCCGCACAATTTAGACGGTATCGATTGCTATTCGACCGTGCTTTGGCATTTAAAACGTGAGGTTGAACTCTCTCATTTGGCGAGAGAGGCACAAACGATTGATCGACTACACCCGCACACGTGGTGTGCTCTTGGAAATTGTTTCTCCTTACAAAGAGAACACGATTCCGCCTTGCGATTTTTCGCGAGAGCAATACAGTTGAATCCGAAATACGCGTACGGATATACCCTCCGAGGGCACGAACATTTTGCAAATGAAGATTTTGAGAAAGCGACTGAGTGCTATCGAGCGGCTTTGAGTTTGGATCCGAGACATTACAACGCCTGGTACGGTCTGGGTACCGTCTATTTTCGACAAGAAAAGTATGAAATGTCTGAGCACCATTTCAAGCACGCCATTGAAATAAACTCGAAGAGTTCCGTTCTGTTTTGCTATTTGGGGATGGCGCAACACGCGTTGCGAAAGACCGAGAAAGCGTACGTGTCTTTACAAAAAGCGATTCAATTGGACGAGCGCAATCCGTTGGCGAAATACGAAAAAGCGTCGGTTTTGATGAGCGAAGAGAGATATTCTGAGGCGCTGGACGAGTTAGAACAGTTGCGAGAGGTGGCGCCGAGAGAAGCTTCGGTCTACTTTTTGATGGGTCGGATTTTCAAAAAGTTAGAGATGCCAAACCGAGCGATGTTGAATTTTTCGCTCGCTTTAGATTTGAAGCCGTCCTCGGCAGATGTCAATTCAATCAAAGCCGCCATCGAGAAGCTACACGTACCCGAAGAAGAGGAAGAGGAAGAGTTGTAATCATTAGGAAGAGCAATTTTCGAGCGCAAACAACGAGAGAATTTCATTAGAGAACTTGAGAGAAGAAGAAATTCATACTCTTGATGAGCGTTTTTAAAGATTTTTTGTTTTTTAGACTTTTATTGCAATTTTGTAATTTACAGACGCGGGAATGTCCCTAACACAGAAAGAATATCACTGCGTGGCGGCCACCTGCGGTCGATTCTCGAGTTGGTCGTACGAAAGCATGAAGTTGTCCTTGCGAACACGTTCCCACGTTTGGACGTCAAACACCCAAAACGCACCGCGTTCACCGTAATCCGTTTTCGATGTCGGCTCCGTGCCTTGAACTCTCATCAACCACGCCTTGATTTCTTTATGGAACCCCCAGCCACGATGAATCAGTTCATCCGCAGCGTACAATTGAGCCTCCTCACCAGGCATGGAATAAAATATATAGAACAAAGTCTCGTGCTGAAACTTTGAAAACATTGCAGGGTGTGCTCGACCTGCCGTGTGCTGATTATAACACGCCGGAATGAGCATCTCTAACTCGTGCTTCGGCGTTGCATCCGTCAGCCATGGCGGAGAAAAATTCGTGTACAACGGTTCGGACGAATTCAAGTTTAACCCAAGCATTGTCAAATCCGTTCCAAGAGCTAAAGTGGTCAAGTTTGGATCCGTCATTCGAATAACGTTCAACAAACCCATGAGACCATACCGATCGTTCGGATCCATATTCGCCGTTTGTTGCGCGACAGAATTGGACGATTGACCAGAACTTTGGCGTAACAGATCTTGACCATTATATCCACCTCGAGAGTTCCCCATTCCAAAGCCCCCGCCGGCATCGAAGCTCGGCTGTCTTTGTTGTTGCATTCCCAAATCATTATTCCCATCTATGCCGCCGCCTTGCCCACCACCCGAAAATATTCTATTCACTCCCCCAATATTCCCAACTCCACCACCCCCTATTTGTTGCTGCTGTTGTTGTTGCTGCTGCTGCTGATGTTGCTGATGTTGCTTCGCAACACCAGCCGCAACCGCAGCCGCAGCATCCGAAGGTTTTCTAGGACCACCGCCTCCACCACCCATACCCCCAAGCGCCGGAAAGTCTTCCTGCTCGATAGCAAACTCGGGCGGCGGCTTCGCATAGTATCCTCCTACGTGACCGTCTCCCCCGAAACCATCGTAACCGTTCCCGTGTGGATACTGAGGGGGATACGTATCACCGTATGGTCCTTGACCTCCACCACCTAACGAGGGAAAGTCCGAAGCATCAAAGGAAGCTGTGCGCGCAGGAGCTCCATATCCTTGCTGCGGTATCCCTTGCTGAAACGAACTCTCGCCTCCTAAACCGTTACCCCCACCTAAACCAGATAAGTTTTGTTGCTGTTGTTGAATTGGATCTATACCGAAACCTCCGTTCATTCTCGGAGCAGCGTTCGGATTTGGTCTTCCACCACTACCGCCCCCAAGAAGGTTCCCGATGTTTTGTTGTTGCTGGGCGTTTGCACCGCCGACGCCTCCGGAAGGAATCGGCGGAAACCGACCTCCTAAACCAGCAGGTGGCGGAGGTATTCCACCAGCGTTGGTGTTATCTCTCCGATACCCGCTTTGCGAAGGAGACCCTCCGTACAAACCACTCATTTCTCCTCCTCCTCTCTCTTTCTCTTACACGCACCCACTCTTATTATTATTATATTATTTTATTATCGCCCCTCTCGATTCTCTCCTCCTTGGATCCCGACAATCACGAAAACAAAACAAAACCACCAGCTTTAATGAATATAAAATATATGCGTCCGCGATCTCTCCCGCCTCTCTTCAAATATAACAACGACAGTTCGTACGCGTCGTGATGATCTTCGGTTTCTTATGTAGCAGTGCGTATGCTCTCTTTGCACAACCTTTCTTCTCCTTTCTGTCTTGTTGTAAAATTAAGAGGGAAAATTTTCGTTTGTGAGTTGAATGCGACGGACTAAACGCGGATTAAACGGACTAAACGCGCGTTCGAAGACGATCGATGCGCTCGAGCGCACCCTAGGACCCGTTCTTGTCGTTTCTTTTTTCCGGAAATCTCTTTCCTACTCCTCCGAATATTCGAGTTGACGATCGTTCAATCAGAGCGGAAACGACACTTCAACAACAACAACACCGAAGTAAAAAATTAAGAGCGCGGAATTGCCCACGAATAGATATCGCGCGAAGAAGTTCGTACCCGTCCGAGTCCGTAATCGCGCGAGGATGTTCTTTTTCGAAACAGAATAGCGGTTCAAATGCACTTTCAGTGATGCGCAGTCGCGTGTTTTGACGTATTGAGACGCGTTTTTGAATGAAAAATTCGACGAACTCTCTGTTTTTTAAGAGCAGTTTTTCTGCCCCAAAGAACTTCTATTCTTCTCATCACACTCCATACTAAATTTTAAGAAGTTTCTTCTTCATTTCTGCTCAACAGAAAGAGCTTCGCTGCGCTGCGGCAACTGACCACCCCTGGAATCCAAAAAGACGTCAAAAAAGTCGCATCACCATGCATTCGAAATCGTTTCGAGTCGTTCGCGCGGATTCGCCGAAGAAGTTGAGACTGAACGCACTTCGCTTAGTTCGCGATGCTTTACGAGCCGTCGCTCCAGAACTTTTTCCATCGTCAAAAACTTCTCCTTCAGCAGGAGCAGGAGCGGTCAAGAGTGCGAAGTCATTCACTCCGCAAGAGTTAAAAGCGATTGCCACGTACGTTAAGATTGTTTGTGAACAGCCAAATCTGAACGTTGTCGTCGGCGTGGATGATTTCTCGGCGTTCGTGAAATATCGCAAAGGTTCTTTGACGTACGTCGTGTGCGATGTGAAACCGAAGCCGGTGAGAGTGTTGATTTACGAGTCCTTTAAACTCACCGCCGCGGAGGATGCCGAGATTGAAAACTCAAAAACAACACCCGAGCGCGTCGTGGAAGCAGAGATGAAGTTTCGAGCGATTGACGAGTCTGAGGATGCGACGACGAAGAAGAAGATGAAGAGCAACGCGGCGAGCAAGAAAGACGCCGCGGTCGTCACGGAGGGAAACGAAACCTTACCAAAGTGCGTGGAAGCTTTAGCTTTGGCAGTGTTGAACGAAAAGTCATACGAAACCACGGAAATAAGAGCGACGGAATTGCGCAAACGGTTTTCTGAGAATTTTGGGGATTATTGGCACGTTATTCACGATGATAATCCATTCGTCGTGGCGTGCGATAAAACGACGTTTACAATTATCGAGAACAATGACGATAACGAAAAGACGAAAAAGAACGATAGAGAGAACGATCGAGACGGCTTAGTAGAAAAAGAATTGTATTTCGTCGCGCAGAAGGGTCGAGCGGTGTACACGGTGTGGCATCATAACGCGCCAACGAAGGAAAAGTTCTTCGCTTGGTTTTGGAGAATGGAATCGAGCGAAAAGCTAAAGTTGCTTCGGTATTTCTGTCTCTTCAATGCAACTGGACTAGCGGTTATATCGAGAGCAATTTGTGGCTTCGAAGAAGGCGGAAAACAAAATACGAAGAGCATATTTTGTCAGGCGGGTCCGACGTTTACTCCGGTATTAATCGGCATCTTTCTCTGCATCGCGTTCAGTACTTCTGTGTTTGCAAAGATTCGAAGGAATAAAGAGAGACGCTTAGCAAACACTTTATCAGCAGCAGTAGCGGTAACTTCTCCTTCAAAACGTAAATATTAGTACCTACAAAGATCATAGTAGTAGTAGCTTGTGTAGGATAGTGTCGTCGGTACTTTTCATTGTGCTGTTGCTAATATTAGTATTAGAAGGGTAGTTTGTTCATTAAAAAATTGGTTCTCATTCGTCCTCTTCTTCTTCTACTTCTTCTCCTTCCTCGTCGTCGTCGTGATCCGCATCGGGTGGTTTCATCTCGTCCAGGAAAGCCATGACTTCCTTCTCCAGATCTTGATCCATTTCTTCGAATGCGTCGGTTTCTGTTGTTTCCATTGATTGTTCCTTGGCACCGGTAGCTTTTGTCGAGAGAGGAGGTGCAGCTTCCATCATTTCACGAAGCTCTTTTGCACCTTCGACGTTGGTATTACCATCGAAGAAGAATAAATCGTCGTTCGCCGCTTTTTCAGGATTTAAATGCGCCGTAGTTAGGAACTTCTTCGCAGATACCCAAGCTATGAAGATGGATTCAAATTTTTCTTCGGAAATCGCGGCGAGCTCCATAGATGCGGACGATGGGTCTATAGCTCTGATCATGCCTTCTGGCAACTTTGCGAGTAGGAGCGTTGGAGCCGGCGTGTTTCCAGAGCATCGCATCAGAGTGTCTGCTTTATTACGACCAATGGTTGTTCTCTTGCCTCTGAGAACGGAAATGTACCGGCGCAAGACGCGCAAATAGTCAAAATAAGCGCGAACTTCACCGATGGTACCGCTAGCTGTATCGTTCTCGTCTCCTACATCTATTCTATTTTTCCCCGCCTCGGCGGCGGCTCTCTTGTTATATCCTTCTTGTTCTTCTCTTGGCACTTCGAGCTGTTCTTCTTTGTAATACTTTGACTCGTCAATTATCATGTCTGGATCATTGGCTGGTGAATCGTCGTCGTCGTCATCTTCACCGTCGTCGGCACCATTGCCAGCACTGCTACCGACTTTTTTATCTTCGTTGATACGGAGGGAAGATAAGTTGATCTCCACTTCTTTACTAAAATTCGACGGAACGTCTTCAAAGGATTGCCTCTCAAAATTCCAGCGTTGCAACATTGGACGTCGCACGAGGTCAGGACCAGCGCTCGCGTTTATGCCGACGTTCTTAGTCGATATTAACTTCAATCCGAGCACGCGTGACGCTTGTTTTTCCCATTCCTCGTCAAAGTCACCTAAACCCAACGCGGCTTCAAATATTTCGTCGTCTTCTTCTAAAACATTCGGCAATAAATCCACGAGGAACTTTGACGAAGGAAATACTATATTTGCATCGGTATTATTCCCTATTTTTTGGCCCGAATGAGCTCCCATAGAGTCTGCCAAAAAGTGAATGATGTCGCCGCGATAATTTCGACACAATACAGCAGCATCGTGCATGGCTGTTATCCCCCGATCTCTGCGTTGTTCTTTTAAAGCGCTTTTGCTTTTTTTCCCTTCCGCAGAATGTTCGTCCGTGTTAGTCGCTTCTACGGACGAGATTAGTCGACGCATATGTTTCCTGAACGCGTATTTGAAAAATACTAAACGAGCGATGTAACTCTGTAAATCTGGCGGACATTGCAAAACGCATCCCGCGGCGCGACGTAAAGTCGTAATCTCAGTGATCTTACCCAATATTTCCGATAAGCCTCTCGCATCATCTTTATTCAACGGCGTACTCTTACCGCTGCTCGTGCTTGTGGTGCTCTTCTTGTTGTTGTCAAATGACATCGATAAAAAGTACTTTACGCATCGCTCGACGCAATCAATGCACGTTTTCGTAGAGTTTACGCGTTTTGCTTCAGCCGCGGCGATGGACTTCGGCTCTGCTCCGCATTCTTTCCAGACCCAACCCGGGATGTCGAAAGATGCCCGTTTCATCGCATAGTCTGCTTGGATGAGTAATTCTTCTAAATTCAGCTTGGACCAATCCGTCGGGATTTCTTGTTTCAACGCAAACCAAGCGTTATCGGGATCTTCAATTTCAGTTTTCAACTTATGCAACTCTGGATCCATTTCCGCGAGCGGTTTGCACTCCTCCTCTCTGAATACTCTTTGGATTAATAACTCCGAGTATAACTCGAAACTATCTTGAATTTTCTTCTTTGCTTTCGATTTTTTCGGTAGCCCTTGGACGGACTCCGCGAACGCCATCTTCACTGTATCTTCATTCCAATCGTCGTTTCGCTGGACGCTCTCGCGTAGAAACTCGGCGACTTTAGAAACGAACTTCTCGGCTTCTGACACATTTTTTGCAGCACCCGAGGTGTTGTTCACGGTAGCCATTTTCTTCACAATCAATCACTATTCTGTATTCCGTGAGGTGTTATTATCGGCTTCGTCCGGAAACCTTGCCTTTTCGTTTGGATTTCTTTAACCGTTTCGACTTGGCGAGATTTTTCTTGAACTCTGGGTTCGCTTCGTTTCGTTTGCCTCTGCCGCCTTTTCTGTTGGCGAGTTTTAATGCAACTTTTGCTTTCTTTCCGAGCGCTTGCTTCGTCGCTTTGCTCCGATCTTTCTGCACTCTCTTCGAGGCTTGTTTCAAATTCAATATCTGATGCGGTTTCAAGTTCTGCGGGACGTAATACTTTTGTTTGTGACAGTCGTATTGTTTGCCCATTTAGCCTTCTTCAACTTCGTTCCAAGGTTGCTTGTGAAAGTGTGTAATTTTGTGCGCTTGACAAACACAAACCGCGCCGCCGACGACGACGATTCAATCAATCGACTCTATAACGTCAACGACAGGAGGAAAGAGAGGATAAAACACTTGCTTGCTTTTTCCAAGTTAGAAACGAAACGGCGCGCGCGGGTGGTCGCACAATTCTTTTGAAGAAAAGAAAGTGTTTGCGGCTGCCTTTCTTTTTTGGAATGACAGAACTGGCAAAGAAAAAATAGAAGACGGGAAGAGGAAGAACAAAAAGTGTGTTATATTTAATATTGATTTTTTAGTATCACAACTCCTTTAGCACATGTAAACCCGCTTTCATGGTCGAGCAGTTTACAAACCAAAGACGGACCCACCTCTGGAACCGGCAAAGCTGCCTTCCGAGGCGCAGATCTTGCCAGATCTGGTACCTTCGCATTCTAATTTGATATCGTCAGACAAAAACTTGACGTTGCCAAACTCGGCGGCGTTTTCGCAACCCAACAAGTTGTCCGGGAACTTGCAAGAGCCATCCGTGACCGTTCTGGATCGAGCAAAGTTAGCAGAAGAGGTCATCGCGCGCTTCTTGTCGTTCATTTCTTTGTTTGCTTCGGAAGAGGCTAACAAGTCTTCGGTCAAGCCGGCGTGCGCTTGCATGACCGGGTTGGACAAAGTGACGACGACAGCCGCGGCCAAAGCCGCGGATTTGTTGAAAGAAACCTTCTTTTGCGCGGAGGCAGTCGGCTTTGCGGCAGTCTGTGTGTAGAATAGAGATGAATGATGAATGATATCGTCGTCGTCAGTATACTATTTTATATTTCCATCAAAAGAGAGTTTGTTTGTTCTCTCGTTTTCCTTCCTCCTTTTTTTTCATTTTTGGGAGCCAAAAGAAGAAGAGCATAAACAGGAGACAAGGAGAGAGGAGAAAGATCGTTCCAAATCCTCGCAGAATCTCTTTCTCTTTCTCTCTCTCTCTCTCTCCCGTTTCGTCGTGTAACAGACGCGCTCTCTTCGCGACATCGATACTAAAACAATCGCGGCGAAAATCGCTCAAAATTCCATCGATATGATGCGAGTTTATATAATAAGAGAGTCCTTTCGGCGGACAATTTTTTCTCGTTATCTCTCTCCTTGCGGAGTCTTATTTTGTCCTGCTCTCTCCTCGAATCAAAGAACAAAAATTAGGAGAAAGAGGGAGAGAAGAGGGAGAGAGAAAAACGGCTTCGCGCGAAGACGAGGGAGGAAAAGAGCACACAACACGTACCGGCGCGACAGTTTTCATGGACATGGTGGTGAACATTTTTGTTTTAAGTTTTTGTTATGTGCTTTATATGAGGAAAGAAAGAACTCTCTCGCGGTCTAAAAAGCCTGATGAATTTTCTCCAAGTACCCCAAACACAAGAATTTGCGTATCTTCACAATTTTTTCCATCAGAAGGATTTTCTTTTTCCCGTTCAGAATTAGGGTTGAAGGCCCCCAGAAGGAGGCCACAACACAACTCTGAAATTCAAAATTCAAAAAAGAAAAGAACAGCTCTCTTTAGTCGTCGTTGTTGTCCTTCCGTTGGCTAATTTCTTCCTCACTTTTCCGAGGTTTCTACATAGAGTATTCGCGCTGTTACACACACACTTTAACGTGCAACGCAATACTACTACTAAACACTACGGAAAAGACATCTTTTTGAATTCTTCTTCTTTAACGCGTCGCAGGAGAAGAGAGAAATTTTACATCTCATCCATAGAAAAATGAGCGCAGCTACTTTAGATTTTGAAGACGTTCGAGTGCTCGAAGAGAAGGAAACCTTCGAACTCATCAACGTGAACGAGGCTTCGACCGCCCCTCAGCAACCGCCAAAGATGTTGACGGCACCAGGATTGATGACGACTGGAAATAGTAATGTTGTTGAGATGAAATTCAAAGTGGGCAACACAAAGCCGGGGGCGAGCAACAAAAACAACGGCAAATTGCTTCTGAATTTTGAATCTTCCAAGCGCAAGGCGAACGCGTCGCCGGCATTCAAGTCGAACCGACGAAAATCTGCCAACGGTTCCAGAAGTTCTGATTTGGGAAGAATTGCCAAGGAAATTTGTAATCAATTGAACGAGCCGAAAGTGAGTTTGATGCGAAGAGCGCTCGATATCGTTGGTGGTGAGATGGTGTCCAATTTGGCCGTCGAAGTTCAAAATATTGAAAGTAAAGGAGGGATGCAAACGGCCGATGGAAGCCGAAGACGAACGCCAGGGGGCGTCTTTTGGGCGTTGTTCAAACAGCGCGTCTCCCAGGAAGTATACGAAGACGTGTTCGCCGAAGAAAAGGAAAAGGCGAGAGAGCGCCAAAGAAAAAGAAAGTCTGTCCAAAGAACAAAAGAGGCTGACGGAGAACAAGATATGGACACGTCCATGTCGCCGCCGAGCACGGTTGAGAAAGCGATGGCGCCATCGTCGTCGCCATCGTGGGCAGCGGTCGCCAAGACACCAGCGACGATCAAGGTTAAAGCGAGCTCCAATAACGTCGTTGAAGACTTGACCGAAGAGCTTCCATCGTACGAAGAGATGGTTTCCGATAACGAGACGCCAAAAGCGCCGCCGGCGGAAACGATGGCGGCGAAGCTTTTCAAGAGCAACAACAATAGTGGCTCTTTCAAGCCGGGTAAAGAGAAACAAGATTCCATGTTTGGCGGGAAAGAGAAGCAAGCCGCGCCGACAGCAGGTGCATCCTTCGCGGAGAAGTTGGACATGGTCACGCCGAAAGCGTCTTTGAACACCAAGAAGGCGTGGGCGGACGAAGACGAAGACATGTTTGCCGCGGAAGACGAAGAGTTGTTGAACGCGCCGGTGAAAAAAGCTGCGGATAAAGAGCAAGCTCCAAAATGGACGGGCGCATCTTTCGCCTCCGTCATTGCGAAATAATAAACAGTAACGATGAAACCCGCCCGTCGTTTTCCGAGGTTAGAAGAAGAAGAAGAAAAGGAGGAGGAGGAGGAGCAAGAGAGAGAGAGAAAGAGAGAGAGTGAGAGAGAAGTAGAATAAATAAATACGAGGCAGCGAAAGACTGTTGTAATAATTAATTTTAAGAAGATAAATACATATGCATAACAAGAAGGTCAAAATCATTCGCCGGAAACTTGAATGCCCACCGTGCGCTCTCTTTCGCCGTCCAGCTCGACGAACAAAATACTTTGCCAAGTCCCGAGCGTCATCTTCCCGTCACAGATGGGAACCGTCACGGATTGACCCAACAACATTGCAATTAAATGACTGTGTGCGTTCAACGGTTCTTGCGCTCTCCACTCCTCGACCGTGCCTTTCCAACGATCGTCATCGGGAGGAAACCTGACGTGCAAGTCGTTGTGTAAATAAGGATATAAAGGAGGAACCAACTTCAACAGAAACTGTCTCGCGTCGTCCACTAATCTTTCTTCGTACTCGTTTATCGTAACTGCCGTCGTGGTGTGACGCGAGTGTACTACTACCTGACCATTCTTAATCCCGTTTTTTGCAATCATCTCGTTGCAAATGTTGTTCAGATCCGTAAAAGCAATCCCGTTCTGCGTTTTTCCCAAGTTGACCGTCTCGTAACTCGTCTTTTGATGACACCGAATGGTGGTTGTCGTGGACGCATTTCTGTCGTACCCTCCACTTGTCCGTTTTTGGCGACGAAGATATATATTTGATGTTGGTCTAAAAGCAGCGGCGGAGTTGCGACGAGCGGTGGTAGCTCGCGTGGACGACACGAACAGAGAGGCAGAGTCGCGAGAGCAGTTCGAGGAAGAGGAGGAGGCGTGCATCATGGTATACTACTAATTATTATATGATAATAAATGTGAAGACACGAGAGTGTTGAATGGATATCTTATTACTTTCGTCTTGAAGATGCTTTTTCGACGACGACAACGACGACGACACAAAAGAGACGGCTTCCCCCCTGCGCCGAAGGTCTCTCTCTCTTTTACTCTTGCTCTTTCATCGATAATGACGGCGATGGAAACGTTTTCTTCGTTCTCCTCGAGAAACGTTCGCGATACTTTCCCGGAACGACGACGAACGACGAGGATGAAAATATCTCCTTTCTCCCCTTTCTGTCGTCCTCGTTCGACGCGTCGAGGGAAACGCGACAAAACGCAATCTTCTTCTTCTTTACCAGGAACGATACCGCACGCGACGCAATCGACGAGAGGACACATCAGAGGAAAAAGACGAGACGATATTTTCCACGTCAAAGAAGACAGTGTGAGATGCAACAGCATGAAGCGCGGCGAGAGTAATAAAAGGAGCGACGTAAAAGCATCGTCAACAAATAGTTCTCACCACCGGATGAGGACGACGAAAACTATGCATACGGACGGTCAACGAAAACAAAGAAGAACACGCCTCCGAGGTAGGGGTACGCTCGTCTGTGCATCATCGTCGTTATCATCGAGTAAAGGAGACAACTTCGCTATACCTTTATCAACAATCGTATCGATACTTGCCGTCATGTTAGCCGCGTTCTTTCATCTCCTCGGTTTCACAGCGACGGGACCAATCACGCCGGAACTGGTCAAGCATTTTGACATCCCTGGCTCTAAAATCGGATATCTCACATCCGCCTATCCTTTGGGTATGTTTTTTGCGTTGTTTCTATGGCCTCGTTTATCCGACTTACCGATGGTGGGTCGGAAAAAAGTAATAACGTTATCGCTTCTTGGAGTGGGTACGTTTTTATTGGCGCAGGCAAAGTGTGTTTCTCTTGGATACTCTTTTGAAACATTTTTAATCCTTCGCGTGCTGGCGGGTTGTTGTGCAGGTGCATCCCCGGTCATTAAGGCGTACTTAGCCGATATTGGCTCGAGCGTATCAGCCTCTATGCGAGCGGCAAGTAAAAAAGCAACCAGAGAGGCCGCGACCACGGACAAGGCAGTTATGAATGCTAACAACAACAACGCCGAGATCGCGGCGAAAGGGTACGAAAATGGTGCATTTACGGCGCGTTTAATGGGATGGCGAGAGGCTTGTTGTACGTTGGCGTTTGTGGTTGGCCCAACCGTAGGAGGAATCATATGTTCTGGATTGAGTTTATCCGCAACGATTGCGTTTACCGGATACGCCTCAATTTTAGCCTCCATATTAGTATTTGTACTCGTCGTAGAGCCAACTAGCGCGCAGACGATAAATGTGGTAGCCGATGGAAGCACGGAAAAGAGCAAAAACGAAGAAGGAGGGTCGTCTAACGATGCAAATGCAAACGTGGACGCGTTGTATGACTCGCAGAACTTAAGTTGTCCGCTTGGCGTTTCTTTGGTCGCCGCGGTGGGGACAATCTGCGTGACGTCGTTTCTTTACAACGCCGGTCAATCTACGTTCGACTCGTTCTTTCCTCTCGTAATTTCTAGAACAGTGGGAATGGGACCAACGATGATTGGTGCCACGTTGACGTCTTTGAGTTTGGTTTCTCTGAGCATATCTACGCTACTCTTTGCGCCAATCTTCAAATTTTTCGGACTGACGAAAACCTGCGGTATAGGATTAGCGCTCGTCGCAATCGGTCTGGCGATGATCGGCGTATCCACCACAGCGTTCACCACTGGCTTAGGGGCGTTCTTTTACGTATGTGGGGTTCCTCTCTTCACTCCATCAATCCCTATTCTGTTGATGCAATGCGTGCCGACGACGTCCAGAGGGGCGGTTATGGGATTCGATAGCGCGATAAACTCCTCTGCGCGAATCATCACGCCTGTTTTGCTAGGATCTGTATTCGCAGCGTCCAGAGGGAAGGCGTTCCTTTGTGCGGCGACGTGTGTAGGTGCTGCTTTCGTTATAGTCGTCATCAGAAGTTTCGTGGTGTTCAGAGAGACCAGGGTGAAATATTTTCCGAGTAGGAATCAGTAGTAGTAAAAGTAGTAATAGCACATCCAGGAGGTGTTAGGCGTACTGGTACCGTATATGTGTGAGTGTAGTCGTGTCTTTCTCTCGTTTTCCTAATTAAAAAACATTTGATTGCATATGTGCAAAAGTGTGCAGGGAGTACTCGTATCGATTTTTGAGGGACCAAATTCTTCTCAGAGCGCTAGAAGTCTTTCAACATACTTCCAATACTGATAGAATTCGATGCACCATTCACGTTCATTCACGATGTGCTCCCCGTTTACCCCTGGATCACGAAGGAGCTGCTTAAACGCGCTCAGCGCCTCGTTTGATAAAATGACGTTTTTCGTGCGCTTCGATTTGTTCACGGCGAGCACCCTGGTCGTCTGCAATGAACGCGCTACGCGTTGGCTCTTTTGGAGTATGGTATCATCCAGGCCGGCAAGTCTGGCGACAGAAAGTCCGCACGAACCAAACGGGGCAGAACCGTCGCACAGTTTGTAATTATACCGCACGACATCGCGCGTCTTTTCGTTTATTTCGCTCGACATGTGGCACGACGCGAAGCGCAACGCGCTCGAGGAGGCTAAAATTTCATGTAAGTCGTGAAAGTGCGTCGTAAACAGAGTGATTGCCGTGTTTGATTTCATCAACGCTCGAGCAACGGCTGATGCTATGGCGTACCCGTCAGAAGTACTCGTACCTTGGCCAATTTCATCCATAATCATAAGCGAAGTTGTATTCTTGTTCGCCACCTTCATCGCTGTTGCGCATGCCTGCGTTTCCGCGAGAAAAGTGGAAACGCCAGCTCGTAAGTCGTCTCTAAGCGTTCCGCATCTCACCACGAGTTGGTGAATGGGCGTTAATACGCACTCGGATGCAGGCACGTGCGCTCCTACTTGCGCGAGAACGACGGTAAGTCCAACTGCTCGCGCGAGAGTGCTTTTCCCGCCCATGTTTGGTCCAGACAAGAGAACAAACCTAGGGCATTCCCTCGGCTGACCGCCATCGTTATCGCAACAGCTTCCACCGAATTGCGCGTCGTTCTTCACAATATTTCGTTGCGATGCATCCAAGAGCGGATGCCAGAAATTCGTCAGCGAAACGATGGGTGTTCCATCGCTCTTGTTCAAACTCAGAAACCTCGGTACGCAGAAGTCATTCGCCGTATCTTCGGCTTTTAGACGAGCGAATGAGTTCAAGGCATCAATATCAGCACCAGCGTTAATGAGTGCCCGCCATAAGCACTTGTGCGTCGCAAATTGCGCAATAACCGTCGTAAAAGCTCGGGCTCCAGCACGGTCGGCGCGGTCAAACAAATACGCAGCGCGTTCATCTTCCAGTATTTGGTTTTCCACGTCGTCGTCTTCATCGTCCATCATCATTCCGAACTGTTCCACGTCGAAATCACGACGTTGTTGCTTCTGTTGACGCTGCAGGTTTCGTTCGTTGTCTGCTTCTACTGCGTCAGCGTCGGCTCGGGCGTACGTTTTAAATGCTCTTTTATCAGGTGTCACAATTCGAATTTTTCTGCGCGCGTTTTCTTCGTCATTGATTTTATCCACCCTAAGTGCTTCGCGCAAGTCTTCGAGAAGCGGACACGCGGTTTCGCCGAGTGCAATTGCTTTGTCGATTATTATAGGAACGTTTCTTTGTTCTCTTCGGAATGCCGCCAATCCTTTCAAAGACTTGGCTAAAATCATCAAGCATTCGACTGCTTTCGAGAAGCCATCGAGGCGCGATTGGTTCAACTCCCAAAACGCAACCAAAGCGTCGTCGAGAGTTTCACCTTCGTTGAGGCTTTCCATGGCGTTTCCGTAAAGTTCGTCGGAGTTTGGAGCGCCTCCAACTGTTGCCGCGGTCAGTGTGATAACAGCATCGCGGCATTGCGTCTGAGCGCTTGGATCGGTGCCCTCGATCAATACGTTAGCATTCGCAGCGCACATTGTTGCGCAATGCTGCGCAAGGTTCATACACTTCGTCAATGAGCGTTCACAATCACCACGCGGGAGCTTTCGCTTCAAGTATTCGCGCGTTTCATAGTTGTGTTCGTTCGCCGTGGCAGCGCGTTGCGCGTCTGCATCTTTAAGTAGGAACTGTATTGTATCCTGTCTGGTCGTGATATCCGAGATTTGTACGAGAGGGCTGAAAACCATATCGCGCACCCGTCGCTTACCATGCGGCGTAATACAATCCCGAGAAAGTAAACCAATCAAAGATTTTTTACCTCCATCGGTTACGCCGAGCTCTTTCAACGCGTTGCCGTGAAATTCGAGCATTGTTTTACGTTGACGCAACGGACCGCTGTTGTTATCATGGTTTTGGACGTCGTCGAAATCGATGTTGACGAGCGAGGCTAGGGAACCATATTTAGCGGACTTGAAGATTGATTCACACTGACCTGCCCAGGCACAGAATCGAATACCGAACGCCAGCGCAACGAGTCCAGCAATTCCTGCGCCTTCTACTGCTCTTCGCGTATCCGTGTCTGTTTCGAACTCAGCTTCACCGGCAAATTGACGAATAGCCCTCTTCACATCATCGATAGATATCTCCGGGAGAGGATCGCAGCCTCTCTCGATGACTCGGACGACTGGATTGTTTCGTAACAACGCGTGATTCGCATAGCTCTCGTCGTAATCATCCACATCGTCGTGTTGGTCGTGTACTCGTTCTGATGCAAAAGCACCGGCGCTCACACTCTCGTAGTGTCGTTTTATTGCGCGTTTCACGTTGCGTCGAATGGAGTTTGGCCCTCTCAAAGAAATAATAATTTCTTTCGGACGAGCTTGCGTAAGAATCGAGATCAGCTTCGCAAAAGCAGCGGATGTATCATCGTTGGTATCGTCGCCGTTGTTTACGAGTGATTCGTTGATACTGTTTTTGTTACTATCGATTGAAATTTTGAACGAACCGAATTTGACGTTTCCTTTATCGGCGTCGATTAAGCAAACGCCGAGAAAGTCGTCGCCCTCTTGAGCAAGCGTACAAACCCACGACTCTTGGTTCGTATCGTCAACAAATCCTTTATTCAAACCAGGTGTGATAATCTCTGTTATTTTTCGTTCACAGAGTTTCCTCTTGGCGTCAATCTCTTTCCCTTCGACGCATTTCGCGATGCAATATCCATGCGCGATGAGCTTCGCGCACCAGTCGTCGAAAACCACGTACGGGAAGCCAACTTTGCGCATGAAACCGCGATTCTTCCCGGATGGACGCAAACCAACCGTTTCGCCCGTATCAGCATCCTTCTGAAAAAGATTAAAGAAGCGACCGACTTGAACGCACACTAAGCAGTCCATCATTTGCGATTTGACGCTCCAATACCAACGCGCGAACGGCGTGAGTTGTTCCAAAGCGCCGGTTGGAATAAAAAGCGACGAGGCGTCCGGAATCAACTCACCGTTTACGTCCGTGTCTAACTGCATCGCGCGCATCAACTCGTTCGCGACTAATTTCTCTCCGCGCGCGACATTTCTCGAATCGCGCTGGACCTTGATCCAGTCGGGAGGCATGGTATTGTTTTTATCAGGCGTTTCTTCGTCTCCTGCTCCTCCTGTTTGCAGAGCGTCCAGGAGCGTGCGCTTCTTCATACGACGCGTCTTTTCGTTCTCCTTGTTTTCGTTAAGAAATTGAAGCATTTCGTCTGCATCATCGCGTTGTTCACGCCGTTGGAGCACGTCCGGACGGGTCATCACGACAGTTTCTGTTAACGAACTTGTCGTCGTGTTCGTCGACGTCGTTGCCGAAACACTTTTAAAATTATTAGGTTTACTCGTAGGTATTTTTTGCGTCGTCGTCGTCGTCGTTCGAAACGAAAGCGCCGCATCGGACGCGCGATGTTTTTTACCAGGCGTTCGCGTCAAAAATGATGAAGACGACGCTTTCTTCGCAGGAGAGTTTGAAAAGGTAGGCGCTTGCATTGGTTGCGTGTGCGCCGTGGCGAAAGAAGCGCTGTGAAAACTTTGTCGTTTTTGTTTCTGTTCCTTCTTTGTCGCCGTTTTGAAACCTAAACCTTCTCCGCCTTCTCGAAAGGTTCTCAAGGCGTTCTCTTCGTTCATCATCGTCTTACCTGGCGGCGGAAAGAATCGACGTCGCGATGCTTCCGCCGCCGGCACGCGATCTTCCTCGTCTTCTCCGCCGTCTTTATTGCGGTCGAACTTCATGCTCTTGCTTTTTTTATTTGTGAAGAAGAAGAAGAAGAAGAAGAAGAAGAAGAAGACGAGACGGTACCTTTTCTTTTAAATGTGAACACCTACCGCGACTTATTTTGACATCTTTTGAACTTGTTATATATTGCGCTTCTGGTACTTTATGTAATATCGATCATTCAAGTTCCCGTTCGTCCAAAGCGCGTTGAAATAAGAGAACCCGTAATCAGCCGGCAATCTGTTTTCGAACGGTTTCCCATCTGTAGCGGTTGGTTCGAACAAGTGCGGGACGACGGAGAGTTCTCGACACATTCGCATCGCGTACCCCGGATCGTCCGTCACTAAAATTAGAAACGCACCGGTTTTCAACGTGCGGTGAGATTCAACCAAAAAAGCACCATCGACGAGACAATTGGCGCTCCCATTCCACTCGGGCGGATCCGGAAAGTTTACGTATATTTCATCGAGCACTTCGTTTGGTATTTGCTTCCGCATGCACTCGTGGGCTAATCCACAGAGCATCGTGAGATTGCGAACGCCGAGTCGCAAACTTTTAATCCACGTCAACGCAACGCGATTCTCTCGCATCTCAATACCAAACCACTCTGTCGTCTCTTTTTCTTTCGCGCACCGCGACGTGATCCAATCTCCGTGGCCAGAGCACACTTCTAGCTTTGCTTTCATAAAAGCTTTTCCTTTCCTTTCGTATCTCGACGCCCAAAACTTTTCTATAGCAGGCGTTTCGGCAATTTCTCTTTGCTTGTGAACAAAAACAATATCGTCGGTCTCATCTACACCAAACGCTTCGGCTCGCTCCTTCGCTTCTTGTCTAATCATATCGTTATCGTTTGAAAGGAACGCTTCTATTTCGACAATCTCTCGAAGAGCGTCCGATGCTCTCGCTTTGAAAAAGTTCGAAACTGATTTACTCGGCGTTGTTGAGTCGTCGTTCGGTTTTTGGTTGTTACTTCTATCTCTTTCGCTGCTATTATTCGCGTTGCTACTGAACTGCTCGCCGTTCCTTTGCTCTTCGTCTGCTCTCTCTCTGCACTTCGCTATTGCTCTTTTCGCGACGTCGACTTTCCCTACCGTCGCAGCGACACCGGCTAAAGAAGCGAGCGCTGATGCTGGAATGTTCAACACCTTTCCGTTCTCATCTTGTTGTAATTCTAATTCATTCAGTGTCTTTTCTGCTTTTTCTACGTCTAGTCTTGACGCGTACGTCTTCGATAGATACTCGTAACACGCCGCGTCTGGTAATACGTCAAAACATTCTCGCATCAAAGAAAATGTTGCTTCCGCTGAATGGACATCGCGATATCTCACGCAATTCCTCAAAATAGTCGAAAACGTCCGCACGTTCGCTCGTGGACGGCTTGCACTACCGCGAACCATATCTTTCACTAATTCTAAAGCTTCATCTATCAATCCTTCCTCACATAGTCCCTTGACGAAGACGGTACACGTGACCTCGTTTGGTTTTTCATCGCAGTCGCGCTCCATCTTCTGAAAAACTTCTCTAGCTCGTTTTAATTCGCCAACTCGAACGCACGCGTTCAGTAAATTCGTGTAAGAGTATGCGTTTGGTTCGATGTTGCACTCTTTCTCGAGTATCCGAAACGCCTCTTCCGCGAACCCAAACTGCTTGTCGTTTCCAAAATCTCTGATAAGACGGTTAAAGAATTTCACCTCTTTCAATTTCTTCGCTCGCTTTAAAAGAGTCTGCGCATCGCGAGACCGTTTTCTATTTGCTCTGAAACATCGATTCATTCCTTCGTCTAGCTTGGCAAGCTGTGAATACG
>Ga0257106_1000484_pt1 | contig 23555 bp, 13 predicted proteins | sample LP_taG_3_FD_190177 | JGI IMG/M metagenome (GOLD analysis project Ga0257106, IMG submission 190177) | Marine microbial communities from Northeast Subartic Pacific Ocean, Canada - LP_J_2011_P26_10m | ecosystem: Environmental > Aquatic > Marine > Oceanic | place: Canada: Northeast Subartic Pacific...
GCGCTTGCAACGAACTGCCTTCAAAATACACCACTAAAGGTATAAAAAACACCACCGTCGCCGGCGCGAAGTAATACATGCTCTCGATCACGCCAAACTTTCTATTCACTAACAGCCACTGCGCGCCTACGGTTCTAATGGCTTCCGCGAAGTGCGACCCAAACATCACGCACACTCCAATCACGGTCGCTTTCCCGCTCACGTTCATGCACATCATCCCACCGAGAACCATGGCGAGTAAACTCACCGTGAAATCCGAGTTGTACTTATCCGTCCCGACGAACACGTGCGTTATATACGTGACGACGGGAACGAACGCTTTCAACATCTGTACGAACGATAACGATAAGTACACGTATACAATGTTCGCACAGGCTAAGGTTATCGATGAAAAGAAACCTACTGGGACGCACACTTTGAACCACTCTTTAAATGTCATCTTTGGTTCTGAAACAGACACGAATTTTCCGTGGACGAGTATCGTCGAGAGTACGAACGCGAATATCGTGCCGCACGAGGAGACGAATATCGGGTTCCCAAATCCGGCATCTTTGATTAAATGTTTGTTCGAAACGACCGTGATTGTGGAGAACGTGAGGTACCCGATGGTGTACAGTAAAGCAGGGAGTCTGTTTTGCGCGGAATACTTTGATTCTAATGAAGAATCATTATTTTCAGGAGTAGGAGTCGTCGTCTTCTTCATCAAATCATCATCAGCCCGCGGCTGCTCAGACATCTTTCCCCGAGAGAATGAATGAAAATCTCTGTCAATCTCTTCCCTTTTAGTGTGTACTATATATAGTTTACACTGATGAGGTTAAAGTAAAACAACAATAAATATACGAAACCAAACTTTATTCCTCTTTAAACAACGCGAAGCTCTAAATAACAAAGCTCTGAAGCGCGCAATAAAAGTTTAAAGAGAGCGCAACAAAAGAAAAAGAGGAGCTCCTCAGGAAAATCTCTCAGTTTGTATTTAGGGTACCAAACCCTAATTTTCACCAGAACACTCTTCTCTCTCTCTTCTCTCCCTTTGCTTTCGAATTGCTTAACAGAGAAAGAGTGTGTCTCAGAGAGTATATATAGAGTAGTAGTATTAATGCGATTGAGAAGAATGATTGGAAGCACTGGTACTTTTTGTTCGTCTCTTCTGTGTAATAATAACACTGCTTTTTTGGGGAGCAGGAGGAGCAGTAAGAGCAGCGCAATGTTGTTTCCAATTGCATCAAAATCATCATCAACCGGCGGCGAATTTTCTTCATTCGTCTTTCACGGAAGACGACGATTCAAAGGACAAGAAAGAGGACGATTTGGAGGAGGACTATTCGAAGAGAATACTACTAAATATAACACTACCACTCATCTGCAAAAGCATGGGTTTACTGTTGCGAGTACTCATGGTATACAAAACAACAACGAGCAGTTAAAGTTGTTCTCGGTAAGCAGTTCTCTCTTATAACAAAACATTTTAATCGAAGAACACCAATGATGGCATTAAACTGCGTTATCTTCTCGACGAGAGAGCACTTTAGAAACGATACATTAAGGCGGAGGTAACAGACCGCTGCGTTTCGCTCTCGATATGAAGCAACAAAAATACGTGAGGTGTTCTTCTTTCTTCTCGCGCCGCTCTCGTACTCTTCTCAACATTTTACGCTTTGATGACGAAGTCTTCTCGTTCTTACTTCTTATTGTTGACTGACCTGAAACGAACGATAACACGAACAGGAGGACGAAGAAGAGGTTGATAATAATAATAGCAATATAAGAATACATCCTCTGATTTTGAAAAACTTACGGACGCGCTTATCCATCGTAGAGCCGACGGAGTGTCAATCCGCTGCGATCCCTTTGCTTGCGGAAAACTTGGACGTCGTCATCGCCGCCGAAACCGGGAGCGGGAAGACGTATTCCTACGCCATTCCAATCGTCTCAAATATCTTGAAAAGGAAAGAAATCGAACGGAGAGAGGAAGTCTCGGCGCTGATTTTGTGCCCGAACGCGCACTTGTGCGACCAGGTGAAAAAAGCCATCGATATTTTAACGCTTCCGGACGATTCAGACGATTCAGAGAAGAAGTCGATAGTGAGAACAGTTGCTTTAACTCCTGATCGAGGACTGCCTTCTTCGTTCCCGGACATCATCGTCTGCACGCCCGCGCGAGCCGAACAGGACGTCTTTGACTGGCGAGAAGGGAGCTGGAGGAAAGGCGCGTTTACGCCGTACGTGAAATTTATACGGACGGTTGTTTTAGACGAAGCAGATATGCTGTTGGGTGGAGGATACGCGAGGAAAGTGCGGAACTGCTTCGACGTTTTGTTTCGAGAGGAAAAGCTCGCCGCCACGCGAGGATTTTATAAAACGTTCGAGGACGAAAGCGAAATAAATGTCAAGACGACGACGGGAGAATGGAACAACGATTTAGAGAGAGATACGGAAGCGTCCATGGAGCAAAATTGGAGGAAAGATCACGATTTTGAGGAAGAAGAAGAAGAAGAAGACAAAAAAGAGGACGATTCACAAGACGATGATGATGAAAACGCACAACAACACGAATACGAGTACGAACGAAAAGAACAACAGAAAAAAAAGAAGAAGAAACCGAAAGCGCGTCTCGGCGGCAAAGGCAAAATGGGCAAAGGCACCAATCGCGAGTTTCGCAGACAATACGTCTTCGCCGCGGCGACGGTCATGTCCACGGGCAAACGAACTCCTGGAGCGGTTCTAAAATTCGGTTTCCCAGACGCCGTGTGGACGAAAAGCTCGAGTTTACACAAACCGAGAGCGGAGTTGACGCAAACGTGGAGAGAGGTTTCGTTGGAGACTCGAGCGAAGGCTTTATTTGACGCGTTAGACATGGATCCGAAAACCGCGCGGGTGGAAAAGACGTTGGTATTTGTCAACAGCGGTAGCGTCTGCGAAGCAATATCCAATGAACTCGCAAACTTTGGCGCTAAAGCCGCATCATTTCACAGCGATATCGACCCGCTCGAACGCGAGTCCCGTTTACGACGCTTCGCGTCGCAAGACATCGACGTTCTCGTCGCCACGGACTCGGTCGCTCGAGGCGTCGACATACCAAACGTCAAACACGTCGTCCAAGCTGAATTCGCCCAAAACGCCACGGAATACCTCCACCGAGTCGGCCGTACCGCTCGCGCCGGTAAACTCGGGCGAGCGACGAACATTTTACTCCCGGGAGACTTCGATTTAGCCAACGCCATACGCAAAGCCGAACTGGAAAATCGATCGGTCGAGGATACGTTTTCCAGGAAAAGAAGTTTTAGAAACAAGTTTAAAAAGTACGGCGAAACAAGAAAAAGAGCTGCTTGATTCATCTTTATCTTCTTCTTAACTTCTTCTAGAAGAGCGGCCACAGAAGCGCAAACGAGACGGAAGAGAATTTTGTAAATGCTATTTTAGGGTTTCAACAAGACCGAGACCGCGGGGAGAAAAAAACAGACGAATCCCACAGAACACTTACGCGCATAAAACACCCCCATTAGTATTCCCTTTTTCCGCGAGAAGGAGAAGATGAGAGAGACTTTGACGATCAGCATGTCTCCTTCTTCGTCTCAAAGGCTGCTCCGATCACCATCATCATCAAACAAGAGTAACGAAAGAGGAGGATTTGGCGCGTTGTTGGACGTTGGAGACGACGCGGGACTCCTTTTAGATACTCCTGACGATGATGATGAGAGGAACACTACTACTACTAAGAATAAGAAATCTTTCGACTCGTACTCAAAAAAGCTCGTGTTACTGTTCCTGTCCGTTTTTGCTCTCCTATTACTCTCGTTCAAAGCGGGATACGACACGGAAAAGCAAGATGAATTATCTCTGCCTTTACCCAAATGGGCGGCAGATTTAGTCTCGAGCGCGAAGAAACGCGTCGACGGTAGCGGTAGTTTTAGCAACGATAAGAGTTATACGAAGAGAGATTTAAAGGACACGCACGGGAAGAGCGACCCTTTGCAATCGTTTAACTGGAGAGAAGGGTTTGAGAACAACAATTGGGATTACGACGAGCGGGTGCGAAACATGGCGCGGTGGAAACACGCTCCGGCAAACGGAGGCGAGAAGTTTACCGTGTGTTTTAAAGAGGGGGAGAAGTTTAACTTTTTCGGGGCGTATAACTTTATAAACACGGGGTTGAAGAAACCAGGGATGTGCGTGAAAAACGTGAAACTGAACGCGAACGTGGACGATCCGTCGTGCGACGTGAGGATGTTTCGGAATCAACACGTGCCGGAGGTGAGGCCGAAGACGAACCCGAAACAGGTGGATATTTTTTTCACGCACGAAAGTCCGTCCATGTACTCGCCGGAGATGAAAGATGAGAAGTTTCGAAACTCGTTCGATTACGTCGCGGATTACGAGAAAACGAGCGGGTTGTGGTTCCCGTTCGCGGTTCCAGTGTTTGAGATGAAGGAAGATTTCCCGTTGTTTACGATTCCGAGGAAAGAGAGGATCCCGGGCGTCGCCTGGTTGGCGAGAGATTGTTTAAGCAATCGAGCGGAAACGCTGAGGAAGATTAGCGACGCGTACCCGGTTTTTTCGGTTGGAAATTGCGCGAATAACGTGAATGCAAACTCGTTTCCAGAAAGCGTGATGGAAGCGCCGAGAAATCGCGAGACGAGTTTCCAAGAGCCTTTGAGTAACTTTATGTTTTATTTTGCAGTAGAAAACGTAGGGGTGTCGTGTCCAGAATACGTGACGGAGAAAATATATTACGCGTTGAGTCGAGGATCGATCCCGATTTACATCGGGTGGGAAGGCGTGAACGAGTTATTACCGGGACGAGACAGTTGGATCGATTTGAGAAACTACGCGACGCCGCAACAGTTAGCTGAAAGATTGAGAGAAATAGCCGAAAGCGACGAGGAGTGGGAGAAAATGCACAAGTGGAGATACGAAAATCCAAACGCGTGGCCGAAACTGTTCCAAAAAGCCATCAGACAGCAAACCGAGGACAGTAAGAACGCCTTGTGCGCGTTGTTGCAAAACGGCGAGAGCGGCAAGAGAAGGAAAGCGGGCAAGGAACCGAAACTCTGCGAACGACAAACGAAAATTTTCGGCCAGGATTTGAAAATTGATGGCCAAGAAGGCTTCGGGGCGTTTAAAAGAGACGACATCGACGAAGCACACTTAGGAACGACGTCTTTGACGGAGGACAAAGACGTCGGCGTTGGAGGGAAGATGCACGCGTGGGAGAAACATTTGAAGAAGACGTGCGACACCGATAACTCGTGCTTCAAGTTTATCAGTTAATAATATATATGTTAGAGAGAGAAAGAGGAAGTACGCGCGCGTAGAAAAAGCAGCTTTGTTATTATTATGCACTATCATCATAATAGATTCTCGTATGTATACGAGCGTTTCATTTTTCGCGTTGTTTACTCTATCGCACCGGTGGTTGGGCGTTTAATACGTTACAATTTTATTCTATATTCTTTTTGCTTACCGAGTAAACTCGCCTTGGACGCTTCCCAGCACTGCTCGTACAAAGCCTTGTTCGGCGACTCGGTGAAGAAATGCGACAACGGTAAGTTTGTCACGTGTTTCTCTCGCTTCGAGTACGACGTCAACTTCCTATCGAAGAAATTCCGCTGCACTCGATCCAACTCTCGAACTTCGTCGCACGGCGGTTTATCGTTCGTTTTGTACTTTCTCGGGTGGACGTTCAAATCAAACTGACTGTTCATGAACGATTCGTGCGCGTCGGAGGACCAGTGCAAAAAGTCCGTCGCTAAGGTTTGGAAGATTCTGTCGCGTTCTTCGTGAGGTCGCCAAAAATCTTCGTAGTTGACTCGTCGCCACGAGTTGCTCGGTAAGTTTGCCAACGAGACGTCGATGTATTCCGCGAACATTTTCAGAACGTTCAAATGCTTCTCTAATCCTTGATCCCAGGTTTTGTGCGAACGCGCGGTTTCTACGATATTTCTATGCAACAAGATGAATTTCACTTGACATCCGTTCCGTTCCGCCGCCTCGAAGTATTTCAAAATGTTAATCGGATGGCCGTGATCGAAGAGATATTTTCGATGCTCTGGGTTTCTCGGGTCCCATCGCTGCGCGTGGTTCACGTCTAAACCCGATCCAGTCGCAAACGGACCTAACTTATGCGGGAACGAAAACGACCGAGTGCTGTAACACGCCGTTTTTTCGTTCCCGTTCTTTTTCGCCACTTCCTCGCATCCTTTTCTAAACGTCTTGAAAATCTCGTCGTATTTGTTCTCGAGAATCAAGTTCCAAAAATGGTCGTTGTTATCGATAAACATCCGGTCCTCCTCTCGCGCGTGCATTTCGACTATGTCTTTGTTGTTATTAGTATTACCACTCTTTTTCTTCTCTTCAACGTTCCCCAAATGTTCTCTCAAAAGTGTCTTCACGAACGCGTCTTTCCCCATCTGAAACGCGTGGTGCCCGACGCCTTCCAATCCCAACGTGAACACGTTCTCGCACTTGGCGTTGTTCTCAAAGTAACTCTTCTCTTCTTTCTCCTCTTCCTCGTACTCTTTGCTTTTGAACAAATCGAACAAACTCGTTGGTATCATTCGTAAATTCGCTTCGGCTTGAGATTTATAATTCGGCACTTCCTTGTTCGTGTTTTTCGCTTTTGATACATTCTTCTTCGTATTCATATTCGTTTGTTGTTGTTGTCGTTGTCGTTGTTGTTGCTCTCTCGGGGACCTCTTATTCGAATCATCATCATCGTCATCCTCCGCCGAAGAAGAAACCGATACAGCGCGAGGACTACTCACGCGACGTTGTTCGTCACCCCCAACGGAGGACTCACCGTCGACCCCGATGCTCTCGTCCTCGTCCAGACCCCTCGCGGGTCCCTCCCTCGCCTCCGCCGCCTCCTTAAACAACAGCCTCTTCTTCGCGTTCTCCTCCATCACTTTCACCAAGTCTTCGTTGTTCCCGTGTTCTTTCGAGAGACTTCTTTTGGCCATTTCGATTGGTCCTATACTCTTTTCGGGTGTTTCTCGTGGTTTTTCCGAACCGTGATGCCCGATGAATGGAAAGCGTATTTTGAAGCCATTTTTCGCTTTTTTCTCCTCCTTCGCTTTTTGCTCTCCCGCGTCCCCTAGGGAGAGGAATTTCATGAGAATCATCTTTGTTTTTGCTTTTGTCTGGTGTTCGTCCTCTCGCATGTTGACTGCGTTTGAGAGGAAACCAACAGTTCCGAGGATAGAGAGCAAGAGGAAGAGTGAGACGAGGAGGACTTTTACTAACCATGATGATCCTCTCTTCTTGTTTGATGATGAAATTTCCCGGGGAAATGGGCTGCCCGGTAAAAGGTGCTCGTTTTCTTCCATGTCTGATGCTTTCACAGCGAGAGCGCCGGCGATACTCTCTTTCTCTATATCTATCTAGATGTGTGTGTGTGTAATAAAACGCTTTATACTTTCTCTCTCTCTTTCTGAAAGCGTTTTAATGCGCGTATGTATCGCGCGGGAGTTGTGAAATGGCGAATTTCGTGTAAGTGAGAGACGAAGCTCAGTAGTACTATTTAAGGCTACGATGTCATCGAAGCGTCATCGAAGACATCATCATCGCTATTAAAAGCACGATTTTATAGGCAAGAAGCTACACGCAGCCGGGACGTTTTCACTTAACCAATCCCCGAGGCCGTTGACGTTATAAAACGCCAACCCGAATATGAGAAACACGCCGCCTTGAATCAAAACGCCGGGTAATATCGTCGGATCCGGTAAGAGTTTCGCGTACATTAAAAGTTTCCTGTTCCCTTCAGATTGATTTCGTAATAAATCCGAAAACTTTTCACTTTTATATGGCAATCCTGCGTCATCGATTAACCCGGGGAACCCGCCTTCTATGAATTTCACGTCCCGAAACCCCGCTTGGACGAGCTCGTAACACGCTCGCACGGCGAACGAATCCGAGCGATCGATCACGCCTCTATTACTCGCTTCCGAACTTTGCGCTTTTTGTATCGACCCGCCTTTCAAATCGCACACGATAACTGTCGCCGATAAATCCTCATTACACGTCTTAAAAACCTTTTTCACGAACTCTTCGTCGCGTTCTTTCAGACCTCCTTTGATTGACAAAGCGTACCCGGATATTCTACGAAAAGCGTTCTTCGACGGAATCTGGTAGGCGCATCCTCCTTGAAACGGAGGCACTTGCCAATCCTCGTGTTCTAACGGTTGCCGCAGATCGAGATAATACGTATTCTTTTTGCTATTACTACTCGTTTTATTCCATAATAAGCCCTTAATGCCTCTTTCGTCGTCATCTTCGTAATATCTCTCTCTGAACTCCGTGGGAGAAATGCCTTCAACTTTACTCGAATTCGAATTCGAAGACAATAAATACTCGCAAATCTCTGGAAACTTTGGCGCGTTCGGTCCTTGCCCTGGTCGTATTTGGTCGTACTCTATGCTTTTATTTGCTCCTGTTCTTCTCCTATCGTCGTCATCATCGTTCTTCTTCTTCGCGTTGTTATTGGAGAAGAACGCTCGTGGCGGAGGATTAATCTTCCTTCTTCTCTCCCTTTTTTGTTGTCGTCCGACGATCCTCAACGAAGAAGCTCCTAACGGTGGTGATTGTAACATCGTCGTCGACATCCTCGTCGCTTTAAAGCGTGCAGTGTTTATCTTCTTCGCTGATGATAAACGCCGATAAAGTATGCGAGTAAGAAAGCGGGGAAAAATGAGGCAAATGCGTCACTTTTGAAGGAGATGATGATGATGATGAATACGCTCTCTTCATCACCAAAACCACCATTTCAGGAAAAGGAAAAGGAGGAAAAGGGTACCGCTGAGATGGATATGAGTAAAGAAGCCGATGTAGTATTCGTATCATCGATACAGATCGCGAGAGAAGAAGAGGTACGACAAAGCGGCGAGATTTTGAAATTTCAACCACTTTTACTCGCGTTCGTATCTCTCTTATTCTCTCTCTTTCGCGCGAACGAGAGCAAGAAAACACGAACGAGAACACGGCATTTTCGTCTTTACTTTACTCCTCACGCTCACCTTTCTCTCTCTCTCTCTCTTATATAAACAGGTGAAATGTGACAGACAGATTCAATTCTTCGAAACCGTCCTTGAAGGAAAAATGTTGCTGCCAAGTAGGCAAAATGTTGCTCTAATGAACGCCTATTCCGGAGAAGAAGAAGCTAAAGAAGAGTTAGGAAATGATGATGCTGAACAGATGATGGTAAGAAGGACAACAAGTATCGTTCCAGATTCTTTGATGCCGAATGATGATGATGAAAATGATCTCTCGCACGTCCCCGTCGGGCGGACGCCGACTCCGAAGAAGAAGAAGAAGAGAACGCGCGAGATGATGAAGGTGGAGAATAATACTATGGGAAAGAAGAAAATGAAGAAGAACACTGATGATGATGATGAAAATGATGATAATGAACAAGAAGAAGAAGAAAAAGAGACGATGGTGGTGACGAACACGCAGTTGACGACTCCCGCAAAAGCTCAAAAAACAACGAGGAGTCTGGATGTGACGAAGAAGTCGTCGTCCTCTCATCGTCATCATCATCAAAGAATAAGGTCGCCGTTGATGGAAACGCAGAAGAACGCGACGGAGGAGGAGGAAGACGAAGACTCGGAGAAGTTTAAAGGCCGCTCGTTATCGCCGACGGCGGAGTTTCGAGAGGCGCAGAAGATTGCGTTTAACTCGACGAACGAAAAGAAGAAGATTAAGGAGAAAGAGTTTAAGGAGTACGACGACTACGACGAGGAGGAGGAAACATTCGATATTCTGAAGAAGAAGAAGGAAAATTTGGTCAACGTGAACGCTTACGGAGAAACCATTCGAGTCGCGGATACTTTAGCGATAGACAATTTAAACAACAACAACAACATCACCGAGGAGCGTGATGATGATGAGAACAATAAGACATCAACGAAGAAACGACGACGCGGAAAAGTCGATTTCCAGTTTGGCGATCGACAAACGGAAGAACAAGAGTTTGAAGACGGTAAAAATGGAGTCGTCGCCGTCGCGGAGACTTTTACGCCGATTCGAGAGACCGTCCCCGCGCCGTCTGGCATGCACGTGGCAAACGACGTAAACGATGATGAAGAAAAAGAAAACAAAGAAGAAAAGGAAGCAGATGAAAAGGATCGTAAACCACTACCGTTGAGGGAAATATTCCGCGCGAAACACTTAATCGACCCGCGAGACGCCTCGCGGACGGCGCCCGTACTGGAGGTGCAAGTATTGCGAGACGAGAGTTTTGTTTATCAACACGTCGCGGCGAGGACGACGATTCAGAGGACGACGACGACGACGCCAAAGACGGCGGTGAAGAACCACGATCATTATTTGGCGTGCGAGATTGACCACGAGATTCGAGACGCGACGGAAATTTCCGTGTGGAAGATTGAAACAGACGACTGTAGTAGTAGTAGACGCGAGCGTAGCGGTAGTGACGATAGCAAGAAAATGTCACGTTTTTCGTTTAAAGGGACGGTTTTGATCGGTAAACCGAGCGCGCGGGACGGAATGTCGTCATCATCCAAGGGTGGTGGTGGAAATGGTGACGGTAAGACGATGAAACGGTGGGCGTTTTCCATCGCGCCGAATGGACTCGTGTTCACGTCCTCGTACAAGAAATCCTCTCTGCTCTCGATGATGGACGAGACCGAACGCACGCACGGGAGCAACAACAGCAGCGATTCAGACGATTCAGACGACGACGACGACGAAGATACTTATTTTTATGGGATTAACTCCGCGGAACGCCGAAGGCGGTTTCCCAGGAAATCGGGCGTATACGTGCACGACCCGGTGGACGTGAACGAGGAGGAAAATTTTCATCACAAGAAGGATTCCTCTCTCGGGTCAGAAAAGAAAAGTCAAAGCCAAAAACGACGCTCGAGCGGTCGACGACGAAGTAAGACGCCGAGGGATAGTTTCGGTAACTCCATGGCGGATACCAAGAAGAATCAAAAGACGACGAAGAAACAGACGTATTTCGAGCTTCAATCGCCCGGGATGGCTGGGAAAGTTCGTCCGCGAAAGTTCGCGTCGGCGTTTAGCGAGGAATACGACGAAACCGTGTTTCGATTAGCCGGAGTCGGCGCGGAAGGGAAGTGCCGACTGTGGACGTGGTCGTGCGAGAATAATGAGGATTTTGATGACGACGTAAACGACGACGAGAAGAAAATGTCCTCCTCCTCCTCAAAGAAGAAATCAAAGAACAAAAACAGAACGAAGTTTTCGACGGCGAAAATATGCGCCAAATCCGTCACGCACTGTAAAGACTTCGAGATCCCGACGTACAAGTCGCACTGCGTCTCTCGAGAGTGCGAGATTACCTCGTTGTCATTTTCCAAGGACGGCAACATCTTAGCGTGCGTGTTCGATAAGAAACACGTCGTCGTTTGGGACGCTTCGACGACGCGCGTTGTTTTCAGCTATTATTGCACGGAGTACGAGATTGAAAGAGATGGATTGCGTGTTTTGGACAACAACAAGAAGATGATGAAACAAAGAGGACAAAAGTCCACGCCGAGCCGCCCAAACGCTTCGGGGTCGAAAATGAAGAAGAAGAAGAGCACTTTTACGACGAGCGCGGACGCGACGTCGACGGGTGGTGGTGGTCCGATTTTCTTCTTTGGCAACTTTCGAAAGATTACTTCGTCCTCCGACTCGTCGTCTCCATCCTCCTCCTCCTCCTCCTCCGTAGCCACGTTCGCGTGCGCGTACAACAAAGAACTCGTCGTCGGTCCAAACGCGTCGTGGGAAAATCTTAAGGCGAATAACGGAAGTGACATCGTCTCGGCCGTCGCGGTGTGCCCAGATGTCTTCGTCGAGGAAGAAGACGAAGAAGATGAAGAAGAGGAGGACGATGAAGAGGAGGACGAAGAAAACGACGTAAAGATAAAGGCGGCTTCGAAAAGAAACACCACGGTCAACGTCGTCGTCACCAACGCCGGCCGCTTAGGCGTCTTTGAAGCTTTCGGCCACGCGAACGAAGCGACAAACGCGTACGAAGGCTTGACGTTTACGAAGCGACACGCGTTCGACGAGGAAGACGTAAACGACGACGGTAAAACTAATAAAAGTCATAAAAAGAAGGTTTTCCAAGGAAACTTCCTCTGCGCGTCGCACGGCAACCTCTTCGCCGTCGCGCGGAAACGTCCGGGATGCGTCTCTCTTTACGCTCAAGAAAACCACCACCTTGAAGAGAACTTTTATTACTAAAAGTGGTAGTAGTACGCACGGTACTTAGTAAGGTTTTAATAGTACTCTATTCTAAATATACACAACATAATGGTCGTCGTAAACCAAAGTCCTCCCAAAAGGCCTGTTCTTAGGAGTACACCGACTGGTATAAAACTCATCCCCAATTGGTTCTTCTCCCGACCCCCCCTCGTAACTGCGGCTCTTGACTCGTCACGTACGTCCCTTGATTCGCATCTCGTCTCCAAAACCCTCTCGTTTTCGTGGGTTGATGCCAGTTTTCGATCATTTCTTTCGATTTTTCTAAGGTGTCTTTTAAATGTTTTTCAGCTGAAGATCGGCGGTCGTTTCCGTTTTCCATCAAAGAATGGATGAAACGCGTGATGAAATTATTGCTATTGCTGCTCATTTTTAGTGCGTTTACTTGCTCTCTGTTGTATTCGTAGTAAACGCTGTTAATCCTCGCAATATAACTTCTCTCTTATTAGAAGAAAAGCAGTGTGTGTCAACACCTTCAAGAGCGGAGTAATGAGGAAAAATCTCGTAATTCCCTTTTCCACTAAGAACACCTAAACCCTAATTTACGAGACATTCTTTACAAAAACCAAGAAGTTTCCTTGTATGTGTTGTATACTTTTAGAACTACAGATGAGCTAATGTTGAGTGGACTTGTGCCTTTTCAAATTACTAGATGTAGTAAAACGCTTCTCGCACACATCGCACTCGTACGGATTCTCGTTCGTGTGAATACGCATGTGGTTTTGCAAAGTAACAGAATGACGAAAAGCTTTATCGCACACATCGCACTCGTACGGTTTCTCGTTCGTGTGAATACGCATGTGGATTTTCAAATGACCATATTGACGATATCTCTTCTCGCAAACATCGCACTCGTGTTGTTGCGTTCTCTTCCTCTTCGCTCCTTTCTTATTAAAAGTCGTTTCTTCTTTTTGTATCTCATGATGCTTCACCTCGAGATCATCCTCCAAATCAGGAATCCTCAAACACAACACCTTTGAGGTTCTTCTTCCACTTCTTCTCCCTCTTCCTCTTCTCTCCTACCCTTCACCACCTTCAAAACTGTCCTCGCGTTCACCGCTCTTTTCGGACGTGGATTCTTTCTTCTCGTGTTGTTGTTCTTTGAATGCGTCGCAGAAGAGAGGTAGAATTAGTAGTAGTAGTAGTAGTAGTAGTAGTAGTATGGGAGAAAAAAAAATTGAGCCGTTTTTCAGGAACGAAGAAAAAAAAAGACCAAATTTTGACTCAAAACACAGACACTTTTACGAGACGAAATCTCCCACATTTAGTATTCATCGCGTCTGCTATGAATAACAACAACTCTTCTTCTCAAATGATGATGAAAAAAATGAAACACATCGCGTTCTCGAAACCTCACGTCGACGACGATTCAAGGGTGGAAGCGTTGGACGGGTTAATGAAAGAGGAAGAGATGATGATGTCATCAAAGGAATTGGAATCGGAAATGAAGAACGCGGTGTTGGATGCATCGAATTCGGCGTTGATTCGCGCGAAGTGTTTCGCACTTTTGCAAAGGATGAATAAGAGTAATAATAAAGACGATAACGAGAATAATAGTATCATCTACGAGCAAATGTGCGTGCACCCAATACGAGAGAGGATGATGATTCTTGACGAGAGTAATAATAGTAACAGTAAAGAACAACTGTTAAAACGAGTCCTTTTCGCGCTCGACGCGTGCGGGAAAATCAACGTCTTCTTTGAAGAAGAAGAAGAGGATTTGGATGAAAAGGAAGAGAAAGAAGGAGTATTGCTTGGAAAATTGACGAATGAAGTGGTTAAGTTTTGCATCGGGAAGTTATACATCGTCGAAGATTCAGGAGGCGGCGCGACGAATGACGCGAAGACGACGAAAGATATGAACAGAGAGTTGTACACCGCTTCGGTCGCCTGTCTCTCCTCGCTGGCGAAGAAGAAGAAGCAGAAGAAGAAGAAGAAAAACAATACTACTACTACTAAGAATGAGACTGATAAGAAGAAGAACGGTGGTTTAGAAAACGGCGACGATGTAGACAACGATTTAGACGACGACGGGACTTCCTTTTTTACGATTGAAGATATTCAGAGTTTGTTGAGGTACGTGGAAAAAGGGACGTCGGTTGGGGACAGTCAAGGGACGTTGGCGTGCGGCGGGAGTTTGAGAGTGTTGACGTTTTTAATGCCGAAGTTGTTGGAGCAAAAGAGACGGAAGTATGGATTATTAGTGGGTGGTGGTAGTGGAGGCGGCGTAGGGATTGGCGCTGAAAAGGCGGACGGTAACGCCGGGGACAACAACGATATCGTCGTCGCGAATTTCTTAGGCCAAGGACGACGAACTGGAGTCGAAGAGATGGAACTGAAGATGTACTCGAAGACGATCATCATCGGAGAGGAAGGTAATAATGATAATAGCATTTATAGTAGCAAAAAAGTAGTAGACGTCTTTGATCGCGTGGATTTCAACGCCGTGACCGCCTTGGTGGGCAAGAAAACGTTACAAAGCGGCCATCACGTTCCGGCGTGGATTAAATCCGCCGGGTGTGAATATTTAGCACACTGCGCGCGGAAAAAGGAAGACTTCGTCTTATTAGCGAAAGCGTGCACAGACAAACGCCACTGGTCGGTACGCTTAGCCGCTCTGAAAGCGTTCGCGAAACTCGGGTTTCATTCGAGGCCGTATTACACGCAGTTGATTTTGTTCAACGCGCACGACGAAATTTGCGAAATACGCGAGCAGCTCTGCGAAACGTTGAAGAAATCGTGGCAAGGGAAGCAGTGCGAGCCGAAAACAGACGGGTCAGACGATTTGAAGTTGTTTCAAGCCGCCGAGTGCGTGGGCGAGTTGATGCGCGATCCGGACGCCGGCGTGAGGGCGAAAGCGATCGAGTGTTTAGGGTACGTGAGAGGTGCCGCGAATACGCGAAGAACGGAGATGGCGAGGATGTTACACGGCGATTCAGACGAAACCGTTCGCGAAATGGCGGCGGATTCCTTGGCACGGTTAGGATTTCTGAACGTGAATACGGGGGAGATCTCCGCAGACGGTAATTATCGAACGGCGAAGTTTCTCTCGAATAAGCGGTTGTTTTTACAACTCATCGCCGCGGAACAGGCGACGATTATTCAAGAGATGGGAGGCATCGTTGGACACGTAGCGATAGCAAGTGGTGGCGGCGGTGGCGGCGGTGGCGGCGGAGGAGCGAACGACGACGACACGACCGCGAATGGCGCGTTCAAGAAACTGACCAACGCGGCAACCGGCGTAAACGCATCCGCTAAAATTCTCACCGACAAATCGCAAATCATCAAACTCGAAAAGATGAAAAACATCAAGGTGAAAGAAGGCGACACCATTCGAGTGTTTTGGCCAGACGATAAGGAGTGGTACGAAGCTAAGGTCGTTCAAGCCGAAGATTATAAGAAGAGCGGTAAAAAAACAACGAAAATTTGTTACTCCGAAGACGGCGTCGAGGAAGAGATTGACATTCGGAACGAAAGAGTCGAGTTGAGATATAAACCGCACAAGAAAGGGTGCAGAACGCAGTGGGTGCCGTGCGGGAATCAAGAATCAGAGAGAATTAAAGAGGAGAGGAGGAAACAGTTTGCGATGCAAAAAGCTTTGAGAGAGGCGGAGAGGTTGGCCGAGATGGAGATTCGACGAGAGCAAAGGGAGATGGAGAAGAAGGAGAAAGAGAAGGAGAAAGAAGAGATGCAGAAGTTGGAGGCTTTGCGTAACGTGGAAACAAAGAAGCTTGATAACGAAGCCCGGAAAACGACGACGACGATTCAGACGACGGGAGGATCGAGGAATGGCTTTTGGAAAACAATCGCGTTTAGCGGCGGCGCCGATTCAAAGAAGGAAGAAGTCGCGACCGATACCGCGGATGGAGAAGCGGACGCTGAAAAATGTAAAGAGCACCTGGAAGCTTCTATTGAAGAAGAGAAGAGAGTAACCTTGAATGACGCCGATATCAAACTCCTCCGCGGGTTAGTCGATCAAAAGATTAAAATCTACTGGCCTTTGGATAAAGTCTGGTACGTCGCGGACGTTTTAAGCTTTGACGAGGAAACGAAGAAAGTGAAAGTTTTATACGTGGAAGATCAACTTGAAGAAGAAGTCGAGTTATGGACGGAACGGAGTCAACAGTACGTGCCGCCAACGGATATGTCCCATAAGGATTTACGAGGCATCACGCCGTTGCGCGTGCCGGTGGAGGTCGGCGGCGTCGAAGGGTATTTGGAAATCGGCGCGAGAAGGCACGAAGAGTACATCGTCTTCAACCCACCGACGACGTCAGGGAAGAAACGGAAGAGATTAGATACTGATACCAAGAAAACGAAATGGCACGCGATGAAAGGCTCGGATTTTGAAAGAAAATTCAACAAGCTTTTATCGGCCAACGCGCAGCGTCGATGGCGTAAAAACGTCGCGTACAATCCTCGAGGATGGCAAGACTGCAAAGAATCGAATCTTTCCTCTACAAAGCTCAAACGCAAATACGGAAACGAGAAGATGCCGCTGTTGAAATGGTTGATTACTCAAGGAGACCAGTGGGGCGGCGTCGTTATCGGTAAAACTTTAGAGTTGGATTTGAATTGCCATCGAGGAAGTCAGTTTGTGTTCAAAAACGGATACGCGGTCTTTGAAGAAGAAGAAGGAGAAGAAGAAGAAGAAGGAGCTTTAAAAGAAGCAACAAAATCGACGGATTGGCTGCTTTGTAAAATCACCGATTACAACGTCCAATCGGGCGAACATTTGGTGTGCCCGATTGACGAAAACGGGATCATCGCTGGAGACGCCGTCTGGATGGTGTTGGCGTCGCAACGCACGAAACCAACAAAAAATGAAGACCAAGAAGAAAAAGAAGAACAACAACATCATCATCCGGAGAATGTCGAAATCGTCGCAAGACCGAACGACAGCAACAACACCACCAACTCGATGAAAATGTTGGAGGGACGATGAAACCGCTTTTTAATAATTTTTGTTCTCAACTGTATAACAACATCATAAAAAATTAACACATTAACACATATATGCGCAACATCAGTTTTACCAGCGGAAAAGGCATCAGTACTCTCATCACTACTAATAAAGAAACGACGACGCAAAGGATACTCAAAAGAGCCATGGTTCAGGAGTTTTGCGGGAGCAGCAATGGTAGGAATACTTGTGCTGCTTCTCGTTTCTTTTCCCCCCAAAAACAGATAAGGCGGCGGAATTGCATCGTCGCAAAATCATCGTCATCTTTTCAGCACGAGCAACAAAGAACGATCAGAGGCATCTCTCTAATAAAAGAGGGAGACAACAAAAACGTGCACCCGTCGCACGTGCTCTGTCCGGATGATTTTATGCCATCACCAACTGATGACGAAGATGCAACAAAATTTGAACTCCCGAGGAAAAAAATCCCAATAGCTTTAGTCTTGGCGTACGTGGGCGATACGTTTAAAGGGAACACGCAGAACGTGATGCTCCCGAGAGGATCCACGGTGGATGACGTCATCGAAGACGCGATATATAAAGCCGGAGGGATTTTATTCTCGAATTATCGATCGAAAGGGTTATCTCGCTTGAAATGGTCCAGGAGTTCGAGGACGGATAAAGGCGTGTCGAGTTTGTTTACCGTGGTCGGGCTGAGGATGGAAGCGCCGGTGAGAGCGTACGGAGGAGGAAAAGAGGTTGTTGGTGAAGAAAAGGAGGAGGAGGAGGAGGAGGAGGAGGACGAGAGAAAGAGTAGTAGTAGTAATAGGAGTAGTAAAAGGAGTGAAGAAGAAGCAGACGACGACGCGGAGGCGAAAGCGTTGATAGTGGAGAAAATCAACCGACACTTACCGACGGATACGGTGAAAGCGTTCGCGTGCTTCAAGGCGACGAAATCGTTCGATGCCAGACGCGCGGCGATTTCGAGAACGTACGAGTATTTACTCCCTCTGAAGTGTTTGCGAGATGATAAAAACGGCGAACTCGAGATGTTTCGAGAGGCGTTGAAGACCTTCGAAGGCTCGCATCCGTTTCATAACTACACCAAGAGAGGGTTGTACGGCGCCGGAAAAGGGAACGATAAAAATCGAAAAGGCAGAGGTAATCGAAACAAAAAGAACGCGTTGACCGAGGACGACGACGGGTTAGGAGAGACGTCGTCGTCTGAAGAACAAGAATTAGAATTAGAAGAAGAAGAAAAAGAATTACCTAAGCGCATCGAGACGAGCGGCAAACACACGTATTGGCTGTTGGAAAAAGACGTCGACGATCTCGTGCACGTCATGCACTATCGACGAATACACGAATTCACGTGTTCGAAAGAACCGGAAATCATAGAAGGATTCGAGTCGTACCCGTTCGTTCGGGTTAAAGTCTACGGCGAAAGTTTCATGTTGCACCAAATCCGCAAGATGATTGCCACCGCGGTGTTGGTCGCGTTGGATAGCGAAGAAACGCCGACGATGCCGCTGAGTTTTATCAAAGCGAGTTTGTGTCGCCCGTGTCGAGTGGTTACCCCGATGGCACCACCGTTGACTTTATTTTTAACCGGCGCTGAGTTCATGAGTTTCCGCAAAACGAATCACGAAGAAAAAACTCGAGCGGCGGCAAAAGTGGAGGAGGAGAACGAAAGCGAAGAGGAAGATGACAAAGAGACGGAAAAACGAGGAGGAAACCCACTCCGTTCGTTGGCTATTAGCGAGGAGACAAAAAACGACATCGACCGATTCCGTCGCGAACGTCTGTACCCGAAACTCGCGGAATCCTTCAGCAATCAAGACTGGGACTTCTTCATCGAAAACGTGCAAAACGTCGAGCCGACTCGCGAGGAGTATTTGAACATCGTGAAACAATACGAAAGTTACGACGAGATGAGAAAAATCCGCGCGAAAGAAAAAGAAGAAGAGGAGGAAGAAGCATCGATGATCGAAAAGAGTTTACTATAATAATAAACCCTTCTTCCAATCCAGAGAGAGACGAAAATTGGACGAGACACCGCGTTCGCGTTAAAGAGTACTACTAATAATAATCACATCAATGCAACGCGGCATCTAACCCGCTATAATCCGTCGCAAACACCCACAACACGACACCAACACTTGCTACGCACAAATAATCCAGCCATTTCGGGCTCCCTCCCATTCCTCCATTGAACGCGATATTCACCACGCGCAACGCGACTATTGGTGAGACAAAGTCCAACACCAAATCTTTCGTATTATATGGTGCTTCTTCTTCATATTCTTCATCAAAGAACTTCTCATTTGAGGATGGAAACATGGACCCGGATGGTAAATTCTCTCCGCCGACGGTAAACGCTTTCGCTTTTTCTGCAGATAGTAGTAATACAGTCGCCGTCGTCATCCCTAAAAACATCATTCGTCGGTTGTTGTTGCTTTTCCCCGTCGTCTGCTCATCAAGATGAGAAGAACTACGGGCGACTTTTACTACTTTGAGAGGACTTTTATTCGAACGACGACACAGACGAAGTGAAGTACTCTTTTGTGTAAAGCCCTTCTTTGTGAGGGAGAGAGACAAACTCGTCGTCCTCGTCGTCATCTTTTCCTTTCCGCGCTGAGAATAATGAAGCAAATGAAGCAAAACTTCCCCCAATTTACTTCATTTAAAGACGCACTTTAACACTCAAAAACACTTATTATAATGTCCTTAGCTCACTTAGAAAACGCACGCTCGATGCACCTCGAGAACGAATCTCTGGAAATGCTCTTATCGAGAGAGTTTTCCAGAAAAGGGGTGGATTTTTCGCACAAGAAACGGCTCGCGCAATCGCACCGAGTGCGGGGAATGCTCGATCGAATGCGAACGAACGCACAGAAATTGGTGCGCTCTTTTTCTCTCGTTCTTGCTCTCTCTCTTACTTCTTTTTCCTATTCTTTGCAACAAAACCTCGTTATTGTGTTGTTTTACGCATCGTCGTCATCAGATATATGTGTTATAAAGGAGAGAACAACGCGCGTATAAGATTAACGTTGAAAACGACTGACCCTTTCTCTTATGAACAAACAACTAAAAACAACAGAAAGCGTACTATAAAGACCTCGACGGAAGCCGAAAAGAGGAAATCGAACGCTCTGGCGGCACTGGGGAGAAACCGTTCGAAACGTTTTACCGAGCAATGAAAGAAGAGAAGATGAGGTTACAGAGTCGTAACGAGAGCGGCGGCGGCCCGGCGGCGATTCAGACGACGAACAATAACGATATTATCGATGATACGTATGCGATGAGAGAACAGTTGGAAGAGCAGCAAAAGATCGCCGCGAATAAAGAACGGTTGAGGAAAAAGCTAACCGCGAAGAGTAACGGGAAAGAAGAGATAGAAGAGGACGACGCGAGGTTAGATCCGAACGCGGAGAAGTTGCCGGACGGAGTGGATTTTTCGGGAGAGGAACATCAGGGCAGATATTTGGATTTAGTGAGATTTCATCACGCGTTTGTCGCGGACGTCGCGAGAACGTTCGGAGTGAGTTACACCGAGGAGGTGAAGAAGAACGCGTCCAAGAAGAGAAAGATGGAGCAGCGGCAAAAGTCGGGTGCCGTTGCGGCGGGGAAAAAACCTTCGGATGGAGAAGACGAAGAGAAGGAGGAGGAGGAAGGCGACGACGAAGACGAAGAGACGAGACGTAAACCGCTAGAATACGTCGCGTTTCTCCACGAGCTGCCAAACTTGTTCGACGCTGAAAAAACAGCCAACCTCGATCGATCGAAGAAATTCTCCAAAGCGTACGTCTCTTTCTGCGAAGAGTTGTGCGAATATCTCGTCGATTTTTTAGAACGCGCGAGTCCTTTGCAATTTGCCCGCGACGTGCTCGTGAAAGAGGAAATCGACGGAGAGTTTGACAAGCTGTTCGAACGAGGAGCTTTGAAAGGGTGGAAAGATAAAGGCGTCGGTCCTTCTACCACTGGTACCGTCAAATTAGATTTGGCCGCGATCAAAGGCATCGCGAAAGGTAAAAACGCGTCGTCATCGAAAGCGTTGAAAAGTTCCATGAATGACGAGGAGATTAAAGACGCGCTAAACAAAGCCGGTTTGAAAACGGGAGGCACGCCGGACGAGCGGTGCGAGCGTTTGTTCCAAGTTATAAAATTGGTATCGGCGGCGAAAGGAGGAAAGGACGACGACGCGACCATCCCGTCCAAGTACATTCGCAAAGGCGTGGTCGTAGGCGGCGGCGCGGATAAAAAAGACGAAAAAGCCGAGGATCGAAGCAAAACGCAAAAAGAAAAGGCCAAACACATCGCCAGACTCGAATATCGATTAAAACTCTTATTCGCGGGCGCTTTACGTAAAACCTTAGACAACACGAAATCGCAAGCGGAAAAGAAACTCACCATGTCCCGCCAAGAAATCGAACGAGAACACGAAGAGGACGACGATTTCGCTTTTTCCGAAGGAGACGAAGACGAAGACGAGATGAACAAAGAGATTTATAACCCGTTGAAACTTCCGATGGGATGGGACGGGAAACCAATCCCGTATTGGTTATATAAACTGCACGGATTGAACGTAGAGTTTAAATGCGAAATCTGCGGCAACTATTCGTACTGGGGTAGACGCGCCTACGAACAACACTTCACGCAGTGGCGCCATCAACACGGCATGCGATGTTTGAGCATTCCTTTTAGCAAAGCGTTCAACGAAGTCACCACGATTGAAGAGGCGAGAAGGTTGCACCGGTCGTTAGAAGAGAAGAAAGTCGGGAAATGGGATCGTAAACAAGACCAAGAGTGCGAAGACGCGGACGGGAACGTGTACAACGCGAAAACGTTTGCCGAGTTGCGCTCGCAAGGTTTGATTTGAAAATAATACCACGGTACAAAGTTTAAAACAAATTTTCCCTTAACTATACTAATACTAAATGGCTCTAAATGACTTTTCACTCTTCTTTACTAAGTTGTCGTGCTGACGAAAGACCATCCTTATCCTTGTTCGACCAATATTTTTGTTGAATGGCTTTAACGATGCGCTCTTTCTCCATGGAATTGATGATATCCGGTTTTGCCACCTTCCCGGACGAGCCCTTTGGAGAGTTGTTCGAGATTAAGTTTTGAATCCTAAAGCCCTCGTCGTTGTTGGCGTCCTCCTCCAAATCCTCCTCCTCCTCGACGGTTCCGTCGTTGTTGGCGTCCTCCTCTAAATCCTCCTCCTCCTCGACGGTTCCGTCATTCGCCGAGGACGACGGTCTCGGGCGATTTGATTGATCTACAACTGACCTCATCATTTCTTGGAGGGCGTGATTGTATCCCAACATGTGATTGGGCGGCACGGCGTTGGATACGAAGTTGTTTTCGTTTTCTTCATTGTCGCTCCCGGTGATTGTTTTTTGTTGATGTTCTACTTCTATTTCTTCTTCTGTTTCTTCTTGTCTTTGTTGTTGTTGCGCTGCTTTCGCCGCGATATCGTCGTTTGCGCCCTCTTCTTGTAAAAACTCCTCCTCCATCTCGCACAACGAATTCGCCAACTTTTCCGCCGCGCGAACGCGCTGGTCCTCGTTTTTCCAGTTGCCCGTACTCGAAGAAAAAGTATATCGAACCGCCTCGACGATGTCGTTGATAACCGATGAAAACTGCGGCATCCCCCTCCACGCGCGTTGTTGTTGTTGTTGTTGTTGTTGTCGTTGTTGCTCCTGCTGCTGCAAAAGAAGCAGCTGCTGATAGTATTGTCGTCGTTGTTCTTTCCCGTACTCGGTCTCTTCGCTATCGTCGTCGTCGCTAAAGCTGCTACTACTCGTCGACGTCGATGCCTCTCCGAACAAGGCCATTTTCATTTTCACCAAGCGTTTCTTTTCCTTCTTTAATTTTTTCTTTTCCTCTTGTTGTTTGTCTTCTTCTCGCTGCACCATCATCCGTTGCTTTTTGACTCTCCTTCTCAAGTTTCTCACCCCGCACGCGTTACACACGGACTCGCCGAATTCGTCTTTCCTCCACTGCGGGGTTTCCGTCGCCCCGCACTCCACGCATTTTCGGTCCAGCAGGTCGTTTCTCCTCTTTACTTCTTTACGACGCGCGATTTCGCACGCCACAAGCTCTCTTTCAACTCGATCGTTGCGATTAAGATCATCTTCATCATCCTTCGTCTCGTTCATCGTCCTTGCATTCAAAAACGAAGGCGAGGGAGGCGGAGAAGGCGTTTCCGATCGACTTTTTCCTCTTAATCTGAATCCTGCGCCTCGCATTCTTTTATTCTTTGTTCTTAAGTTCTTGTCTTCTTATCAAAGAGAATAATGCAGAGCATTAATATGGACTTTGAAGAGGTCTTTTTCCCCCTTCTTTTTCGCTTGTTCAATTCATTAAAAGTTGATTTTTTTTTTTTTTTTTTTTTTTTTTTTTTGAAAAAAAAAGGGGGGTC